>Ga0187782_10000361_pt1 | contig 30098 bp, 26 predicted proteins | sample 0715_SJ02_MP15_2_FD_132454 | JGI IMG/M metagenome (GOLD analysis project Ga0187782, IMG submission 132454) | Tropical peat soil microbial communities from peatlands in Department of Meta, Colombia - 0715_SJ02_MP15_20_MG | ecosystem: Environmental > Terrestrial > Soil > Wetlands > Peat | place... | reverse complement strand
AGGTTCATCGCCATGAAGCCGGAGAGCTGCAGGAAACCCGAATAGACGCTGCGTCCGAAGCCCGGATAAGGAAACGGGACCGTCTGCAGGCAATTGATGCGGAACCACTCGACGCCGCGCCGTTCGGCGAGCTTGTTGACTTCTGTCGGGCTGCGGCGCGTGTCGATCGGGCCGCCCATCAGCGTCATCGACGCCGGCAGGCAACTCTGGTCGCGCGCCTCCATCAGCGCGACCGCCGCGATCAGCGGAACCGCGGGCTGGCAGACGCCGATCGCGTGGACGCCCGGCCCGAGCGCGCCGAAAATCTCGATGAGGTAGTCGATGTAATCGTCGAGGTCGAAGGAGCCCGCCGACAGCGGCGTCATGCGCGCGTCGGCCCAATCGGTGATATAGACGTCATGCGTCGGCAGGAAGGCGTCGACGGTGCCGCGCAGCAGCGTCGCGTAGTGGCCCGACATCGGCGCGACGAGCAGAAGCTTCGGCCCGCCCACGGTCTCGAGGCCTTCGCGGGCGAAGTGGATCAGCGAGCAGAACGGGCGCCGCCACACGACCTCCTCCGTCACTTCCCGCCTCACGCCGTTGACCGTCGTCGCATGCAGGCCGAAACTCGGCTTGCCATAGCGACGCGTCAGCCGCTCGAACATTTCCGCGCCGGCCGCCAAGTTGCGGCCGAACGCAGTATGCGAGAGCGGGTTGAATGGGCTGCGGAAAAAGAGAAGGCTTGCGTCAGAAATTGCCCGCGCCGGCACAAGCGCGGCATGGGCCATTTCGTACATTTGATAGGAATAGTTCTTGAGCATTGTTCCAATCCCCGCCCGCAAGCGGCGCAGCGGGACGATGACGTGAAGCTATTGTTCGCTCCCGAACGAATCAATGGCGCCAAAAGTCTAAAATTGCGTTTTTGCGACGGTCTAGAGCCCGCAAGGGGCGTGCGAATTGTCGCAGGGGCAGGCGGACCCGGCCGCGCCGGCGGCGCTTCAGCCGACTGCAACGGACGCCTGGAAGACGGCGGCGGCGCGCCTTGCTCGCGGCCGAATGAAGGACTAGGGCAGCGCGCGCGATGACCTTAGAGAGCCGTCACGATTCGTCGCTCGCCGTCTTCCTGCGCCAAGCGGTCAAGGACAGCCGGCCGGGCCCGCGCGTGCTTTATCGCAGTCTGGCGCTGGGCCTGCGTCAGGCCATCGCCGAGGGGGTGGTCGAGGTTGGCGCGGTGCTGCCGGGCGAGCGCGAGCTTGGCGAGCAAATCGGCGTGTCGCGCACCAGCGTGCGCAAGGCGATGGAGCGTCTGGTCGACGAGGGCGTGCTCATCCGCCGCCAGGGCGCGCGCACCGCAATCGCCGAGCGCGTGGAAAAGCCGATGGCGAGCTTAACCTCGTTCTCCGAGGACATGCGCTGGCGCGGCCTCGAGCCCGGCATGGTCTGGCTGTCGAGCGAGGTGGCGGTCGCTTCGCCCTCTGAGGTCATGGCGCTCAATCTGTCGGTCGGGCAGACGGTCAGCCGTCTCGGGCGGCTGCGCACCGGCGACGGCAAGCCGATGGCGATCGAGCATGCGGCGGTTCCAACCGACATCCTGCCGGATCCGGCGGAGGTCCTCTCCTCGCTTTACGAGGTCATGGGCCGGCGCGGCTTTCGACCGGTGCGCGCGCTGCAGCGATTGCGGGCGGCGACGGCGACGGCTGAGGACGCGCGGCTTCTCGACCTCGAGCCTGGCGCGGCGCTGCTCGTCGCCGAGCGCCGCTGTTTCGGCCGCAACGGCCGGCCGGTCGAATTCACCCAAACCCGCTATTGCGGCGACCGCTACGACTTCGTCGCCGAACTCAAGGCGACGGACGACCGAGCCGTGTAGAGCGGCCGAAAGACCAAGGACACGCGATTCGTCGTCCGCGCCGCGATAAGGCGCCAACTCGGGCGCCAACTCGAGCGGCAACTCGGGTGGTCTCAATGCCAACTCGGCGTGTTGGCAAAGCCAACTCAAAAGCAACTCAAACCAACTCGCGAGTTCGCCGATCATTTGATTTCAATGGCTTAACAACGGGCTAGGCAGAAATTTTTTGATCCTCCCGCATGCGCCACGACGCGCCGACGGCAGGCGCGACAAATCTTCCCCCTCGCGCCTCGGCAGGCTGACGGGCAAAGTCCTTCTCCCACAGGCGAGCGGACGCAGCATCCTGGGCCGAGCGAAATTCATAAAACACACCATAATCGGCTTTCTATGAATGCGCAAGGAATTTGCGCCGCGACAAAAAAGACATTCTCTATAGTAAATCTATCGACTTTATTGACTCATCGCGCATCCTCCCTTATAAGCACACGTCTTCACACGATGCGCCGGCCGAGGCGGTCGTCGCCAACCGGGGGAGAGTGCAATGTCCAAGCCCACATTGGTCCATGAGGCGATACCGGATTCCGATGTGATCCCCCTAAGCTTCAGGATCGGGGCGGAAGTCCAGAACGTCAGGCTGGGCGGCGATCTCAGCGACGAGACGGTCGCGGCGATCAACCAGCTTCTTTTGCGTCGCAAGGTGATCTTCTTCAGAGGTCAGGGCCATCTCGACGACGCCGAGCAGGAGCGTTTCGCCAAGCGGCTCGGCGACCTCGTTCCCCATCCGACGACCGGCGCCCTCCCAGGGACTGCGTCCATCATCGAGCTCGATTCCGGCCGAGGCGGGGGACGGGCCGATCAGTGGCATACCGACGTCACGTTCGTCGCCGCCTATCCGAAATACTCGATCTTGAGAGGCGAGGTGATCCCGCAAACCGGCGGCGACACGATCTTCGCCAACACCCACGCGGCTTATGAGGATCTGCCCGCGCCTTTGAAGTTGCTCGCAGAAAATCTCTGGGCGGTTCACAGCAACGACTACGACTATGCCGCGGCCAGGCCCCGATCGAGCGCCGTAGAGGCGGAGCACTACGACAAGGTGTTCACCTCAACCATCTACGAGACGGAACATCCCGTCGTTCGCGTCCACCCGGAGACGAAAGAACGCACTTTGCTCTTAGGTTATTTCGTCAAGCGATTTGTCGGCGTCCCGAAGGGCGATTCGGCGAGGCTCTACGAAACCTTCCAAGGTTACATCACCGCGCCCGAGAACACCGTGCGCTGGCGCTGGAAGGCGGGCGACGTCGCCATTTGGGACAATCGCGCAACCCAGCACTACGCGGTGAACGATTACGGCGCCCAGCGTCGCGTCGTCCGCCGCGCCACCGTCGACGGCGACGTACCGGTGAGCGTCGACGGCCGCCGCAGCGTCACCCGCAGCAAGGTCGTCAAGCAGCCGGCGACGAAAGCCGCCTGAGCGCGGCGAACGACCATCGGCGACAGCGTTCAGACGAGCGCCGAGGCGCGGCGTCGAACCGACGTCTTTTTCAAGGAAAACAGGAGTGCGAAGATGAGAATCTTAAGAATGCTCGTCGCGGCGGCCATCATTTCGGTGGCGACGCCGGCGCTTGCGGCCGGGGAGAAGACCGTGGTCGTCGCGTTCCCCGTCGAGGCAGACCCGGAAAAGGTCGTGCTGGCCGACGATCTCTATGAAAAGGAAACCGGCTACAAGGTCGAGTGGCGAAAATTCGAGACGGGTCCTGAAGCCCTGGCGGCGATCGTCGGCGGCAGCGTGCAGATCGCCTATATCGGCTCGAGCCCGATTTCGGTCGCCGCCACAAGAGGCCTTCCGGTCAAGCTCATTCTGCAAGATCGGATCGCCACGTCCGAACAACTCATCGCCCGCAACGGCTCCGGCATCAACGATCCGCAAAAGGACCTGATCGGCAAGAAGATCGGCGTGCCGTTCGGATCGACCGCCCATTTCGCGCTGCTTGGCGCCCTGAAGCACTGGGGCATCAAGGAGACCGACGTGACGATCCTCAATCTGCCGCCCTCCGAGATCGCCGCCGCATGGGCGCGCGGCAATATCGACGCCGCTTATACCTGGGCGCCGGCGCTGACCGAGATCTTGCGCACCGGCAAGAGGCTGACCGATTCGGCGGAGGTCGGCTCATGGGGCGCGCCGACCTTCAACGGCTATATCGTCCTCGACAGCTTCGCCAAAAGCGACCCCGACTTCGTCCAAAAATTCTTCGACCTGACGATCGAAGCGCGCGACGACTACGTGAAGAACAAATGGAAGGCCGATTCGCCGGAGGTCCATAAGATATCCGCTTTTCTCGGCATTCGCCCCGAGGACGCGGTCGAGGTGCTCGGCGGACTCATCTTTCCGAGCGCCCGCGACCTGGTGACGGCCGACTATTTTGGCGGCGGCACGCAGAAGGCCCTCAAATCGACGGCGGATTTTCTCGTCGAGCAAAAGAAGCTCGACGCGGCGGGCGACGACTACAGCACGATCGTCGATCCGACCTACGCCAAGAAGGCGGCGGAGAAAGGCCTCTAAACTCTTGAAGCGAGCGGAGGAGCGAGCCTTAAGCCAACGGGCTCGCTCCTCGAATTTCCTCCCGCTCCTCTCGCTGCGGACCTCCTTCCCAAGTCTTCAAACCCACTCGACGCGGGGCGCGCGCTTTCAATGACATTGGCCGTCGAACACGCTTCGCTTTTCTACGACGACGGCGCCGGCCGCCGCGTGCACGCGCTCCAGGACGTGTCGGTATCGCTCTCTCAAGGAGACTTCCTGGTCGCGCTTGGGGCGTCCGGCTGCGGGAAGACGACGCTCCTCAACGTGATGGCCGGCTTCCTGCAATTGTCGGAAGGCCATGCGTTCGTCGACGGCCAGCCGATCCGGCGGCCGGGCCGCGATCGCGGCGTCGTGTTCCAGAAGGACACGCTGTTTCCTTGGCTCAACGTCGAGGACAACGTCGCCTTCGGCCTGAAGATGCTCGACGTGCCGCGTCGGGAACGGCAGGGCCGCACCGGCCGAATCCTCGAGCTTGTCGGCCTTTCCGAGTTTGCGCGGTCCCACATTTGGGAGCTCTCCGGCGGCATGCGGCAACGCGTGAACCTCGCCCGCGCCCTTGCGACGGACCCAGAGCTTTTGCTGATGGACGAGCCGTTCGGCGCGCTCGACAGCCTCACTCGGGAAACCATGCAGGAATTGCTGCTCAACCTCTGGAGCCGCACCGGAAAGGCGATCTTCTTCATCACCCATTCGATCGAGGAGGCGCTGTTTCTCGGCGCCCGCGTCATCGTGATGTCGCCGCGTCCGGGACGCGTCATCGCTTCTTACGAAGTCGATTTCTCGCGCCAGTTTCTGGCGAGCCAGGATTCCGGCGCCGTCAAGGCTCTGCCGGCCTTCGTGGCGCTGAAGGAAGAGATTCGCCGCCTCATCCATTCCGGCGGGAGATTGTCATGACCAGCCTCGAACAAGCCATCAACGCCCGCTCGTCGCTGGAATTCGCAAAGGGCCGCGCCCGACCGCCGCCGCGCACGACGCCGTTTGGGACGATCGCGCCCGGCAACACGCGGCCGATCAGCCTCGTCACCCTCGCGGCGCTGATCGGCCTCTGGGCGGTGGCGGCCTCCGCCCATTGGGTGTCGCCGCTTTTTCTGCCCGCGCCCTGGGCGGTCGCCAAGAAATTCGTGGTCGTCTGGAACGAGGGGTTTGCCGGCTTCACGCTCGCCGAACATATTTGGGCGAGCCTGTCGCGCGTGCTGATCGCCCTGGCTCTCGCGATCGTCACGGCCATCCCGGTCGGGCTCGCGATGGGAATGAACCGGTTCGCCAAAGGCGTCGCCGACCCGCTCATCGATTTCTACTGGCCGCTGCCGCCGCTCGCCTATCTGCCCTTAATCATCATCTGGCTCGGCATCGACGAGACGGCGAAGATCGTGCTGATCTTCCTGTCGATGTTCGCGCCGATCGCGATCGCGGCGCAGGCGGGCGTCCGCTCCGTGTCCGTCGAGCGGATCCAGGCCGCCTATACGCTCGGCGCAAGCCGCTGGAAGGTGTTCGTCCACGTCATCGCCCGCGGCGCCTTGCCGGAGATCTTAACCGGCGTGCGCATCGCCATCGGCGCCGGCTGGTCGACGCTCGTCGCCGCCGAGCTTGTCGCCTCCAACAAGGGGGTCGGCTTCATGATCATTTCCGCCTCCCGCTTCATGGTGACGGACGTCGCCCTCATGGGCCTGTTCGTGATCGCCGCGCTGGCGATTTCGTTCCTCTATCTGATGAAGGCGATCGAGACCGTTTTGACGCCTTGGAAGGGGAAGACATGAGGGGGCGTGCCGGAGGCGACGAAAGGCGGCGACGCCGCGCCGTAGCTCTCCCCGACTGGCCGCTCCGCTCAGAACCACATATCGGCGACGTGCCGAGCGTCGCGCGGGACGCCTTTCCAAGTGTTCAGCCCGTCCAGGTGCTTGACGGCGATGGCGCCGACCGCCTCCGGGTCGGCAAGCCGCAGGTTGACGGCGATCCGCCGGCGGCCGTCCTCTCTCCTTGAGAGCGCGCGCCAATAGGCGATGCATCCGCATTCCGGGCAGAAGTGGAAGCCGATCGTCTTTTCGCCGTGGAGGTAGGCCTTTGTCGGTCCGGTGACGCTGATCCTTTCGCCCTCGAAGTCATAGGCCCAAAGGACGCCGTACCGGCGGCAAAGCGTGCAATTGCAGGCCGTCGCGGATACCGGCGTCCCGTCGAAGGTCCAGCGAACCGCTCCACAATGGCAGGACCCTTCGATCATTTTCGCTCTTCCTAAAGCGGGTTGGCCGGTTAGGACGACAGGGCGAGCGTCGACGCTCGGCTTCCGACGTCAGCCTTCCGAATCTTAGTCTCGAAGGCAACAGGCGATCTCGTTCCCGTGGCTGATGCAGGTCATCGAGAACGCTTTGACGCCTTAAAAGGGGAGGACTTGCGCGGCTGGTGGGAGGCGACGAAAGGCGCCGACGCTAAGCCGCGGCTCTTGCGGAACGCGGAGAAGCGGTCTCGCGAGTTCACATCTTGGGGCTTGTGGCGGCAGGGGTGAGCGGTCCAACGTTCTCGAGATGCTCGATCTCCAGATGCGTCGCGCCTGCCGACGCCCGTCCCTGCCGGCATCGTGACATTTAATAGACAAACATGATGACCCCACTCATCGGCGCGGTTCCATTGTTCTTGACTACAATTGAGGTTGCGTTGTTGACGACTATATCGACTAGCGTCGAATTATCACAATAGATGACATGGTGGCCGGGGGTGCCTATTCCTTTTGTCAATCCGTGCGCAAGGTCATAGCCGGCAGACACCAGCAGGCCTCCCGAGCTGGTTATCGTGGCTTGTCCTACGCCGACGAACATGCCGTTGCCGTTCTGCGAGCATGTCAAAATGACCGGCGAGTTCTCTATTGGTATGGGTATCGGCGCGCTGGTGGCGCCTACGGCCAGACTATAATTGACATGTGTCTCGTCGGCGAACGCCAACCCGCCGATGCAGGCAAAGGCGGCGGCGAGAATAAGGCGGGCGCCGTGAGCAAATTTGCTGCTGGTCATGATTTGAGTCCTTTCGTAAATTGCGTCCTTTCGAGCGGCTTTTACATTCTGACAAGGTGATGCGGGATGCGCATGCCTTGTTGGAACCGTTCAGCAATAGGTTTGGTTCCGAGGGAAATGAATAATTCCCCCGTATCGGCATTTTTGTGACTGCTGATTGAATGTATTTCGGCGTTGTCGGTTTGATTGCGCTCGCAGGGCGCTCCTCGAGGCGTGAGGGCCAGGCTACGCGTCCCCGGTACTTCGTGCCTTAAAGAGTCCGCGCGGCGCGTACGTCTCGAAGCATGAGACCCGGGGGCGGGCCGCACTCAATGGCATGCCGGGCAAAACGCTTACGAGTTGGACCTGGCAAGGAGCTTCTCGAAGTCCTTCGGCAACATCGGCTCGCTGAAATAATAGCCCTGCATCTCGTCGCAATTGTTCTGGCGCAAGAATTCGACCTGCGCGTCCGTTTCGACGCCCTCGGCGATGACCCTTAGATTGAGCTTTTGAGCGAGCGAGATCAGCGCGCTGACGACCGCCTTGTCGTGCTCGTCCGACGGGATATCCTGGACGAACGACCGATCGATCTTCAGCCGCGACACGGGGAACGTCTTTAAGGCGCTCAAGCTCGAATAGCCGGTGCCGAAATCGTCGATGGCGAGCCGAACGCCGAGGTCTTCCAAGCGCCGCATGGTCACGACGGCTTGGGCGCTGTCGTGCATCACCAGGCTCTCGGTCAGCTCGAGCTCGAGATGGCCTGCCGCCATTCCCGTCTCGGCAAGCGCGCTCGCCACCTGCTCGATCAGCCTTGAGTCCTTGAACTGCCGGGCGGAGACGTTGACGCAGACCATGATCGGGCGGAGCCCAGCGTCCTGCCACGCCTTGTTCTGCCGGCAGGCCTCGCGAAGCACCCACTCGCCGATTCCGACGATGAGGCCCGTCTCTTCCGCCGCGGGAATGAACTTTGCGGGCGACATCAAGCCTTGCGTCGGATGCCGCCAACGGATCAGCGCTTCGGCGGCGAAGAGCCGACCGGAGCGCAGATCGACCTGCGGCTGGTAGAGCAGAAGAAATTCGCAATTCGCCCGCGCCTTGCGCAAGTCCTCGTGAAGCTGGAGCTTCTCTTCGATCTTGAGGTTTAGGTCGGGCGTAAAAAACTGAATATTGTCGCGACCCAGTTCCTTGGCGTGGTACATCGCCGCGTCGGCGGCGCCGAGCAGCATGTTGGCGTCGCGACCGTCGGTTGGAAAGCTGGCGACGCCGATGCTGGCGGTGATTCTGATCGACCGCCCCTCGAGCGACAGGGGCTCGCAGATCGCCGATTTCAGCCTCTCCGCGGCCTTAATGATCGGCTCGAGGGACTTCGGCTGATCGGTCAAGAGCACGACGAACTCATCGCCGCCCAGACGCACCACCGTGTCGGTCGGCCGCACGCAGGCGCCCATGCGCTTGGCGACGACCTTCAAGAGCTCGTCGCCGCATCGGTGGCCAAGGCTGTCGTTCACGAGCTTGAAGTTGTCGAGGTCCAAGAACATGACCGTCGCCCAGCGGTCGAGGCGCTCCGCATGCCGAAACGCGCGCGCCAGGCGATCTTCAAGCAGCGCCCGGTTGGGAAGGTCGGTCAGCGGGTCGTGGTTGGCGAGGAAATGAATGCGATCCTCGGCGACCTTCCGCTCGATCGCGATGCCGGCAAGATGCGTCGCGACGTCGACGAGCCGCGTCTCGGAGGCGGTCGGGCGACGCGGGTCCTTCGAATAGAGCGCAAACACGCCGAGCACCTCGCCGCCCAGCGCCAGAATCGGCGTCGACCAGCACGATCGAAAGCCATGGGGCTCGGCCAGGGATCGATAATTCGCCCATAGCGGATCCTTAAGGATGTCCTCGACCACCACGCTCTGGCGTCGATGGGCGGCCGTCCCGCAGGAACCCGCCTCCGGCCCAATCTCGGCGCCGTCGATGGCCTGGCGATAGGCCGCCGGCAAGCTCGGCGAAGCGGCGTGGCGGACGCGCGTTCCGCTCGAATCGATGAGGCAGATTGAGACGAACAGCTTGTCGAGCTGCGATTCGATCAGTCGGGCGAGGCGGTCGAGAACGGCCTCCAATCGCGCGCCTGAGGCGATCATTTCGAGAATTTCCGCCTGCCCGTCGCGCAGCGCGTCGGCGAGCTTGCGCGCCGTGATGTCGCGCGAGATGCCGAGCAGGCCGAAGATCTCGCCCTTTGCGTTGCGCAAAGGCACCTTGGTCGACGACACCCATTTCTTCGCGCCCTTCGGGTCGATGACGCTCTCTTCCTCGTCGATCATCGGCGCGCCGGTGCGCAGAATTTCCTTCTCGATCTTTCGAAAGCCCCGCGCGCGCTCCTCCGCATGGATGTCGAAGTCCGTCAGGCCGATCATGTCGGAGGTGCGCGAGCGCCCGGAATCAAGCGTGATCGCCTTGTTGGCGACGACGAAACGGCTGTTCGCGTCCTTCACCCAAAGGTAGTCGGGCACGCGATCGATGAGCGCCTGCAGCGACATCAGGTTGTCGGCGATTTCGCGGTTCGCCTGCAGCTCGGTGATGTCCTCATGGGTGGAGACCCAGCCGCCGTTCGCCGTCGGCTGAAAGTAGACCCGCGTCATGCGCCCGTCGGCGAGTTTTATTTGCCAGTATTTCTGTTCGGGCGCCGCCAGCAGCGTCTCGAATTCCGCCATGTACTGCTCGAGCGACATGGGGCATGTGCCAGCTTCGACCCGACGCGCGATGATGTCTCTTAAGTCCGCGCCGGGGCGCACGTCTTCCGGCTTCAGCCGATAGATCTCGGCATAGCGCTTGTTGCAAAGAATGAGGCGTTTTTGGCGATCGAAGAAGCAGACGCCGCTCGAGACGTTGTCGATCGCCGCCTGGTAGAGACCGAGCAAATGCTGAAGTTCGCCGACGTTTGCAGCGGCGCCGGCCGGCCGCGGCAGAGTCGCGGGGAGCTTGATGAGACGCGAGTTTGACACGCCTGAAAGACTCCGGGCGCAGCGCCCAACCGCCTGCTTAAGAAATCGTCAAGCGCTAGACTTACGTAACGATACAGCCAACTTCTAAATCAAAGTTCGAACCTTAAGTCGCTTAGTTCAGATATATTTGCCTAAACGTTTAACTCTTTATCAACTGGCCGTTTTGAGCCTGCGACTTGTCTCTCGACCCTCACGATCGCGCAAACAACGCCGGCGCCTGAACGCGCGGCGGCAAATCGCTCCTCGCCTCGCCTTGAAGCTGCGCGCAACTGGTTGCGAACTGGTATTTTGCTTGTTACCGTCCCTAAGGCTTTTTAGGAGCCGCCGTGGGGTCGCCGCTTTCCGAGCTTGCCGGGTCGCTGGTCGTGTCGTGTCAACCGATCCCCGGCGGGCCGATGGACAGGCCGGACATTGTCGTTGCATTCGCTCTTGCCGCGCTGGCGGGCGGGGCGAAGGGCCTACGCATCGAGGGCGTGGCCAATGTCAAGGCGGTGCGCGCCGCGACCGCTGCGCCGATCATCGGCCTGGTGAAGCGCGACCTTGCCGGCGTCGACGTCCGCATCACCGCGACGCTGAACGACGTCGCGGCGCTGATCGACGCGGGCGCGGACGTGATCGCCTTCGACGCGACGGCGCGGGCGAGGCCGGTCGCCGCGGCTCAAATCGCCGCCGGCATCCGCTCGGCCGGGCTCGTCGCCATGGCCGACGTCGCGACGCTGAGCGAAGCGCGCGACGCCTTCGCCTTCGGCGCCGACGTCGTGGGCACGACGCTTTCAGGCTATACGGGCGGGCGCGAGCCCGACGGCCCGGATTTTTCGCTGCTTGCGGCGACCGTGAGGCTCGGCCGGCCGGCCATCGCCGAGGGGCGCTATCATGCGCCGGCGCAGGCGAGGGAGGCGATGCGTCTTGGCGCCTTTGCCGTCGTCGTCGGCACCGCGATCACACGGCCCGAGCGCGTCACGCATTGGTTCGCGGACGCCGTCGCCGAGGGCAGAGACGCGGCGCGCCCTCCTTTCCGGAAGGCTGAGCGATGAGCCCGGCGCTCGCCATCGACATCGGCGGCACAAAGACGCTGGTCGCGCTGGTTGAGGGCGCGAAGGTCATCGATGAGCGTCGCTTTCCGACCGCGCGCGGAGGGGATGCGACCGTCTGGTTGGATCAGATCGCCGACGCGGCGCGCGACTGGCGCGACTTCACCCATGTCGGGGCGGCGGTGAGCGGCGTCATCGCCGACGGCCTCTGGTCGGCCTTGAACCCCCGCACGCTGCCGGCGCCTCAGGGCTTTCCGTTGGAGCGAGAGCTTAGACGCCGCTTCGCGCGCCCCGTCGCCTGCTTCAACGACGCGCAAGCGGCCGCCTGGGGCGAATATCGCTTCGGCGCCGGAGAGGGCCACGATCTCGTCTTCCTGACGATCTCGACGGGAATCGGCGGCGGCGCGGTCATCGGCGGCAAGCTGCTCGTCGGACGCGGCGGGCTAGGCGCGAGCGTCGGCCTGACGCGCGTGGGCTTACGGCCGGATTCGAGCCGCATCGAGGACGTCGCAGCCGGGCGCTGGCTGGCGGAGGCCGCCAAAAGCCTCGGCCACGACGTCGATGCGCGCGGCGTGTTCGAGGCGGCGACGGAAGGCCAATCGTGGGCGGCGAGCCTGATTGGCGCTTCCGCCGACGCGGTCGCGACGCTTCTCCTCAATCTGCAATTGCTGTTCGATCCCTTCTCGATCGTCATCGGCGGCGGCGTCGGACTGGCGCCGGGCTTTAAGGACGCGCTTGTGACGAGGCTTGATCGCCTGCCCGCAAGCCAACGCCCCGATCTCAGGCTTGCCGCGCTCAAAGATCATTCCGGCGTCGTCGGCGCCGCCGATCTCGCCCTCAACGCAAAGGATTGAAGGAGGAGCACATCATGACGTCACTGAAAGCCCTGCTCGCCGGCGCCGCGATGATCGCGGCGATGGGAGCCCCCGCAGCGCTCGCCGAAGTCACGGTGCTCGGCTGGCCCGGGGGCCCTGAAGAGGCGGCCTTGCGCAAGGCGGCGGAAGCCTACAACGCCACGGCGGCCGACGCCGACAAGGTGAAGCTCATCTTTTTCAACCGTGACGGCTTCTTCGACAAGCTCGCCGCCGACCTCGCGGCGGGCTCGAAGGACTTCGACGTCAACCTGCTCGCCACCTACGCCATCGGCCGCTATGCGCCGTTCATGGATCCGATCACGCTGCCGGATTCGGCCAAGGCCGTTTTCGGGGACAAGGTGCTCGCCACTATGCAATTTGGCGGCAAGCAATACGGCGTGCCGACCGACCTGTCGCTGCACTTCATGTATTACCGCAAGGACCTGATCGATCAGCTGACGTCCGACCCGGCGTGGAAGAAGCGCTATGAGGAGGTCAGCCAGAAGGAGCTGGGCAAGACGCTCGATCCGAAAGACCCGGACCAGTGGACTTGGGACGACTGGGCGGCGACCGCGCTGTTCTTCACGAAGTCCATCAACCCCGACAGCCCGACGCGCTACGGGGCCGTGCTGCAGATGAAGAACCTGCTCTTCAACATGATGGTCTGGCACTCGGCGGCCCGCGCCCAGGGCGGCGACTGGATGGACGCGAGCGGCAAGATCACCGTCAATTCGCCGGCCTTCCGCACGGCCCTCGAGCTTTACAAGACGCTCTACGACGACGGCGCGTCGCCGAAGGATTCGACGACCTACGAATATGCGGAGGCGAACGCCGCCTTCGGCTCCGGCCAGGCGGCGACGATGCTGCAGTGGAACGCCGCCTTCGGCGACCTCGACAACAAGGACAAGACCCCGGCGGTCGCCGGCAAGATCGGAACCGTCGCGCCGCCGACGGGGCCGGCCGGGCGCTTCACCCATATCCACGGGCTGGGGCTCGGCCTCAACAAGGCCTCCGAGCACAAGGACAGCGCGCTGAAGTTCATCGCCTGGCTCGCGACGCCGGAGGCGATGACGATCTACGCCAAGGCCGGCGGCTCGCCGGCGCTGACCGAGGATCTGACCAAGCCGCTCGCCGCCGATCGGCCCGATCTCGTCAAGCTCGGCGAGTTCGCGGGCAAGTACGGCTTCGTCATGACCGGCGGCACGGCGGCGAAGGCCCTGCAGGTCTACGAATTGCAGGCCAAGGAATTCACCGCCTATTGGAGCGGCGCGAAGTCGCTCGACGATGCGTTGAGCGAGACCGAGAAGGGCATGGCGGATCTCTTGAAGCCGTAAATACTATTTTTGAAGGGACGCATCCCCTCTCTTCCCACGAGTGGGAGAGAGGGGACTTGCTTGCCGTTGACGCCGCCTTCGTCGCCCCTTCGCCTTCGCGCCGCTCCGCTCACGCCGCGCCAGCGCGGCATGCGGCGCGAAGGCTACGCGCTGATTGCGCCGCTGACGGCGTTTCTCATCGCGCTGCTCGGCTTTCCGCTCGTCGTCGACCTGATCTACTCGGTCTCCGAGGTCGGGTTCGAGACGATCCGCGCCCCGAAGATCGTCGGCTTCGGCAACTTCTTAGAAGCGCTTAAGGACAAGGAGTTCTGGTCGGCGGCATGGTTCTCGCTGCGCTTCGGGCTCATCGCCTCGGGGCTCGAAATGACGGCGGGGCTGGCGCTTGCGGTGTTCTTGGCGCCGCTCTTTCAAAAGCGCGCCTGGCTCATCGCCTTCCTGATGCTGCCGATGATGGTCGCGCCGGCGCTCGTCGGGCTGATGTATCGGCTGATCCTTCACGAATTCGTCGGCGTCGTGCCCTATTACCTGAACCTCTGGTTCGGCGATTTTCCCGCCTTCCTCAACAACGCCAACGCCTTCAAGACGCTGGTGGCGGTCGAGACGCTGCAATGGACGCCGTTTGCGCTGCTCATCCTCCACTCGGCCTATTCGGCGATTCCTGAGGCCGTGCGCGAGGCCGCGGCGCTCGACGGCGCGAATGCGCTAAAGCGCCTCCTTTATGTCGAGCTGCCCTTGATGGCGCCGGCGATCGCGGTGACGTTCTTCATCCGCTTCATCGACAGCTTTCGCGTCTTCGACAACATCTACACGCTTGTTGGCGCCGGCGCCGGCGGGGCGACGACCTCGATGAGCATCTATATCTACCAGGCCTTCTTCAAGGTCGGCGACATTGGCCTTGCGGTCGCGGCGTCCATGCTGCTGCTGCTCGGCTCGTTCACCGTGCTGTTCGCCGTCAATATGCTCAGCGCGAAAGCGGCGGCGGCGTGAGACGGCCGCTTCTCGACGCGCTGCGCTGGGCGGTCTTCGCGCTCGCCGCCTTCGTCATGAACTTTCCAGTGATCGCGACCTTGGTCACGTCGCTGAAGGGCGATGCGGAGATTTCCTCGAGCCCGTCGCTGATCATCGAGCATCCGACCTTCGACAATTATCGCGCGATCTTCCAGATGCAGGACCGTTTCGACATCCTGCATTTTCTCTTCAACAGCGTCGTCGCCTCGCTGATCGGCTCGAGCCTGGCGATCCTGCTGGCGTTCCCCGCGGCCTACGCGATGGCGCGCTACCGCGTCGGACGCCGCGTTCTGCTGCCGATCGTCGTGAATTTGCGGGCGATCCCGCTCATCATTTTCGCGATCCCGATCTACCTCATGTATCAGCGGCTCGAGCTGCTCGACACCCGCATCGGCCTTGCGCTGATCTTAGCGCTCGTCAACGTGCCCTTGGCGCTGGTTCTGTTCTCGACCGCGATCGCCGAGCTGCCCTACGAGATCGAAGAATCGGCGCGCATCGACGGGGCCGACACGCTGAGATTGCTCGCCTATGTGGTCGCGCCGATGGCGCTGCCGATCGTCGCGGCGACCGCGGTCCTCGCCTTCATCTATTCGTGGAACGAGTTCCTGTTCGGCCTTATGCTGACGACGAGCCGCGCGACGCCTGTCAGCGTCGGCGCGTCGTTCTTCTTCGCAGCGTCTGGCGGCGGCGTGCGCTGGGGCGTCGCCGCGGCGGTGATGATCTTGGCGACCGCCCCGCCGCTCGTCCTCGGCCTGTTGATGTACCGGCAGATCGGCCGGTCGATGACGGCCGGGGCGGTGAAGGGGTGACAGGGATCGCTCTCTAAAAATAGAAGAGCCCGTCAAAGTCCGTGCGACGGCGGCATTGCGGCGAGCCGGCGCGGCGGCTATCGCTCGGCCCGCCCCATGAAAAAGGCGAATCGCAGAGATGTTCAAACGGCTCTACGACTGGCTGAACGCGCTTGCTCAGAGCCCGCGCGCGCCGGCGGCGCTGGCGGCGGTCGCCTTCGCGGAGAGCTCGTTCTTTCCCATTCCCCCCGACGTGCTGCTCGCGCCGATGGCGCTCGCCAAGCCCAAAGCCGCCTGGCGCTACGCGTTCATCGCCACGATCGCGTCCGTCGTCGGCGGCATGGCCGGCTACGCCATCGGCGCGCTGCTCTACGACACGGTCGGCCAATGGCTTGTTGGGATCTATGGCTATCAGGAAAAGATCGACGCGCTCAAAGAGGCTTATCAGCGCTGGGGCGCGCTTGTCATTCTCGTCAAGGGCGTGTCGCCGATCCCCTATAAGCTCGTCACCATCGTCTCAGGCCTGCTCGGATACAATTTTCCGTTATTCGTCGCGCTTTCGGCTTTGACGCGCGGGGCGCGGTTCTTTCTCGTCGCCGGCGCGCTCAATCGTTTCGGCGATCCCGTGCGCGTGGCGATGGAGCGCCATTTCGCCGCATTTATCGGGCTGATGGCCGCGTCGGTCGTCGTCGGATTCTACATCGCTTATCGCGTGTTCTAGGCTAGCATGGACTTGTCGCTCAATTCGCCGCGTGGGTCGGCCCTGCTCGTCTTCATCGTCGCGTTCGCGACGATCGGCGCCGCTTGGATCTTTCAGCTTGCCGGCTATCAGCCCTGCGATCTCTGCCTCGAGCAGCGCCCGGCCTACTATGTCGGCGTCCCGCTTGCCGGCCTCGCGGCGGCGCTGGCGCCGCGGCTGCCCCGGGCGGCGCTTCTACTGGCCTTGGCCGCGCTGGCGGCGATTTTCGCCGTCAATGCAGGGCTATCCGTCTATCACTCGGGCGTTGAGTGGAAGCTTTGGCAGGGCCCGACCGCATGCGCGGGGGCCTATATCGCGCCGCAGCAGGGCAGCAGCCTTATCGAGCAGCTTGAGACGGTGAAGGTCGTGCGCTGCGACGAAGCGCAGCTTAAGATTTTTGGCCTCTCGCTCGCCAACTGGGACGTGCTGATCAGCCTTTTCCTCGCCGGCGTCGCCTCGCGCGGGCTTACGCTGAGGGAGCGCGGCGCCTCGACGAATGCGACCCCCTTAACGCAGCCTCAGGATCGCGCCGCGGCGCTTTAGGACGCGCCGCAGGCGCCGACGGTTCTTGGCCGCGACTACCCGGGCATCTTCGGCAGCGGCAGGCCGTTGACCTTCGGCGTGCCGTCGGGCCCGAGTTCGATCACCCAGATCAGCGCGCCGTCCGGGCCCGTTTTGGCGAGGCCCTTGGCCATGGCGATCGCGGGAAGCGCCTGCGCGTCGAAGCCGGGCAGGCCCTTCAGCACGTCGATGGTCGCGTCGAAGCCACGGATGGTGATCGTCGCCGCGCCCGTCGGCACGCCGTCGGCATATTGGCCCTTGCCCTCGAGCGTTAAGTCGAGCTTCGGCCCCAAGACGTGAGAGGGCGGAATTTCGAGCACGATCGGGTCCGGCCCGATCAGCTTGGCGCCGACGACCCCGCCTTCGCCGTCGGAAAAGATCGGCCCGTCGCCCTTAAGCTCCATGTCGCCGATGGCTTGCTTGGCGGCGGCGGTTAGGTCCATTCCGCTCACCTTGAAGCCGATGTCGAATGAGGTCGGAACAATCGGCGCGAAGGCGGCCGGGACAACATTGGCGGGCAGCGTCAAGCCGTCGGCGGCGAAATGCTCCTCAAACGCGCTATTGCCGCCGTCGGCCTTGGCGGCGAAGCCGGCTTTGAAGTTCGCAAGCGTCACGTCGCCGATCGCCAGCGACAGGGCGAACGTCCGCATGCCGACCGACTCGCTGAAGTTCAAAGGCCCCGAAATAAGATCAACGAGCCCCGTCTTCAGCTCGTCTTCGTGCTCTGCGAGCGGCTCCCGGCCCGGATTGGCGACGAACAGCCGCCAGAGATCGAGCACGCTATTCGGCTTAAAGCCGCCGAGCCCGACGCTGGCCGTCGCTTCATCCGACTTGCCGTGGACGGCGATCGAGGGGGCTTGCGGCTGGACGGATTGGGCGGAAACGTCGAACGCGACATTGGCGATCGTTTCCTCGACCGTCGTCGATACGAAGTCCTTGTCGTCCTTGTCGCTGTTGAATGTCGCCTTGAGCGCGCCGAAGTCGAACTTCTCGCTCAAGCCCGGGCCGCCGGCGTCGACGGCGGTCTTGTCGGCCGAGGCTGCGCCGCTCTTCAGCCAGCCGAGCGCAGTGTCGACCAGCGCCTCGTACTTCAGCCCCTCCATCGTCATCGCCGACCGCACGAGTCCGCCGGTTTTAAGGTCCTTCATGTGGTATGAAAGGGCGACCGTCTCGTTCTGGACAACCTTCCAAAGACCGTCGTCCTGCTCGACCAGGCTGTAGTTCAACTCGCCGGAATCATAGCCGAAATCGAGATCCTTCAAGCCGGCGAAAGCGGCCGGCAGATCGACATGGATCGCATAGTGATCGGCTTCCTGCGTCACCGAGACCGGCGCCGACGGGCCGACGTTCCCCGCGCCAAGCAGTCCCTGCAGAAACGTCGTCACTTTCTCGAGCCCCTCGGGACTCGGCGCGACGTCGGCGGCTTTCGCGGGCGGAGATAAGAAGACCAGCGCGGCGAGGAGAGAAAGCGAGGCGCCTCGCAAGCCTGCCGTTTTGCTCAATGTCATTGGCGTACCCCCACGCGTGACAAAACTCTTCGCCAGACTGGGCGGCGATTGCGACGCGCGCAAGACGCGGCCCGGGCCGGGGCGCGCGCCTCCGACATTCGCCTTACTGCGCCGGAAGAGGAGTTCGCGCGCCCTCGCCCGGAAGCTGCGCCAGCGCGACGCCGGCCTTCACCGCCGCCTGAACCTTCTCGAAGGCTCGGACCTCGATCTGCCGGACGCGCTCGCGCGACACGCCGAACTCGGTCGACAGCTCTTCCAGCGTCACCGGCTCTTCGGCGAGCCGGCGCGCCTCGAAAATCCGCCGCTCGCGCGGGTTGAGCACGCGCAGCGCCTGTTTCAGCGCGGTCAAGCGGGCGTCGCCCTCCTGACGTTCGACGAGCGAGGTCTCCTGGTCAGGGCTGTCGTCGACGAGCCAATCCTGCCACTCGCCATCGCCGTCCTCGCGCAGCGGCGCGTTCAGCGACGCGTCGCCGCCGAGCCGGCGGTTCATCTCGATGACCTCGCTCTTTTGGACGCCGAGCCGCTTGGCGATCAGGGTCGCCTGATCGTCGCGCAGGTCGCCGTCCTCGAGCGCCGAAATGCGCGATTTCGCCTTGCGCAGGTTGAAGAACAGTTTCTTCTGGCTGGCGGTCGTGCCCATCTTCACGAGCGACCATGAGCGCAGGATATATTCTTGGATGGAGGCGCGGATCCACCACATGGCGTAGGTCGCAAGCTTGAAGCCCTTGTCGGGGTCGAAGCGCTTGACCGCCTGCATGAGGCCGACATTGCCCTCGGAGATCACCTCGCCGATCGGCAAGCCATAGCCGCGATAGCCCATTGCGATCTTGGCGACGAGGCGCAGGTGTGAGGTTACAAGCTTGTGCGCGGCCACGCGATCCTCATGCTCGCGCCAGCGCTTGGCGAGCATATATTCCTCTTGCGGCTCCAACATCGGGAAGCGCTTGATCTCGGCTAAGTACCGGGACAGTCCCGAATCGCTGGATATGACGGGGAGCGAGGCCGCCATCAGAGCCTCCTTATCTTTGAGGAATCATTCGCGCCGCAACAGCGGGCGCTTCATATAGCGCAATCGACCATGACCGAAAGAGGGCGGTGGGCGGACGGCCTCGGCGACGGCCAAAACGGATAGAGGGCGCCGCAGCGGTTTGTTGAGGGAAGGCTCGCAGAATCTTTCGGCCGATTACGCCTAAACGGCTGTATGGCATCATAAAAAAGCGTTTTCGCATCTTTCCGGCGCGCCGCGAGGTCGGGCTCGGACCTCGGCGCGAACGGCTAAGGGGTTTTGTCACTTTGGGCCTGACGCTTCGTCCCGCAGCGCCCTGATCAGCGCCGCAAGATCCTCGGGCGGCGCGCTTTCGAAGCGCATGGGCTGGCCGGTGCGCGGATGTTCGAAGCCGAGCATGGCGGCGTGCAGCGCTTGGCGGTTTAGGTTTAGGAGCGCTGCTCGCGCCTTTTCGCCGAGCAATGCGGCCTTCGTCTTGAAGCCTGACCCGTAGGTTAAGTCGCCGACGAGCGGGCAGCCGATTTTCGCCATGTGGACGCGGATCTGGTGGGTGCGCCCGGTCTCCAGGCGACAGGCGACGAGGCTCGCGGGTCCAAGCGCCTCGATTAAGCGCCAATGGGTCACCGCCTCGCGGCCGTCCGCGCGCACGGCGATCTTTTCGCGGCTCGTCGCATGGCGGCCGAGCGGCGCGTCGACCGCGCCCGAGGGGGCCGGCATGCCGCCCCAAAGAAGCGCGACGTACTCGCGCTCAAGCGGACCGGAGCGGCCGTGATCGGCGAATTGACGGCTGAGCGCCTGATGCGCGAAATCGTTTTTGGCGACGACCATCAGTCCGGACGTGTCCTTGTCGAGCCGGTGGACAATCCCCGGCCGTCTGACGCCGCCGACGCCGGAAAGCGATTGGCCGCAATGGTTTATGAGCGCCTGGACCAGCGTGCCGGTTGCGTGCCCAGGCGCAGGATGGACGACAAGGCCGGCGGGCTTGTCGAGCACGATAAGGTCATCGTCCTCATAGAGGATCGAAAGCGCGATCGGCTCGGCCTTCAGCGCCGTTTCCTGAGGCGGCGGCAGCATGAGGCGGAGCTGAGCGCCGGCGCGCAGCTTCAGAGCCGGGTCGCGCGCGCTTAAGCCGTCAACCACGACCGCGCCGTCTTCAATCAGCGCCTTGATCCGCGTGCGGGAGAGCGCATTGGCTTTGGCGGCCGGCGTCGCGCTTAAGATCTGGTCAAGCCGCCGGCCATCGTCTTCGGACTGAACGGTCAGGGCGAGCACGGGAGGGTTTGGCATCTTAAGCTTAGATGTCGACGAGTTGCCCAGTCGCCAAGCCCCTAACTTAATTAAGAGGCGTCCTGTTGACGCCCTTGGCCTTCCGCCCGATGAAAGGCGGAGATCTCATTCACGGTTAGCCTCAACGCGACGACTCCGAAAACCCCATGAACCGCATCGATCGCCCTTCCCCCTCGCAGCCGGAGGCCAAACTTCAGTTTCTTGACGGCGATTTTCGCGTGCTGAGGCCGGGCGCCTTCGTGCGCTGCGCGGTGACCGGCGCGCCGATTCCGCTCGAAGAGCTGCGCTATTGGAGCGTCGACAGACAGGAGGCCTACGCCAGCCCTGAGGCGGCGATGAAGGCGGCAAGCGGACTCGCGCGCTGATCGGACTTGCACGATCTGCGATAATGGTTTATATGTGAACGATACTTCCGGTCGCGACGCCGTAAGTTCGTGCGCCCTCATGTCCGCCTTGCGAGGAGCCCATGCCGAGCTACAAGGCCCCCGTTGCCGACACGATGTTCCTTTTGGAGGACGTGTTCGATTACGGGCGCTTTTCAAACCTGCCGCGCTTTTCGGAAGCGCCGCTCGATCTGGTCGAGGCGGTGCTGACGGCAGGAGGCAAATTTGCCGAGGACGTGCTGCAACCGCTCAATCGCGTCGGCGATCTTGAAGGCTGCAAGCGGCGTGAAGACGGTCGGGTGACGACCCCAACCGGCTTCAAGGAGGCCTATCGCGCTTATGCCGAGGGCGGCTGGGTCTCGCTCGCCGGCAATCCCGATTATGGCGGGCAGGGGCTGCCGCACGCCCTCGCCGCGCTCCTCAGCGAATATACGATCGCCGCCAATCTCTCCTTCGCGATGTACCCCGGCCTGACGACGGGCGCGATCGCCGCCCTCGAGACCTATGGCGACGAAACGCTGAAGCGACGCTTTCTGCCAAACATGACGTCAGGGCAGTGGACGGGCACGATGAACTTAACCGAGCCGCATTGCGGCACCGATCTCGGGCTCTTGAAGACGAAGGCGGCCAAGCAGGCCGACGGCTCCTACGCGATCAGCGGCCAAAAGATTTTCATCTCCGCCGGCGAGCATGACCTCGCCGAAAACATCATCCACCTCGTGCTCGGGCGCATTGAGGGGGCGCCCGCCGGCGTGAAAGGCATCTCGCTCTTCCTTGTGCCCAAAGTGCTCGTCAACGACGATGGGTCGATCGGCAAGCGAAACGGCGTCGCCTGCGGCTCGATCGAGCGCAAGATGGGCATCCACGGCAACGCGACCTGCGTGCTCAACTACGACAACGCCAAAGGCTGGCTGGTCGGCGAGGAGAATCGCGGGCTTCATGCGATGTTCGTGATGATGAACGGCGCGCGGCTCGGCGTTGCGGTGCAGGGCTTGAGCCTCTCGGACGTCGCCTATCAGAACGCCGCGGCCTATGCGAAGGAGCGCCTGCAGGGGCGGTCGCTCAACGGCGCTAAGGAGCCCTCGAAGCCCGCAGATCCGATCATCGTGCATCCGGACGTGCGGCGCATGCTGCTCGAAATCCGCGCCTTCAACGAAGGAGCGCGGGCGCTTTTAACCTGGGTCGCGCTCTGCCAGGACGAGGCGCTCGAGGCGCCGGACGCCGGCCAGCGCCAGGCGGCGGAGGATCGGCTCTCCCTGATGACGCCCGTCATCAAGGCCTATTTCACCGACATCGGCTTCGCCAACGCGGTGAAGGCGCAGCAGGTCCTTGGCGGCCATGGCTACATCGCCGAGTGGGGAATGGAGCAGTTCGTGCGCGACGCGCGGATCACCATGATCTATGAGGGCGCGAACGGCATTCAGGCGCTTGATCTCGTCGGCCGCAAGCTGCCCAAGGACGGCGGCCGCGCGATCGCCGCGTTCTTTTCCGACGTCGACGCCTTTCTTTCCGCCAACAAGGACGATGAGGCGCTGAAGCCCTATCTTCAGCCGACCAGGACCGCGCTCGGCGAGCTCCGGCAGGCGACGATGTGGCTGATGCAGCACGGCATGAGAAATCCCGACAATGCCGGCGCCGCGTCGACCGACTACCTGCATCTCTTGGCGCTGACCGCGCTCTCTTTCATGTGGAGCCGGATCGCCAAGGCGGTCTTGCGGCGCAAGGCCGAGGGGACGAGCAGCGAAGCGTTGGAGACGAAGCTGACGCTCGCAAAGTTCTTCGCCGAGCGCATCTTGCCCGAGGCCGCGGCGCATCTTCAGCGCTTGACCTCCGGCGCGCAGACGATGATGGCGTTGCCGGCGGCCGCGTTCTAGGCTGCGGGTCTCTTTCTTAAAGGAGGGGGAGCGACGCCGATGCCGGAGGAGGGCCAGCGCACGCGCTGGACGGGCGGGTGCCAGTGCGGCGCGGTGCGCTATGCGCTCTCAACCAAGCCGCGGCGCGCCTCGATCTGCCATTGCCGCATGTGCCAGAAAGCGGGGGGCGCGCCGTTCATGGCGTTTGCGAGCGTCGCGCTCGACGATTTCGTGACCACGCGAGGCCGGCTCAGCCTGTTCCGCTCCTCCGACATCGCCGAGCGCGGCTTTTGCGAGAGATGCGGCACGCCGCTGAGCTATCGGCAGATCGAATCGGCGAGCATCAGCGTGACGATCGGCTCGCTCGATCACCCGGCCGAGGTCGAGCCTGCGGTGCAGTGGGGCGTCGAGTCGCGCTTGCCGTGGTTTTCCAAGCTCGCCTCCCTGCCCGGGCGGACGATCGACAGCCTGCTCGAAGCCAGCCACATCTTGAGCGTTGGCGATCGACAGCATCCCGATCACGACACCTGACGCCGCTTATTTTCCGGGAGCTTTCCCGATGATCGAAGCCTTCATTTACGATCACGTGCGCACGCCGCGCGGGCGCGGCAAGCCGGACGGCGCGCTCTATACGGCGACGACGCTTCACCTCGCCAAGACGGCGCTCGGCGCGATCAAGGCGCGCAATCATTTGCAAGAAGGCCAGGTCGACGACGTCGTCATGGGCTGCGTCGATCCGGTCGGCGAAGCGGGCGGCGACATCGCTCGGATGGGGGCGCTGGCGGCCGGGCTCGGGCATAAGGTCCCGGGCGTGCAGATCAACCGCTTTTGCGCGAGCGGCCTCGACGCCGTGAATTTCGCCGCCGCGCAGGTGATGAGCGGCCAGCATGATCTGACCATCGGCGGCGGCGTCGAGTCAATGAGCCGCGTCGGCATCGGCGCGTCGGGGGGCGCGTGGCCGAGCGATCCGTCAATCGCCATTCCCGCCTATTTCATGCCGCAGGGCGTCTCGGCCGACTTGATCGCCACGAAATATGGCTTCTCCAGAGACGACGTCGACGCTTACGCCGTTAGGTCGCAGAGAAGGGCGGCAAGCGCGTGGGAGGAAGGGCGGTTCAAGAAATCGATCGAGACGGTGAAGGACGTCAACGGCTTGACGCTCATCGAGCGCGACGAGCACCTGCGGCCGACGACCGACATGCAGACGCTGGCGAGTCTAAAACCGTCCTTCGCCATCGTCGCCGAGCAAGGCGGCTTCGACGCGGTGGCGCTGCAGGCGCATCCGGAGATCGAACGCCTCAATCACGTGCATCACGCCGGCAATTCCTCGGGCATCGTCGACGGCGCGGCCGCCGTGCTGATCGGCTCGCGGGAGGCCGGCCTGCGCCACGGCCTAAAGCCGCGCGCAAAACTCCGCGCCTTCGCCAATATCGGCTCAGAGCCGGCCATCATGCTGACCGGCCCCATCGACGTGACGAAGAAGGTCTTAAAGCGCGCACGCATGAGCGTCGCCGACATCGACCTCTTCGAGGTCAACGAGGCGTTCGCGTCGGTGGTGCTGCGCTTCATTCAAGCCTTCGACGTCGACGACGACGCCGTCAACGTCAACGGCGGGGCGATCGCCATGGGCCACCCGCTCGGCGCGACGGGCGCGATGATTTTTGGAACGGCGATCGACGAGCTTGAGCGCTCAGGGCTCCGCACCGCCCTCGTGACGCTCTGCATCGGCGGCGGAATGGGCACGGCGACGATCGTCGAGCGCGTTTAAAGTTCGTTCGAAGCTCTCAGGAGGGTTTTCCCGCATGCCGAAGATCGACATCGGAAATGTTCCAATCGACACGCGCACCGGCTATCCGGCGCCGCATGACAAGGTCGTGGCCGGACGCTCGCGCAAGCGCCTCGGCAACGCCGTCGGCCTCGACCAGTTCGGCGTCAACTTAACGACGCTGAAGCCGGGCTCGGCGTCGGCGCTGCGCCACTGGCACGAGAAAGAGGACGAGCTCGTCTACGTGCTCGAAGGCGAGCTGGTCCTCGTCGAGAACGAGGGTGAGACGATCATGCGGGCGGGCGACGCCGCCGGCTTCAAGGCCGGCGTCGCCAACGGCCACCATTTCATCAATCGCTCGGATCGCGACGCTCGCTATCTCGAGATCGGCTCGCGCATGAAGGGCGAGCGCGCCCACTATTCCGACGTCGATCTTGCCGTTGTGCGTGACGACGCGGGACTTCGCTACACGCGCAAAGACGGGACGCCGTTCTCGACCTGAGGGCGAACGCGCGACCCGAGCCGCCTCAACCGAGAAACGATCATGGCATTCAAGAACTTCCGGTTCGACGTCGACGCCGACGGCGTCGCGCTCATCGCCTGGGACATGCCGGGCCGGTCGATGAACGTGATCACCGCCGAGGTGATCGACGAGCTCTCGGAGGCGATCGAACACGTCGCCGCCGACCCTGCCGTCAAAGGCGCGGTCGTCACGTCGGGCAAGGAGACGTTCTCGGGCGGCGCCGATCTCGCTATGCTGCAAACCATGGCGGCCGAATATGCGCGGATCGCCAAAGCGGAAGGAGAGGATGCGGCGACCCGGGCTTTCTTCGACGGCTCGCGAAGGCTCTCCGTCGTCTATCGCCGCCTCGAGACCTGCGGCAAGCCTTTCGCCGCGGCGATCAACGGCGTTTGCCTCGGCGGCGCCTTCGAGCTGGCGCTCGCTTGCCACTACCGCGTCGTCGCCGACAGCGACAAGGCGCGCGTCGGCCTGCCGGAGATTAAGGTCGGCCTGTTTCCAGGCGCCGGCGGCACGCAGCGGGTCGCGCGGCTGATGCCGACGGGCGAGGCGCTGCAGATACTGTTCAAGGGCGAGCAGCTTCGCCCGCTTGCGGCAAAGTCGATGGGTCTCGTTAACGAGATCGCGCCGCTTGCCGAGATCGTCGCACGGGCCAAGGCCTTCGTGACGGCCAATCCCAATGTCAAGGCGCCGTGGGACGACCCGAAATTCAAGCTGCCGTCGGGAAAGGTGTTTTCCGGCCAGGGCATGATGATCTGGCCCGCCGCCAACGCCATCTACCGCCGCGAGACCTATGACAACTACCCCGCGGCGAAGGCGATTCTTTCGAGCGTCTTCGAAGGCCTGCAATTGCCATTCGACTTGGCGCTGACCGTCGAGAGCCGCTACTTCGCAAAAATCCTGCGCTCGAACGAGGCGGCGGCGATGATCCGCTCGCTGTTCGTGTCGTTGGGCGAACTCAACAAGGGCGCGCGCCGGCCGGCCGACGTTCCGCCGACCAACGTAAGAAAAGTTGGGATCGTCGGCGCCGGCTTCATGGGCGCCGGCATCGCCTATGTCAGCGCCAACGCCGGGCTCGAGGTCGTCCTCATCGACCGCGATCAGGCTTCCGCCGACAAGGGCAAGGGGCATTCGGAAAAGCTGATTTCGACCCAGATCGCCAGAGGCCGCGCCAAGGCGGCCGAGCGCGACGCACTATTGTCGCGCATCGCGCCCTCGGCCGACTATGCGGCGCTTGAAGGCTGCGACCTCGTCATCGAGGCGGTGTTCGAGGATCGCGCGGCGAAGAGGCAAGCGACGGAAAAGGCGCAAGCCGTCGTCGGGCCGGACGTCGTCTTCGCAACCAACACCTCGACCTTGCCGATCACCTCGCTCGCCGAAACGGCGCTGAGGCCCGAGACCTATATCGGCATCCACTTCTTCTCTCCCGTCGACCGCATGATGCTCGTGGAAGTCATCTTGGGCGAGAAGACGAACGCGCGGGCGCTGGCCACCGCGATCGACTTCGTGCGCGCGATCAAGAAGACGCCGATCGTCGTCAATGATTGCCGCGGCTTCTTCGCCAATCGGTGCGTCGGCAATTATCTGCGCGAGGGGCACCTGATGCTGATGGAGGGCGTGCCGGCGGCGATGATCGAGAATTCGGCGCGCATGGCCGGCATGCCGGTCGGGCCGCTGGCGCTGAACGACGAGGTGGCGATCGACCTCGGCTGGAAAATCCTTCAGGCGACGAAAAAGGACCTCGGGGCCCAAGCCGTCGACCCGCAGCAAGAAAGGCTTCTCGAGGCGATGGTCGTCAAGGAGCAGCGTTTTGGCCGCAAGAACGGCAAGGGTTTTTACGACTACCCCGAGAAGGGGCAAAAGCGCCTGTGGCCGGGGCTCGCCAAACTCGCCGGCCTTGCGCTCGATCCGGATACGATCTCGGTTCGGGACCTGAAGGATCGGTTTCTCTACGTCCAGGCGATCGAGGCGGCGCGCACTCTCTTCGAGCATGTCGTCGCCGACCCGCGGGAGGCCGATGTCGGCTCGATCCTCGGCTTCGGCTTTGCGCCTTTCACCGGCGGCGTGCTGTCCTTCATCGACGGGCTCGGGCCTGAGGCGTTCGTCGCGCGCGCCGACGGGCTGGCGGTGAAATGTGGGCCCCGTTTCGCCGTACCCGCGGAGCTGCGCGAAATGGCGAAGACGGGCGGGAGGTTTTATGGGTCAACGGCGCCGGCGGCGTGAGAGCCGAGCCCCACGTTTGCGAGGCGGCTTGTCAAAGAAAACGGCTCATGTCTCAGAGAGCACGTTGATATAGTCTGCGAGCGTCGCCGCCAGCCGCTCGTGCATCAGACGCTGAAAAGGCTCTAGATCCTCCATTAGCGACGCGCTTTCGAGCGCTTGCAGATACGCGCTCCGGTCCTCTGGCCTGACGGCGATCGGCGGATAGCCGGCGCGCAACAGCATCAGGTTCATGAGCAGCCGGGCGACGCGGCCGTTGCCGTCGGCGAAGGGATGAATGGCGGTCAGGCGGAAATGGGCGGCGAAGGCGGCCGCCGGTTCAGGCGACGCAGTCCTTAGGGAGAGGCCGAACTCGGCCATCAGTTGCGGGATCTTCGCCGGATTGGGGAAAACGACGGGCGAGCCGGCGATGCGGCGCGGCAAACGGCTGTAAACGCCGGCGATTCCCGGTTGGCTGCGAAGCACGATGCGGCGATGCAGCTCGCAGACGGTCTCTTCGCCAAGCGGCGTCGTCTCGGCGGCGAGCCCCCGCATCCATTGCAGCGCCTCATAATGATCGACCGCCTCCAGATGGTCGCGGAGCGACTTGCCGGCGACCGTGATCCCGTGCTCGATGACTTCCGCGGTTTCGCGAAGGGTCAGAGTATTGCCTTCGATGGCGTTGGACGTGAATGTCAGCTCGACGTCATGGTGCTTTTGCAGCCGCGCCAGCGCTTCGCCGGAAAGCGGCCTCAAAGCGTCGAGCGCGGCCTTTCGTCGAGCGATGACGCGGCCTAAGTCTTCCATGCGGCGAAACGTAACATAGATTGATTTCCATGCCCGCGACCCGCACCGAGCGAGACAGCCACGGCCCTGTCGAGGTTCCTGCCGATCGGCTGTGGGGGGCGCAGACGGAGCGGGCGCGCGAGCATTTCCGCATCGGGGCCGAGCGCACGCAGCCCGAGCTGATCAAAGCCTACGCGATCGTGAAGCGCGCCGCCGCCTCCGCCAATCATTCCGGCGGGCGGCTCTCCGACGATCTCTCTCGTCTCATTCTGCAGGCCTGTGACGAGATCCTCGCCGGCCGGCATGACGCTGAGTTTCCCCTGCCGCCGTGGATCAGCGGATCGGGCACCCAGCTCAACATGAACGTCAACGAGGTGATCGCCAATCGCGCGGCGCAAATCGCCGGCCTGCCGCTCGGGCTGAAGCAGCCGGCGCATCCCAACGATCACGTGAACATGTCGCAGTCGACCAACGACACCTACCCGACGGCGATGCACGTCGCAGCGGCGGTGGCGGTCTCGGAGCGCTTGACGCCGGCGGTTTCCGACTTGCGCGACGCGCTCGCCGCCAAGGCGGAGGCCTGGAGCGCCATCGTCAAGATCGGCCGCACACATCTGCAGGACGCGACGCCTCTGACGCTTGGCCAGGAGGTTTCCGGCTATTCCGCCATGCTGACGGACGGCCTCGCCCGCCTCGACGACGCGCTTGACGGCGTCTATTCGCTGGCGCTCGGCGGCACGGCGGTCGGCACGGGCGTCAACGCGCCGGAAGGTTTCGCCCACGCGGCGATCGAGGAGATCGCCCGCCTTACCGGGCTGCCGTTCGTCGGCGCCCAGAACCGCTTCGCCGCGCAAGGGGCGCACGACGCGCTCGTGCATCTTTCCGGCGCGCTGCGCACGCTCGCCGTGTCGCTGACCAAGATCGCCAACGACATCCGCTTGCTCGCCTGCGGGCCGCGCGCGGGCCTCTCCGAGCTGATTTTGCCGGAGAACGAGCCGGGCTCGTCCATTATGCCAGGCAAGGTCAATCCAACGCAGGTCGAGGCGATGACGATGGTTTGCGCGCAGGTCGTCGCCAACGACGCGGCCGTCGCGCTCGGCGGCGCCGGCGGCTTACTCGAGATGAACGCCTATAAGCCGCTGATGATCGTCAATCTCTTGCAGTCGATCCGGCTGCTCGCCGACGCTTCGACAAGTTTCCGCACGCATCTCGTCGACGGCGCGAAGCCGAACGAAAAGCGGATCGCAGAGCTCGTGTCGCGTTCGCTGATGCTGGTCACCGCCTTGCAGCCGTTGATCGGCTACGACAAGGCGGCCGAGATCGCTCATCTCGCGGCCGCGGAAGACCTGACGCTGAAGGCGGCGGCCTTGCGGCTCGGCTATGTCAGCGAGGCGGATTTCGACCGCATCGTCGATCCGGCGAAGATGGTCGGGCACGCCTGAGCGCTCGCGCCCGGTTGGTCAGCGCAGCGCCGCGTTGATCGCCTCAAGCGCCTTGGCGCCGGGGCATAGGTCTTCCGTGTCGAGCGAGTTGAGCGGCCGCTTTGTCGTATTCAAGCGGTCGTGCAGGTCGGTCGAGGCGTCGTCGAGATAAATGAGGCCGGTGGCGATTTCGCCGGCCAGACGGTGGCGCTCGAGCATCGTCAGAGCGGCCGCGCGGTCGCGGAAGTCATGGTCGTCGGCGAGCTTGCGCAAGCGGATTTCCGAGCCGTCATGCAGCGTCACGGCCTGTGTATCGCCGGGCGCGTAGGCGACTTCGATTTGCGGCTTGGCCGCGATGAAGTCGAGCGTGTTCAGCGCGACGTTGTGTTCGCGCACGTAATCAAAACTCTTCGTCGAGCCGGCGTGGTTGTTGAACGTCACGCACGGGCTGATCACGTCGATGAACGCCGCTCCGCGATGCTCGAACGCCGCCTTGATGAGCGGGATGAGCTGGTCGCGATCGCCCGAGAAGCTGCGCGCCACGAAAGACGCGCCAAGCTCGACCGCGAGCCCGATAAGGTCGATTGGCGTATCGAGGTTCTCGACGCCCTTCTTGCTCTTCGAGCCAGCGTCGGCGGTCGCCGAGAACTGGCCTTTGGTCAGGCCGTAGACGCCGTTGTT
>Ga0187782_10000360_pt1 | contig 30171 bp, 24 predicted proteins | sample 0715_SJ02_MP15_2_FD_132454 | JGI IMG/M metagenome (GOLD analysis project Ga0187782, IMG submission 132454) | Tropical peat soil microbial communities from peatlands in Department of Meta, Colombia - 0715_SJ02_MP15_20_MG | ecosystem: Environmental > Terrestrial > Soil > Wetlands > Peat | place... | reverse complement strand
CGCGGGCCGGGTGAGGGGTCGGTTCCCACCCGAGGACCGCGCCGGCGGAAAGCGTTAGGCGTTTCGGAGACAGCGAAATACAACCACTCCCTCGCCCCCTCCTTATCCAAGGAGGGTAACTACTCGCCCCCGAGATCCAGCCTCAATCCCCTCTGAGATTTGCGCTATAATCAGCCCATGCTGAAAAGCGTCCGCCTCAAAAACTTCAAACTCCACGAAGATACCCTGATCGAGGCCGCGCCCATCACCGTCTTCATCGGGCCAAATAACAGCGGTAAGTCGAGCCCCTTGCAAGCGCTCCTGCTTCTTCGACAGGCGGCCACACGCAACGATCGTTTTCTCTGCCAGCCTCGCGCGAGCGCCCAATCTGACGCACCTGAGCACCATTCGCTCTCACCCGACTTCGTGGTCGATTTGGGGAGTTTCCAGGACGTGGTCCGCAAAGGTAGCAGCGACATTGAAGTTCGACTTTGTGGTGACGTAACGGGCTACGGTCAGATTATTGAGGAAGCGTCAGCCGACCTGCTTATGCGAATCAGAGGCAACGAACTCGTCTTCAGTAGTGGGTCAATCACTTGCTTCGGCGAAGAGGCTCGATGGGGATTCGCTGAAGGCCAACCCGCTCAGCCGAACCCTGTCGGTCTGACCTTGGGTGGAGTCCAGTATAAGATTCAACCCACCAATACGTTCAGGCTAACTCAGTCCGCGGGCTATGAGCCGGATCGAGAAATGCAGCCCGAAGAGTTGTTGCATCTGAACAGGTTCTCCCATTGGCTTGGTGCTATCCCTTCCGAACTCCTGTATTCTGTGCATCCTGTGTATGCTCTGCGGGGCTTCGAAGCATGGGGATACCCGCTGCCAGAGAACAAACCGAAGGACTTAGACCTCTCGACGATCGGACAGAGAGCCGTCGCCTTGACGGGAATGCTCGCCTATGACCGTGATTTAGAGGAAAGTGTTTCGCAGAGGCTAACGGAGCTTTTAAGCATCCGGATCAAGGTTAGGCTCGTCGAAAGTAGGCGCGCGACAGTGTGGGTTAAGCCTTCGGACTCGAGAGGAGCTGAGACGCTATTCGTAAACGAGGGGACCGGGGCAAGTCAGCTCCCATTCATACTGATTCCAGTCGCCCTCACGCCGCGAAATGAAACGATCCTGCTTTCGGAACCGGAGGCGCACATGCATCCCAAGGCGCAATGCGATCTCACGCGCATGTTGCTCACCGTGGCCAGGAAGGAGAACATCCAGTTCTTCATCGAAACACACAGCGAACACGTACTTCACACGATTCTTAATGCCGTGGCGGCTAAAGGCGAGTGGAAACCTGATGAAGTTGCGCTTCATTACTTCCAAAACAAGAACGGCGTGGCCGAAGTTAGCCGCCGTGAAATTAACCAATTCGGCCAAGTGGATGGTGGACTTCCGGATTTCTTCGAGCAGAGCCTGGCCGAATTAACTGACTATCTGAAGGCTGTGAGCAAATCCTAACCCGTGAAACACCGATTCCTCCTAGATATGCTGGTGCTGTTCTTCGCCATCAAGGAAGAAAATGCCGCCGGGCAACCGGACAGGACGTGCGCGAGCCTGACTGACCTCATCGGCCAAAACTGCCACGCCATAGTGGTGGATAAAACGATTAACGGAAAGTACGAGAGCCGCCTTTCGGAGTTTTTCGGCCACCCGCACTATCTGACCCAAGCGGCCCTCTTTCTCGTTAATGTCGTACGTAATCCCCAAAAGTTTGTCATTGAAACCTCAGAACCGCCCGAGATCCCGACGGAGCTGGTCGGCAGCGTTCCCCATGAGGACCGCTACATAGTGAAGGCGGCGTTGATTTCTCACCCGATCGTCGTCACAGATGAGGTTGCGCTGCTCAATGCCATTAACCGCAACCACGATGTCCTCGGGGTAAAGGCAATCACACCGGCTGAAGCGCTCGAGCTCGCGAAGGATACATAGCCCTCGCCTTCATACGCCTAACGGGCCTTCCGTTTCTCAAAGAAATCAAACGATTGCAGGATAACCTTCGTCGCCATTTCAGTCAGGTTATACTCCGGCATCTCTTCGCGGCGCACCCAGCGGGCGTCGGTCACATCGGAGGCGGGCTTGAGTTGCCCGCCCTCGAGGCGGCAGACGTAGTCCACGATCACGTAGTGGTACTTCACACGCTCTCCCTCGCGGGTGATGCGGTCGAACACGGCCACCATCTCAACCGGTTCGACATCCAAGCCGGTTTCCTCCTTCAATTCGCGCCGCACACCTTCGGCCAAGCCTTCGCCCAGTTCGAGCATGCCGCCAGGGATGGACCACTGGCCCTTCAGCGGCTCCGCGGCGCGGCGGATGAGCAGGGCTCGCCGGCGGTGGACAACGACTCCGCCGACGCCCACGATCGGACGGTCTGGGAATTCGCGTTTCATGGTCTTGTGATCGGAACGTCGGCTCAATGCGTCATGGCGTAAATGATGTAATTCACGCCGAGGCGGATGCCCATTTCGGAGTACTTCTGCGGGTACCGCGGATCGCCTGCCCACTCCCACGAGTCGCCGACATCGGAGTTAAAGGTGATGGCCACCATGATGCGGCCCTTGTCGTCGTAGATGCCTCGCCAGTGCGCCACCTTGCCGCCGTTCTTCGAGCCCTCGAATATGTGCTCCGCGCCCACGATCTGGAAGCGGTCATCCAGATCGAAGATGGTATGAAAGATGGGATCGGAGTTGGGGATTTCCACAATGGGCCGGTCGGGAAAAACGAGCTTGATGCGGCTCTCGAACACCTCCCATTCCTCCTGCCCATGGAAATCGTCGGCCATGAAGAAGCCGCCGCGCAACAGGTATTCGCGGAGAACTTTGGCCTCCTCGGGCGTCAAGCCCCATTCCCCCGTCTGGACGGCATAAAGCCACGGCCAGTTATACACTTCGTCGCCGTCTTCGAGATTCACCGCCTGCTCGACGGAGCGCGCCTGCACGAGCGTCAAACGCCGCACCGCCTGGGCCAGGTTGCGGTCCGCGCGCGGGTAATCCTGGGTCCACAGCGAGAGCCCCAGCCTCCAGTCTCCGTCAAACCGGCCGCGATAACCGTCGTTGGGGCCCGGCGGGTACATCAAGCGCGCGAACGTCCACTCGCCCTTGTCCTTCCAATCGGGCGGCAGTTGCATGTACCCGTATTCGACCGAGGGATATTCTTTGAACGGGCGCTGGAAGGCAGAGACCGCGACGACCAGAGCCAATACACACCCAAGCCCGCCGAGAGCCTTAAGTGCTGTCCTGCCCACCTTGCACCTCGAATTCAGTTTTCGCCCCTGCTTACAACCGTACGTCGGCTGGGTTGCAGAATCAAGCCCCAAAATCAGACGGCCTGGACGGCCTGGCCCGGATTCCTCAGCGAGGTTGGAAGGGCGGGGCTTCAGCCCCGCCGTTGCAGGGCCCTCACAATCATCGTCAGCTTCGCGGACCGCACAGTCCGTCGGCCGACGGACTGTGCGGTCCGCCTAACTGGATTCACCAGAGGGCCGCACCAGCGGCGGGGCTGAAGCCCCGCCCTTCCAACCGCCATCACGCGCCAATATTGACATTTAGTCGCTTCTCGCCCTAACATCTAGTTTGCATTCTGCGGCATCAGGCGGCCCCACGTCGCACCACCGCAAGCACGCTTATGTTCCAATCTCTGGTCATCACACTCCGTGAAGGCGTCGAAGCGGCGCTTATTATCGGCATAGTCCTTGCCTGCCTGAAGCAGACGGGCCGGCAGCGCTGGAGCCGGATTGTTGCCTGGGGTGTGTTTGCGGCCATTCTGGCGAGTGTCGCCGCGGCTTACGGGGTCCACCGGCTCGAGCTGGGTGAGGACGCTTATGAAGGCTGGCTGATGCTCCTGGGCGCGGTCTTTGTCGCTTCCATGGTTGCCTGGATGTGGCGCACCGGCAAGCGGATGAAACAGGAGATCGAAACTAAGCTCAGAGACCTAACCGCCCAACCTAGCCGCACCGCCGCCCTTGGACTCTTCCTTTTTGTATTCCTGATGGTGTTTCGCGAGGGTATTGAGACCGTGCTCTTTCTGGCCGCGGTTTCGCTGCGCACCAGCGAGTTACTGAACTTCATGGGCGGCTTGGCCGGCCTGGGCCTGGCGGTGGCGCTGGGGGTTGCGTTTTTCAAGGGCAGTTTGCAGGTAAACCTGCGGAAGTTTTTCTCCGTCACGAGCCTGGCGCTGCTCGTGGTCGCCGCTCAGTTGCTCATTTCGGGCGTGCACGAGCTCTCGGAGGCTCAGGTCCTTCCCACCAGCCGGCGGGAGATGGCGCTGGTGGGCCCCATCGTCAACAACGACGCTTTCTTCTTTGTGGTGGTCGTCGCCCTGGCCCTTTTCCTCATCGTCGCGCAGAGGGTTTCGTCCGCCCGCCCGCCCGAGGCTGATTCCTGGCCCGCTCCTGAGCGGCGCAAGAATCTGGCCCGGCAGCAGCGGGAGCGCTTTTGGAAGATCTCGGGCGCGGGCGTCAGCCTGCTGGTTTTGGTCTTGATCTGCTCCCAGTTCATCTACTCGAGGACGGCTCACGCCATGACGCCTCCCGAGCGTCTCGAGGTGCGGAACGGGGAAGCCCTGATTCCCACCGCCCCGCTCTCTGACCATAGGCTCCATCGCTACGCGCTGGCGGCGGGCGGCTCAGAGGTGCGAATCATCGCCATTCTCGACGCTTCGGAGACGGTCCGGGCCGCCTTGGACGCCTGCGCGATTTGCGGCAGCCTAGGCTATTACCAGGACGGCAAGAATGTGGTTTGCCGTAATTGCGGCGCGGCGGTTTACGTACCCACCATCGGCTTGGCGGGCGGATGCAATCCTATCCACGTCGATTACCGGGTGGAAGGAGATGCGATTCACATTGCCGCGTCCGAGCTTGCCGGCGCGGCAAAGTACTTCCGCTAGAGATGCTGTTCAGAATCCTCCTCGAGTCCCTGGCGCGCCGACGCCGGCGCAAGGTGTTGAGCGTCCTGGCGGTGGCGCTGGGCATCGCCGCCGCGGCGACGGTGGGAATCCTCTCCCTGGATATCGGCGACAAGATCAACCGCGAGTTGCGTTCTTACGGGGCGAATCTCTCCATCACGCCGGCCGCGGATAGCCTGGCCATCAGCGTGGGCGGCGTCGACTACCGGCCTGCCGGAAGCGGCGCGTTCCTTGCCGAAGACGAACTCCCGAAACTCAAGAAGATCTTCTGGCGCAACAACATCGTCGCCTTTGCTCCTTTCCTCTATGTGCCTTGCAGGGTCAATGGCCGGCCTGCCGTGTTGATAGGCACGTGGTTCGAGAAGCGCCTGCCGGTCGACAAGTCCGAAGTCTTCGTGACCGGCCTCGAAATGCTGCACCCATCCTGGCGGATTGAGGGCGCGTGGCCCGATGACAACGACGCCACGGGCGTCCTGGTGGGCCGGCGGCTTGCGGCCAGGCTGGGCGCCGCCGCCGGAAGCACCGTCACCGTCGACCCATGTAGGGGCGCCCCTTGTGGGCGCCCTTTGCCGGCGGCGACGGGAGGTGAAGCTTCTCTTCAGCGCGGGGAGCATGCCCGCGCGACAGCGGGCGAGACGCCCGCGCTACGGCCTGGCGCTCTCGAGGTGCTCGGCCTGCTCGAGACCGGTGGCGCCGAGGACAATCAAGTGCTGGCGCCGCTTGCCGCGGTGCAACGCCTGGCGGGGCTCGAGGGCAAGGTGCGCCGGGTGGAAGTCAGCGCCTTGACCAAGCCCGAGGACGCCTTTGCGCGCTCCGATCTCGCCAAGCTCAGCCCGCAAGAACTGGACCGGTGGTATTGCACGCCTTATGCCAGCTCGATTGCTTATCAAATTCAGCGGGCCCTTCCGGAAGCCCAAGTCAAACCCATCTACCCCATTGCGGACACGGAAGGGAAAATACTGGACCGGGTAAGGATTCTGATGGGCGTGCTGGCCCTGGCGGCGCTGATGACGGCCGGCCTGGCCGTGGCTTCCATGACGCTTGCGACCGCCCTTGAGCGCCGCGCGGAGATCGGCCTCTTCAAGTCTTTAGGCGCCACCGATGCGCGAGTGGCAGCGCTGCTGCTTCTCGAGGCCGGCGCGTTGGGCCTGCTCGGGGGCATCGCAGGGTACCTGCTGGGCAGCGTGCTGGCGTGGCGAGTGGCGCTGGCGGTTTTTGGCGTCGCAGTGGGCTTGCATCTGGTGATGCTCCCGGTCTGCCTGGCCCTCGCCTTGGGCGTGACGCTTGCCGGCAGCGCGTTCCCTTTGAGCCGCGCCATGCGCGTGTCGCCGGCAGTGGTGCTGAGAGACTGACTAGTACTGACTGACGGGAGTAGCCGTCATAAAGTGGCAGTTTGTAAGGGCGGGGCTTCAGCCCCGCCGCCTCGGGAGCGCGGGTGCTTGGGCCTTTAGGCCCAGAAGCCACCTTGCCTCAGGGGCTAAAGCCCCTAACGCTAATCCGCTTCCCACGGCGGGGCTCAAGCCCCGCCCTTACCGGCTCTCCGCGATTTGACGCGAACCTTCGTCAGCAAGTGAGGGGGCTCTGCGCGTGCTTTGAGCCTTTGCGTGAAACCTCGTTGCCCCAGTGGAATGAATGAAGCCATTATCTAACCCCGTCCGCCGCAGGTTGTTTCTCCGTCTCTGGTGGCGGTCTTTATCCGTCAAGCGCCCTCAGGCCATCCTGGCGCTTCTCTCCCTGGTGGTCGGCGCGGCGGTGATCTCGATGCTGGTGAACTTGTATGGGGGTGTGCGGCGCAGCATGACGCGCGAGTTTCGCGCCTATGGAGCGAACGCGGTGTTGGCGCCAAAGCTCCCTTCCACGAGTGGGGAAGAGGAGCAAGAGCGCAGCCCGTCCGAACTCCCCTCCGCAGCCGGGGAGGGGAACCCGGTGTGGGGCACGCCCGTTTCGGACACCTTGGACGAGGCCGTTATGCGGAAGGTCGAAGCGTTTGCTCGTCAGAGGCAGGGCATGATGGCGCTGCCTGTGCTCTACGGCGTGGTTCGCCTCAAACTGAATCAACCCGACCCGCTCCTGCCGGAGTCCGTGAATGTCGTCGCGGTCGGGACCGATCTGGCCGGCCTGCGCCGGATGAATCCCGGCTGGCGTGAAAGTGCAGCGGCGGGCTTCTCCGGCGAGCTGCCCCCGTGTATGGTTGGGGCGCGCATTGCCTCGCGCCTGCGCGTGGCTTCGCGTGACCCGGTCCGCATCGAGGGCTTGAATCCATCCGCAGGAGCAAGCGCGGCAAGCCTGGCAAGCTGGCGCCTGAGTTCCGTTCTCTCCACCGGGTCTTCGGAGGACGAGCAGGTGTTCCTTCCGCTCCAGGCGTTGCAGACGATCCTGGGTCTGCCCGGCCGGATCAGCCAGGTGCAAGTCAGGCTAGAGGGCGAGCCGGGCGAGGTCGAAGCGGCGCTGCGCGGGCTTTCGAGCGCGCTCCCTGGAGTGGAGGTGCGCCCCATTCGCCAGATTGTTTACTCCCAAGGGCGGGTCCTGGGCGTCATTCGATGGTTTCTGTTGGCCCTCACCGGGCTGATTCTGGCTATCCTCGTGATGTGCCTCATGGCCACGATGACGGCCATCGCGCTCGAGCGCCGGAAGGACATCGGCGTGATGAAAGCGCTGGGGGCGACCAACCTCCAGGTGATGGGACTGTTCATGGCGGAAGGCGCCGCTCTGGGCCTGGCGGGAGGGAGCATCGGCTGCCTGTTGGGGAGCGGCTCGGCGGTGGGGATTGCACGGCGTCTTTTCGGCGTGACGCTCGACCTGCTGTGGTGGAGTTCGCCCTTGGTCTCGATCCTGGCCGCGCTCCTGGCGGTGGGAGGGGCGTTGTTTCTGGTCCGCACGGTGCGTGGCATCGAGCCCGCGGTGGTCCTGAGAGGGGAGTAACGGGTTGGCGTTTATCGAGGTCAAAGAGGTGACGAAGAAGTACGGCGACTCGCTCGCGGCGCTGCGCGGCGTCACCTTCAGCGTCGAGCGCGGCGAGTGGATCGCCGTCATGGGGCCCTCGGGCTCCGGCAAGAGCACTCTGCTCAATATCCTAGGCTGCCTCGATGCTCCGACCGGCGGCGAGGTGGCGGTGGATGGCTGCGGACTCTCGAGCCTGCGGGCCGCCGAGCGCGCCCGCTTCCGGGCGGAGAAAGTCGGCTTCATCTTCCAGCAATTCCACCTGGTCCCTTATCTGACCGCGCTCGAGAACGTGATGCTGGCCCAGTACTTCCACAGCCTCGCCGATGAGGCGGAGGCCGCCGAAGCCTTGCGCCGCGTGGGCCTGGCCGATCGACTGGCGCATCTGCCCTCCCAGCTTTCGGGCGGCGAGCAGCAGCGGGTGTGCGTGGCCCGGGCGCTGATCAATCAACCCAACCTCATTCTGGCCGACGAGCCCACCGGAAACCTGGACGAAGTGAACGAAACCCTGGTGCTGGGATTATTCACGGAGCTGCACCGGCAAGGGCACACCATTGTCATGGTGACCCACGACCCGGAGGTGGGCCGCCGGGCGGAGCGCCATATCGAACTGCATCACGGCCGCCTCACCGAGGCTACAGTGCTTCCGGCGGTCGAGGCGGAGCTGATCGATAACCTGCTCAAGGCCGTCTGGCACGCGCAGGAAGACACCGGCAAGACGGTGGTGAGCAGGGAGGACGTGCCGGAGTTCCTGCCCAACCGCGCCGCCTTTCTGCGCATGGCCCAGCAGGGGCTCGTGCGCTTCGAGGGCGCGAGTCTGCTGGTGACCGGGCTTGGCGCGCCGCGCGCCACCCAAGCCATCCGGCGCCATCGCCTGGCCGAGCGCCTGCTCCACGACACCTTCGACATCGCGAACGATGTGGTGGACGAGCACGCGCTTCGCATCGAGCATACCCTCAGCCCTCAGGTCACCGAAAAGATCTGCATCTTCCTGGCCCATCCCCGAACCTGCCCCCACGGTTCGCCGATTCCCCCGGGCCCCTGCTGCCGAGAGGGGAGAAAGTAGCGCGGTTTGGCAGAAAGAGCGAAGTCAAATGGCAAAAGGCAAAAGTCAAAATGCGGGGATCAGGCGGGCGAGATTTCCGTGAAGCTCAGGGTCAGGAGCGCCTTACAGGCAACACACAAGAATTGCGCGCCGGCGCCATCGACGATGGCAAAGACTTGGGCTTCGCCGCAGCGCGCGCAGGGCGCGGTGGGACTCGAGGGGTCGGGGTCGGGCGGCAGGGTGAAAGCTTCTTGCGATTCGCCCACCTTGGCGGTTTCAAGTTCAAAGGTCGTATAGCAATTGTTGCAGACGTGGTTGAAGCAACAACTGGGCTGGCAGGAATAGAGGACATCCTGGGAGCCGCACTGCGGGCAGGAAATGGAAATAGGCGCGAGCCGCATCGCCCACCAGCATGGCGTACCGGGGCAGAGGGTGTCAAGCGAGCGCGAGGCTCCCCTAATCCGTCGATAACGGCAGGCGATGTAGGGGGACGGCTTGCCGTGCCCTTCTTGCGGGCCGTCGTCTTGCGGGTAGGGCAAGCCCTACCCCTACACCGCAGGGAGATTTCCGCGGCAGGCCACGATTCAGGCGGGAACCGCTCCCACCTTTTCAATGAAGATATCGTTCAAGGGCGGTTCGACTAGTTCGAACCGGCTGATCCGCACGCCGCGCTCGACAGCGGCTTTGAGTATCTCCTGGGGGTCTGCGCCGCCCTTTAGCCGGGCCTCCACGACCGCCCCAAAGTGATTCACTTTTTCAACCAGGCCCGTGCCTTCGAGAAAGTCGCCGTCTCCCGCAAACTCGATGCGCAGTGTGTTCTTCCCATAAGACTGCTTGATGGCCCGGAGTTCCCCGCTCAGCACATTGCATCCTTTGTTGATCAGGCAGATCGAGTCGCACATCATCTCCACCTGCTCCATGCGGTGCGTGGAAAGAATGATAGTGGAGCCTTGCTCGCGCAATTCCAGCATAATATCTTTGATCAAACTCGCATTCATCGGGTCGAGTCCCGCGAAAGGCTCGTCGAGGATCAGCAAGGGGGGCTTATGAATCACGGTGGCGATAAACTGAACCTTTTGCTGCATGCCTTTGGAGAGATCCTGGACCTTCTTTTCCGCCCAGTCTGCAAGTTCCAGGCGGCGCAGCCAGGCCTCGGCGCGCCGCGTAGCCTCGCTCTCGGCGAGACCTTTCAAGGCGCCCAGGAAGCGCAGGTGGTCGCGCACCTTCATTTTGGCGTAGAGGCCGCGTTCTTCGGGGAGGTAGCCGACGAGGTCCTGGGTGCGATCGCTGACGGGCTGGCCGAGGACGCGAATCGCCCCTTCGTCAGGAATGAGCACCCGCATGATCATGCGGAGTGTGGTGGTTTTGCCGGCGCCGTTTGGCCCGAGTAGTCCGAAGACGGCGCCTTCCCGGATCGTCAAGCTCAGATCGCTGACCGCGGTCAGCGTGTCGTAGCGTTTCGTAACTTTCTCGAGCACCACTGCATCCATTGGAGGTTGCGTGACCTTTTCTGCGATGACTCGGCGTAAGGAGAAAATAACTTACGTTTGTAGCACTAAAGCAGCGGGGGGGGCAACCGGAAAGTCAGGGAACGGGGAAGAGGGAATCTGCGCGCAGCGCCTTGGAGTGCGGCGGCTTGACGCCGCCTTGGCATCGTCACGGCGCCCTTGCGTGGCAGAAAGGCGGCGTCAAGCCGCCGCACTCCAAGGCGCCTTCGGCGCAAGCATTTTCTGTACGAACTCGGTTTAGGGGAGTAAGATAAGCGGCTGCGACTTACAAAACGGAGAAGCACACGGCATGCGAGATGTGGTGATTATCGGTTCGGGATGCGCCGGCCTGACGGCGGCTATTTATGCCGCCCGCGCCAACTTGAAACCCCTGGTGATCCGCGGCCTCGAGGCAGGAGGCCAACTGACCTTGACGACCCTGGTGGAGAATTTCCCGGGCTTTCCCAAAGGCGTGCAAGGTCCGGAGTTGATTGGGCTGATGGAGAGCCAGGCCGCCGTTTTCGGCGCCGAGTTCATCGAGGGCCACGTAACACGCGTGGACCTCTCCCGCCGCCCCTTCGTGATCGAAGCGGAGAGCCACACCCACGAGACGCGCACGCTGATCATCGCCTCCGGGGCTTCGGCGAAAATGCTGGGCCTCGAGTCGGAGCGCAAGCTGCTGGGCCACGGCGTCTCGAGCTGCGCCACCTGCGATGGCTATTTCTATCGGGGGAAGGAAGTGGCGGTGGTGGGCGGCGGCGATACGGCGGCGGAAGAGGCGCTGTTTCTCACCCGCTATGCCGACCAGGTGAGTATCATTCATCGCCGCGACCAGTTGCGCGCCTCCAAGATTATGCAAGAACGGCTTTTCGGCAACCCCAAGATCAACTTTGTCTGGGATAGTGTGGTCACGGACGTTCTGGACGTGGACCGGGGCGAGGTCACCGGCGTCAAGCTGAAGAACGCCAAGACCGGCGAGGAGAGCAGCAAGGGTTGCCACGGGCTTTTTCTGGGGATCGGCCATTCGCCCAACACCTCCCTCTTCCGCGGGCAGCTCGAGATGAACGAGGTCGGTTACTTGATGACGCACGATGGAAGCAAGACGAACGTGCCCGGCGTCTTCGCCGCGGGCGACGTGCAGGACCACATCTACCGCCAGGCCATCACCGCGGCCGGCTCCGGCTGCATGGCGGCCATGGATGCGGAGCGATTTTTGGAAGCGGAACACTGATTAGAAGGTGCCTGGTGTCAGGTTTCAGGTGTCAGGTTTCAGTTGCTAAGAGCCCCGTCAGGGGCGGCATAGAATAGCCCAGGGCGTAAGCCCTGGGTTCCATGGCCCTCGCCCCGCCTTCGGCGCCCCTCTCCCGCTGGGCGGGAGAGGGGGCGGGGGAGAGGGTGGGCTCCCACGACCCACGGCTTACGCCGTGGGCTACTCGCTGCCCGCCCGCTCCGCGGGCTGAATGATTCAACGAACCTTTGACTCAGGACACTAGCGCGATTCATGTTTTCCCGCTTGCCCTGACGCCCGGCACCTGGTACCTGTAACCCGACCCCTGGAACCTGGAACCTGTACTTATGCTCCGTCCTATCCTGATCTACCTTTCAGAGAAACAAACCCCCAAGAAAATCCTCACAAGCCACACCCTGGGACGCCGCATGGCGGCGCGGTTCATCGCCGGGGAGGAACTGGAAGACGCGCTGCAAGTGATCCGCCGGCTGAACTCCGAAGGATTCATGGTGACGCTGGACCTGCTGGGCGAAAGCGTGGCGGAAGCCGGGGAAGCGGCAGCGGCTTGCCAGGCCTATGTGGGTCTTCTGGACCGGCTGGCGGCGGAGGGTTTGAATTCCCACGTCTCCGTCAAGCTGACGCAATTGGGGCTGGCGATCAACGAGGAGTTGGCTTGCCGCCATCTGAGCGCCCTCTGCGAGCGCGCCGCCCGGCACCACAATTTCGTGCGGGTGGATATGGAGGGCTCCGCCTTCACCGAGGCCACGCTCAGGCTTTTCCGTGCCGTGGGAGCGCCTCGCGACGTGGTGGGCGTGGTCATCCAGTCCTACCTTTACCGCAGCGAGAAGGACGTGGAAGAGCTGCTCAAATGCGGGGCGCGCATCCGCCTGGTCAAGGGAGCGTACGATGAGCCCCGCTCGATCGCCTTCCAGCGCAAGCGGGATGTGGACCGCAACTACTCGAAGCTGATGACCATGATGCTCTCGAGCGGCATCTATCATGCCATCGCCACCCACGACGAACGCCTTATTGCCGAAACGCGGGAATTCGCCCGCGCGCACGGCATTCCGCCTGAGCGCTATGAATTTCAGCTGTTGTACGGAATTCGCCGCGATTTGCAGCGCGACTTGCTCCGCCAGGGCGAGCGAGTGCGCCTTTACGTTCCCTACGGACATCAGTGGTATTCGTACTTCATGCGCCGCCTCGCCGAGCGCCCGGCGAACGTATTGTTCCTGCTGCGGAATCTCTTCCGGGCGTAACGATCATCGCTAGCTGTCAGCTCTCAGCCGTCAGCTCTCAGCAAGCAAGAACATCAAATCGAAAAACGCATCCCCTCTCCCCTTGATGGAATAACGCGTCCCCCGCCCCCTTGATTGAATAACGCATCCCTCGCCCCCTTTGATTGAATAACGCATCCCTCGCCCCCTTGGGGGAGAGGGTGGCCCGCGGCGGCGTATTCATCAGCCGGCGCGGGCCGGGTGAGGGGGCAATCGTCAGTTGAATCAACAGCCCTCTCGCGCGGACTCTGGTTCGGAAGTCCCGGTCAAAACCCCTCACCCTGTCACCCCTTTCCCCTCTTCCCTCTCCCGTGGGGAGAGGGAAGAGGGGGAGGGAAGTTGGGGTGAGGGGTGCTTTCATGCCTCGGTGCGATGCGAGTCGCCATTCGGAGTCGAAAACTCTCCCCTGCCCCGCCCAAGCGCCCCGTTCCCCGCAATTTCCTTGACATTCTACGCCCAATATTATAGCCTACTGAGGAGTGTGAGAGGTCTGCGCATGAAACTCAGGGGCATGGGTGTTGAGAATTGAACGAACGAACTGGGAATGTTATTGAAAATACAGGCCAAGTTCAGGCCCCAGCCCTCTCCTCGTGGGGAGACGGTCTCATGCCATCCCTCGCCGCCTCCCGGTCGGCTTCCAGCCCTCTCCCGTGGGGAGAGGGTGTCCGGCGATGGCGTTTTCATCAGCCAACGCCGGACGGGTGAGGGGTTTTTGCCATGCTACGGACCGGCGAGAAAATGCAAAACAGTGGGAACGAAGCTAAGAAGTCATTGAAAACAAAGGAAGTCACTCGAAAAACGAACCTAAAACGAACCTAAAATGAGCTCCATTTTACCTCCAAATTCGTGCCATGAACGCCAAAAACGGCGATTCTGCGACCTACAGCTTGCGGCTCAGCGGCACTCGCGGGAGCTAGCACCAATTCAAACGCATGTTTTAAACAGTCGTTTAAAACAGATGTTTCAAACCATTGATTCAAACGTCTGTTTGAGTATTACCTCAAGTTTCTGCCGCCCGCCTCGGCGGGCTGACATATGCCATGAACTTGCGTTACACGACGCTAGAACCTTTCTTGTCAATGTCGTCTCGGGGCCTTAAAATAGAGTTGACGGGCCATGCGCGTAGGGCGTAGTGGCCGCGCAGACGTATGGGAAACTTCGTACAACTGGCTTTAGGCAAAATCATCGGCACGAAGAACGAGCGCGAATTGAAGCGCCTGGGGTCGCGTGTGGGCGAAATCAGCGCGCTCGAGCCCGAGATGCAGGCGCTGAAAGATTCCGACTTCCCGCTCCGGACGGCAAGCTTCAAGGAGCGGATCGCCAACGGCGAACCGCTGGACAACCTGCTGCCGGAAGCTTTCGCGGTCTGCCGCGAGGCGGGCCGCCGCACCCTGAACATGCGCCATTTCGACGTGCAATTGATCGGCGGGATGGTGCTGCACGAGGGCAAGATCGCCGAAATGAAAACCGGCGAGGGCAAAACGCTGGTCGCCACCCTGCCTGTCTACCTGAACGCGCTGGAGGGCAAGGGCGTGCATGTGGTGACCGTGAACGACTACCTGGCCAGGCGCGACGCCGGCTGGATGGGGCCGATCTACCGGCTTCTGGGGCTGAGCGTAGGCGTGATCGTCCACGACCTCGAGGACGAGGAGCGCCGCGCCGCCTATGGAAGCGACGTCACTTACGGGACGAACAACGAGTTCGGGTTCGACTACCTGCGCGACAACATGAAATTCGACCTCGCGGATTACGTGCAGCGGGTGCACCATTACGCGATTGTCGACGAAGTCGACTCGATCCTGATTGACGAGGCGCGCACCCCGCTCATCATTTCCGGCTCCTCGGACGAGTCCACCGACAAGTACTACCGAATCGACAAGGTGATTCCCCGCCTCCAGGAGGGCGCCGACTTCGAGGTGGACGAGAAGATGCGGCAGGCCACCTTTACAGAGTCCGGCAACGCCAAGGCGGAAAAGGCGCTGGGCCTCGAGAACCTCTACGACCCCGCCAATATGGAGTACGTCCACCACTTGCAGCAGGCGCTGAAAGCCCACACCCTCTTCAAGCTCGACCGCGACTACGTGGTGAAAGAGGGTGAGGTCATCATTGTGGATGAGTTCACCGGCCGCTTGATGCCGGGACGGCGTTGGAGCGACGGCCTGCACCAGGCGATCGAGGCCAAGGAAGGCGTCAAGATCGAAAAAGAAAACCAGACCCTGGCGACCATTACCTTCCAGAATTACTTCCGCATGTACGACAAGCTGGCGGGAATGACCGGCACGGCGGAGACGGAAGCCGCGGAGTTCGAGAAGATTTATGAACTCGAAATCGTAGTAGTGCCCACCAACAAGCCGCTGATCCGGCACGAATTTCCGGATCTGGTCTATCGCACTGAGCGCGAGAAGTTCAACGCCGCCATCGAGGAAATGAAGGAGTACCACCTGCGCGGCCAGCCGGTGCTGGTGGGCAGTATCGCTATCGAGAAATCGGAGCGGCTGAGCGCGGCGCTGAAGAAGTCCGGAGTGATTCCGGTGCGCCTGCAAGAGTTGGCGCGCCAGGCGGGCCTCGAGGGCCCCAAGTTCCGCATTTGGGCCGAACAACTCGCCGGCTCGCATCATGGGGCGGCCGTGGAATGGATGGTGCGTGCAGGAGTGCCGGCCACGGCCATCCGCAAGATGCTGGGCGAGGACCGTTACAAGTCGGTGCTGGCGGGCGGCAACGGAACCCGCGGCGCTTTTCTCCAGGCCATTCTGAAGCGCGCGCCTAAAGATTACCACGCGCATCAGCTTCCAGCGATCGATGATGCTGCGGCGGAGCGCATTGCGGGACTCTTCCAGCACACGGACGAAAAACTCCTGCCCGTACTGGACTACCTGATTGAAATCCGCTGCCCGCTGGCGCGGCTGGTGGAAGTGCTGGGCATGAGAGAGATCCGGCACAACATCCTGAACGCCAAGCAGCACGAGCGCGAGGCTCAAATTGTGGCGCAGGCCGGGCGCGAAGGCGCGGTGACGGTTTCGACCAATATGGCCGGGCGCGGCACGGACATTCTGCTGGGTGGCAACCCCGAGTCGATGGCGCGGGAGGAATTCCGTAAGGCGCCGGAAAAGTATCGCGAACAAGGGATCAATCCGGAGCCGCCGGAGCGCCCCCCGGAAGGGTCGGCGGAGGAGATTTATAAGGCCTACGTGGACGAGTACTCGAAGTGGCGAGAGCAGTGGAGCTGCTTCGGGGCCCGGTTCAAGGCGGTGACGGACGTGGAGCACGGCAGTGTAGTCGAGCTAGGTGGGCTACACATCCTGGGCACGGAGCGCCACGAGGCCCGCCGCATCGATAACCAACTGCGCGGACGCGCCGGCCGCCAGGGCGACCCCGGCTCCTCGCGCTTCTATCTCTCCCTCGAAGACGACCTGATGCGCATCTTCGCCAAGGATTGGGTCTCGAACTTTATGCAGCGGCTGGGTATGGAAGAAGGGGTCGCCATCGAGTCGAGAATGATCAGCAAGCGCATCCAAGCCGCGCAAAAGGCCGTCGAGGCCCAAAATTTCGAGTCGCGCAAGCACCTGCTCGAGTACGACGACGTGATGAATAAGCAGCGCGAAACCATCTACGGGCTGCGCCGCCAACTGCTCGAGGGAAAACAACTGGAGGGACAGGACCAGAAGGCATACGTGCTGGGAATCTGCGACCGCATGGTGGATTGGCTGGTCACGGAGTCCTGCCCAAAAGATAAGCATACCGATGAGTGGAACGTCAGCGGCCTGCGTACGGAGTTTTGGACGCGATTGGGAATCGACGTCCCCCAAGCCGATCTGAAGAAGTATGACCAGAAGACAGTCGGCCAACTCGCCGAAGAACTGAAGCGCATGGCACGGCAACGGTACGATCAGCGGGAGGCAGTCTGGGGCGCGGAGCGCATGCGCTTCCATGAGCGCATGATCATGCTGCAGATTGTGGATGCGCAGTGGAAAGACCACCTGCTGACCATGGACCACCTGAAGGAGGGCATCGGCCTGCGCGGCTACGGCCAGCGCGATCCCTTAGTGGAATACAAGCGCGAGTCCTACGACTTGTTCGAGGAATTGATGAACAGGATCGACGACGAGACGCTGCGCTTTCTCTTCCTGATGAAGACCCCGGAAGAACAAGAGGAAATGATCCGCCAGTACCAGCGGCGCAAGCGCCGCGAGCAGGCGGAAATGCAGATGGTGGGCGGCGGCGGGGGAGAGAAGCCGAAGCAGGTGATCCGCCGCGAGAAGATCGGCCGCAACGATCCCTGCCCCTGCGGGAGCGGCAAGAAATATAAGAAGTGCCACGGCGCCCCCAACGCCGGCGCCGCCGGCGGCCAGAAGCCGTCCACGGGCGACAAGCCCGGAGGTTCCGGAAAGTCCGCCGGACCGCCTCCTGGCTCGTAGGACCGGCCTTGCATGACTACATTAATAGCCCAGTCGCAGTCGGCCACGTGGCTGGCGCGCAGCGAAGCTCTGCGTTCCGACGTTTTAGAAATCCTTTAGATCCGCAGAGCTTCGCTCTGCGCCAACCCCGAATACCACAATCCGCTTCGCATACAAACTACCCTGATCACCCTGGCTAGAGGTGCTTGAGGAGTTCGTCGTATTCGGCATGCGAACCGATCCAAAACCAATCTACGTGGTCTGCTTGCCGCAAGCCTAACGCTCGGTAACCAAGGCCAACCCGTACTGAGTAAATTGGCCATCGTGGGCTCACCTGCTTGAACTGGAGGCTGGGATGGTAGGGATTGGACCGCCACAACGCGTAAGCCCGCCCCGCTTGCTCGCGGGCAGCGGCGGCGAGTCCGTCAAGCCGCTTTCGAAAGTCTCTGGTGACGCTTGAGGTCACAACTGCGACGCACCCGGTGGAAAGACGTCATCGAGCGGGGTAGTGTCTCCAGCCGAGATTTCGCGGCGCGCCCCCTCGGCGAGACGCTCCCACTGTTCGTCGCTGGTGGCATCGAAGCGAGTTGACCATTCCCGCTCATCCGCCAACTCAGCCATGATTCGCGCCGCAATGGCATCCTGCCCCTCGGCGGGGAGCTTCTCGATCTCGGCGATGGCTTCCTGGAGTAAGCTCGTCATTTGATAGTCTAATTCTACTTCCTGTCATTGAAATGAGCAAGGAGCGATGAGCTCGAGCTCCGGCGGTGAAATCTGCGCCAGGATGTTGAGGATCAGCCTTCCCGCCGCGGGGTCGTCTTGCCTGAACCCAGAAACCCGCCGACGAGGATCAGCTTCGTAGCCATAAGTTTCCCGTTGGGCGCCAACTGGAAATCACCACCATTTTGGGGGACAGATTGCCGGCTCCTCTGCTATTCTGTTTCCTCGCGCGATCGATCATTTCACAACTCAACCTTAACACAGAGGAAACGTCATGCCCGAAGAGATTCAGGAACTCCACGAACACGCCGAGGAGGCGCAACGCGATCGAAGTATGGTGCCGGTGACCTTGTCAATGGCCATCCTGGCCGTGGTGCTGGCTGCCATCTCGCTGCTCAGCCACCGTGCCCACACCGAGGAACTACTGCTGCAAAACAAGGCAACGGATCAGTGGTCCTATTTCCAGGCCAAGAACCTCCGTCGCCATTCCTACGAAATGTTTCTGGACCTGTTGTCGATCGTGAATGCAAAGGATCCGGCGGCTGCGGATAAGCTCAAAGAGAAATACAGCAGCGAGATCAAACGCTACAAAGACGAGCAGGACGATATTTCCACGGAGGCGCAACAGCTTGAAAAGGAAGTCGCCACAGAACGGCACAAGGCGAATCGCTACGACCTCGGAGAAGTGTGCCTGGAGATGGGAGTAGTTCTGGCCTCGCTCACCTTGCTGACGCACCGAAAAATCTTCTGGCAACTGGGATGCTTGGCGGGGCTTGCCGGCCTGGCCGTTGCCGTGACGGGTTTCTGGGCGCAGTAAGTGCTCTCAAAGCAGTGGTGGATTCACGAAGGACCTGAAGCGTTCGAGGAGTTTCTCTCCGCCCATCTCGATGACGTCGTTGTGCCCGGCGCCCTCGACGGGATAGAAAAACTTGGGTTCGGGCGCCGCGTCGAAGAGGCGTTGCCCCATGGAGAAGGGAACGGTTTCGTCGCGCGTGCCGTGGACGATGAGGATGGGGGCTCGAACCTGCCGGATCTTGGCGAGCGAGTCAAACCGGCTCCTGGGGATATGGTCGAAGAGTGGAATGCGAAAGGCGCGCCGCGCCATCGCCCTGACCGAGGTGAAGGAGCTCTGCACGATCAGGCCGCCGCACTCGCGCCGCGCCGCGAGATCGACCGCCACCGCGCCTCCCAGCGAATGCCCGAAGATGATGATATGCTTGGGCTCGATGTGCCGCGTTTGAATCAGGTAATCGTAAGCGGCGTCGGCGTCGCGATAGACCCCCGCCTCGTCCGGCGAACCTGCGCTTTTCCCATAGCCGCGGTAATCGACAGCCAGCACGCTGATCGCGAGCCCCGAGTAGAACTCGAGGTGCTGGAGCCCGTAGCCGATGTTCTCCGCGTTCCCGTGAAACCACAAAAGGGCCTTTTCGGAAGCAGGATTGGCCGCGTACCACGCGTTGACTCTGACTTTATCAGCAGTGGTTAACCAGACTTCTTCCACCTGCGGGGGGTAAGCTCCAGAAGGAGGAAATCCCTCTGGGAAGCGGGGTGGGAAGTAAATGAGGGAATTCTCTAAGAAACGGATTGCCACGACCACCACGAGAAGCCCCGCCGCTATTCCTACGGCCAGCGTCATGGCAAGTCTCTTCAGGCGAGCGCTCACCTTTCTAGCGTGCTACCAGTTCATGGTTGACTACGGCCTGATTGGCAGGAACCCCCTCACCCGGCCCGCCCCGGCTGAAGAAAGCGCCGGCTGCGGTCCACCCTCTCCCCCAAGGGGGAGAGGGATGTGATCAGAGAGGAGGGATTCGGCGCCCCGGCTGCGGTCCACCCTCTCCCCCAAGGGTGAGAGGGCCCGCCTGAACGCCTACTGATTGTCATCGCCTCCCTCGTCGCTGGGGTTGATCACAACGTACGCGCCGTTACCCTGCCGGTTCACGCGTAGCAAGGTCTGTCCCTTCGCATCCGCCGCCAAGCGGCTAAAGTCCGTAGCGTTGTTGACGGCGTGCCGGTTAATACTCTCGATGACGTCCCCGGCTTGCAGGGTCTGAGCCGCGGGGCTGCTGGGATCGATTTCTGTGATGACCACGCCGTGCGCGTCGGAGGGAAGCCCCAACCGGTCGCGGAGGTCGGGAGTCAGGTTCTGGACGGTAATACCGCGCAACGTACCCTCCGAGGGAGCCACGCCGGTTCCCACGGTGGCCGGCAGATTCGCGGGCCGCTCCGCCAGCGTCACGCGCACCGTCATCGGCTGGCCGTCTCGAATGATGTCCATCGTCACCTCGGTGCCCGGGTTCATATTGGTGACCATGGCCGTCAATTGACTCGAGCCATCCACGTTCTGGCCGTTGATCTTGCGAACCACGTCCCCATTCTTGAGGCCGGCTTTGTCAGCGGGTCCGCCGCGAGTAACGTCCTGCACCAGCGCTCCTGACGTGTCCGGAATCTTGAACTGTTTGGCCAAGTTGTCGTCTAAGATCCCGACGGTCACGCCCAGATAACCTCGAGAAACCTTGCCCGTTTTGATGAGGTCTTCCATGACGTGCTTGGCGGTGTTGGCGGGAATGGCAAAACCAATCCCGATAAAGCTGCCCTCTCCTCCCGGGCCGCCGCTCCCCGGGATGATCGCCGTATTGATGCCAATGACCTGCCCGCGCACGTTGACCAGCGCCCCGCCGGAATTGCCGGGGTTAATGGCGGCATCGGTCTGGATGAAATTCTCGAACTTCTCAGGATCGGCAAGGGACCTGCCCAGAGCGCTGACGCTCCCGCGTGTTACCGTGAAGTACTGCCCAAAGGGGTTCCCAAATGCCATCACCGTGTCACCGACCTTCATCGCGCCGGAATCGCCGAAAGGCGCCACGGGCAAGTTCGACGCGCTGATTTTCACCACGGCGATGTCGGTTGCCGGATCCGCTCCCACCACCTTGCCCTTGAAGTGCCTGCGGTCGGAAAGGTCTACTTCAATTTCGGTGGCCTTAGAAACCACGTGGTTATTGGTGACGATATACCCGTCCCCGGAAACGATCACGCCGCTTCCTAACGCGCGCTCTCGCTGCTCGCGAGGAATATTGAACTGCGGCATGTTGCCGAAGAATTGGCGGAAAAAGGGGTCCATCAACGGCGACTGCTGCACCTTGATCACTTGCGTCGATTGGATGGCCACGATCGCGGGCGTCACCGTCTCCGCGATTCGCTCGTAGGCCTTGTTCTGCCGCTCCAAAGTGTCGATCTCGGGTCCGTCCAATCCCGCGCCCCCGGCCAGGGCAAACTGCGGGAAGCCGCGATGCCCCTGGTAGAGCAAGCCCGACAGGGCCAGACAGACAACACCGATAAAGGTCAAACTCAATCCCAGTAAATTCTCGCGCAAGAACTTTCGTGTGTTAGCGCGCATAGGACCAATCCTCCTTACAAATTCTCTTTTTCATTTGACGCGGCCTGAGCACCGTGGTTACCAGTGCTCCCGCAGGAGGGCTGCAGATGAGTTGGCAATTAATCTATTCCGAGGTATGCCTTCCGCCCCCCGTCGTTCTGGCCCGCTATCATTTAGATGCAGCAGAGCGCCGCCACAGCTATATCTAATTATAACCCTGCTCCAGCGATTGACGAAGCGTCAGGAAGTGTGAGCGCCGGCTAAGGCGCGCAAGGCAGGAGCACGGTGAACACCGAGCCTTTTCCCAACTGGCTCTCCACGCTGATGCGGCCGTGCATCCGGTCCACGATGTGTTTAACGATCGAAAGCCCCAGGCCGGTCCCGCCCACCTCCCGGGAACGCGCCTTGTCAACTCGATAGAATCGCTCGAAAAGGCGCGGTAAATCAGCCGACGGAATCCCGATGCCGTTGTCCGCGATGGTGACGCTCACCTGATCGTGGTCCGTGCGCAGGACCTCCACGCGCACCTCGCCCTCGGGGCGGTTGAACTTGACCCCATTGGTCAGCAGATTTACCAGGGCCTGCTCGAGGCGCACTCGGTCGCCGACCACCGTCACGTCCTCCAGCCGCCCGCAAATCAATTTCACCCGGCGGCTGCGCGCTTCCGCCTCCACGGTCCGCAGGGCGGCTTCGATGGCTGCTCGCACCGAAACGCACGCCTGCTCGGTGCTGGCCTTGCCGGACTCCATTTCCGACAAGGCCAAGAGGTCGGAGGCGATGTTGTTCAGGCGCACGGAATGGTTTTTGATGATCTCGAGAAACTTGCGATTATTCTCCTGGTCCTCGAGGGCGCCCTCCAGCAGCGTTTCCGTGTAGCCGCGGATAGCCGTCAGCGGGGTTCGCAATTCGTGCGAGACGTTGGCGACGAAGTCCTTCCTCACGCGCTCGAGCCGCTCCAGGTCGGTGATGTCGTGCAGGATGGCGATGGCACCGCGGCCCCCTGCCACCCGCAATGGAGCTGCCTGGACTTCGAAGGCGCGGCCCTCGGCGGCCGGCAACTGTAACCGCTGTTTCAGAGTCTCGCCGCCGGCGACCACGCGGGAAAGAATGTCGCGTAGGACAGGGCCGCGGACGATTTCCACCAGAGGCGCCCTCTCCGGAACTTCGGACCGCAAGCCGAGGGCGCGGGCAAAGGAGGCGTTGTAGAAAGTGATGCGCAGGTCCTGATCCACGGCCAGAACGCCTTCCACCATGCTGGTCAGAATCGCTTCGCGACGCGCCGACTCCAGGCCCAGCCGCTCGAGCAGGTCATGCAACTGGGAAGCTGTCGAGTTGAGAGAGCGCGTAAGTTCCCCTAATTCGTCGTCCGCGTCCGGCAGGGCGCTTTCAGTAACGTTCGCTTTCACCAAGCTCTCCGCAAAGGCGCGCAACCTGCCGATGCGGCGCGTGAAGGAACGGGAGAAAATGTATGCAAAAAAGAGCGCCACCAGCGCGGCCACCAGGGAAGCCGTGAGGATGCGCCAGCGGACCTCCGCGATGGCCGCGTCGAGGTTTTCGAGCGGCACCGCCACCCGAAGGACGTAGCCGGCGCGGCCCTGGTATTGCCAGGGGAGGGCCACGTAGCACAAATCGCGATCCAACGTGCGACTATGGCGGATCGAGCTGCCCACACGATTCTGGTAGGCTTCTCGAATCTCCGGCCGGTTCGCGTGGTTTTCCATCTCCGCCGGATCTTCGTCAGACTCCGCCAGCACCACGCCCTGAGGATCGATTATCGTTATCCGGCAATGCGCGCGCGCGGCAGCGGATTTGGCCCAGTCCTCGAGCCGGTTCGGGGGAAGATCCGCGGGTTCGGCGGCCAGCAACGTTGCCGCGGCGCCGAGCCGTTGTTCCACTTCGCTGATTTCATGGTGGGTGGTGTATCGCGCCAGGTTGAAATCCAGCACCACCAAGGTCAGCGCGATCACGACGAACGCGGCGAGCAGGAGCTTGCGGAAAATCGGACTGCGGAAGACCATGCCGGCCCGGAACCAGAGATTTACAGGGAGGGGATTATACCACGGAGGTCACGATGCTTCGCCCACTTCCTGCGGCTGCGGAGAAAACCGGTAGCCGCTGCCGCGCACGGTCTGCAGGAATTCCGGCCGATTGGGCAGGGCCTCGATCTTCTCGCGCAGGCGCCGAATGTGGACGTCCACGGTGCGCGGGGTTACGAAGCGGTCGCGGCCCCAGACTTCGTCCAGCAGCCGGTCGCGGTTGAAGACGTGACGAGGGTGGGAAGCCATGTGATACAGAAGCTTGAATTCCAAGGTGCTCAACTGCACGGAACGGCCTCGAATGGTCACCTCCTGAGTTCGTGTATCGAGCCGGACGCTTCCGATTTCCACCACTTCCCGCTTTTCGGCGACGCGCTCCTGCCGGCGTAAGACCGCCTTGACTCTCGCCACCAGCTCCCGCGGGCTGAAGGGCTTGACGACATAATCGTCGCCGCCGATCTCCAGCCCCAGCACTCGATCCACTTCCTCGCCCTTGGCCGTCAGGAAAATCACCGGCAGACCTCGCAAGCGATCGTCCGCACGCAGGCGTCGGCAAATGTTGAAGCCGTCGTCGTCCGGCAGAAGAATATCCAGAAGGACTACGTCGACCGGATTGCGACGAAGAAAATCCAGTCCCTCGCGGCCTCGCCCGAAACTTTCGACCTCGAAACCTTCCCTGCGAAAGTTGTAGCGGACTAGCTCGACGATGTCTTTCTCATCCTCGATGATAACTACACGTGGACGCACGCCAGAAGTATAGCACCAGCAATGTTACAAGAATATTTCAGCGCGGTTGAATTTCGTGCGCTAGGCCGTAAGGGCACACCTTGTGGGCGCCCGGTCGGCGGGGCGGCCACTAGCCTGGATTTCTCGCCATTTTGGAATCGGCCGGAAGGGCGGGGCTTCGGCCCCGCCCTTCCCTGCTCCTTGTGAGAAATCCAGGCTAGGGCCGCCCCTACGCCGTTGTGGCCGACTCAATAAAGAGTGAAGTTCACCTCGACAGTGCTCTTATAGGGTACAGGTTTCCCATCCTTCATGGCGGGCAAGAATTTCCACGTCTTCACTGTCCGCACCGCGCTGTCGTCGAGCCCCTTGTCCAGGCCTTTGGTAACGCTCACGTCGCTCACCGTCCCGTCGGCCGCAATCATCACCTGCAGCACCACAATTCCTTGCAGCTTGGCGTCCTTCGCTTCCTGGGTGTAAGGGGGATCTGGACTGAAGACAACCATCGGCGGCTGGGTGGAACTCGCCCCGGTATCGCTCTTCGGGAGGGCGAAATGGAGAGTCACATCGGTAACCGCGGGCTTATCCCTGGGCGCGTAGCGCCAGTGGATCAGGGCCTCCATCGCCGCCTTCACAAGAAGCGGGTGCCCGCTCAACACCAGAATGTCCGTAACGCTGCCGTCCTTGCCGACGGTGACCCGCAGCACTACGTTGCCTTGAATGTCGCCCGCTTTGGCGAGCGGCGGGTACTCCGGCCTTTGCGCGCTCAACGGTTCGAGGGCCGCAAGGCGGGCTGGTGCCTCCGCAGCGGTTGCGGCGGGCGCGCCTTCGCCTTCCGCAGGAAGCTTGAAGACGACTGTGACCGTGGTGAGGTGTTCCTTGTTGCTCGGAGAATAACGCCATTGCTGAACGGCCTCGAGGCACGCCTTGACGAGTTCGGGCGGTCCACTCTGCACCCAAATCCTCGTGACCTTGCCGTCCTTGGCGATTGTGACGCGCAACGTTACCGCGCCTTGAATGCCCGCGGCCTTCGCCTCCGCGGGGTAGACCACCGCCGTCTGCGTCAGCGGCTGAATCTGGGCGACGGCGCGTGGTGCGGTTTCCTTGGTTGCCGGCTGGCTGCCGGCAGCCTGAGCGGCGCTTCTCAGCGGGAAAGCCCAACAGCCCAAAGCTCCGGCCAGAACCAACAATCCGGCGACTGTACTCAGCGAGACGATGAGACGTGACTTCGACATGGTGACCTCCTTTACCAGCAGTTCAATCCGATTGGCAAGTTGACGTTCCCTGAGAAAGGTCGGCGCCGCACCCAGCGCGGGGCCGGGGCGCCCGCTGGCAATCTCCAGCAAGGCGCTCATGTACGGTTTGCACGCGCTAATGAGGCGCACAACTTCCGCATCCACTACCTGTTCGCGGCTGAGACGAATGCGATTCACCAGCCAGGCCACGGCAGGATGAAACCAGAAGACCGTAAGGGTCAGCTCCTCGGCCAGGTTGAGAATCCAATCACGCCGCGCCACGTGCAATAGTTCGTGTCCAGCGATGGCGCGTTGCGAGGATTCGCCCAGCGACGGGAACCGCTCCGGAAGCAGAATGGAAGGGGGGCGGATGCCGAAGGTGGCGGGGCCGTCGACGCGCGGCGATAAGTACCAGGCTGGACAAACCTGGAACCTCAACTCAAGTTCGCGCACGGCCTGAGGCAGCGCATCGAAGGTGACGGCGGCCCGGCGGATGGCCCGCAACCTTCTCAGCCCCAGCGCCAACCATCCCAGCCGAACCAGCATCCCGCCCAGCAAGACGCCCGCGACGAGCGTGTAAACAGAAATGGAATGACTCACGACCGCGCTTGCCGGTGCGCCGTGGAAGTCAAGAGACACGGTCGCCTCCCCGCGGGCGACAGACGCAGACCGCCATGGCTGAAGCACAGGCAGCGTGATGCAAGCCGCCAGGACGCCCTGCCAATAGGCCAGCAGAACCCGCGGCGCGCGCAGCCGCGACGCCGCGGCAAGGCCCGTAGCCGCGAGCACCAGCCAGACGACCTGTCCGCAGTAGGCAAGGAAGTTGCCGAACCAGAGCGGTGGATTCATGGGCGCTCCTCAGATCGCATACTATATTATTAGTACGAAAAGGATAGTGTGTCAACAAAAAAATAGAGTTTCACGCAAAGCCGCGAAGTTCGCAAAGCAGAGTTAGGGCTTCTCCTTCGCGCTTCTTTGCGCCTTGGCGACCCGGCGCGAGCTGTTTTGATTTTTTAACGGTTCCACGCAAAGCCCGCGAAGTACGGGACGCTGGCCGACCGCGTAATTTGTTGGGAGGTGCCGTCTCGTGTTGATCTATTCGGAGGCGTGAAATATAGTTGACAGATAGAGGAGCGAGAAATGGCAACATCGACCACCGTGTACATCAGCCCGATTCAACGCAAGAGACTTTTCCAGCGCGCCCGCCGGCGGAAAACGAGCTTTTCTGAAGAGTTGCGGACGGCCTTGGACTTCTACCTCGATTTGCCCCCGGACTTCGATGCGCAGGCGCTTGCCGCCTTGGTTCGCGAAGCGAATGCCTCGATGGATCGAAGTATCGCGAAACTGGACGAAACACTCTCGTTCTTAGCTAAGTATCGGGAGGCCAACGCATGAGCCTCGTCCAGGATATTCTCGCAGGTCTGAAGCGGACCGTCACCATTGAGGACCGCATCGTGCGGTTGGCCGATGACGTGAAGCGCCTGCAATTGGACGTCGCCAGCCATGGGGAACGCTTGGCCCGCCTGGAGGGCAAGTTCGAGCTGCTCGAGTCCACCATTCCCGCCCGCCGCCGCAAATTGCCCGAGTAGCGTCCTACTTATACGCCGGAATCCCCGTCACGCGTTCACCAATGACGAGGGTGTGGATGTTGTGCGTTCCCTCGTAAGTGAATACCGACTCGAGGTTGCACATATGGCGGAAGATGGGATACTCATCGGCGACGCCGTTGGCGCCCAGAATATCGCGTGCCGCGCGCGCCACCTCCAGCGCTATCTTGACGTTATTGCGCTTGAGCATTGAGACGTGCGCGAAATCGGCCCGCCCTCGGTCTTTCAGCCGACCCACCTGCAAAGCCAGCAACTGCGCCTTGGTGATTTCAGTGACCATATCGGCGAACTTGGCCTGAACAAGCTGGTGCGAGGCGATGGGCTTGTCGTCGAATTGCTTTCTCACCTTGGCGTACTCGAGAGCCTCGTTGTAGCAGGCCATGGCCGCGCCGAGGGCGCCCCACCCGATGCCGTAGCGCGCCTGGGTGAGGCAGCTTAGCGCTGCTCTCAGACCCTGCGCCTTAGGAAGCATATTGCCCGCGGGCACGCGAACGTCCTGGAGCGAAAGGCTGGAGGTCACGGAAGCGCGCAACGACCACTTCCCCTTGATGTCTTTCGAGCTGAAGCCGGGCGTTCCTTTCTCCACCAGGAAACCGCGGACTCCTTCCTCCGTGCGCGCCCACACCAAAGCCACGTCCGCAATGGTCCCGGACGTGATCCAGGCCTTCTCGCCGTTCAGAACGAACTGGCCGCCGTCTCGAACGGCCCGCGTCCTCATGCCGGCCGGGTTCGAGCCGAAATCGGGCTCCGTCAGGCCGAAGCATCCGATGGCCTGGCCCTGCTGGAGCGCCGGCAGCCAGCGCTGTTTCTGTTCGTCGGAGCCGTATTCCCTGATGGGGTACATTACCAGCGCGCCTTGCACCGAGACGAAGCTGCGCAAGCCGCTGTCGCCGCGTTCGAGCTCCTGCATGATCAGCCCGTACTCGACGTTGGACATGCCCGCGCACCCGTACCCCTCGAGGTTGGCGCCGTAGAATCCCAACTCCGCCATCACGGGAACCAAATGCCGGGGGAATTTTCCTTCCCGGTTCCACTCCTCGATATGAGGCAGGATTTCCTGATCCACAAACTCGCGCACCGTCTGGCGCACCAGTTTTTCCTGGTCACTGAAGAGCGCGTCAATCTCCATGTAATCTACGCCGTGAAATGCGAACATAACGCCCCCGTGTGATCGTATATGGTAGGGGCAACCCGTGTGGTTGCCCGCGGGCGGACGCAAGGGCCGCCCCTACACGACACTGCTCGGCGTCATTCTAGCAGTGAAATCGGCCTCCGTACACGGCGCAATTCTCCGCACCCCCTCGCCCGGCCCGCCTCCCGATGAAGTACATCGGGACTGCGGGCCACCCTCTCCCCCAAGGGGGCGAGGGCTGGGTTGTCGAACATGATCCGTCTGGGCGAGATGGCAGCTCGCGCTCGCTCTGCGGCTTTGACTTTTGCGATTTGCGTTTTGCCCTTTGACTTGCTGTTCGCAGGTAGTAGCGGGGACCCCAAGACCGGGGCTCCGCATTGCCCGTCGGGGCTGCCGCGTTGGGAGATGACGAAGGCCGGCGGCAAACAAAAAGCTCGCGCCTAGCACGGGCCAAGCGCGAGCTGGAGAGGGAAAACCGATTGCCACCTGACCTGTCTGCGAAAGAGAAAGATCACGCCGAAGGACGCGCGGCCAACACATTCGTCGCGTTGGGGAAGAAGCCCTTGGGTGTACTGATATACCCGGCGATCGAATCCTTGCCCATCTTGTTCACGACCAGCTCAAGGGCGCTGGAAGCCCCCTGCACGTAAAAGTACACAGGCTCGCCCATGGCCCTGTCCCGATGCACGTGCGCCTTGTCGTCGAATTCCAGGTTGACCGTAAAGACGTTCTTCTTGGTATCGGTTTTCTGCAGTTGTACGGTTACCGACCCGACCTTTTGAGTGCGCTTCTTGGCCACGTTGAATTCGAAATAGTCCCTGTCCGTCCGGTGAGCCAACGCCACCAACTCATCATGGGTGCGCGCGATGGCGCCGCTTAATTCACCTTTGGTTCCGGAAAGGGCGTTGGTGAATTCGGACTTGGTGCTCTCCAAGTCCTTCTTGGTGCCGGCCAAGTCCGTGGAAAGGCCGCCGATCTTGGCATTGGAGTCAGCCTGAAGTTGATTCACTTCGTCGCTGCTGGCTTTCTTCGCGATCGCGGCATTCAACTGTTGCACCGCCTGTTGCTGCTTCTTTTCTATATCGGCCGCCACGGCGTGGGCGCGAGCCAATTCCTGCTCGGTCAGGCCGAGCTTCTCCGAAGTCACCTGGAATTGACCGCGCAATTGCGCGTAGCGCTCATCGTTGTTGTCCATGCGCCGGGTCAGCAGGTCCAACTGGTCGGCCTGCTTGGCGGAGGCAGTCTTGAGTTCGCTCCTCGAGTAGAGCACCAAAATGAGGTTGGCCACTGACAGCGCCAGCAGCAACCCGACCAGCCAGCGCAGGCCGCTGCCGACCGACGGCGCTGTCCCAGGGGCCGGGGATTGCACATAAACAACCTGGGGCGGGTTGGGTGCGGCGCTCGGCGTCGGCTCGTTCAGACCGAACATCGTGCCGGGGCCTGGGGTCTTGTCTGCCATATCAACTCCTGTTTTGCGTAGGATGCGAGCCGCTTTCCATAGCGGCGCCCTGCCTTTCCTAAGACGCTCCATTGGACGGTCAGGTTTCCGTCTCAACAGCCCGGATTTAGCCTTGACCTTCGGGTCCGCAACTACTTCATTGAAATGTGAACAACCTTAGTATGGCATTGTTAGATAAATAGTTCAAGCGCTTCGCCTTACACTGGCGCGCCAAGTGGGTTAGAATACAACGCATGCCAAAATACGTATTGGCCCTCGACCAAGGCACCACAAGCTCGCGCGCTATCTTGTTTGACCGCCAAGGCGCGGTGTGCGCTTCCAGCAGCCGGGAATTCAAGCAGTATTATCCTCGCAACGGTTGGGTTGAGCACGATGCCGAGGAGATCTGGCAATCGCAGTCCGAGGTCGCGCGAGAAGTCCTGGCAAAGGCCCCAGCGCGGCCCCAAGACGTGGCCGCCGTTGGAATCACCAATCAGCGCGAAACCGTCATCCTCTGGGACCGCGCCACGGGCAAGCCGCTCCACCCGGCCATCGTGTGGCAATGCCGCCGCACCGCGGCGATGTGCGACCGCATTCGGCAGCAGGGCTT
>Ga0187782_10000358_pt1 | contig 30224 bp, 30 predicted proteins | sample 0715_SJ02_MP15_2_FD_132454 | JGI IMG/M metagenome (GOLD analysis project Ga0187782, IMG submission 132454) | Tropical peat soil microbial communities from peatlands in Department of Meta, Colombia - 0715_SJ02_MP15_20_MG | ecosystem: Environmental > Terrestrial > Soil > Wetlands > Peat | place... | reverse complement strand
TCGTCAAGCCATCTGTTCGAATGCGCAAATAGCCCTCCCTGCTATCCAGCAGGGAGGGCTACGCTCCCAGGCCTGTCGCCACGATTGGCTCCTACTCAGTTACCCGGTCTTCCGAAACTCCTGGCTCACCGCACCCACCGAGCCCACCGGGCCCTAACGGTCCTGCGGCGAAGTCCTACACGAGACCGGCTGCTCGGTAGAGAAAAATCGCGGCGGAGGCGGCGACGTTCAGTGACTCCACTCCGTTCCCAACCGGGAGGTATACCGTCTCGGCGCCGGCACGCGACCACGCCTCCGCGGCACCCACTCCCTCGTTGCCGAAGATCAACGCGAGCGGGCGGGCGAACGACGCCTCCGCGACGGGCCGCCCGCCGCGCGGGCCGGCCACCATCAGCCGTGTGCCGTGCCGTCGCATGTCCATCGCCGCCGTCTCGGCGTCGGCGAAGTGCAGCACCGGCACGAGGAACGCCGTCCCCGCCGACGCGCGCAGCGCCTTAGGGCCGAACGGGTCCGCGGCCCCATCCACCGTCACCGCAACGGTCACGCCGACGGCCGCCGCTGTGCGCAGGATCGCGCCCACGTTTCCAGGATCCTGCACTGCGTCGAGGACGACCGCCAGCGCGTCAGGCGCGTCGAGCGTGGACGCCGGCGGCGGCCCGGGGCGCCGTGCGATCCCGAGCGCTCCCTGAGGGGTCTCAACCTGCGCCAGTGCCGCGAAAACGTCTGGCGCGAGGATCACTTCGCGTGCGCCGCTCGCTCGCATCGCCCGGCGCAGCGCCGCCAGGCGAGCATCATCCGCCGCCTCCGGCGTGTACGCCGCGATCTCGAAATGCGCGCCGGCCGACACCGCGGCATCAAGCGCACGCCATCCCTCGACCACCACGCGGCCGGTCTCGCGGCTGGGGGAACGCAGTAGCGCGCGAAGTTCGCGCACGAGTGGGTTACTTCGGCTGGTGATCGCGGACACGCCGATTCTCGGATGCGAACGTGGCATAACTCTTCACGCAGGCGAGTCCTGACTTCGTCGGTTCACGAACGCGCGCGCGACGGCACGGCCCGGGCGCGTTCGGAACACGTGGACGGCGGCGACAGCAAACGGACCCTCCCGCTCGCTGGGAGGGTCCAACTGCGCGCGTCGCCCGCTACTCCCGCTATTTATCGACTTGAGCCCGCTTGACCAGCGCTTCGAACGCATGCCCGTCACTCACCGCGAGATCGGCCAGAACCTTCCGGTTGACCTGGATGCCGGCACGGCGCAACCCGCAGATCAAACGGTTGTATGAAGTCCCGTGCATCCGCGCGGCCGCGTTGATCCGGGCGATCCAGAGGCGACGGAAGTCGCGCTTCCGCGCGCGCCGGTGCGCGTACGCCTGAGCCAGCGCGCGCAGCACCGTCTGGTTCGCCATTTTGAACCAGCGGCTCTTCTTGCCCCAGTATCCCTTGGCGAGCTTCAGCACCTTGCGGTGCCGATGCCGGGCGATCACGCCCCGCTTTACGCGTGCCATCGAATGACCCCCTTCTCTAACCCGCGATGGGCGCTCGCGGATTCGATGAATCCACCGCGGGCCCCCGGGCTCTTTTTCACAGAAGATCTCCGCACCGTTGCTGCTCGCCAGCCCGGCACTGGCTTATCGGTACGGGAGCAACCGACCGATTCGCTGAGTCTCTGACGACTCGATCTCGCGCGTCACCCTTAGAGAGCGTTTGCGCGACCCTCGCTTGTGTACCATGAGGTGGCCGCCCAGCTGGCGGCCACGAAGCAGCCGGCCGCGGCCGGTCACGCGGATGCGCTTCGATGCACCGCCATGCGTCTTGAGCTTCGGCATGTCATCCCCTTTCCGCCAGTACCCGCAGCGTCCAGCTTCGAACTGGGCAGGTACTAGCTCTTCTTCGGTGCGAGGATCATCACCATGTTGCGGCCCTCCATCAGAGGGTGCCGCTCCACCACCCCTACCTGCGCGAGTTGCTGCGCCATCCGCCGGAGAATCTGTTCGCCAACCTGGGGATGCGCCATCTCGCGTCCTCGAAACCACATCGACACCCGAACCTTGTCGCCGTCCTTCAGAAATCCGCTTACCGCTCGAGTCTTGACCTGGAGGTCATGCTCTCCGATCTTGGGACTGAGCCGCATGCCCTTGAGATCCGAGGTCTTGGATTTCTTGTGGGCCAGCCGCTCGCGCTTGGCCTGCTCGTACTTGTACTTGCCGAAGTCCATGACCCTGCAGACGGGCGGAGATGCGGCGGGCGCCACCTCCACCAGATCCACCCCGGCCTCCTGAGCCTTGCTCAGGGCGTCCTGCAACGACATCACACCTAACTGCTCACCGCTCGCTCCGATCAGCCGGACCTCACGGGCCCGGATCCGGTTGTTAATCCGCGTCTCTCGATCGCGCTCTGTGGGTGTGATGGGTGTCCGGCCTCCTTTGTCCCGTTACAGCAAAGAAGAGGATGGCTGTGCCATCCCCTCCACATAAATATCGACTGTGGTAACCCGGCCGGCAGCCACGCCCGAAGGCGAGCGCCGCAGGGTGAGAAGCGGACGGCTTCTGCTTAGGACATTGTCGATTTGTAACGACATTAAACTAGCATACGTGCGCAAGAACGTCAACGAATCCTCGTCCTGTTGTAATAGGTCCATGATTTCGTCATCCCTCAATGGGTCAGTGAATATGTCCTTCCATGACGAGGGAGGCGATCACTTTGGCTCAGAGCGAGCGCCGTCGCATGCATGTCTTGTCGCGGGTTCTTGATAGCGCCTTGCGCCCCTGGAGGGGGCTCACCTCTTGGGTCTCTCGCCGCGTCACCTCCGGCGGCTCCTAGGCCGTGTGCGTCGGCACGGTCCCACCGCCGATGCGTCCGCCGGGCACGTTCGTTCCCCAGGGGAGCACGCGCACCACGACGAGCGCCTGATCGTCCTTGGGACTGTCGCCGCTCCATTGCGCCACGGCGCGCATGACCTCGTCCGCGATGTCCTCCGGTTGCGCATCGCGCAGCTCGACCATATAGTCGCCGAGCCGGTGGTCGCCGAACTCCTCACCAGCCCCCCGCCGTGCCTCGGTGATTCCGTCGGTAAACAGCACCAGGAGATCGCCCGGACCCACCCGGACCTCGATCGCCGAGTAGCGCGCTCCGGCATCGACGCCAAGCAACAGTCCTGGCACCCCCAGGGCCTCGGGCGCCAGCGCGCCGGCGCGCAATAGCAGCGGTGGCGGGTGCCCGGCGCTCGTGCACCGCAATGTGCCCGCGTCCGGGTCGATCACCCCGTAGAAGAGACTCACAAGCAGATCTGAGGCCGCGTCTCGGGTCAGCACGGCGTTCATCTGACCTAGGACGGCTTCCGACGACCGGCCCTCCAACGCAAACGCCTCGAGTAGGTACCGTGCGCGCGCGGACAGCGCGGCGGCGCGAATCCCCTTGCCAGAGACGTCCGCGATGGCCAACCCGACCTTTCCCTGCCCCAGCGGAAGGGCCGCGTAGAAGTCGCCACCGACCTCGCGGCTTGGGACGTACCGTCCGGCCATCGCAAGACCTGGGAGCCGGACGCTCGGCGTCGGGAGCAACGCCTGTTGAATGATCCCCGCGATCTCCTGCTGTCGCTCGTAGGCGCGTGCGTTGTCCACGGCCAGCGCAACGCGGTCGGCAAACGCCTCGATGAGCCGCACGTCCTGCGCCCGAAACTCGCGCTCCGTGTGTGAGATGATCTCCATGACGCCGATGACCCTGCCGCCGACACGCAACGGCACGCTCGCCGCGGCCCGAACTCCCTGGGCCAGCAGCCGGGGATCGAGCGCGCGGAATGCGTCTTCGCCCGACAACACCAGCGCGCGCCCGCCGTCGGCAACCCGGCCGGCCAGCCCCTCGCCGCGCGGAAGTCGACCGGTGCGCGCGGCGCCGCGTGCGGAGCCCATGGGAGCCACGAGATCGCCGGTCGCGTCGTCGACGAACCACACGGTGCCGCCGTCGGCGCGCAACGCCGACGCGATCTGCTGCACGAGCGTGGCAAGCAGCTCGTCGAGGCGCACCGTCGAGAGCGCGGCGTCACTTACGCTCTGGAGCGCGTTGATCTCGGCGAGGGACCGTGCGAGTCGCTCGCTCATCTCGTCGAATGCGGCTCCCAACTCTCCGAGTTCGTCCGTCCGGCGTAACCGCACGCGGTAGCCGACCTCACCTCGTCCGATCGCACGCGCGCCTTTGGCGAGCGCGAGAATCGGCGCACTCAGCTCTGCCCCCAACACCCATGCCAGGAATATTCCCAGCCCGACCGCGGCGAATACCCATCCCAGTTCCTCTTGCGCGGCCTGCCGAACCGATTGTAACGCCGAGGTCTCCGGCTCGAGGACGACCGCAGCCCAGCGCAGGTCGGCGATCGGCACCGCGGCCCCGACTTCGTGCGCCTGCGCTCCGGCCTCCCGGTATCCCTCGATCGTCTGCGGCTCTCCACGAAGCGCCGCCTGAACCGCGTGGAGCGATGCGAGCGACCCGGCCGAGCGGCCCGGCCGGCGCAGATCGAGCACGATGCGGCCGGTGTCGTCGACGATGATGCCGTCCATGTCGGGCGCGAGCGCCGTCGGCAGCACAGGACGAACCCCGGTCAAATCCACGATACCGTCCACGACCGCGGCCAGCCGTCGGCCTTCGTTGATTCCGGTCGCGACTTCAAGCTCGGGACGGCCGTCACGAGTGCGTACATCGCCGGGCGCCCAGGGGGCGCCCGATAGGACGGCGGCAAAGCCGCGGCGCGTCGCGACATTCGCGTACGGATCGCCCGCTGGATCGGACGCCTCCACGTGTCCATCGGGCAACACGAGCCCGAGCCACAGAAACGACGGGTCGTAGGCGCGGATACTGGCGAGCAGTTGCACGATGCCGATCACGGGGTACGGCTGGCTCTCAACGGCAGATCCGGCGGCGCGCTCTGCATGAACGGTATTGTCGATGAACGTCGAGACGTCCGAGGCAAGGGCCCGTGCGGCATCCTGCTGCGTCAGGCGAACCAGGTTCCGGCGGGCCTGGTCCTGCTGGTGAGTGAGGAGCACCCCGAGGACCAGCACCGGGACCATACAAATCAGGATGACGCTAGCGATCTTGCCACGGATACCGAGCCGCATTACCGTCCCCCCGCCCGGCCCCGCACGTCAGCGGGCGGTCCGGCTGTGCGATCGCAGCGCGGCCATGTGATCCTGGCCGCGTCGCTGCCTCCCACGCGTACGCATGGTTACGGCTGGCGAGATTCGTGGGCCCGTGCTTTCTCGATAGCCTCCGGTTCGTCAGCGTAGATCGAAAACACTTGATCCAACCCGGTGATCGTGAACAGCTTCGCGATCTTGGGGTGCGTCGAGACGAGGGTGAGCGCACCGTCGCGTTCGCGCACCCGCTTCAGCGCCGCGGTCAGCACGCGCAGCGCCGTACTGTCCATGTACGTCGTCTTCGACAGGTTCACCACGACGAGGGGGGGCGCACCCGTGGACCCAGAGGTCAGTGCCTCCTCGAGCCGGGGCGCCGTGTAGAGGTCCACCTCACCTGCGACGTCGATCACCGTCACCGTCCCTTCCCTACGGGCTCCGATCTGGAGCTCCATCATCGTCCCTCCCAACCGGTGCCATCGCGCAAATCGCGTCGTGGGGCCCGTTGAATCGCAAAGATGATTCCGCACGGGCACATCCTGTCATGAATGCCTCGATGGCCCGCTGCGGTCCCGACGCGCGATCTGGCCAGAACGCTCCTACTCGTCGTCGCGGGCGACCATTGCGGCCTGATAGAGCGAGATCCCTTTGTTCGCCACGGCTGAGGCCACGAACCCGAGCAGGAACAGAAACAACCCTTTGCTCGCGACCGCGAGCACGGCGTCTCCGGTCGAGCGCCCCGGAGCCGCTCCCATGAGAGCGCCCGACGCCATGAGCTCGAGATACGCGAGATAGAAGACGACGAGAAGCAGGAGCACCCCGAGTACGAAAACAGTCATGCCCGCCGCCCGTCCGGCGCCGTCCCGCCCCGTCCCTCTCACTCCATCACCCCCCGGCGGCCGAGATGCGCTACTCCAATCGGGCGTGCGCCAGCGCAGTCTGACACGAGCATGCTCGCGTACGTGGCAGTCGCTCAATCATCGCGAACAGAAGCCGCCGTAGCTTTTCGTTGTTTTCCTGAAAAACCTTGATCACCGCCTCGTGCGTGACCGGCGGGGCAGCCGGATCACCCTCCACCCCGACATCGTAATCGGTGATCAACGAGATGTTCACGTAGCACAACTCCAATTCGCGCGCCAGGTGGCCCTCCGGGTAGTTGGTCATGTTGACGACCTCCCAGCCTTGGGAGCGAAACCACTGGCTCTCGGATCGCGTACTGAACCGCGGTCCTTGGATGACCACCACCGTGCCTCCGTCGTGCACCGGGATTTCGAGCGCGCGAGCAGCCTCGACGGCTAGGCGCCGGAGGGTCGGACAGTACGGATCAGCCGGAGAAACGTGCGTAACAACCGGCCCCTCGTAGAAGGTATCGTCGCGTCCCCACGTTCGGTCCACAAACTGGTCGCAGACGACGAATTCGCCCGGCTTCACATGGGGTTGCAGGCTCCCCGCCGCGCATGGCCCGAACACCCATTCCGCGCCGAGCGATTTCATGGCCCAAACGTTCGCGCGGTAGTTGATCCGGTGGGGCGGCAGTCGGTGCGTTCGGCCGTGCCGCGGAAGGAACGCCACGGACCGGCCGGCGATCTCTCCGAGCGTAAATGTGTCGCTCGGCTCACCGTACGGCGTATCCACTTTGTGCTCGCGTGCACCCTCGAGCAGCGAGTAGAAACCGGATCCGCCAAACACCCCGATCTCCGCGTGCGGCACTTCGTCCTCCTTACCTAAGGTCATGACCGCCCAAACCCATTCGCCGGCTCCGGGCCCAGCGCGCGCCAGATCCGGACCGTGCGTCCGGAGAGACTTCGGCAGCCCCCGATCTCGAGAGACGTGCAGCAGCGTGGAAACTTGACGTTGCACCGTGGATACGGCGACACGTCTCCGGCACCGGAGAGAGGACGCCGGCCGGTACCGCTCCGGCGACTGCGCCCCATCGCGGTCCACCAACACGACGGCGCGCACAACCGCGAAATTGCCGGCAGAACCGCTACGATGGTATCATCCCTTTTAACAACGGGTCAACATGCGTTCCGCCGACCTGTCGCCACTGATGCGGAGGTCACAAGGAAAGTGCGCCGCCTCGCCGCAGTCCTGTTCGATATGGATGGTACACTCCTCGACAGCGCGGAGCTGATTATCGTGGCCTTCCGGCAGACCTGCCGGGAGCTCCTCGGCCGCGATGTGGATCGGGCCACAGTGCTCCGGGAGTGGGCCCGCCCGATCCGGCAGCGCTTTCACTCGCTTGCACCGGATCGCGACCAGGAGCTCGCGCAGGAGTATTCCCGGCGGTACCTGGCGATGCACGACCGGTACGCCCGGCTGTTCCCGGGCGTGTCGAGGGCCTTACAGGCGCTCCTCGACCGCCGTTACCCGATGGCGATCGTCACGTCCAAGCGCCGGGTAACGACGCAGGCGGCAGTGAACGCGTTTCACCTCGGCCGTTGGTGTTCCATCATCGTCACCGACGAGGACACCCGGCGGCACAAACCCGACCCTGAGCCGGTGCGGACCGCCGCGGAGCGCCTCGGTGTGGCGCCAGCTGAGACCCTTATGGTGGGAGATACGCCGTTTGACATCGACGCAGGCCGAGATGCCGGTGCCGTCACCGCCGGAGCCCTATGGGGAACCGTGGACCCGGCCGCGCTGCGCGCCCATCATCCCGACCACATGTTTGCGCGACCGGAGGACGTGCTCACCCTCTGCCCGCCCCGTGGGGAAATGCTACCGGCGATCGGCGAGCAGTAAGACAACATCCGGCCGCATCGTTACCTCCGGCGTGGTCCCTCCGGGGCCGCAGTTCTGCCGCGCGCCGTTTTGGTCCACACCGTAGACCCAGAGACAGAACGTACGGACTCGATGCATCCGGTCACGGCCGGCGTCCGCCTCGTAGTCTCGCGATATAGATCCGCGCCGCGTGGTCCATCGAAGCCGCTCGCAGGCGCTCCTCTTCGGAGAACTTCGCCTCGTCGGCCGCCCAACGGTCGGCGTTGTCATACGCTTCGTCCTCGACCTGCCGCACCGGATCGGACGCCGCGGGCTCGTTACGTACGAAAGCGCCCGCAACGGCGATCGCGCCGCCAAGGCGCTCGACGATCGCGGGCACACGGCGGACGGCCACCTCGGCGAGCAAGACCGCAGCCGCGAGCGCCGCGAGCGGCGGCCACGCGTCCCCTGTACCGGTCCCGCGTCCCTGACGGAACACGTCCTTGGGCGCGTGCAAAAGCGTCCCCCCTGTCGTCTCGGCCAGTTGTGCGAGGAGCGCAGGGTTGCCGCCCGGCTCACGGAGTTCAGGCGAGTACGGCACGACGAGCCCGGTCGCGCGCGTACCCACAGGTCCGTGCGCATCACTGGCGGTCACGACAATCGAGTACACCCCAGGCGTCTGAGCCTCCCACGAGGCCTCGTACCGGCCGGGCGCTGTCTGCGCGGCGTCGAGAACCCGGCGCGCCCCATCGGGCGTGTCCACCTGAGCCCGCACGCTCAGGCCGTCCCACGGCGTTCCGTCGGGCTGTCGGGTGTCCACGACGAGCCGCCCGGTGGCGCCGCGCGGGTCCCGTCCGAGAAGCACGTAGAGGCCCGCACGCTCGTCACGCAGCGTCCAGCGCACCGCCTGGGACCAGAAACGCGCCGCGTCCGGCCAAGCCGCCCACGGCGCAGTCCACCGGGCGCCGTCATCCGACGTGAACGCGACCGCCCGTCCCAGCCCGTAGTGCCACGTCGCGAGCACCGGATCGCGGCGGGGACCGACAAGCGCCACGTCCGCGTCCGGCTTCGCGACCGTCGCCACATAGCCCTCGATCGCCGGCGGGGTCGGCAGGCCGGCAAGGGTCGGCGCAGTCTCGCCGCGATCGAGCGGCGTCCTTTCCTCAACGAGATAGGATCGGACGGCCACGAGCGCCTCGGTGGTGAAGATCTGCGGGATGGCGTAGAGGTCCTTTGCGACGTAGGATCGTCCTCCGCCCCACCGGGCCAGATTGCGCATGAACTGAAGATCCGCGTCCTGACCGATCGCTACCGTGCTGATCGTGATTTTCTTCTGCGCCAAGGCCGATGCCAGCGTGTGGAACTCGCCGGGATCGGTAAGACCGTCACTCATGACGACGATGTGGCGCACTTTCGCGGGGGAACCGGCGAGGAACTTGCCCGCGGCCGCGAGCGGCGGGTACATCAGGGTACCCCCGCCTGCCTGAATCCGTGCGACCTCGTCGAGGATCCGGCTCCGGAAACGCGCCGCGGTCGGCGGGACGAGCCACCGGTACGTCTGGTCGAACGTAATCACGCCGACCTGATCCTGGGGACTCAGCAGATCGATGACCGACGAAGCGATCTCCTTGGCGAGTGCCTCCTTGCCGAGTTCCGTGCCAAACGCCTCCATGCTTCCAGACGTGTCCACGACAAGCACGACCGCGACGGTCGGCACGGCCGTCCGCTGCCGTACGTCCATTCTGACCGGCAGCATCGTCTCGAGCGGTGTTCCCGCGTACGCCCCCACACCGTAGCTGTGAGGACCACCGATTGCGAGCACGCCGCCGCCGAGGTCGGCGACATACGTCTGGAGCGCCTTCTGCTGCGCGGCGCTTAGGTCGCCGGCGCCCACGTCATCCAGCACGACGCTCCCGTAGGACGCAAGGGCGACCGGGAGCGTCGGAACGCCTTCGGGAGTCCGGACGTCCACGCTGAGGCCCTGGCGGGCCAGCCACTCCGGAAGCACGGTGGGGTCGTCCGCGACAAAGAGCACCCTCGGCGCGCCCTGCACCACGACGAGCGCTTCGCCGTGGCCGTTGCCTGGCACCGTGCCAGGCGTCGCGGCGACGTCCACGCGGTACCGCACCAAGCCCTCGCGGGTCGCCTGATCCGTGAACTTGAGCGCGGTCGCGCCCACGGCGAGCGACGTGCGCTGCGTCGCCATCGGCGTCCCATCCCTCGTCCAGGTCACCGTGGCGTCGGCGGGCACCGTCGCGCGTAGAACCGCCCGGACCTGGTACGTCTCACCTTCGTGCACCTCCGCCGGTGCCACCACGTCGTCGACGAGCACTTCTGGCGGCGCTGCTCCAGCGAGGGGAAGCGCGTCGACCGAAATCCCCTCAGCGGCCGCGCGCCGGGCGGCGGCCGAGGCGTCACCTGCGTTCTCTGCGCCGTCGCTCAGCACCACGATGCGGCGAGCCCCCTCGCGGGGCAAGACCTGCCGTGCGAGATCGATCGCCGCGCCGATATCCGTGGCGTCTGGCTGCGGCGCCTCCTCCAGGGCGTCCACGGCCGCGTGGGGAGTCACCGGCAACTGCAGCAGCGGCGCTCCCGCGAACGTCACGATGCCCGCCTCGTCTTCGGCCCGCATCCGAGCGAGCGCATCGGTCACGAACGCTGCCTCTCTGCTACGCTCATCCGGCGTAATGCTCGCGGATCGGTCGACGACGAACACGACGCGCGTGCCCGACGACGGGATGCTCACGGTCGGCCCTGCAAGCGCCAGGATCAGCAGGGCGAGCGTCACGATCCGGAGCACCGTGGCGACGCGCCAACGGCGAGCGGCGCGGCGCCGGCCCAACTGCCAAACCGCAAGTGCGAGCGGGAGCAGCGCGAGCCACCACGGGTGCTGGAAGCCGACCGTCGGCATTACACGTCACCCCTGTGGCGCCGCGTGGCGAGCGCCCACTCGCCGACCAGCGCGATAACGCCCGCGAGCAGCAACCACGGCCAGAGCGGCACACGGACCAGCACGGTCCCGGGGCCGCGTGCGAGGAGCGACCCTTGCGGCGCCATCGCACCCTCTGGCGCCGGGCCCGGACGGATGATACCGGCGGTCGCCGCGGACCCAATGGCTGCTGCAAACGTGCGCGTCCCGGCCGCGGTGGAAAAGCGGTAGAGACCGGCACGGGTGATCGGAGGAAGCACAAAGGCGCCGGCGGTGGGGTGGAGATCTGTCCGGCGGCCATCTGGACCGACCAGGGTCCCCGCGGTCTCGGATCCCGCGGGCAACTGCACGTCGTCTCCGACAGTGACGTCGCCGATCCCTCCGCCGAGCCACGCCAGGCTGTTACGGATGAGAATCGGGAACGCCACGTGCCTCGGGAGGTCCGAATCCTCAAGCGCGAAACCGAACAGGAGCATCCGCACGCCGTTGCCCTCGTACTCCCACACAAGCGGGCTCTGTCCGGCCACCAGGATGCGGCCACCCTCGGGCGCCAGCGAGAGCGCGCGGTCGATGTGGACGTCGCTCAGGTCCACGAAGCGCAGGACCGGGTCCTCGCGGTCCCAGGTCGCGATGTCCGGCTGCGCCACGGTGCCTGACGCGCTCACCGGAAGGTTGGGCGGCACGATGCCGATCGACAGGTAATTCCCCGGAGGCAGCGGCCCGGGATCGACGCCGTCCAGGATGACGACGTCGAACCTGGTCCATGTCGATGGGTCGATGGTCTGTGTCTCGACAGCCCGTGCAATGGGGAGCACGCGCAGCACACGCTCGAGCGACGAGTTGCCGCGACCGATCAGCAACACGGAGGGCAGGGGCGTGGATGCCAGCACCGCCGTGGCATCGTCGTCCTCCGGCAGGGCGTCGCGGGTGACGACGTGAGCATGGAGTACTCCCGCACCGCTGACCGGAAACACGACCGCGCGGGTGCCGCCCGCCGGCAACTCGAGCGTCCCGCGGTATACCAGGACGTTGTCGAGGCGGACCTCGAGCGGCGTCCGTGTGGCGCTTGAGCCCCAGTTGTCGACCCGGACGAGCGCCTCCGAGCGCGGCGTCTCTCGGAGGACGCGCAACTGCGTGATGCCGACGTTGTCGCCGGATGTACCCAGGACCTGATATGTGACACGGGCCATCGGAGGCAGCGGGCCCCGCGCGGCGTCGGTCCATACCACGATCCGGCCGTCGGTCCCGGACCCAAGCACGCTGGCCAGCGTGACCGCGCCGGCAACGTCGCCGGCGGCGTCCCACGGCTCGGCGCCGCGGAGCGCGGCCGCGACGGCCCGGCGGTCTCCCGTGAGCGGCGTCAGCACGACGGGATGCGGCGCGGCGAGCACAACCGCCGCCCGCTGTCCCGGCTGCAGGCGGGCCACGAGGGTGAGCGCCTCCTGCCGGGCCCGCTCGAAGCGGGTCGGCGAGACGTCGCGCGCCCGCATCGACAGGGACGCATCGAGGACCAGCACCACATCGCGGCCCGCCACGGTCCCGCCGACCAGCCCGGGCTGCGCAAGCCCGACGATGACGGCCGCGAGTGCCACTAATTGCAGGAGGAGCAATAGGCTGCGCTCGATTCGCCGCGACGGCCGGAACGCGGCGAGAACCGGCGCGGAGCGTTGCCACAGCAGGATGCTGCTCACCGGATGGTCCCGGCGCCGCACGCGGAGCAGGTACAGCAGCACCAGCAGCGGCAGCGCAAGGAGCCCCCACAGGGCTGCGGGAACGCCGAGCGTCACCGGACCAACCCGCTCTGACGCAGATAGCGCAGCACCAGCGTGTCCACCGGGACCGACGACGTGGTCCGGAGATAGTCAATACCGTGACGGAAGCAAAACCGCTCGATGTCCCGCAAGTACGCGTCTCGGGCCTCGGCGTACGCCCGCAGCGCATCCGCGTCGATGGTGATCTCGAGCGCCGCTCCGGTCTCGACGTCCACGAGCCGGAGGTCTCCGCCGAGCGGCGGGGCGATCTCCTCGTCGGCAAGGATGTGGATGAGAAACGTCTGGAACCGGTGGTTGCACGCGTGCAGGAGCGCTGGCTCGGCGCCGCGGGGATCGAGCAGATCGGAGACAAGGATCAACAATCCGCGGTGGCGCGTCATCCCCAGGTGGCGCCGGAGTGTCTCCCCAAGATCGGTCCTCCCGCCGGGCGCGAGCCCGTCGAGGAAGCGCAGCAGGTCGAACGCCCGCCCCCGGCCGCGCAACCACCCAAGGCTGGGACCCTGCTCCGAGGTGAACGCGGTCACCCCGATCCGGTCGAAGTTGCTGAGACCAACGTAGCCGATCGCGGCGGCAACGCGCTTGGCGAGCACCAGCTTGCTCGGGGTCCCAGCCGCCATCGAGGCGCTGGTATCGAGCAACAGGTGCACGTCGAGGTCCTCCTCCTCACTGAACAACTTCACGAAGACGCGGTCGAGCCGCGAGACAATGTTCCAATCGATATACCGGTAGTCATCGCCGGGCTGGTACGCGCGGTAGTCGTCGAACTCGATACCTCGCCCCCGCGCGATGCTCCGCCGCTCGCCGCGCTGCCGGCCGCGCACGCGGCGCCGGCTCACCAGGCTCAGCGCTTCGAGCCGTTGTAGAAACTCCGGGTCGAACAAGTGCGCGTCGTGGCTGCTGGCCGCGCGGTCCACTGCGGTCCCTATGCGCCGGTAGCCGGCGAGACGGCGGAGCCGAGTTCGTCGATTGCCTGGCGGATCAGGTCGTCCGCGTCGATGCCCTCGGCCTCACCTTCGAAATTCAGGATCAGCCGGTGCCGGAGCGAGGGGAACGCCAGTGCCTGCACGTCCTCGATCGACACGTTCAGCCGCCCCTGCGCAAGCGCGCGCACTTTGCCTGCACGGATCAGCGCCTGCAATCCGCGGGGGCTGGCCCCGTAGCGGACGAAACGCTTCGCCGCCGCGGACGCCTGCGGGGATGCCGGATGCGTGGCCAGCACCAGACGAGCTGCGTAGTTCTGTACGTGGGACGCAGCCGGCACCTGGCGCGCGACCGCCATCATCCGAAGCACCGTGGCGCCACCCGCGACGCACCGGGCGGCGGGCTCCTCGGGGCCGGTGGTACGCTCGACGATCGCCATGAGATCGTCCATCTCAGGGAACGGCACCCGCAGCTTGAACACGAACCGGTCGAGCTGTGCCTCCGGCAGCGGATACGTGCCCTCCATTTCGATGGGATTCTGCGTGGCGAGCACGAAAAACGGCTCTTCGAGCGGACGCGACACGCCGGCGATCGAGACCACGTGCTCCTGCATCGCCTCCAGCAGCGCCGATTGCGTCTTGGGCGTCGCCCGGTTGATCTCATCGGCCAGCACGATTTGGGCGAACACCGGGCCGGGCTGGAACTCGAACCGACGCCGGCCAGCGTCGTCCTGGACGACGAGGTTCGTGCCGAGAACATCGGCAGGCATCAGGTCCGGCGTGAACTGGATCCGCGAGAACCGCAGATCCAGCGACTGCGCGAGAGCACGCACCAGCAGCGTCTTGCCGAGTCCCGGCACGCCCTCGAGCAGCACGTGGCCGCCGGCCAACAGCCCGGTTACGACCAGGTCAAGGAGCGGTTCCTGCCCCACGATCACCCTGCCCAGCTCCTGGCGCAGGGTGTTGAATATGCGGCGAAACTCCTCCACGTCTCGCGCTCCCGCGGGTCCCGTCACGGTACGCCCCCCTGATTCTCGAAATACCGGCGGACGAGCACCACGTACGCCGGCGGCAGCGGAGCCTCGGACACGGCCCGGTCGAGCTCGTGCGCGACCGAGGCCGGTAGGCGTCCCGCGGGCAGATGGGACTCTTCCGCCTGTCCTGGGGCGACGATCTCCCGCGTCGCCGATGGGCCCTGGTCCGGGATCCCTTCGATATGAACCGGAACGTGAGTGCCCCCGAGCCGCGGAGCCGCCGGCCCGAGTTGAGGACCGGTTCCCTGGCCGGGAAGGCTCCCCTGGTTCGGCCCGGGAGGCGGAGGCGTCCCGCTCTCGCTCGTGGACGGAGAGGGAGGGTTGGGCCCGGGCGCCTGAGGCGGCGGCCCGCTGGGGGAGGACTCCGCCGACACATGCGCGTCGGCGCCCCCGAGAAGTCCGGGCTCGGCAATGCGGGTGGCGGACTGCTGCATGTTCCGCTGAGCCTCGCCGAGCGCCTGCTCGTCGCCCGCCATGCGCTCGAGCGCCTGCAGGTCCTGCAACGCATCGCCCAGCGAGCCCGAGGCCGCGGAGAGGTGCCCCTGCGCCGCCTCCCGGCGCGCCCGGTCGACACGTTGTCGCATCGACGCCGGGGCGTTCATCCGGTCAAGCGCGTCCGCAAGGGCCCTCATCTGCGCGGACAGTACCTGTGGCTCGATCGGCTGTGCTCCCGGTTCGAGCTGTCCGGTCAGCGCCCGCACCTGACGTACCACGGCATCCAAGCGCGCGACCCGCTGCGCGCCAGCGTCCTCCTGCGCCACCGACGGCGAGGGTGACGTGGCTGCCGGCGCTTGCGGCTGCGGCAGCGACGCGTCGAGGCGGCGCTGCAGCAGATCCTGAGCCGCGGCAAGTTGCCGGCTCAGGTCCGCCACCAGACCGAGCGCCTGCTCGCGATCGACTCGCTGACCTTCGAGGCGCTGGCCGAGCGCCCGCACTTCGGGCCCGAACCGGCGAGCTTCGGGCAACGCCCGCGATCGCCCCGCCGCCTCGAGCCGGCGTCCCGTCTCGGTGATGGACCACCCTTCACGGTGCACCACGGCGAGCGCCTTCGCCGCCGGTGTCGCCGGCAGTGACCATCCATCAAGAAACTGCGCCCACAGGCTCAGCAGCAGGCACGCAGCCAGTACGAGCCAAATCTCGCGCGGAACCCTGACCGGAGCCACCGTGCTCGGCTCGACGCCCTGGGCGGCGATCCCGGCGTCGGCCACTTGCAGGCGGGCCAGTCCCACCGGCGGCGCCGGCAGTGCCAGCAGTTCGACGGCCGTGCTCAAACGATCATGAAGGCCTGCGTGCCGGTCGGCGATCCGCGCGGCGGTCGATGTGGCCGGGCGAAGCCGCAAGACGAGCAGAGGGCATGCGACCGCAAGGAGCACACCGATCGCGGCCGCGCAGCGGCCGAGCGGAAACGGCACCGGGACGACCATCGTGGCAAGCGCCCACACCAGCAGCCCACCCGCCGCAGCCGCCCCGGCACGGGCGAGCATCCGCCACGCCGCAACGATTCCAATCCGCAGCGAGACGCGGCCAAGGAGCACCATGATCTCGATCGCCTCGTGGGTCATGTGGTCCCGAATCTCCGCAATGCGCCGTACGCCAAGCCGCCGCACCCGAGCCCGAGCGCCGCGTAGCATGCGACCGCCTCAACGGGAATCGCCCCCTGCGCCGCCCGGGCCACCGCCACAACCGGGTTCGTCCACTGCATCTCCGGCGGCAGCGCCAAGGTTGCGACGAAGATGGCGAGCAACGTCGCCCAGTGCGCGAGCGTGCGGGTAAACTCCGACTCGAACACGATGCTGTAGAGCATTCCGATCTGCGCCACAGCCCACGCCTGCACGGCCACCAGCGCGAACACCAAGGCCAAGCTGGCAAGAGGAGACTGCCTGATTTCCGACACGAGCACGAGCATTGGAAGGCCGAGCAGCAGCCAGTACGTGACCGTGGCAAGCGACGCCACGCTCTTTCCGATCACGATCGTCCGGCGCGAGAACGGTCCGCACGCCAGGTCGGCCGCCGGCCGCTCGCCCTCCACCGCAATCTCCTGCAGCGCGCACGCGGACGCGAAGTAGGTCACGAGTACGACCTGGACCCCGAGCAACGCCAGCTCCAGCCCACCCGAGAGACCGACCTGATTGAGCTCGGGAGGCAGCCCGAGCAGCAGCAGCAGCGCGAGCATGCCGAGATACACGAGCACGACGACGCGGATCTTGCGGCTGGTGCCCCGGGCTCGGAGATCCCCGCGGAGGACGGCGTTGGCCACGACGCCCGCTACCTCCTTTCGACCGGCACCACCAGGATCGTGGGCTCTCGGTCGAGTGCTCCTCCGTCCTCCAGACGAAACGCGGATACGATCCGTTGGATTTCCCCGACGAGCACCGGCGTCGTGGCACTCATTATAACATCGCCGTTTGACCCCAGGAAGATCCACGATCGATCGCGATTCTCGGAATCCGTTCCCGGGGACCGCACCCATGCGTCGGGACGGAGATCGATCGTGGATCCCGCGGGACCGACGTCACCGATCCAGTACCAGCGATCACCCCAGTGGAGTTCGACGCGATGCGCTTGCTCGCCGCCGAGATCAACACGCAGCGTGCGATCATCGGCCCCGAGGTCGGCGCGCGCCGCGAGCGGAGCCGCGGCGGTGGCTTCGAAGGTGCGGGGGGCCTCTCCCGCGGCCAGGGTACCGTCGAGCAACGTGCCCCGGTCCGTCACTTCGACTCGCAGGCCGCCTGACGCGATCAACGGTCGGACGAGGGCACCGCTGGGCAGGCGGACACGGAAGCGACCGCCATAGGGAACCGCGATCGCGCCGACCGTCAGTGCCCGCACGAGCGGTGTACCCGGCGCTTGCTCCAGGAACGTGGCTTCCGCCACCGACGTTGAGCGCACACGCACGTCCTCGGCGAGCCGCCAGAACACGCCGACCGCCAGGGCAATACTCACCAGGCTCGCGAGCATGCGCGCCCGCGTCATCGGACGCCGAACGATCAGGTACAGGGCCGCCAGATACGCAAGAACGACACCGCCGACCTCCGCGTGCACGAACGGATCCAGCGAGGGCGCCGCGGGCAAGCGTGCCGCGACCGCGTCGACCTGCACCGGCGGAACGTTGGGCGGACCGAGTGCCGCGCTCCACATCCTGACACGCCCGGGCCACCCGGCGAACGGAGCCCGCGTGGGGTCGAAACCCCACACTTCGATCCATCCGGCGCCCTCACGAGCTCCCGCTCCGATGGGAATTCCACCGGCTCGGGTCACGGTTGCGCCCGGGCGTGGACGGAGGTCGCTGACCGTGTACGAACCTGGCGGCGTCTCGCCCACGAGCCCGCCCGCAGACGATACAACGCGCGGCGCTCCGACGGAGGCGGGTATCAGGTCCTCGAGAAACGCCGGGGGAGGAGCGCCGGGCGGGGCAATGACCAGCAGACGTCCGCCGAGGCGGACCCAGGTGATGAGCGCATCTCGCTGCGCGTCATCCAGTGGACTCACATCGGACCCGCGCACAACGAGGAGACCGATCGTTCCGTACTCCTGCCAGCGACGCGGCAGCACGTCCGCGCGGACGTACGCTGTGACCACACGTTCCGGCAGGCGTGCGAGGGTTTCCAGACCGGCCGCCTCATTCGAGAGCTCGACGACGACGCGACCGCCGACCAAGTCTGGGCGGATCATAACCGATCGGCGCAGGCGCTCGCGTCCGTCCAGCACGAGACGAACGACGAGCGGCCGTCGAATGTCGCTCAGCACGACCGGGATGTCAAATACGCGGGCCGCCCCGGGCACGGCTTCGAACGGCATGCTTGTTGCGGTGACAACCTCGCCCTCCTGACGGCCGAGCGCCGGAACGTCGACCACAATGGCCCCCGCGCCTCCATCGGGGAGCGGCGGCACTTCGACTCTCAGGGGAACGGGCACGCCGACGCGAACTGCACCGCCGAATCCGAGATGGACGATCAGGGCGTCGCCGGCACCGGCCGCGGCCATGGGCGAACCGCCCAGAACCACGAAGACGCCCCACAACAAAGCGAGGGCATGGCCCGCGGGCCACGCCCTCGCCCTGCATTGTCCGTCAGGACGACTTCGCCGCCGCACTAGCCGTGGACGGCGTACCGCTGCTTCCTCCGGCCGCCGCCGGGGATGCAGAGGATTCCTTCGAGGACGATTGCTTTGCGGCCGATGGGGATTTGCCATCGCCTTGCACAGGCGGCGGGGTCTTGCGGTAGTCGTTGACGTGGAACCCGGGGCCCTTGAAGATAATCCCGACCGGCGAAAACACCCGGCGCACGGGCGCACCGCACTGCTCGCAGTGTCTTACCGTTTCGGCCACCCCGTGGGTCACCTCGAATTGATGACCGCACTTCGTGCACCGGTACTCGTAGATCGGCATGCTACCACCTCCGTCGCCCCGGCAGGCACCGCTCCCTGCCGGGCGCTCACATGGCACACTATCCATGCCCGCTCCATCACGATGCGAACGCGCAAGACCCGGGGTTGCTCTGGCGGGTCGCTTTCCCTGTTTTCGAACGACCACTCGCGCGGGGGCGACAGCACACGCCCCCGTACACCCTTAGTATTGTATTGTGGATCCACTCTAGCCACCGTGTCAAGCGATCCCGTGTCAACGTCTCACCGTCGCTCGAGCGTCGCCATCCAGATGGGACCCCGGCCCCCCCCGGTGTCCGTGCCGAACGCCAGGTGGAGCCCGTCCGGAGCCCATCGCGTCACGAGTGACCGGGCGTACTCCGCGAGCTCGGGACGGTAGTCCGCGACCCGGAGCCGCGCGCCTGTCGCCACGTCCACAACGTCGATCGAGATCTCGTCGGGCCCGAGCACCGTGCCGAACGCTACAAGCGTCCCGGACGGCGCCCAGGACAGGCCCACATACGCGCCGCCCAAGGTCAGAAACCGGCGACCGGTTCCGTCGAGCCTCGCCGCCATCACACGACTGTGCGTCGCGATCGTCCCTTCCGGCGAGCCTCCGATGTACGCAACGAGCCGGGCGAACGGGTCAAACGCCGCCTCCACCATCGTATCGTGCCATCCAATCGGCACCACGAGAGGGTGAAGCAACGCCATCTGTATCCTGAGGACGCGGCTGGACGACGTCTCCCCGCGCGGCGCCAGCGCGACGAGCAACTCCCGGCCGTCCTGCGTCCAGCTCATCGTCTGTACCACGAGGCCGTCCGGAAGCCTCACCGGAGCCGGCAATGCACTTCGCCTGTCCACCTCCCCGTCGTCCCACGTCTCGATCACGTCGTGATCGCCGCGCGGCACCGTGTACGCGAGACGCGAGGCGCGCGGAGCCCACGCGCCAAGGCGTGCGCCCGGGATCGTGGACACCGGCTCGGGCGGCCGCCCGTCCAAGTGAACTGCGAACAGCATGTCGCCGGCCGCGGCGGCCACCGTGCGACCGCCCGGTGACCAGGCGACGTCCGTCACACGCGGAAGCGACGCCAGCCGTCGGAGGCCCGTCCCGTCGGCCTGCACCTTCCACACACCGTCGTCGGTGCCGAACGCTATCGCCTCGCCTCCCGGGCTCCACGCGGGTGGGCTCGTCGCCGCGACATCGGATGTCTGGGCCACGCTCGCGACCCGCAGGAACGGCGGCCCGAGCCCCATGGGCGTCCGCTCGAGCGTACACGCCGTAAACGCAAGCGCGGCCGCCAGCACCCCACCGAGCAGCCGCGCTTGCACGCCGCCCGCCACGCAGGCGATCAGCACACGGTGTATTTCCCCTCCGCAAGCTCGCGGCAAAAGACGTGGATCCCCGCCAGCTCTCGGTCGAGCACCTCCCGAACGCGCTTCACCACCGTGGACTTCCGCACTCCCTTGTCTAAGATGATCTGCGCCGCGGTGATCGGCTGATCGATGGGTTTGCCGATCTGGCTGGCCATCCAGACGTACACTTCCCGAAGCCCCGGCACTTCCTCGTACACTTTCTGCGCCACCAGGTGCGTCAGGATGGTGTAGATCTTGCCGACGTGCGAGACCGGGTTCTTCCCGGCAGCGGCCTCCGTGCCCATGGGGCGGTTGATCGCGATCACGCCGTTGACCTTGTTCCCACGTCCGATCTGGCCGCTGTCGCCCGACTCCGCCGAAGTCCCCAGCACCGACAGATAGACGCCGTTGACGCCTCTGCCGGGTTCGTCGAGCGTGTTCAGATCGAAGGCCACACGCTCCATCGTCGTCCGCTTCGACAGAAACGTCATGACCGCGTCGTACAGCGCCTGCTTGCGTCGGAAGTAGTGGTCCTCTCCCTCCACGAAGCGATCGACGAATGCGACGGCCGTGGTCAATCGCAGCTCGCGGCCCATCCGCACACCCATGACCTTGACGTCCTCGCCCGCCTCAGGAAAGTCTTCCTTGAACGTGCGGGAGTTGATAAACTGCTCCGTCTCGCGGACCAGCCGCTCCGTCTCCGTCATCGGCCAGTAACCAACGGCGGCCGACGTATCGTTTGCGACGGCGGAGTCGCGGTTGAAGATATCGACCAACTCGGCCGACCCGGGCTTGATCTCGATCTGATAGACCACGTGCGGTCCGTCCTCGGCGTCGGCCCCGCCCGGGTCGACGAACCGGAGGTTCTCGCGGATCCAGTTCTTCGCGGTCCGGATCGCGATCTCGCGGATGGGAAGCTCGCGGCCGTTCCAGCCAAAAGCCGCACGGTCGCCGAAGATCAGCTTCATCGGCTCCCGGACCGTTCCCCCCCCGAAACGGACCTCCACGTCTCCCGCGACCAGGAAAGCCTTGTCGATGTTGTGGTGGAGGATGCGCCCGAACTGACTGAGGTATTCCTTGCTCAGCTCCACGGACACTCGATCCATGATCGCGTCGCAGATCGAGTCCGGATGGCCGACGCCCTTCCGTTCCACCATCTCGACCTGCGTCTCCCCGCCCGGCACTCCGGACAGGGTCTCCACCAAGATGTCTCGCATCGTTCCCTCCCTGATCTGCGCGGACCGGTCCGGAGCATGCGCCTGGCGGCGGAACTACTTGGCGGCGGCCGCCTGCTTCTCCCGCACGATCTCCTCAACCTGCTTCATCAATCCGTCCAGGAGCTGGGCCTCGGGCAGGCTCGCCACGACCTTGCCCTTGCGAAAGATCAGCCCCATGCCCTTGCCGCCGGCCACGCCCAGGTCCGCCATGCGGGCCTCGCCGGGGCCATTGACCGCGCATCCCATGACCGCAACCTTGATCGGCACCGCGTAGCCGGCGATGCGCTTCTCCACCTCCTGCGCGAGCCGGACGATGTCCACGTCGGCGCGGCCGCAGGAGGGACAGGCGATCAAGATCGGATCGCGGAGGCGCAGGCCGAGTGCCTTGAGGATTTCGAATCCAGCCTTGACCTCCTCTTCAGGCGGAGCCGCGAGCGAGACCCGGATCGTGTCGCCGATCCCCCGCGACAGAATTGCGCCGAGCCCCACCGCGGACTTGACGGTGCCGGCCCAGGCGGTGCCGGATTCGGTGATGCCGACGTGCATCGGATAGGGCACGCACTCGGCGATCTTGCAGTAGGCTTCGAGTGCCATCTCGACATCGCTCCCCTTGACGGAGACGACGATGTCGTGGAAGTCGAGATCCTCGAGGACCTTGATTTCCTCGAGCGCGCTCTCGACGAGCGCGTCCGCACACGGCTCCCCGTACTTACGAAGCATCTCCTTTGAGATCGAGCCGACATTCGCGCCAACTCGAATCGGGACGTTCCGGCTCTTAGCCTCCCGCGCTACGACCCGCACCCGGTCGGGGGACCCGATGTTGCCGGGATTGAGGCGCAGCTTGTCCACGCCCGATTCCAGGGCCGCGAGGGCAAGCCGGTAATCGAAGTGAATGTCCGCGACCAGGGGCAGCCGGATGCGCTCCTTGATCTCTCGCAGCGCGGCCGCGGCCGTCTGGTCCGGCACCGCGACCCGGATGAGTTCGCACCCCAGCGTCTGGAGCCGTTCGATTTGAGCCACGGTGGCGTTGGGGTCGCGCGTGTCTGTGGTCGCCATCGACTGCACGGCGACCGGAGCCCCGCCGCCGATCGTCACCGAGCCAATCCGTAGCGGCCGTGTCTGCGTCCGATTCATGCACCACTCCTCGGGCGTTCCCCGAACGACTTATTGTAGCACCCGCTGCACCGCTCCTGCCGACGACGCCGTCACGGCAACGTCAGGTGCACCGGATGCATGACATCACGGACCGTCAGCGCGAGGATCAGGCACAGGAGCAACGCCAGCCCCACCAGGTGAATGTAGCCCTCGCGCCGCGGATCCAGCGGCCGCCGCCACACCCCTTCGACCAGCAGGAACGCCGCGCGCCCGCCATCGAGCGCCGGCAGCGGGAACAGATTGAACAGCCCGATGATGATGCTGAAGAACGCCGTGAAGTAGAGGAACGTCTCCCCGCCGGCATGCGCGGCCTGGCCGAGGACGTTCACGGCGGTGACCGGGCCGCCAAGCTGCTCAAACAACTGGCCGGAGCGGGCAAGCGTACCGAGCGCCGTCAAGTAGGCGACGATGTCCCGGCCGGTCGTGAGCGCTCCCCACCCGAGGGCGTGGATCGGATCCGGCCGGGTCCGGACGACCGCGGGCAGAAACCCTGTCAACCACACGTGCTGCCGCGGATCGTACTTGGTGGGCACATGCACCAGGAAGCGGGTGGGACCCCGTTCGACTAGAAACGAGAGTGTGCGGCCGTTGCTGGTGTGGATCAGCCGGATCACTTCGTTGCCGTCGGGCATCGGCCGTCCGTCGATCGCCAGAATGACGTCGCCGGGGCGCAGTCCCGCCTCCGCGGCCGGATCGCCGGGCACCACCTTGTCGATGCGGGTGCTGACCTGCGAGGGAATTCCGTACGAAACTGCGATCGCGGCGAGGATAACGATCGCGAGCAGGAAATTCATCATCGGTCCGGCGCAGACGACGGCGATGCGGGCGGCGACGGACTTGGAGCGGAATCGCCGCTCGGGGGGGACCTCAGGAAACGACGTCTCGTTGTCCTCGCCGGCCATGTTCACATAGCCGCCGATTGGCAGCAGGTTGAGACTGTACGTCGTCTCCCCGATCGTGAAGGCGAAGAGCTTGGGGCCAAAGCCGATCGCAAACGCGTGCACGGCGATGCCCACGCGCTTCGCCACGATGAGGTGGCCGAACTCGTGCACCAGAATCATCAATTCCAGCGCCAGAATCGCCAGGATTATCGTTGGCACCGCCAACCACCCTCCTCCAGCCCCGGGGCCTCAGACCGGGGAATTGGCGTCCGGTCGTCTCGGTCGCTCACCGTATCGGCTCGATCCGGATACGCCGCGGGTGATTCGGTATCGACGGCGCATACGGCGCGGCCGCGTCCACCCGAGCCTCCCGATCGGCTTCAAGGATACGCTCCAGCGAATCGGCCGCGCGGTCGTGATGATGGTCGAGCACCCGGCGAATGATCCGGGCGATTTCGAGAAACCCGATCCGTCCTTCGAGAAAGAGCTGCACCGCGACCTCGTCGGCGGCGCCCAGTGCCGTGAGCGCGGTACCGCCACGCCCGAGCGCCTCCCGTGCATACCCGAGCAGCGGGAACCGGTCGGGATCCGGGGCCTCGAACCCGAGCGTGCCGAGCTGCCGCAGATCGAGCGGCGCTATGGAGCTCGGCCGCCGCTCAGGATACGTCAACGCATATTGAATGGGAAGCCGCATGTCCCTCGGCCCGAGTTGCGCAAGCACCGCGCCGTCGACGAGCTCCACGCACGAGTGCACGAGGCTCTGCGGGTGGATGACGACCTCGATCCGGTCGGCTGGAATATCGAACAGGCAGTGTGCCTCAATCACCTCGAACCCCTTGTTCATCAGGGTCGCGGAGTCGATCGTCACCTTCGACCCCATGCGCCACGTAGGGTGCCGGAGGGCCTCGGCCGGTGTCACCGAGCCCATCGCGCTGGCCGGCGTCCGGAGAAACGGACCGCCCGACGCCGTCAGCCAGACACGCGCAACCTCACCGGCATCGCGGCCCACAAGACACTGCAGAATCGCGGACGGCTCGCTGTCCACCGGCAGTACTCGGGACCCCGTGCGCGCGGCCTCGCCCATGACAAACGCGCCGGCAGCCACGAGGACTTCCTTGGTCGCCAGCGCGACGTCGCGTCCCGCCGCGAGCGCGGCGAGCGTCGGTACAAGACCGGCAATACCCACAACGGCGACGAGAACAACGTCGGCCGGCGGCCCTGAGGCAAGCTCAGCAAGCGCATCCGGACCGCAGAATACCTCTCCGCGCCAGGCCGGCACGGCCTCGCGCAGCGCGTCCGCGGCTCCGGGGCTCTCGACCGCGACGGCGGCCGGGCGGAACTCCCGCACCTGCTGCGCCAGCGTTTCAATGTCGCGGCGCGCCGACAATCCTGCGACGTGCACGGCCGGTCCGAGGTCCCGCATCACATCGAGCGCCGCCCGGCCAATCGAGCCAGTGGATCCCAGCACAATGACGCGACGCATCAACGTCCCGGCCACCACGCCATGACCGCGTACCCGGCGACCGCAGCGAGCAGGAGCCCGTCAAAACGATCCAGGATGCCGCCATGCCCCGGCAACACAGACCCTGCGTCCTTCACGCCGACCTCCCGCTTGATCGCGGACTCCCACAGGTCGCCGCACACGGCCGCGAGGGCGCACACAACCCCCACGGCTATGCCCGCCGCAGCCGGCAGGCCGGACGCGACCGCAAAGAGCAGGCCGGCAACCGTTCCTGCCGCGATGCCCCCGGCGGCACCCTCCAGCGACTTGCGGGGACTGATCGTTGGAAGCAGCTTGCGCCGTCCCCACGCGAGGCCCACGAAGTATGCAGCGCTCTCGGACGCCCAGACCGCGCAGATGACGAGCAGCGGAGGCAACGGCCCCACGACGTGAAGCGGCCCGAACGGGAGCGCTCGCAACCGCACGAGATAACTGAAGAGATAGCCGACGTAGAGAGCACCGAGCACGGTCACGCCGGCGTTGGCCAGCGCCCGATCGGCGCGACCGCCGCGCAACTGGACGAGCATCGTGTAGACGAGCAACGCGGGTACGAGCATCGGCTCCCACGAGGACGAATAGGCAGCCGCCGCGACGAACAGCACCGTGCCTCCAATTCCTGCTTCCCAGACGGGATGATAGCCGGCGCGCTCCGCCATCCGATAGAATTCGCACAGACCGATCACGGCCGCCACGGCCACGCCGAGCGCCAGCCAGAGCTGCCCCAACAGGATCAACCCCACCGTAAGGGCGCCCCCGAGCAACGCGGTGACGGTGCGGCTCAAAAGGCTCCGTTCGGGTCGCATGACGGGAGTGGGCGTCACGACGCCGCCCGGCCGTAACAGGCTATCCAAGGTCGACGCCCCCGAATCTTCGATCCCTGGCCTGAAAGGCCCTAATTGCCTCGAAGAGATCGAGCTTGCCAAAGTCGGGCCATCGGACGTCCGTGAAATACAGCTCCGAGTAAGCAACCTGCCACAGCAGGAAGTTGCTCAGCCGTTGCTCGCCGCTGGTTCGGATCACCAGATCGGGATCGGGAAGATCCGGAGCGAACAGGCAACTCGCCATCGTCTTCTCGTCGATCGCACTCGCGGACAAACGCCCCGCGGCGACCGCCTCCGCCAGCCGTCGCGCAGCCTCGGTCAGCTCCCGTCGGCCCCCATAGTTGAGGGCGAGATTGAGCGTGATGGACGTGTTGCCGCGCGTCAGCGCCACGACGCGCGCAAGTGCCGCCTGTACTTCGTCCGGCATCTCCTGGACCATCCCCGACACCCGGAACCGCACGCCGTTCCTGTTCAGACCGTCTGCTTCCGCCTCCAGCGACTCGATCAGCAGGCCCATGAGTGCCTGCACTTCCGCGGGGGGTCGGCGCCAGTTCTCCGTACTGAACGCGTACAACGTCAGGATCTCCACCCCGCACTCAAGCGCACCTTCGAGCGTCCGACGTAGCGCCTGGCGGCCCTCGCGATGCCCCTCGAGGCGCGGCAAGCCACGAACCTCGGCCCAGCGTCCGTTGCCGTCCATGATGACCGCAACGTGTCGCGGGATCCGGGTCCGGTCGAGCGATACCCGCGCGGCATCCTCGCGCTGCCGGAGTTCATCCAGCGCCTCACGCCCGGTCGCGCGCATGGCGCTCCTCGCACCCAGCTCGGCAGGCGCGCCGGGACCGCGCGTTCCACGAACACAAGACGGTCCCCTCGCCGTGAGGGAGCCACGTCCAGGCTCCTGCATCGGGCTCGTCCACTTCGACAATGCTCCGGGGAAATGCAAGTAGGCGCGTCGGGTTGTTCACCCGATCAACCGTTCCTGGCCGCTCGCCAGCTCCGGCGCCTCCGCCCGCTCGCCGCACACGACCAGCAACACCCGGTCTCCGGTGCCCATGCGCTGGCGCACAACACGCTGCGGCGGATGAAGAGCCCGCCGCGTGGGACGCGTCTCTTTGACTTCGACCACAGTCCAACCGGCAGCGGCAAGGCGATCGCGGGCAACGTCAAGCGTGTACCCCACGACGTCCGGGGGTCGCCGTTCCGCACTCATCCGTGTTGCTCCTTGACGCCGCGCATCGATCCGGAAACACCGAATGGGAGCTCCGCGGACCCGGACGCCGGGATCGCCGGCTCCCGGTCCGAATCACACCTCGGTGATTTCAGCCTCCTTGGCGGCCAGCAGGTTGTCGACCTCCTTAACGTGGTGATCGGTCAGCTTTTGCAGCTCCTCGACCGCCCGGTGCACCTCGTCTTCGGACAGCTCGCCTTTCTTCTCGAGGCGCTCTAGTTGCTCTTTGTGATCTCGACGGATGTTGCGAATCGCCACCCGCGCCTCCTCGGCCTGCTTGTGAACCACCTTCACAAGCTCCCGCCGCCGTTCCCCCGTCAGTGTCGGAATCGGAAGGCGAATCAGGGTACCGTCGTTTGCCGGGGTGAGGCCGAGCTCGCTCTTCTGGATCGCGCGCTCGATCTCGCGCATGAGGCTCTTATCCCACGGCTGGATCACGATCAGCCTCGCGTCTGGTACCGTGACCGACGCGACCTGCGTCACAGGCGTCTGGACGCCGTAGTACTCCACCATCACACGGTCGAGCAGAGAGGCGTTGGCCCGACCGGTCCGGACGCCAGCGAACTCGCGTCTCGCTGCCTCCACCGCCTTTTGCATGTGAGCTTTAGCGTCCGCGAGAACGGCGTGCATTCTCGGCCCCTCCTGCCACCAGGGTGCCGATCTCCTCCCCAAACACCGCCCGTTTGATATTGCCGGGGCGGCTGATGTCAAAGATGATGATCGGCATGCCGTTGTCCATGCAGAGCGACGTCGCCGTCGCATCCATCACTTTGAGACCTCGGTTCAGCACTTCCATGTAATCCAGCCTGCGGAACCGGATAGCGTCGGCGCTGTCGCGCGGATCCTTGTCGTAGACGCCGTCGACGCCCTTCTTCGCCATCAGAATCGCATCGGCCTCGATTTCGATGGCCCGCAGGGCGGCGGCAGTGTCCGTCGTGAAGTACGGGCTCCCCGTGCCACCGGCGAAGATCACGACGCGTCCCTTCTCCAGGTGACGGATCGCCCGGCGGCGGATGTACGGCTCCGCCACCTGCCGCATTTCCACCGCCGTCTGGACCCGGGTCTCGAGCCCCTCCCGCTCCATTACATCTTGAAGCGCGAGCGCGTTGATCACCGTTGCAAGGAGACCCATGTAATCGGCCGTCACGCGGGCCACACCGGTCTTCTCCGCCATCTGGACCCCACGGACGATGTTGCCGCCGCCCACGACAATAGCGACGTCCACGCCCGCGTCCCGGACCGACCGCACCTCCCGGGCGACCAGATTGAGCACTTCCGAATCCACGCCGATGGTGGCCGTGCCGGCGAGCGCCTCGCCACTGAGCTTCAAGAGTACCCGTCGGTAACCGGCGGAGGACTCAGCGGAGCCGGGCGCGGCCATCAGTCCCCCAGCCGAAACCGGGCAAACCGGCGGATCTGGATATTCTCACCGGTCCTTGCGATGGCGTCTTTCACCACGTCGGCGACCTTTCTGCTGTCGTCGCGGATGAATGGCTGGTCCAGGAGACACACCGTGGCGAACCACTTCTCGAGCTTCCCCTCCGCGATACGTGGGGCAACGGCGTCAGGCTTCCCTTCGCTCTTGGCCTGGGCCAGATAGATCTCCCGCTCCGCGGTGACGGCCTCGACCGGGATCTGGTCGCGGGACACATACCGCGGATCGCTCGCCGCGATCTGCATCGCGATATCGCGGGCAAGGGTCTTGAACTCCTGGGTGCGTGCGACGAAATCCGTCTCGCAGTTGATTTCGACCAACACCCCGAGCCGGCCCTCCCCATGGATGTACGACGCGACCACGCCTTCCTTCGTGGTGCGGCCGCTCTTCCGCTCCGCGGCTGCCAGCCCCTTCGCGCGCAGCAGCCTCTGGGCCTTCTCGAGATCTCCGGCGGCTTCGGCCAGAGCGTTCTTGCAATCGATGATGCCGGCACCGGTCCGGGCCCGCAATTCCTTCACCTGACTTGCGCTGATCTCGGCCAACCCGTTCCTCCTGTGTCTGCGTCCATGCGCCCCGGGCCGCTACCTGCCCGCCTGCAGTAGGCCGCTATGCCTGGACCTCCTGCTCTTCCACGGGCTCATCGACGACCTCTTCCTCGCCCGGCAGCGCCGCCATCGGCGCTGGCTCGACCGCCTCCGCGCCCACCGTCTCCTCCTCGAGTACCTCGGCTTTCCGGCGCTCCTCGTATCCCTCTTGCGCGGCGTTCGCAACCCGGTTGGTAATCAGCCGCACGGCACGAATCGCGTCGTCGTTTCCAGGGATCGGATAATCGGCCTCGTCCGGATCGCAGTTTGTGTCGATGATCGCCACGATCGGGATTCCCAGCTTGCGTGCCTCCGCGATCGCGATGTGTTCCTTGCGGGTGTCCACGATGTACACCGCGGCCGGCAGCGTCTTCATGTCCGAGATCCCGCCCAGATACTTCTCCAGCCGCGCGAGCTCGTCCATCAGTCCGGCCTGCTCCCGTTTCGGCAGGATCTCCAGCGTTCCATTGTCCCGGATTTCCACCAGCTCGTGCAGGCGGTCGATGCGGCTCTTGATCGTTGTGAAGTTCGTGAGCATGCCGCCGAGCCACCGCTGGTTCACGTAGAATTGGTGGGCCCGGGTCGCCTCTTCACGGATCGCGTCCTGCGCCTGTTTCTTCGTGCCCACAAACAACACCGTGCCGCCCGACGCGACGGTGTCCCGGACGAACCGATGGGCCGCCTCGATCAACGGCACGGACTTCTGCAGGTCGATGATGTGGATCCCGTTGCGCTGGGTGAAGATGAACCGCGACATCTTGGGGTTCCATCGGCGGGTCTGATGACCGAAGTGAACGCCCGCCTCGAGCAACTGCTTCATCGTGACAACTGCCACAACACCCTCCCCCGTTCGGTTGTGCGTCCGCTCCCCATCATCCCGCACCGGAACCCGAACGCCTGCCCCCGGCAACTCGCCGGCAGCCGCAGCGCCGTCCGGGCACCGCCGATCCGGTCCCTGGAGCGTGCGAAAGTCTTGACGTAGTATAACACAGGCCCTGGAGGGAGACAAACGTACGAATAACGCTTTGTATTGGACCAGTCAATATGTCACCCTCCGGGTGTGACGAGAGGGACAAATACATCGACCGCGTTAAGGGGGGCGGGAGGACGCTACAGCACGTACCGGCTGAGGTCGCGGTCGGCCAGGATCCCGGAGAGCCGCCCGCGGACGTAGGCGGCGTCGATGACGACGTGCGCCGG
>Ga0187782_10000357_pt1 | contig 30242 bp, 26 predicted proteins | sample 0715_SJ02_MP15_2_FD_132454 | JGI IMG/M metagenome (GOLD analysis project Ga0187782, IMG submission 132454) | Tropical peat soil microbial communities from peatlands in Department of Meta, Colombia - 0715_SJ02_MP15_20_MG | ecosystem: Environmental > Terrestrial > Soil > Wetlands > Peat | place... | reverse complement strand
GTGAAATCGAGCGTGCCGCCCCACGCAAATTCCACTTTGGTACATCGTAACTGCGGGTATACGTCGATCATTCCCTGACGTAGCAGCTCGGCACTTTCGCGCACCGTATTTTGGGATTCCGGAAAAAACGCGGCGCGCCCCCCGAAGAGCATACGATTGTCGGGGGTCAGGCGGTAGTAATAGAGGAAATGCTTGGAGTCGTAGATCATGCGGTTCCGCGGGCTCAGCTCGCGCGCCAGGTTCACCGGCAAAATCTCCGTGGCGATGATGTATGAACCGATGGGAATCACTTTCTTGCGCAGAGGAGGCGTGGCAGAAGTAGTGTAAGCGCCGCTGGCGAGAAGCACCTTGTCGGCAAGCACGGAACCTCTCGTAGTGGAAATGCGGAAGCGCCGTCTGCCATTAACAACCTCGGGCTTCACGTTCAACGCGCGCGCGTGCTCGTAGAGACAAACTCCGACGCGTTGCGCGGCTTTGGCCAATCCGTTCACATATTGCGCCGGGTTCACCCCTGCGCTGGTTTCGTCCACCAAACCGCCATAATAGATGTCTGAGCCGATTTCCGAGCGCAGCTGGCGCTTCGGAACGATGAATAGCTCGTGATTAAACTCTCGCCTGATGCGTTCTGCCGCGTCCGCATAGGCGCCAAAGTGCGACTGCTTGCACGCCACCTCCAAGTGCCCGCAGCGGGAGAAGGAGCAATCGATGCCTTCTTCTTTTACGATTTCCTCGACCAGATCGATCGATTCGAGCGACGCCGCGTACATGCGCTGCACCACTTCGCGCCCATAGCGGGCAATCAGCGCCGGCACGGGTAGTTTCATTCCTGTGAGCACCATCCCGCCGTTCCGGGAGCTTGCCCCCCACCCAAGCGTTTCCGCCTCCAACACAGCCACGCCCACACCGCGCTTAGCAAGTGTGCGGGCCGCCGAAAGCCCGCAAAAACCCGCTCCCACGACGACGACATCGATCTTTCCCGGCAAGGGATCGCTCTGGCCTTGGAGGCGGTCAGGGACAGTCTCCAGCCAGTAATTCGTTTCTCGAATGTTCATGGATTTCTTGCGCCGATTTTAGCTCGGGATTCCAGCCGGATGCAATTTACAGGGCTAATGGGAAGGCGTGACGGCGAGTAGGGAGCTTATGCGCTGCGCAGCACGATGTGCGTGATTTCCGGAGGCGCGCCCAAACGGACCGGCGCTCCGACGGTGCCAATGCCGCGATTCACATAGAGCGCCGCAAGTCCTTTTGGCGCGTTGGGCATCAGCTTGATGGTCTCTCCCATGCGCTTGGGCTGATCGGGCATCAGCAGCGGGCGGTGATAGAGGCCAGCGATGTAATCGGTAATGAAACGCGCGGGGCTCAAACTAACATCCAGGATTTCCACCTGTACTTGACCGCCATGGGTGTGCCCGGCAAGGGAGAGTTCAATTCCGAGTTCGGCGGCGCGGTTGAAGGAATTCGGATTGTGAGACAGCAGGACGTTCGGCATGTCTCGCCGCACCAGCGGTTCTACGTTCGACAGCATCTGTACTTTTCTGCCGCTGGGCGTACGCTCCCGCTGATAATCCACACCGATCAAGTTAAACTGCGCGCCACGAAACGGGATGACCGCATTTTCCCGCCGCAGCAGCTTCATACCGGCTTGCTGATACAAGCGTTGCGCCAGGTCTTCAGCCCGCGCATAAATTTCGTGATTGCCGTTGCAGCCGTAGATGCCGAGCGGTGCACGCAAATGGCGAATCTCGTCAACGCAATCCGCCACGGAATCGTGAACGCCAGTGATCAAATCTCCCGTGACCACCGCAAGGTCAGCCCCCACGTCATTGGCCATATCCACAACGCGGCGGACCGATTCGCGCGTCATGTAGCTGCTCAGGTGGATATCCGAAATCTGCACGATTTCCATCCCATCCAGTTCGGACGGCAAGTTGGCCAGCGGAATTTCCACGCGAGAAACCTGATAATGCAATCTCTCCGCCGCGTACCCGTACATCACGCCAAGGAACGGCGCCGCCCCTGCCACTACGCTGGCGGTGCGGAAGAACGTCCGGCGTGAGGGATCTGGCACGAAGTCCAAGTGGATTGCTGGCTTTTGTAGTGTCTTGGTCTGTTCAGGGAGAATCGGCTTTTGCAGTTTGTGCCAGGCCCATTCGATCGCGTGAACCGCCTTTACGCAGACGTAGCCGCACAGGACGCTCATAAACCACAAGCCCGCAAAAATGGTCAGGGCGGAGTGCGCAGGAAGAACGCGGCCTTGGTCGCGGCGAAGCCCGTCTACAATGGCTAGGATAATCAGTACCAAGCTCGTCAGATAGGCGACCCGAACCCCGATACGTAGCCGGATGCGGCCCCAATTGGAGGTGACGCGCCACAACGCCCGGTACCAGAATCTCTGCGAGAGGAACAGCAGTGCGAGCATCGCGATAGCCAGCCCGGTTCGCAGAAGGAAATAGCCCCAACTCAAGCGACAGGCCCCCTCAGCCTGAACGCTTAGAATACCATGCCTGTGGCCCTTTGGCCCGCTACCAGCTTGTCGCGCACCGAGGGAGTAAACTTGCGCACCCGCCTGTTCGCCTTCCCCATTTCCGGCCAGTCGGGCGTATGATGGCGCTGGTCGGCCCTCCCTTCTTTCGGCCTTTGGCATGCCTGAAACTTCGGCCAAAGGGAGTCGTCTATGAGAAAGCTTCCCGCCCGGGAGGCAAAGGAGAGAGAAATGAAGAAACTGACGCTGTTTGCCGCGCTGCTGCTGGCCGGTCTGTGTGGAGCCCTGCCAGCCTCGTCGCAGCAAGCGAAGAAAGCTCCACCAAAACCCGCGCCGGGCCCTGCGGACGCGGTTCTGGAACAGTGGAACGACATTGGGCGCAAGCTCATCGCCATGGCTGAGGATTTTCCCGAGGACAAGTACAACTACAAGCCCGCGCCGGAATCGAGAACCTTTGGCGCCATGCTCCTGCACGTGGCAGGTTCGATGTACTACTTCACGGATATCGCGGAAGGCAAAAAGCCGCGATACCCCGATGATCCGAAGGCGGACAATCTGAAGACCAAAGCGCAAATCGTGGCGTTTGTGAAGCAGTGCGTAGCTGACGGCGCCGCGGAGATCAAGAAACTCGGAGACAAAGGACTTGAAAAGGCTGTCGACGACGGTGGGCCACACCTTGACCGGCTCTATGATCTAGCCTACGGATTGATCGAACATTCCGGCGAGCACTACGGCGCGCTGGTGGTGTACTACCGGAATAACGGGATGGTTCCACCGGAATCGAGGCCGAAAAAGTAGGAAAGAGTTGTTGACAGGGGCCTGCGCATGGCCCTTTCTTATCCGGCCGCGCTGCCCGCAATTCCTTTCTGCAGAATTCGCCCCAACTCCTCGGGATCGCCGGTTGGCGGCAAGCAGGTTGTGCCACTGCACACCAGCGCTTGGGCCTTGTTTCTCGGCAGGTGGGGCAGCGTTTGGCGCAGCGCGGTGGGGAGATTTTCCAGCGACGAATCGGGCGTAACCCGCAGCACGGCCTTGCCGAAACGGTATACACGGTTCGCCGTTTCTTCCAGCCGAAGCGCGGCCTCGTCGCTTGGGGTTCCCGTGATCACGACCTGTGTGGGGTGTTCGGCAAACAGTATGGCTGCCAGGCCGTAGGTTGCCGCGAAAAGGCCATATTGCGGGGCCACACCAGCAAATGCCTCGAGCGTGTTCTTAGCCCAATCGTAGTATTTCGGATCGTCCGTGTACGCATGCATCCGGGTGAGTGCCATGGCCGCCACGGAATTGGCGCTCGGTGTGGGCGAATCCTGAAACGGCTTGCGTCGCACTTCCAAACCGCCCATGGCCGGGGCATCCGAGGGGCGGTCGAAAAAGCCTCCTCTCTCGGCATCCCCATATTTCTCGATGGTCAGATTCATCGTCCGCCGCGCCGCGTGAAAATACCTGACCTCCAACGTCGCCTCGTATGCGCCCAGTAGCGCCATCACCCCAAACACCTGGTCATCTAGGGAGCCGCGCAGCGGCGGTCCGCCGATGCGATGCGCGAAGCCCTGCTCTTCACTCCACGCCTCGCTCAGTATTCTCTCCAGGGTCTTTTGCGCGAACTCGCGAGAACTTCTTCCGACGCTTCCCCCCAGCACGCGCCCCCCGTCCAGGTACGCGGAAACAAACATTGCGTTCCAGCTGACGTACATCGTCTTATCGATAAACGGGGTAGGCCGCAGCTTTCGTGCGGCTAGCATCTTGCCTTTTGCGGACGCCATGGTCAGCCGCACGCTGGATTCATCGAGTCCCAACGTCTTCGCAATTTCTGCTGCGTCCCGCGCTATCCAGAGAACGTTTTTCTCCGGGTTGTGATGCATCTCGCCGTGCGGCTCGACGTCGTAGTGCAATTCCATGACGCTCGCATCCGCCGGCGGCAAAACACCGCGCAATTCCTTCTGCGTCCAGGTGAAATAATCGCCGTCATCATCCAGGGAATAGTCCGCGTCCTGGCTCGCGTAGAAGCCTCCGTTGGCCTGGTCCGACAAGACTTCGTTGACCCACCCAATGATGCCTTCGGCGGTATCGCGCAGGAACGGGTTCTGCGTCACTTGCCATCCGTGGAGGTAGTTCTTCAGCAGCTCCGAATTGTCGTAACTCATTTTTTCGAAATGAGGCACGAGCCAATGCTCGTCCACCGAATAGCGGTGAAATCCCCCAGCCAACTGATCGTAAACGCCGCCCCGGGCCATTTTCTCGAGGGTCGCCTCGGACATGGCCAACAAATGCCTCTCGCCGGTCCGCCGATAGCGCTCGAACAGCAGATCCACCGCCGATGCGTGAGGGAATTTCGGTGCACGACCAAATCCGCCATTCCGGATATCGAACTGCTGGGTCATGGAACTGATCTGCGAATCGACCACCTCTAGGTCGAACTCTCCATGCGCGCCGCTGAAAATCTCCGCGCTCGCCATCGCTTCCGCAAGCGAGTCTGCCGTCCTCAGAAGGTCCTCACGTTTGTTCTTGTAGGCATCGGCCACGGCCAGCAGCACGCGGCGGAAACTGGGCCGTCCGTGTTGGTCCACCGGCGGGAAATACGTGCCTCCATAGAACGGCCGACCGTCGGGCATCAGGAAGCCGGTGAGCGGCCAGCCGCCTTGCCCGCTGATGGCGCTGATCGCCGTCTGGTAACGCGAGTCCACATCGGGCCGCTCGTCTCGATCAACCTTCACGGGCACAAAGTGTTCGTTGATAATCTTCGCGATCTCAACGTCCTCGTAGCTCTCGCGGTCGATAACGTGGCACCAGTGGCACCAGACCGCGCCTACGTCCAACAGCAGCGGCTTGTCTTCCTTTCTCGCCCGCGCAAACGCGCTTTCGCCCCATTCGTACCAGCCTATCGGCTGGTGCGCAGCCGAGCGAAGATATGGGCTGGCCGAATCTTTTAGTCGATTTTCGCTCATGCCTCAGAGCACCTTTACAAAAAAAGGCCCGCCTCCTTCCTGCGTCAGGGCAAACAGAAGGCGGGCCCCACATCCCCTGAAAAGCCAACGAGACTACTGAACTTTGTCGCCCGGTCCCAGGTCGCGAGGATCCAGCGGTTTTCGTCCGGCGTAGCCTTCATCCTGCCGGTGGTAATAGCGGATGCGGTCTTCCCCGAGCTTCCAGCAGAGATAGACTTCCTCGTTGTTAATGATCGCGGGAAAATCGAGCAGACCGATGTCCAGGTCTTTAATCACACACCCGGTAGCGAGAATCTTCTCCAGGTTCGTTTTCATCACTTCCGCCAGGCTCTGATGCTCCATGCGCTTTTCCGCAAGTTTCGCGTAGGGAACCAGAACGCCACCCATCATCATGATCCGCGTGGAAACAGCAGCCAGGTCCTGCTCGAGCACATTCAGGCGTTTGCGCACCCCGATAACCTCGATCAGAAATGGCTCCACTTCCCGCCGTGTGCTTTCCGCTTCCGTCAACGTGAAAATTCGTTGCGGCGGATCTGGTGATTCGTCTTGATCTTCGTCGTGATCGGCCATGCTCTCATCCGTACTGAAACCTGTTCAGTTCGGCCGCTTGTTGAAGGCCAAAGCAACCGCTACACAAATTCTGTCGTGTTTTGATGCGTATTGCCAGCAAAAGGATTTGATCCGCGTTAGCAGATTCCCGCGAATCAGCCGCCAATGAAAACCATCGTGCGGGAGGGAGGGACAAAACCGGGCTCGTTGATGCGGTGACCTTCTTCTTTTTCGCGCACCACACCGCGCACCCAGTCCACGATTTCCTCGTCGGAAGCATTCGCGCGCAGCAGCGCCCGCAAATCGCTGTCTTCCTTACTGAACAGGCAGGTGCGCAGTTTTCCATCCGCGGTCAGGCGGATGCGCGAGCAATGTCCGCAGAACGCCTGCGTGACCGGCGCAATCAAGCCGATCTCACCGGGCGCCCCGTCCGCAAAACGATACTTCCGGGCCGTCTCGCTCTTTTCATTGGGAATCTGTACCAGAGGCCACAGCGCATGGATGCGTGCGTACACTTCGGCCGCCGGCACCATCAATTCACGCGACCAGTGGCGGTCGGCGTCCAGCGGCATGAATTCGATGAAACGCATGATCAGGCCACGTTCCCGCGCAAACGCCGCAAACACTTCCACTTCATCTTCGTTGAACCCGCGAACCAGCACGGCGTTCAGCTTGACGGGAGCGAGCCCGCCTGCCTGTGCTGCATCGATGCCGCGCATTACCGTGTCGTAGGAACGAGTTCGTGTGATTTTTTCGAACTTGATGGGATCGAGCGAATCCAGGCTGATGTTGATTCGATGAAGACCTGCAGCGATGAGCGCATCGCAACGCTCAGCGAGGAGATGCCCATTCGTGGTCATGGACAGATCGTGCACGCCAAGGGCCTCCAGATACGTGATGTATTTCTCCAAGCCATCGCGCACCAGGGGCTCGCCGCCCGTCAGCCGCACTTTGCGAATCCCAAGCCCGACAAAAATCCGCGCGAGCCGTTCCAGTTCCTGCCAGGACAGGATCTCATCGTGTTCCCGGTAGTTCTCTCGATCGGCCGAGCGGCAGTACACGCATCGGAAATTACAGCGATCTGTGACGGAAATGCGCAGGTCGGTGATCTGACGTCCAAATTTATCGAAGAGGTTCATGAGCACTCGCACCAAAACAAAAAACCCGATTCGCACATGGAATCGGGCTCAAACCGGAAATCCGCACATTTCCGGCTTACTGGCTCCTTTCCAAGCACGGGAGGCTCAGGCGTTTCCACCCAAACCCTCGGCGACCATGGTTGCGCCGCCTCGCCCCGCCGCCGTGGGTTGTCTCCCCGTAGGCCGGCGGGATCGGAGTTCACATACAGAATCTTACGCCCCTTCGCAAATCCCCGCAAACCGCCCTGGCAATGGCAGCAATGGCCTGCAAATTCGATTGCATCCGAGCTTGACCGGTTACAATCAATTGCAGAAGCCTCGGGGGGAGCCGATACGGTACTTACCGGCCAGACCTCAATAAAGACCCCCAGCAGAGAAGGCCTCCTTCGTGGCGCCCCTGTCCCTCGAACCCAAACGCCGCATAATTACTTGTAAGCACGACCTCCTGCCGCTGCTTCTGAGTGTGATAAAGTCTGCGGACAGCATGCGAATCTTCATCCTGGGAGCAGGAGCGACTGGCTCCCTTCTCGCACAACTTCTGGAGCGTCAGGGACACGATGTCTGGTGTGGCGATCGCGATCCCGTCCGGGCCCGTCGTTTCTTGGGCAAGCGTTCCACCATCGCAGTGACCTCTGTTAACGCCCGCAATCTTCATGGAATCGTGCGCGCCGCGCGGGGCTGCAACCTCATCGTCAATGCTTCCGCGTCGGTCTTCAACGAAATCGTTCTGCGCGCAGCCCTCCGCCTGCGAGCGCACTATCTCGACCTGAGTTCCCATCTGACGCGCAATCCGTTTCAACCTGAGCAGTTCCGCTACGCCAAGAAATTCGAAACCAAGCATCGCACCGCTTTGATCAATACCGGCGCCGCCCCTGGACTTACGAATCTCCTAGTGAAACGCGCTGCGGAACAGCTCGACGAAGTCCAATCTGTACACATCCGTCTATACGAAAGTACCGAAAGCGAAGATCCTATCTCTCAGTGGTCGCCCGAAGTTTCCTTTGACGAGGCCATTTCCCATCCCCGCATTTATCGCCAGAAAAAATTCAAATTGGCCAAGCGCTTCTCCGAACCCGAGAGATTCCGGTTCCCTGAACCGATCGGCACTGCCAACGTTGTGCTGGCCGCGCAGGACGAAGTCGCCACGCTCCCTAAATTCATTGCTATGCAGGATCTCGACGTCAAAATTGGCGGTAACGAATTCGATCGCCTGCGCCGATGGCATAAGCAGGGAAAGCTTTCCAAATCGCGAGGGCTCCCGCGCCAGCGGTTTCCGGAAACCTCCTCGCCGCGCAAAATCGCAGCGCTGATCCGCCAAGGCGCACTTCAAAACGCGCGCTTCGCTGCCTCCGTACTGGTGCGCGGGATGAATCATGGCCCGAAAGAGGACGAGCATCTTCTTCTGCGCACGGACGCCCTGTTTCCCACGCTTTATCAGATTCGCCGCCAAGGACTCTTTACGACCGCGGTGGCTTACGCGACGGCACACGTTGCTGCTCAGTTCATCAAATTTTTCCCCCGCGATGCCGAAGGAGTCTTCGCGCCCGAACAGCTCCCTCCGGACGTTCGCCGCGAGATTCTCGGCGGCGTGCGGAAACACGGCATAAAACTGATCCACAAGGTTTCTCCGCTCAGGCCTCCCAGCGAGGACGAAGAATCTCTGTAGGCTGTTCTCCAAGATGGAATCGGAAGGCAGGACCACCGCAACTTAACGGCTACGCTCAGGATAAGCGCAGCCGCCCTTCGCACAACGGTGAAGTGAGACCAGCGCACTTCAGTGCACCAGTCCTGCAAAGAGTCTACTCCGCCCTACAGTACGTCGCCAAGAAGAGAATGTGCACCAGCGACAGGTGTCAGCAGCAACGGTTCGGTTGCGAATACTTCTTATTCAACTGCTCGACGTAGAATTCTGCCGGCGACAGAACACTCTTCTGGCCGCGACGCATCGCGGACTTCCTGTAGTTTTCGTACGCCGAGTCGCCACACCATTCGCGCAGACCATTCCAAAAGCGCGTCACCCTCCGTTTTGCCTTGCCCCATACGCGCGGCATCAGTCGCCCTCCGCCCATTGCGTCGCCACGTACGGTGTTTCGTGCAGCACGGGCTCCTTGCCCCGGCTGAGAATCGCGTGCCACTGGACGATGGCCTCCCCAAGAAGCACCAAGATCATGACCGCCAGAACCCCAGTCACAACCGCATCCAGCCGCTGATTGAAAATCACACGCTGTGTTTCCGCAATCTTCGCGGCTGGAATCTGGCCCGCCGCAATCTGTGCAGCAAGGGCATCGGCAAAAGAGAGAAAACCGATCCGAGGGTTGGCGCTGAAGATTTTTTGGTAGCTTGCGGTCATCGTGATCACCACAAGCCAGGCCATCGGCAACAGCGTCACCGAAATCCACTTGAGCCGGCCCATCTTCAGCAATATCGTGGTAGCCACCACCAGCGCCACCGCCGCCAACAGTTGGTTCGAAATGCCGAACAGGGGCCACAGGGAATTGATTCCGCCGAGCGGATCGACAACACCCTGATAGAGAAAATATCCCCACGCGCCGACGATCATCGCGCTCGAAAGCAGGATCGCCGGATACCAGTTCAGGCGCCCAATCGGTTTCCAGACGCGCCCCAATAATTCCTGAATCATGAACCGGCCCACGCGCGTGCCGGCGTCCAACACGGTCAAGATGAACAGCGCCTCAAACATAATGGCGAAGTGATACCAGATGCTGAGCAGGCGTTCCCCGCCGACGGTGGTCGAAAAAATCTGTGCCATGCCCACAGCCAACGAGGGCGCGCCGCCAGCGCGGTTCCACAGGGTCTGTTCGCCCACGGAGTGAGCCAAGCCAGCCATGGTTGCAGCCGACAGGGGATAGCCCCAATTGGAAATGGTCTGTGCCGCTGCTTCAGGAGCCGCACCGACGATCTGCGCCGGACTGTTGATCGCGAAATAGACTCCGGGCGTCATCGCGCATGCTGCTACCATCGCCATCACGCCCACAAACGACTCCAACAGCATGGCGCCGTAACCGATGAATCGGGCATGCGATTCGCGTTGGATCATTTTCGGCGTTGTGCCGCTTGAAATCAGGGAATGGAAGCCGCTGATTGCTCCGCACGCAATGGTGATAAAGCAGAAGGGAAAAATCCTTCCGGCAAACACAGGTCCGTTCCCGTCCACGAAACGAGTCAGCGGCGGCATCAGGATGTGCGGCCTAACGAACAAGATGCCCGCTGCCAGAGAGAAGATCGCGCCAGCTTTGATGAAAGCGCTCAGGTAATCGCGCGGCGCCAGAAGCAGCCACACAGGAAGTGCGGAGGCCGCAAAGCCGTAGACGATGATGGCAATCGTCAACGCCAAGCCGCTCAGCGTAAATACCCGCGACCACCAAGCGGAATCCGCCACCCACTGCCCGGCGACAACTGCAAATAACACCAGCACCACGCCCATCAACGAAGCTTCCAGCACGCGTCCCGGCCGCAGGTAGCGCAAATAGACGCCAAGGAGAAGCGCAACCGGAATGGTTGCCGACAGCGTAAAGGTAGCCCACGGCGAACTCTTCAAGGCGTTCACAATGACCAGAGCCACAACACCCAGCAAAATGACCATAATGGAGAGGACCGCCAACTGGGCAATGAAGCCGCCGCGCCTGCTCACTTCCACCCGGGCCATTTCTCCCAGTGTTTTTCCGTCGCGCCGGATGGAACAGAAGAGAATCACAAAGTCCTGCACGCAACCCGCAAAGGCGGCCCCGGCAATCAACCACAAAGTTCCGGGCAAATAACCGAACTGCGCGGCCAGTGTTGGGCCGACGAGCGGACCCGGTCCGGCAATCGCCGCAAAATGGTGGCCGAACAGAACCCATTTGTTGGTGGGAACAAAGTCGCGGCCATCGTCGCGGCGTTCGGACGGGGTGGCACGCGTATTGTCCAGCACCAGCAGTTTCGCGGCGATAAACGCAGAGTACAGCCGGTAGGCCACAAGGTAGGAGCACACCGCCGCAAGTACGAACCAAGTCGCGCTGATAGGTTCGCCCCGGTGCAGCGCAATGGTCGCCAGGGCCGTGGCGGCCACTACCGCCAGAGATGCCCAAATCACAATCTGCAGGATGCGCTTCACGTTGAACCCCTATGCCTGTGCCGGATTCAGCGCCAGGCATCGCGAAATCGTATGCGAGCAGGCTTCTGACGTCAACGCGTCGAGAGACATACCATTGCCTAAGCCAGAGCGCCATTCCGGTCAAAGCGAGTAATCTCTTTGACCGACGGCATTGCTCACTTCGCAGACTCCGTTCGGAGTGACGAATCGGTGCCAGCGCTTGTTTGGGTCAGGGTATGCTCGTGAATTTCAGCAGAGGGTAGAGATCCTTGAAGGCCTTTTGAATCTCTTTGGGAAACGTCGCTTCCATCGCCGCGGACGGCTTGCTCTTTTTGCGCACAATCCACGCCCGGATTTTCTTCCAGTACTCAACATTCGTGGGCCAGCCCTCGTTCTTCGTCCATTCACCTTTCACGGTGGCGTACCAGTAGCTTCCGTAGGTGCGGCCCAGGTGCTTCTTCTGCTGTGCCACCCATTCCGGATTGGCCATCACGCGCGGTTCTGCAATTATGGCCAGTACCGAGTCTTTTCGTTTTCCGCCGGAGTAGATGCGGAATCCTGTAGTTACGGTGTCCTTCGAAAGCCCCACGTAGAGATGGCCGGTTTCACGGTCACCCGGGGAGGGCATTTGAATCTTCAAATACATCTGCGGCTTGTAGGGAGTCTTGTCTTTTGCAAAACGGATATCGCGATTGATCCGCGAAAAGTTCGCTCCCGTGCGTCCACTTACATCAAAATCGGGATTCAGCTGCAATACAGCCGGCGTGAGATCCTCCAAAAAACGCCGGAGAGGTTGCACCACGCATTCCTTATAGCGCTCGCGATTTTCGTCCATCCACACCTTGCGATTGTTCTTGCTCAACTCGTGGAAAAACTGGAATGTTTCCTTGCCGAACGGCGCTTTTGAATGGGGCATGGATGGCCTCATTGGTAACAGCGGACGGCCCACGAAGGCCGCCCCCAGAAGAATGACCTCCCGCGATCCGAATTCACCGTAGGCGAGAGTAGTTCCAGACTACACCATTTCCATCGCGCCTCAATTGCACTATCCTTTTCGAGCCGTCGTTTTGGGAATGCCGCGACGCTCCAGTGAAATCTAGAAACAGGTGACCTTCGTGTCCTGCAAACGCCTCATCGGCTTCATTTTCTTTGGTGCATTTCTTCTGATCGCGGTATCACCTTCTTCGGCTCAGGAAAGTAAGTCTACGGCGAAAACATCGCCCTGGAAGCCCGAAGACTTCGTCTTCGCCGAGTCCGTCAACGACATGTCTCTCTCTCCCGACGCCCATTCTCTGGTATGGGTCAAAGGCGAGGGCGACAAGGAAAAGGACGAGCGTATTTCGAATCTGTTTCTGACCAGCTTGGCAGACGAGCGTACCGTGCAACTAACTCGTGGCAGTTACAGTGTCTCCCTTCCCCAGTGGTCGCCGGACAACGACTGGATCGCCTTTCTTAGCTCCCGGCCCCGGCCGGGTTCCAAGCCGGATGCCGCCGCGGCGCAAATCTGGCTGATTAACGCGCATGGCGGTGAGGCTTACCCACTCACCGAGCTGGATCGCGCCCCTCGCCGTGTGCAGTGGCTGGACAAAGATACATTAATTTTCAGCGCGGAGGAGGACCCGAGCGCCTACGAGCAAGCCGAGAAAAAGAGAAAGGACGATTCCCGCGTCGTGGACGACGCCGAGCACGAGCCGCCGGTGCGGCTCTTCAAAATCACCGTAAAAGACAAGAAGATCACGCGCCTGACCGCCAACACCGACTGGATCGAACGCTGGAGCGCATCCAAGGACGGAAAGTACGCGGTTGCAGTGCACGCACGAAGCCTGCATTACGAATTCGACCAGAAAGTTCCGCCCATCACCATTCTCCACAACCTCACGGATGGGACGGAGAAGCAGATTTTTGCTGAGGGACGCATTTATCCGAATATTCTGGCCTGGGCTCCGGATAACTCCGGCTTCTACGCCACTGCCCCATTTTCGAATGACCCGAAATTCCTCACCGCCACGATCCAGCTTGTCTATTTTTATGATCTGTTCAGCGGAAAGGGCATTTCCGTGCCGCTCGATTGGGAAAACGGGGCTGGACGCGACTTGCACACTACATCCGACGGATTCCTAACCCTGCTTTCCGCGGGCGCACACTTCGATGTTGCGCACTACCACCGCGAGAAAACCGGGGACACATGGAGGTGGAAGCGCTCAACGCTCGTCGGCGAGAACGCTAGGAATATCCAGTATTTTGACGTCAGCGAAGATGGAAAGACCATCGTCTACCAATCTTCCTCAGCAAGCCGCATGCCGCAACTTTATCGCTCTCAATTGGATAGCAACAACCTCGCTGCGCCGCATCAATTGACGAAGCTGAACGAAAATCTCATCAAGTCACGAACCTTCTCGAAATCGGAAGTCATTCATTGGAAAGGAGCGAACGGCGAGGAGGTGGAAGGCCTGTTACGCTATCCTGCCGATTATGAAGCAGGCAAGAAATATCAGGTCATCACCGCCATCCATGGGGGACCTGCAGGAGCGGACCTGGACGCTTGGAGCGACCGCTGGGCTTACCCATACCAACTCCTTACGCAGCGCGGCGCCTTCATCCTGAGCCCGAACTATCACGGAAGCGCCAACTACGGCCTGAAGTGGGTGGAATCGATCTGCTGCGGCAACTACTACGATCTCGAAACGCCGGACATCAATGGCGGTGTGGACTATCTGATCGAAAAAGGCCTTGTAGATCCCGACAAGGTTGCCACGATGGGCTGGTCCAACGGTTCCATTCTCTCAACCAGCCTCATCACCACTTATCCCTCGCGCTACAAAGTTGCCAGTGTGGGTGCGGGCGATGTTGAATGGATCAGCGACTGGGGCAACGTGGACTTTGGCGATTCGTTCGACTCCTACTACTTCGGCAAGTCGCCGATGCAGGATCCTCAGCTCTACATCCGCAAATCGCCCTTCTTCAAGCTGGACAAGGTGCAGGCACCGGTTTTGATTTTTCACGGAACGGCTGATACGAACGTTCCGCCATCGCAAAGCTGGTCCTATTTCCGCGCGTTGCAGTATTACGGCAAGGTCCCCGTGAAATTCGTGGTGTTCCCGGGCGAACCCCATGGGCCGCGCAAGCTGACGCACCAGATACGCAAGATCGATGAGGAAATGGCGTGGTTCGACAAATATTTCTTCAAGACAGGTCCGCCGGAAAACGAGTCCGTTAAGGCCGGCTCGCCTCTCGACACCGCGCTGCGCACAAGGAACGTAGGCCGGGCCGGCGAAACATATGGGGCTACATTCACGGTCAAAGGCAAGGCCGTGTTAATTCCGGAGGTCGTAAAGCGCGGCGACATGGAGATCGGCCGCTTTGAAGTGACACGCGCACAATTTTCGGCATTCGACAAAAACTATAAAGTGGAGCGTGGCGCGGGAAATTACCCGGCGAACGGAATCACTCTTGAGCAAGCCAAAGCCTACGCCGATTGGCTCAGCAATCTGACCGGCCAGATCTGGCGCGTGCCCAATGAAAGCGAGATGTCCGGCAAATATGACAAGAAGGAAGGCGAGAACACGCTGGATTATTGGGCTGGCTATGCGCCTAACCCAGACGATACCCTTCGACTGCGCGAAAAACTGAAGGAGCTCTCGGGTACGGCGCCGCTGCTAAAGCCCGTCGGTAGTTTTGCGGGACAAGGCCAGGAGAATGAGCAGTTGCTTTTTGATCTTGGCGGAAATGCCACGGAGTGGGTGCTAACCACGGACGGCAAGGGCAAGACCATGGGCGGCAGCGCCGATTGTCCTGCCGACACTCGCTCCGCTTGCACACCCGCGCCTGAATATATCGGCTTCCGCGTGGTGCGTGGCGCACCGGCCCCTGTGGCTGCAATTTCCAAGGAGTGACATGCGCAGGCTGAGTCAGTTCCTAGTCCCACGCTTGGCACTCTTCCTGTTCTTCTTCTCGCCAGGAATTAGCGCCGCAACAGAGCTTACCAAGGACGACATCGACTTCCGGAAGGAAGTCTACATCGGCAAAGACGGCGCGCGACTGCCCTACCGCCTCTTCGTCCCCCTCGGTTACGACAGGACGCGAAAATATCCCCTCGTATTCTGGCTGCACGGCAACGACGGCCGAGGCAACGACAACAGCAAACAGCTGACCAAGGAAAACCAGCCTGGCAGCCACTTCTGGATTACGGACGAGGCGCAGGCGAAGTTAGCGGCGTTCGTGTTCGCGCCTCAATGCCCGACGGGGCAGAATTGGTCGGAACCGGAATTCAATCAGCCAAGCCAGTGGTTAGTGTTCGCGGTCGAAGCTCTGACAAGGGTGGAAAAGGACTTTTCCATCGATCCCGATCGCGTTTACCTTGTGGGACAATCCATGGGTGGCCTTGGTGTGTGGTCGCTTCTACAAGATTACCGAGGCCATTGGGCCGCGGCCATCATTTTGTCTGCCTACGACACTTTTTCCGACATCCCGGCGATCGCTGAGGTGCCCCTCTGGGTGTTTCAGGGCGACGCTGACCGCTCTGTCCCCGTCACCCAAGTCCGGTCGATGATGGCCCAACTCAAAAAAGCACACGCCGACGTTCGCTACACCGAATACCACAAAGCCGACCACGACGTCTGGAACAAGGCTTTCGCCGAGCCCGACCTGCTCCCCTGGCTTGCCGCTCGGCAACGCAGACTGCCCGGTGGCAGCCAAGTTGGCTCTCGCGCCTCCCCTTCTTCCCGTTAAAATGAGCATATGAGCGACTTCCTGCCGACTGAACGCACCCAGGTCAAACGCCTGCCGAAGCGCGGCCACTATGACCGGGAAACCGTTTACAAAATCCTGGACACCGGCTTTGTCTGTCATGTCGGTTTCGCCGTCGATGGCCAGCCCTACGTGATTCCGACCAATTACGGCCGCAGCGGCGATATGCTGTATCTCCACGGCAGTGCCGCAAGCCGAATGTTGAAAACGCTGAGCGCCGGCGTGCCCGTTTGCGTGACTGTGACCCACGTCGACGGCCTGGTGCTGGCGCGTTCCGCCTTCCATCACTCTGTGAACTATCGCTCTGTCGTGATTCTTGGCACCGCGCGCCTTGTCGAAGGCCCGGACGAAAAGATGGAGGCGCTGCGCATTTTCACCGAACACGTGATGAAGGGCCGCTGGGATGATGTACGCCAGCCCACTGACCAGGAATTGAAAGCCACCACCGTCCTTCGGCTGCCTCTCGAAGAGGTCAGCGCTAAGGTGCGTACCGGCGGTCCTGTGGACGACGAACCTGATTACACGCTGCCCATCTGGGCCGGCGTATTGCCACTCGAAATCGTCGCGAAACAACCCGTGCCCGATGAAAAGCGCCAGAGCGACCCACCCGTTCCGGACTACCTGAGGAACTACTCCCGCTGACGTACTCCTCAAAAGGAAACCGGGCTCACGTTGAGCGGATGAACGTGAACCCGGCGGGCGGAAATAGCATTCGCAAAGGCCCAAAATCAATTCTTGTATTGCTGGGGGCCCGTTATCTCCTCCATCAGATCTTCATAGGACCGCATCGCTTCCTCAACCACAGGTTTGGCAGAAGTAACGGCACGCTTGAGGCTAGTTCTGTACATGGCAAGCTCTTCCGGGTCATCAAACAGAGCGTTGCGCATCTCTGCAACATCGGCCATGACCGCGCCAACGCTCGCGTGAAGGGATTTCACACAACCCAGCAGCGCCTCGAGATATGCCAGGATCTCCACTCTTTCTTCCGCTTTCATTCGCAGATTTGACATCGCTGAGTCCTTTCCCATGCCGCCCCAAACCACTCGGAAGGATTGCCCAGAGCAGTCGGCACGAACATTCTGTTCAATAGCACGTCAGGAAGGAGTCAAGGTGAACAAAAAGATCAAGTCAACTGAAACGTGCAGGCGCAGTTTGCAGGGGAGAAGTAGGATGGACCGTGAGGTCAATCACGCGGCTTTGTGATTTCTGTCACACGCGGTCTTTTTCTGCGATTTCCGTAGTATGCAACACCCAACAGGATGAGCCCGAATAGTTCGCAGATGAACATCATCGAAAAAACCAGCACACTAGCGGACTGCAGATCGGTGTAAGCAATGCTGGCGACGGCGACCTTTAGCCTCGGATGCGCCGCTTCCAAGTTACCCCCATCGGACGCAAGCACAACTTGTAACCGGTAGGACTGGCCCGATCTGCCCTGGAATTCGCCGATCACCCGGGCGACAACAACTGTCGCCGAGTGAGCGCTGTGTGGCTGCCGAGAATCCCCGCGCCTTATCTCGTGACCGTTGCTCGAGAGAGTCCATGTAGCTGCAATGGCGGAAGGCGTGTCTTTGCACAAGGATTCGTCTACATCCACGCCCATAAGGCAATCGAGAGTGTCGAGGGGGAGCGTTTTTTCCGCTTCTAGTTGAATGACGTAGAGGCCATCAAAATTGAGTTTGAATCGAAAATCGAAACTTTGGCCCGTCGCCAGGGATACCGGGACATCCACCGGCATAAAGTTCCTTGTTTTCATCCAGCAACGCCAAGCACCGAAAACGGCAATCCCCAAGGCGACCATCGCCAGCCCAGCTTTTGTTTTGAGTTGCACGGAGATGTTCGATCGGTTTCAGGAAAAGGAGAGAATCATACTAGTGGCAGCCGCATCCACCGCCGCAACAGCCGCCTCCACCACCCGAGAAGCCCCCGGAAGGGGTGGAAGACCCGGAACCGGCCGTGGCAAACACGGAAAGCTGAATCGTGGCCTTCTTACTGGAACACTTCGGGCAGGTGATCTCCTGCTGCTTGTTGATTACGATCTTCTCAAAGCGCTCATTGCAGCTGTCGCAGACGTACTCGTAAATCGGCATGGGTAAGAGTCTCCTGAGTAGCGCCGTAAGCCAGTCCCGGCGCGAATGCTTATTATATCGCAGGAGACTCAAGTCATGTACCAACCGCCATTTACGCTGATGGTCTGCCCCGTGATGTAGTCGCTCTCGGCCAACAGCACTGCCGCCTTCCCGATCTCTTCAGAGCTTCCAAAAATGCCCATGGGAATCCGAGCAGGCGAAGCATTAGGATTGGCCGTGATCATGTCCGTTCGGATCAGGGCCGGGGCGATGGCATTCGCTGTAATGCCCTCTTTCGCAAGCAGCGAAGCGTAAGAATGGGTCAAACCGATCAGCCCAGCCTTGGAGGCGGCATAATGCGGCCCGATCACTCCCCCGGTTTGCGCAGCGACCGAGGATAAGTTGATGATCCTCCCCCATCGCCGAGTTCGCATCCCCGGCAAGACCCTCTGCGTGACCAGGAAGGCGGATTTCAGATTCACGCGCAGCATTTCGTCCCAGTCCACCTCGTCCAGCTCCGCAAACGGCTTTATCTGGGAGACGCCGGCGTTGTTGATCAGAATGCCGACAGGGCCGAGGTCCCTCTCGACGGTAGTGACCAACCGCTCCACCTCCGGGGCAAGGGACACATCCGCTTGCACCGCTACAGCCCGCGAGCCGAGTCGCTGGATTTCCGCACACACTTCGTGACCAGCGGCTTCCTCCCGTCGATAATTGACGGCCACGTCCGCACCCGCGGCAGCCAACGCAATGGCTATCGCTTTCCCAATTCCCCTGCTCGCGCCCGTGACCAGCGCCACTCGATCCTTCAATTTGTTCATGATTAGGTCCTTATCTGCGCGTAAGCATAGCCCAGAAAACAAGACGGCCCCGACCGAGTCGGGGCCGTCTTAAGGGTTCTTTCTGGGTAGGCGACTAGTCGCCCGCGACCGCTTCGGCTGCCTGCTCCGCGGCCTTGGAGCCGTTATGTCCATTCCCGTTAGCGGGGGCAATGGTAACCGGCGTCCCGGCATTAGCGAAGTTCGCCGGAACCGCCTTGGCGATGTCCGTCAAGCTGCCGATCTGCACGACGGTCGGCTGGGGCTTCTTCAGCACCAACTCTTCGTAGATCGCGCGCACCTTGGCCTGCTCTTCGAGCGCTTTCCGGCGGCGCATGCGGTTCTCTTCCGCCGCCGTAACCGGAATGTCGTGTTCGATGTGGCGGACACGGGCAGCGTCTTCCGCATCGATCACCAGCGAGTGTTCGTAGGATTCGAGGCTGACGTTCCGGCCCTTGGCATAAATCTCATGCTTGCCGTGCTTCTTGTACCACTCGGCTACGGTCGCGTTCTTGTGCATGTTCTCAATAATGTTGCGCCAGCCGATGCCGGTATTGTACGCGCAAAAGCTGATTTCGCCCTGCTGCGTGCCGTAGGGGATGATGCACATCTCGGTGCGGCGGAAGTCGTAATTGAACAAATCCTGGAACCACATTCCCGCGATAAACAGGAAGTTCCATGGATCCTGCGAACGGCGCTTCATGGCGTCCTGGTAAGTGCGCTCCGGAGAGGAGCGGCCGTATTTTATTGCGGCATTCTTTGTCAGCGCCCAGGTTTTGTCGAACTTCTTGAACAGGTCAAACAGCTTCAAGCCCTGTGGGCCCCGGAAGGGGTGATAGTTCTTCAGAAGGGCCATCGCCATCATAAAGTTGGAGAAGTTCTTGCCGCGGGCGGCGTCCGTGATCGCGTTGACGTCCTTGGTCAGTTGCTGCGCGTCGAGGAACCGGGGCACCGGAGCCCATTCCTTGGTCTCCTTGTTAATCATAATGGCTGTGCCCACGCCGCAGTTCGGGTGGCAGCCGCAGGAGAGGGAACCCCACTGGGATTCATTGCCCTTCACCATATCCGCGAAGCCGGCAAACGTGCTGATGAAGGAAATCGGGAACCAGTCGCGGGTCGGTTCGATTTTGCCGACCTGCTGGCTGACGTCCTTTGCCAGGTGGGAAAGCGTGTAGCGCTGGCGCAAACGGCGTTCCGGGGTAATGTCCTCGTCGCGCCCGGTGAAGGATACGGGCTGGAAGCTGATAAAGGAGACCTTCTTGGGATTCTCCATGGCGAACTTCACGACTGATCCTACCTGGTCGTTGTTCACGTTGTTCACGATCGTGACGACCAGTACGATCTCAATGCCTGCTTCGTGCATGTTTTCGATCGCACGCAGCTTCACGTCGAACAGGTTGCCGATCTGGCGATGACTGTTCGCATCATTTCCGATGCCGTCGAACTGCAGGTACGCATAACGCAAGCCAGCTTCAAAGGCCTTCTTGCAGAACTCCTTGCTCTTGGCGAACTCGATCCCGTTCGTCGCCGCCTGCACCGAGTTGTATCCGACCTTGCGGGCATACCGGATGGCATCGAAGAAGTACGGACTCATGGTCGGCTCGCCGCCGCTGAACTGCACGGACATCTGGCGGCGCGGCTTGATCTTCACCGCGTTATCGAGAATTTCGACGATTTCGTCCCAGGACAGCTCATGAACGTATCCCACCTGGTTGGCGTCCATGAAACAGGGATCGCACATCATGTTGCAGCGGTTCGTCAGGTCCACCGTGAGCACGGAGCCGCGGCCATAGCGAACGTTCGAAGAACCGTGCTTATGCAGACCTTCGTCGTTGTGCGCGGGAATATCGCGACCAGGGAACTGACTTTCAATCCACCGCAGGAATTGGGAGTCCACGGCCATCAGGTCCTCGTAGTGACCGTGCTGCGGGCAGTCCTTGACCATCCAAATCTGGCCGTCGCGCTCGACGATCTGCGCCTTGATCTCGCCGACTTTCTCGTGCATCAGGTCGCGCCAATCCTTGTCGCCGGCAATGATGGCCTTCCGCGCTTCCTGCACACACGCGGGACAGAGCGAGTCCGTTTGCCTCGGGAAGCCCAGCGTCGGCTTGGTCTTCTCCCAGGACTTCAGCAGAGGCTTATCGGACCACTGCGGCGTAGCAGAAGGATTAGGGTTGCGCTGATTGAAATATTGGATGGTATCGAAAGCAATTCCCGCCGTCTTGCATACGAGCCAGTCGAACGACCGGAAAACTTGCGTAGAAAGAGAATTGGGCATACTGCAGCTGCCTCACTTTCGCGACATCAAAGTTAAACTTCGGGAAACCCCAAACGCCAAACCGAGCCCGATCCTAAAAAGGATCCGCTTTCAGGAAAGCCCCACGGCCCTTGTTCAGAGGAGCACGCGGCGAGGCGGCTCTCTAAACCATTGGTCCCCTACAGTTTGCAGCCGCCGGTAGGTCTTGGCCAGAAGGATGTGGTGAATGGTCAAAAATAGGGGTTGAACGGCGCTAGGAGCCACTTAATGGTCCTAAGTTGAAGAAGGAAAAGGGGGTTACTGTTTCGCCTCTCCTCTTTCCCGTTTCGAAGATGACCTGCCTCTATTGGTTCAATGCGGGCCGCAAAACAGCAATCAGGAAATGTGCGAAATGTGCCGCGTCTTCGTCCATTTGCAGCCAGCGGACCACGCAGTGCTCCGCGAGATACTTCGAGACACGGGATTCGGGAATGCCAAGATACTCCGCCAGACGGGGACGGATCGATTCTCCCTTCCGGCTGGAACCGCCCCGCAGTAAGTTGGGGATCGCCACGCGAAGCGTCTCGCAAGGTTCCACATAGTAATAGGTGGTCAGGTCGGAATCCGTCAGCACCCAAACACCGGGTCCGGCAGGTGCCTTGTCCGCGGCTTCGAGAGTCGTTGGAGCTGACGCCAACAGTCTTCGGAAATTCATCTCTAACAGCGTCAGGCGAGAGGCTAGCCCTGGATCACCAAAGCGCCCACGCAGGCTCGGCGCAGCCGGTGGCTCGGCAGCACTCTCAACTGATGTCGATTCCGCAGTACGCGCTGGGCGGTCCTCGGAGGGCACGCGAGATGAGGCAGAACTTGTTTCCACCGGGGTCCGCGAAGGTTGAGGTTGGGATCCGCGGCGAGAGGGATGCTGATCCCGTCCCCCACGTCTCCCACGACGATGCCGGTCGTGCTCCCTCTGGGATCGTTCCGGGCGCCGCTCGGACGGAGTGGGAACAACCACAGGTTCCTTAGCCGAGGAAGGCACGTCTGTGTGTTCAACGGCGACGGTTTCGGCGGGAGCCTCGACAGGCGTTGGCTCCGCTGGTTTGCTCCGCTGGGGAGGCTCCGGAATCTCCGCAGGCTCCGTCGCGCCAAGCCGGGTTGCGTTCTCTTGCGCTTTCGTTTTCCAATCCGCGCGACGGAAACGCTCTGCCGCCGTCAGATACCATCTTCCCGCATCGGCGGGATTACCGCTGGTCTCGAAGAATTTGGCCAGTTCGAACGCCACCATAGCGTCGCGCGTCTTCGAAAAGAGATTAGTGAGTTGTCCTGCGGGATCCTTGCCCGTGCGTGCGCGGCGGATGCGCGCTGTGATCTGTTTCCAATCGGCCATACCGTAAATGGATTCTAACAGCGAAGGGACGCTTCCGCCAGCAGCACAAGATCGAAGCACGAGCAGGATGACCTTTTTGCCGTTGTGTTTACTGATTGACGACAAACTGTCTGCCGCAGTATTCTTCTCCCGTTCCGCCCGGGAGGACTTCATGCAGCGTCTGCGCGCGATTGGTGCAGCGGCATTGGTTTTTAGCCTTGTAACCATGCCGGTCTGTGGTGGGGCGACGCCAAACGTTGCACCGCTCGGCACCGTCATCACGGCGGAAAAGGCTCATGTAGGCCAGGCCATCGCGGATGTCGGCACAACCGTTTACGGTGGCGACCGGCTAAGCACCGATTTGCAGGGCAGCATGCAAGTCCGTGCAGGAGCGGCCCGCTTGCTTCTTATGAGTTCCTCCGCAGCTGTCGTGAATGACAACGAGGGAGCTCCCTCAGCGAAATTGTTGTTGGGAACGGTCGCCTTCTCGACAGGTAATGCCCATGCCTTTACTCTCTTCGCGTCGACTGCAGCGATTCGCCCGCAAACGGATGCGCCAACCGTCGCTCAAGTCACGTATCTGAACGAAAAGGAACTGGTCGTGACGGCACGCCGCGGGGGACTGACGGTCACCGTCGACGATGAAACGCAGGTTGTCACGGAAGGGAGTTCCTACCACGTATTTCTCGACCCCTCTGTTGCAGCAGCACAGGAACCGGCCGGTGCTGGTTCGGGGAACCAAGGTCCTACCAGAGGCGGTGGACCGTTGAAGGCCGGGCGTAGCCGGTTCCTCCTCGTAGCCACCGTGCTGATCGCGGCCGGAACAGGAGTTGCCATCTATTACGCGTGCCAGAGCCCGGATCGCCCGTAGTCCGAATCGCGCAGACTGTATATCCTTTACGGCCATAGCGAGGAACCGTCGTTTCTTTTCCTCGCGTCCCGGAAAACACTCAGAGCGAAGCTACCACTTCGATTTCCACCATCGCGTCCTTCGGCAGACGTGCGGCCTGCACCGTAGAACGCGCAGGTGGAGCAGAGGTGAAGTAACCGGCGTAGACCTCGTTCATGGCGGCGAATTCGTTCATGTCCCTTAGAAACACCGTCGTTTTCACAACATGGTGGAGAGACGCTCCGGCCGCTTCCAGAATAGCTTTGATGTTTTCCAATGCGCGCTCCGTTTGTTGGCGGATGTCCGAGCCTACAAGCTCTCCGGACTGCGGATTGAGCGCAACCTGACCGGAAACGAACAGCAGTCCGTTCGCTTTAATGGCCTGCGAATAAGGTCCTATCGGCTTCGGACCACGTGGGGTCAGAATGACATCTTTCATGATGGGAGCTCCTGAAAGTCCGGACAAAGGATAGCAGAGCGCAGGGGAGGAAGGAGCGCCAGAGTGAGTACTATCGATTCTCTTCAGGGCACGACTTCCGCAACCAGGCTTTCGTCCCAAAGGCCGCTGATATCGGCTCTTGCGCAGGTCTTTAACGCTTGTTAGTGCTTGCGGCCACGAACGCGCACGAAACCAGTGTTCGCGTGGTCCCGCGCGGCTTCGCGCTGTGCAATGAGTGTCTCCGCCTGCTGGTCGGAGAGTCCCTGGTTGATAATGTCGAGGATTTGCTTCTCGGACATGCCGGTGTTCTTCAGCCGGCCGATCTGCTCACTGGTCAACGTAGGCAAGCCCTCGATGCGCCTGTGAATGACATATTGAACAGTAGGGTTCGTGAGACCGATCAGTTTCAGCGTTACCGCTTCGCCACTGAGGATATCGATCTGGTCGGACTGCGCCATTTCCAGGATTTGCGCGTCCGTGTACCCCGCACGCGACAGATCCATGGCGGAATCTGCGCTGGAGAATTCATGATGGTGCGTGTGCGCTGCCTTTACGAGAGCAAGGCAAAGATCATCAGAAGCACCAGCGTGCTTCAGCTTGGTGAGCTGGGCGATTTCCAGGTCGCTGGGTTTCAGCGTCTTCAACTCGTCAAGGCTGGACGACCACATCCCGGATTGATCCAGGGCGGTGTAATCCGTCCGGGCACGCTTTTGACAGCCCACAAGCACAAAAGCACACACACCGAGAAGCAGGAACGCTTTCCTCATGTCTCCATTGTAAAAGCTGCAAGTTCGTGGGGAAGCTCATGTGCCTCCGTGGACACTGGACGAAGGGACAGGTAAGGGATAGAAGACTGGCAATCTGCGAGCCGCGTTTTCTTTTACCCAGTTCCTGCTTGTAGTGTAAGGCTACGACTCCTCCAATTCTTGTGTGGCTGACCACGGGAGCAGGCTACTCTTTGGTCCAGAACCGGACTTCGCCGCTTGTATAGACTCGGGGGACGTCACAGAATCCTTTCATGCTGGTGGAAGAGCAGCTTCGGCAGGAATCCGCGGGCGAACGTGTCCCCACAGGGCTCTATCATCCCTATCGGCATACCCTGCTGACCCCGAAACAAATCAAGGAATTCAGCAAGCTCCAGCCCTGGAAGTCGATTACTGCCATTGCCCTTTGTTGGGCCTTTTTGTTGGCGGCCTTCTCCATGGTTGCCTTTCACCCCACATGGTGGACAATCCTGCTGGCGATCCCGGTAATCGGCAATCGATACTATGCACTCTTCATCATCGGTCATGACGGCATGCACCGCCGCATCTTTCCTAATGTGAAGCGCAACGACTTTTGGACGGACTTGCTGATCCTGGCGCCGATTGGCGCGATCACGCGTCTCAACAACCGGAACCATCTGGCGCACCATAGCAGCCTCTCCACCCCGCAAGACCCCGATCGGCACAAGCACGCCTGCTTTAACAAAGCAGACCATGCGGAATTACTGGGCTTCCTCTCTGGGGTCAGCAGCGTTTGGAACACAGTCAAAGGAGTCTACGGTGCGCGCCACAACAAGAATTCAGGGGGCGCTCCCAGCACAGTTGGTTACAGCGTTCGGGATTTCGCAATGTTATTCGGATGGTTTGTCTTTCTTGCGGGGTGTCTTACCTGGTGGATTGGCTGGTGGGCCTATCCGCTGCTATGGTTGTTGCCCGTCTATCTTTTTATGTTTTTGGGAGACAATTTCCGCTCGTTCGCGGAACATTCTCACCCGAAAAGCGACCGGGATTCCGATGAACACAGGATGATCAGCTATCTAAGCAATCCATTCGAGCGCGCGCTGATCTCGCCGATGAACATGAATTATCACGCCGTGCATCACTTGTGGCCATCCATACCCTATTACAACCTGCCCAAGGCTGACTGCTTGGTTCGTCAGCACCCAGACTCTACTGCCCTGGAATGGCGGAAGTCTTACTGCGCCTACCTGTGGAAATATTGGTCCGCACTACCCATCGTGGAATGCAAGCAAGCCCGATGAGTTCCGTCAATGATGCCTGGCGTTCGACGCCAATTCCCGAAGAGTTCCTAAAGCGGGGTGCGCCTTCGATCGCCACGGAGGATGTTCCCTCGTGCCCCGTCTGCTGCGGCTCTGAATTTGTTGTGTTTGCCGTGGGTTTTGATTACGAACTATTGACCTGCTCGAATCCATGGAGGTTCGTGCAATGCGCCCACTGCGGACATGTATGGTTGCATCCGCGTCCGGCTGTCGAAGAACTCGCGCGCATTTATCCACCGACATACTATGCCTATAACTATGATTCCATCCATCCGATTGCCTTGAAGGCCAAGGAGCTATTGGACAGGCGCAAGATCACCGGCATAGTTCGTCACTGTTTTCGCACGCCGCAGTCCTACCTCGACGTCGGCTGCGGTAACGGGCGCTTTCTTCGCGTCGTGGAAGCCCTCGGAGTGCCGCAGTCCGCGCTGTATGGACTGGAATTGGACCAGAACATTGTCGATGGCCTGAGGAGTCACGGTTATATGGGAGTCCGCTGCGAACGCGCTGAAGCCGTCGATGACTTTCCCGAAAATGGTATCGATCTTGTAACCATGTTTCATGTTATCGAGCATGTCGACAACCCCGCCGCGCTCATTGCTCGGATTCATCGCTGGCTGTCGCCGGGTGGAATCTTCGCTCTGGAGACGCCAAATCTCGAGAGCTGGGACGCTCGCCTTTTCCGGCGCACTTACTGGGGTGGCTACCACATTCCTCGTCATTGGAATCTGTTTACGCCTGGTTCCATCACTCAACTGCTACAGCACAATGGCTTGGAAGTCCTGGACACGCTCTTCCAGACCGGCCATTCGTTTTGGATGTACTCTATGCATCACTCTGTGCGCTTCAATGGAGCGTCACGTCCGCGCGCAGGGGCATGGTTTGATCCCACCAAAAGTCTGGTTTGTCTTGCCACTTTTACGGCTTTTGATTTGCTACGTGGTTTGCTTGGCGCAAAGACCTCCTCAATGTTGGTGATCTGCCGCAAGCCTGCCGACCAAGACAAACCATTTTTTCCTTAAGGAAAGGCCCGCCCCGCTGCTTCAGAGTGTAGCTTCGATGGCCGCAACCAGGTCGCTGTATTCAAACGATCCGTCGTGACGCTTGCCATTGATGAAGAAAGTTGGCGTGCCGTTGACGCCGCTGCGTACGCCGCCGTCAAAATCGCCCTTTACGCGGTCGAAAAACTCCTGGCCCCCTACGGCAGCAAGCAGTTCCTCGGGCGGGAGTTCCAACTCTTGCGCCAGCTCCCTATACAAAGCCTCTCCCAACTGTTCCTGATTCTCGAACAGAGCGTCGTGCATCTCCCAGAATTTTCCCTTTGCCCCGGCGTATTCCGCGGATTCGGCTGCTGGCTCCGCCTCGGGATGGATTTGCGCTAGAGGAAAGTTACGGAAGACGTACCGGAGCTTCTTTCCAAAATGCTTCTGGACACGTTTGACGATGGGATGCGCGTGGCGGCAGTGCGGACATTGATAGTCTCCGTATTCCACCAGCGTGTATCTTGCATCCGCGTTCCCTTGGACGTGGTCCCGTTCCCCAACTGGAACTCTAAGACCCATCGTTATTCTCCCATCGCCTTCTCTTTGGGCAGGTTTTCCAGGGCTTCCAGGATCCCGTCCGCCCCAGGGTTGACGGCTACGTGCGAGAGGTAACTCCATACGATTACCCCGTTCTTATCGATCACGAACAAGGCGCGTTCGCAAAAGCCGTCGACCGGGCGATACGCCCCATAGGCCTTCGCCACACCACCTTTCGGCTCAAAATCCGCCAACAAAGGGAAATGTAGGTGGTGGTCCTTTGCAAAAGCCTCATGACACCACGGCCCGTCCACAGAGATTCCCAGGAGCTCAGCGCGGAATTTGTGGAACTCCGGCAGAACCTCGTTGTAGAGCGCCATCTGATCGCCGCAGACCGGACTCCAATCCGCGGGATAAAATGCCAGAATAACGGGCTTGCCGCGCAGTTCCTTCAAGGAGAGCTTTTGGTCGGGTGTAACGTGCAGGCTAAAGTCTGGCGCAGGCGTGCCTGCCGGCAGAATATTGTCCATGGAATCCCTCGTCAAAAGTTCACACCTTAGATTCGCGCTGGGCCTCAACGGATACAAAAACAGGGGAGAATCTGACGCTCGGTGAGCTTAAACCTGGAAGGTACGTTCGACGCCGTAGACGCCGTTGACGCGGCGAATATTGTTAAGGATGGACTCGAGCTGGCGCTTGTCGGTGATCTCCAAGCTGGCTTCCACGCGAGCGTTCTGCTTGTCCGGACGGCTCTCCAGCGTGCGAATGTTGGAGCCGGCACCGCTGATGACCGCCGTGATGTCCGCCAGCAAACCCGGCCGGTCTTTTGCGCGAATCAGCAGCTCCACGGGGAACGTGGCGACGTTGGTGCCACCCCACTCCACAGCGATGCGCCGCTCGGTCTGGTAAAGCAAGTTCTGCACATTCGGGCACGCACGCGTGTGAACGGCAACGCCGCGCCCGCGCGTCACATAGCCGACAATATCGTCACCAGGAATGGGATTGCAGCATTTTGCGCGGAACACCAGCAGATCGTCCTGGCCCTTGACGATCAGGGGTGCTTCACCGAGACCCAGCATTCGTTTGACCGTCTTGACCAACGTAGGCTTGGCGTCTTCCTCGGTCTTCTCCACTTCTCTGCTCGGCTCGCCGAAATAGCGTGCCAGCACCTGCCGCGCAGAGAATTTTCCGAATCCGACCGCTGCGAAAAGATCTTCAGGGCGCGAGAGTCCATACTCTTCGCTGAGCTTTTGCAGATCCTCATCGGGGATCTTCTTCAGGCCTTTCGGGAAATTCCGGGATTCGTTCTCCAACAGCCGCCGCCCCATTTCCGTTGCTTCTTCACGCTCCTGCGTATTGATGAAATGCCGGATCTTGCTCTTCGCATGAGAGGACTTTACGAAGCTGAGCCAATCCCTGCTTGGCTTGTGGCCCTTTTGCGTCAGGATTTCCACCACGTCGCCAGATACGATCTCGTGCCGCAAGGTCACCATCTGTCCGTTTACCTTCGCGCCCACGCACTGGTGACCTACCTCCGTGTGCACCGAATAAGCGAAGTCCACCGGAGTCGCCCCTCGCGGTAATTCCAGGACGCGTCCCTTCGGCGTGAACGCATACACCTCCACGGGCGCAAGATCGACCTTCAAGGTGGAAAGGAATTCGCCCGGCTCCTGCAATTCTCTTGACCAGTCGATCAATTGACGCATCCAGGCGATACGTTGATCGTCGTCGCTCGAAACCGGCCGGCCGTCCTTGTACTTCCAATGGGCGGCCACGCCTTCCTCCGCGATACGGTGCATCTCCTGCGTGCGGATCTGGATTTCGAATGGCTGGCCACTGTGTATCACTGTTGTATGCAGAGACTGGTAGAGATTTGGCCGTGGCATGGCGATATAGTCTTTGAACCGGCCTGGCACAGGACGCCAGATGTGGTGGACCACACCCAAGGCAGCGTAACAGTTGCGCTCCGTATCCGTGATGACGCGCACCGCCAACAAATCGTAAATCTGTTCCAGGCTGCGCTCCTGGCGGAGGATTTTTCGATGCAGCGAGTAGAGCCCCTTCACGCGGGCTTCCAGTTCCGCCGGAATGCTGTTTTCCACAAGCCTGGTGCGAATGGCATTCTGCACTTCTTCAAGGAATCGCTTATGGATGGGAGCCTTATCCGTTACCTCTTTCTGTAAAGACAGATAAGCATCCGGCTCCAGATAACGGAAGGAAAGGTCCTCGAGTTCTCCCTTAATGAGCGCCATGCCGAGCCGGTGAGAGATGGGAGCGTAAATGTCCATCGTTTCCCGGGCGATGCGCTGCTGTTTGGCGGGAGCGAGGAACTCAAGCGTCCTCATGTTGTGCAGGCGATCGGCAAGCTTCACCAGCACAACGCGCACGTCGTTGACCATCGCCAGAAGCATCTTGCGGACGTTCTCCGCCTGCCGCGCTTCCGGCGCCATCATGTTTAGCCTGCCGATTTTGGTGACACCTTCGACGAGGTGCGCCACTTCCCCGCCAAATCGTTCTTCGAGCCGCGAAACGGGGTATTCCGTATCCTCGATCGCATCGTGCAGCAAGGCCGCGGCCAGTGTCGTGGCGTCCATCTTCATGTCGGCAAGGATGTGCGCGACTTCGAGGAGATGCGTGATATAAGGCTCGCCGGAGTTTCGGAACTGGTCCCGGTGACGCTCCGCGGCGATGTCGTACGCCCGACGAACCAGCCAGGGGTCCTCTGACGGACGATTTGTGCGCAGTTTCCCGAGGAGTTCTTCGAGGCGCGTATTGAGCTGGCGCTCCGTGCGGTCGCGATTGAAGTTCAGCGGCAGATTGGCCCGCGATCCCATAACTTAGTTTACGCCTTCGAGAGGACGTCGCGGAAGGGGCACACCTCGAACTGTGACCCATCCTGGCAAGGAT
>Ga0187782_10000356_pt1 | contig 30283 bp, 23 predicted proteins | sample 0715_SJ02_MP15_2_FD_132454 | JGI IMG/M metagenome (GOLD analysis project Ga0187782, IMG submission 132454) | Tropical peat soil microbial communities from peatlands in Department of Meta, Colombia - 0715_SJ02_MP15_20_MG | ecosystem: Environmental > Terrestrial > Soil > Wetlands > Peat | place... | reverse complement strand
TTGCTTCCGGATTAGCGCCGTCATTCCCACCAGCAAAGCTATATAAAACGGAATAGGTTCCGCTGGTGTCAATTTTGAACACTGTGCCGCATCCGCTGGCGGAACAAGCGAAGTTTCCACCGACGCTTGCAGTACCGTAGAGATTTCCTTCTGTGTCAATCACGAGGCCAGCCAGCGGATAACCACCATCCGCGCCACCTCCGAAATTGTAAACAACGCTAAAGGTCTGAGCGAGGCTCTTGGTGTTCATGGACACAAGGAGCATCAGCACACAAGAAAACGTCAGCAACAGTCGCGCTTGAGGTATCGATCGAAATTTCATGGGGAGTCTCCTTTGAATTTAAAAGAAGCCGGATTGTGTACCTACTGCGCTGGCGAACGAGGTTGAACAAGATTCCTACCTGGAGCAATTGAATTGCTAGTGTTGGGTGTGCAACGTGAGAACGTTAATCGCTAACGACTTTTCGATTTGCTAGTCGTTGCTGGGAGCGAAAGCCTGGGCTATCCAAGATGCCTGTAAAGCAGCCTACCTGCGGGAATAAGCATGACCGGAGGCAGTAGTGAAACAATCTTTCTGACAGCTTTGAGAAAACGATGATTGAGATCCGGGCGTAGTTTGGCCGGGTACGCCCAATACTCGAGCGCACCACGCGTTGCTCCCCAACGGTCTTTAAAACGAATCAGCCCTACGTCATCACAATCGGTGCGTCCCATATCGAATTCGTTCAGCTCAGCCTTGTGGGCTTCCTGAATAGCCTGCCACAAGAGCAGGGTCATGCCCCCTAGATTATGGTACTTTGCGTCTGAGCAACCATATTTATAGACCATCGATCTCTTGTCGGTTAACGTGATGATACTGGCAACCGGAACATTGTCGCTCGAAACGACACGAACTTTGAACTTGTCTCCCAAGCATTGACTCAAGTTGTAAAACCATGAAATCGGTTGAGGAGGTAACCCGTGGCGCTTATGAGTGAGCAGTAACAAGCCATAAAATTGGTCTATCAACTCTTTGGAGCTGCCTTCGGTATATGTCAGTTTTCTTCTGGCCGCTCGTCTCATTGCCCTCTGCACGCAATCCTTGTGAAAAGACTTGTAGATTTCTTCCAGACTCCTGTCGAGATTGATCTTGTGTGAATAGAATGTAGCGCTCTTTTGAAGTCCGATCAAACTCAGGTCGGTTTGGAAAGTGGGTCTGACCTCGAGGTACTGGCAAACTTTGGTATCAACCTTGTTCCTTAGGAAAGAGACCAGGTTTTGCATCGAATCACGATCAGTCAGAGAATCAAGGTGATCGGAAAAAGGAACCGAAACAAGCCGTCGCGGAGAAAACCACGTGCTAATTTCGCAACAAAGGAATCCGTTCCTTAGTTCTCTTTGCGGAGGCGAGGTCGTGAACACGACTGGTGTGTACCCATAGGTACGACGAAGAGCTTCGAGCCAGCCGACTCTGTGAAAAATCGAAGCCTGGCTGCAACTCTCGAGAAATCTTACCCAGCGTGGGTCTTCTAGCGGATCCAAACTGTATAGGTCAAACGACGTTCTTTCTTCCGTTTCCAGCTCGGGCCTGCTGTTATCAACAGTAACGGACATCATGGCCATTTCATCCCACGCAGGATACTGGAGGCCACCTCGGCATATGTTGTGTTGGTTTATCGCCCGGTGCCTTGTAATGCTACTGGTGCCCATCGTGCAGCATCACACACTGTCCACCTGCAAGACATGTCTCCCTCGCACCTTGCTGAAAGCTCTCTCGTAAGCGGCGAGAAGATTTTCGATCGAATATTCCCACGCCAGCTCCTTTTCGATGCGCCTGCGACCGAACACGCCCATCCGCTCCCGCTCTTCTGGATGATCAAGAAGCCAGAGTATTTTTTCAGCGAAGTCCCGCATATGGTCAGCTCCGGCGCTGTACAGCGATGCTTCTTGGGCGCTGAACCTCCCCTCGCTGCCCTCGAACTGGACTATCGGCTTGCCGAGCGCCATATATTCCATAATCTTGATCATCGTGGACATACTATTCATCGGGCACGGCTTGTCTGGATTGACACACACATCAGCCGTCGAAAGGATTTCAAGCAACTCCGCGTCGGGGATCCTCCCTGTAAAGTTAATCATGTCGTCAAGATGTTTTTCCTGGGCCAACCTCCGGAAGCCTGGTAGCCCCGGCCCGCCACCAACACAAGTGAAATGAACATCGCGGCGACCTGCGTCTTTGAACGACTGCGCGACGTCGATAAGGATATCGATGCCTTCCTGCGTGCTCATGTGGCCGACGTATCCAACCAGATGACGCTTGCCATGCTTCAGACTCGGATTTGGGGGAACGGGCTTGAACATCTTTGGCTCAACGCCGTTCCGAACCACGAAGACGCTTTCTCGGGCGATACCTCCACGCGTAATGGCTATGTCTCGATAACTGTTGTTGGTGGATATCACCACATCACTGAAGAGAAAAGTCATTTTCTCCAGCCACACCTGCAGCCTGTAAAGGAAGTCTCTCTTCTCGTATTTGGAAAAGTACAACTCAGGGTTCACATCGTGATGATCGAAGATGTATTTCACGCCGAACAGTTTAAATGGAAGAGCAACGAGAAAAATATCGTCGGGAGGGTTGCAGCCCTGAATCACATGGAAACCATGACGAAGATAGATCCAAAAAGAGTACAGAAGCTCCCAAAATAAGGCAGAAACGTATTCCAAAAGATATCCACAACGGCTATTTCCTTCTTTAGTCAAAGGGTGTCGATAGATGTGTATTCCATTTAGGAACTCGTAGCCCTTCCGATACCCTGTACCCTTTGGACACAATACAACAACTTGGTATCCCGCCTCGCGCAGGGAGCGAGCCTCCTTCCAAACCCGGAAGTCGAACGGGGCGGGCATATTCTCGACGATGATTAAAACCTTTCTCTTCACTCCAAACCCTGCCTTTCAAAGAGCGTTATAAAGTCGCGCTAAAGCACTCAGCATCGTTGCCTGGCCCCAGTGAAGCGTTGCGGTCTTGTTCACTAACCATGGCGAATAGCGCCGGTAGTAGAAGTAGCCAGTTGTGTCCTGCATGTACCTGATCGTCCATTCGGCAACTTTGACGGCAAGATCTATACTTTCTGGGTCACGGTCGCGGAAAAAGATCAATGTGTCAATGGCCTGAGAGCAACACTGGATGTCGATGGGAAGCGTCTTGTGAGAATAGTATCGCGGAGTCCCGTTCTCCAGAAAGAATGTCCTCTTCCAGTATTCGTATCCGCGGTTCATGACCGATACAAAACGATCGTCATGTGTACTTTGAAGGTAATGCTGGAAACAGTCGAGAACGTACGCACTGTGAAAATTATCGACCCAGTGAGTGTTCTCCCGCTCGCCGAATACCAGGACCCATCGGGCCGTTGGCATCGGGCGGTGTATAGGAGTGCCCTCTCCGCCAAGTCGCGGCAGGCTTTGTCGCCAGTGTGGGAAAAGGTTCGCGCTACGAGGCTTGCTCCAAGCGTATTCGCGTTGTGCACTCGAGAATCCAAACCAGGAACATAACTGATGCAAACTGCCTCTCCATATGGGAAGGCCTCAATATCACGAAGAATGTGTTCACAGGAGCTGCGCGCAATCTGCAAGTACTCGTCCTTATTGAGGTGCTCAAAAGCGTCGAGAAACGCATGGCCGATTAAGGATGTCCAAACGATGGTAGGTGTGCCCTTAGGCAGGTAGAATCCGCGCGATTGGTAATCGAAATGATTCCCCCAGCAAGCTCCGCTGTATCCTTTGGACTGGTTCTCAATTAGCCACTGCAGGGCAAACTCGGCCTTTTCCCTCCATACGTCGTCTCCCGTGGCTCGGTACAGGCGCAGGAATCCACGTGCCAGAAATCCCATTCCTTTAGAAGAGCGACTCTTCTTGATCCCCAGCAAGGGCCGCAGATTCAAGATGAAGCGGCGAACACTTTGCTGTAGCGTAATCCGTAGAATCTTTGTCTCGAAGGTAAACGGACGCAAGAACCTGGCGCTGAGGCCATCGAACGTGTCGTACCCCTTGTAGTCGTTCTTCTCGAGCCAATCGGACAAGAGGCTGATCGACCGGAACAGCTCGTCCTTTGCGATATCGTTCTTGCCTTGCTGTTCGATCTCACCAGCAAATGCCGTCGTATCTGCCATTTTCGCTCCCATGGTCTGTAATGCGCACGAAATCCACTATCGATTGCCCATCGCGCAGCTTGTTCGGTACACCTGTAAAGTCGGGGTCCTTATTGCCGATCACAATTGTCTCTGCATAATCCAGAACCGCATTAACATCAGTCACCATGAGCCGTGAGATGTGCGGAATGCGGTTAAGAATGAAATCTCTGTTTGCACCCACAAGGCTGGCTATATTCACGTTCTTGTCGTAAATCCGCAGATCGTACCCCTTCCCAAGAAGACGCTCGATCAGTTCGACTACTGCGCTTTCGCGAAGGTCGTCGGTGCCGGCCTTGAAGCTGAACCCCAGGACCCCAATCTTTTTGTGGCCCTTGTCAAGGATCATCTGCAAGCCGCGATTGACCTGCATTTCATTGCTGGGCAATATTGAGGTCAAAATCGGAAGGTTTAGATCATTCATCTTCGCCTTGTACGTGAGGGCCCTGAGGTCCTTCGGCAAGCATGAACCTCCGAAGGCAAACCCGGGAGATAGATATGTCGTAGAAATGTTGAGCTTTCGATCCTGACAAAAGATTTTCATCACCTCGTGGGCATCAATGCCCATGGACTTAGATAGACTTCCAATCTCATTCGCGAATCCGATTTTCAGAGCGTGCCAACTGTTGTCGACGTACTTCACCATTTCTGCTGTCTTCAAATCTGTCCTAACTAGTGGCGCATCAAGTTTTTCGTAGAGCTGAACCAGCATATTGCCACTGGCATGGTCAATTTCGCCTATTACCGTCTTCGGGGGACAACGAAAATCCTTGACGGCCGAACCCTCTCGCAGAAATTCGGGGTTAGTACACACGCCAAATCCACTTCCCGCCTTTTTCCCCGAGGACTCTTCCAACGTCGGGATCACAATGCTTTGCGTTGTACCCGGTAGAACAGTGCTCCGAATGACGACTGTGTGTCGCGACTTCTTTGTGGCAAGGGCTTGACCAATCTGTTCACAAATGCGTCGGATGAATTTCAGGTCAAGGTTACCGTTTGGTTGGCTCGGCGTGCCGACGCAAACAAAAGACAGGTCTGTGTCGTGGATCGCTTGTACTGGATTTGCAGTGGCCCGCAGTCGACCAGCTTTAACAGTTTCTGCAACAATGTCACTGATCTCTGCTTCAATGATTGGTGATTGCCCATGGTTGATTAAGTCCACTTTGGTGGGAACTGGATCGACACCGATGACTTCGTGTCCATCCGCGGCGAGGCATCCCGCCGAAACTGCACCAACATAACCCAATCCAAAGATGCTGACTTTCAAGGTCCGTTTCCTTCCCTAAGGGTCACTTGGCTTTGTGATAAGCTCCGCAGAGTTCTGAAGCTAGCCATTACCCCTTGATATGCTTACCTTGCCCCAGCCAACGGGACAAAAGCTTCTTCCAGCTCTTCTTCCGACGGAATCTCGGCGTTAGCGGTAATGTATGGCCTCTCTTCGAAAAGTGATCGAAAGGCGGGAATCAGCGTGCCCGGGCTAGGCGGCTTGCCTGGAGAGGCGCACGTCGGCTAACAATCCCCTGAGGGACAGGGCCTCCTCGCGCACGGCGGGTATCAGCGCTGAGAGTGAATACGCGGCTGCGAATCCCAGAGCCACAACCAAAAGCTGGGAAACGATACGCTGCGGAGCGATCAGTCGCAGGGCGAGTTCCGCCGAAAAAACACCAGCGAGGCATAGCGAAATTGGGTACCGGATGGCCTGTCCAAGGCGCCGCAAGGTCAAGCTCGTGCCGCGGAAGGCGTATTTGAGTAGCCACGGAAAAATGCCGACGAAAACCAGGGAGCCAGATAGTGCTACGCCCTTAATGCCGAAAGGCAACCCCACAATGTAGCTGACGAAAAAGATGGGGGTGAGAATGAGCAAGAGTTTGAGCATCCGCCCCGATTGTCCCCGGCAAACAAACAACCACATGGTCGGGTTATAAAGCAGTTGCGCCAATGCGGCAATACAAAGAAACTGAAAAACTGGCGCCGCTGCCAGCCACTTCTTCCCCAGCACCAGGATAATCACCGGTTCGGCAGCAACGAAAAGAAAACCGAAGAGCGGAGTGACGATCCACATCATCAGGTTGGCAACGCGCAGAAAGTACCGCGCTAAGCGCTCTGGATCGTCTTGAAGCCTGCTCAAGGCAGGCACCAGGATCGTGCTTAACGGGGCGTTGAGCTGGTTTACAGGACGGAGCAGGAGACTGTAAGCCTTCGAATACAGCCCCAGCGGGCTGGCCCCCCAGTACCAGCCCACCAGTATGTTATCCGTATTGCGATTCAAATAATTGATGAGGTAAGAGCCCGCCACATTGCCGCCAAAGGCGACGAGGGAACGCACGTTGGTGCCGCACCGGGGCCGGCCCGGAAGCCATGGGACCATAATCCAAGTAAACGCCACCGCCGTGGAATTATAGGCCAGCGGGTACGACACGATCGCCCAGTACCCGGCTCCTAACCAAGCCATGGCAATAACGACCGTGACAGCAACGACATAGGCAGCCACATCTCGAATCGCCGTCGCGCCAAACCGCATCTGGCGTTGGAGAAGTGCATTGTGTTGGACCCTCAGACCGCCAATCAGGAACGTAAGAGAAAGCACAAACGTGAGGTTTTTCAGCCGCGGTTCGCGGTAGAACCACGCCAGCACCGGAGCCAAACCGATCATCACCAGCGTAAGCCCGATCCCGATAGCGACATTGATCCAGAACAGCGCGCTCACTTGCTCGTGGCTGATCTCCTGCCGTTGGATGGTCGCTTCCGACAAGCCGAGGTCCGCGAAGGCCTGGCCGAGCCCCGTGATGGCGGCAGCCATGGCCACCAATCCGAAGTCGGCAGGGGTCAGCAGACGCGCGGTGACCACCGTCATGATGGATGTGAGGACGAACCCCGTGGCTTGCGAGCTGGACGCCAACAAGCCTCCGCGCACGGCCCGGCCCCTCAGGTCGGTGCACAGGTGTTCGGTGGCAAGCACGTCTTGTGGTTGAGCTTCGACGGTCATACAGGATAAATCAGCCAACGAAGAGCAGCCTAGTAGGCAGGTGTGCTCTTTTGGCAACCGCAGGTTCGATCAAACCAACGCTTAACTGAATGGGGCTCAGTCCACGGTCGCAGCCAAGTTCGTTGGAGGTTGGGGAGGGTCAGCGGCAGAGTAGCATGTGCTGGCGTTGAAGCTGAGCACGCTGCCGCTACCGTCGGGAGGACCACCCATAACGTTCAGATAGCAGTCCTCGGCCGGAATGGAAGTCACGGTAGAGGCCCAGGCCGTCTGCAATGTTCCGCCAGTGCATTGGCTTGAGGCCGTAGCCTGCGCTCCAGGATAGCTGCTTCCACTGCTGCAAATACCCACGTTGCCCGTGGAGACATCCGGCCCGATAGGAGGCCAGTGCTTTCCAGACGGCCACCAAGACGGAGTCGAACTGTAGTACAGTGAAGCGGGAAGCGTATGGGCGAGACTGGAGAAATAAGAGGACGTGAAGTTGGCATTCACATAGGTATTTGCAGCAGGAGATGCCTCGGTCGAGTTCCACTGCGTAGCTGCGTTCACGGTGTCGTAGTTGCCCCACCGCATCAGCGTAGACCACGACAGGGCATCGCAAGGTGGTTCCTGCGAGGTGCACGTGCCACCGGTGTCGGCCCATCCGATGCTGTAAATGGCGCTGTCTTCCGTATTACCGTTTACACCTCCAGTTCCCGAGGTTGCATAGGTCTGATACTCGGTGTGGTAGCCTGGCTGTCCCAGAATGTTGCCGACGTAGCTATAATCGCGGCTCCACGCGCGGATGATGAGGGGAACAGTAGAGTTGGTTTTGCCGCTTTGCCAGCCGGGAATGGAATTGCGGAACATAGTGCCCTGATCGCTCGTTCCCCAAGCGTCGTCCACCCAAATGCCCGAGAACATATTTCCTTCCCAGAGGTTGAATTCGCTTCCAGCATTGTGGCTGTAATACGACCCGTTCATGAAACTCGATGGTGTGGTATAAACATTGTCCACGCCGAAATTGTAGCCCATCACGAAGCCTGATCCTTGCCCGAATATGATAGGCGTCGTTACTTGCTGCGAAATCGTGTTTTCGATCAGTCCGTTGGACGACTCAATGACTTCAATGGTGTAGCTGACACTTGAATGCGACTGGGACTGGTAGAAGTAGCTGTCTCGGACGACATCTTGGTCGCTCTGATAGACAAAAACATGGTCGCGCCCGGCGTCGATGGACTGGATTCCCTTCACCCAACATTGGTAGCAGTTGTACATGCCAATCGCGCCATAGTTGTTGGCTCCGGCGGTGCTCTGACTGTAGTCGAGGGTCAGATTTTCGATGCCATCGTTCTGAACGAATCCCGGCCACCACGCCCCCGGCGACTGTCCTGAGCGGATATTAGTGAAGTACACTCCAGGCGAGATAGTGACCGTGTAGGAACCACCTCCGTTGTTGGTGACCCCAGTGACGTAAACGACTTCCTGCTGCGAGTAATCCACGCCGCCGATGACGCGACCGTCGGAGTTTCCAGCGTCCAGCGGTTTATATGTGCATCTGTAAGAACCCGTCTGGGCATCGCACAGCCATACCCCGCCAGTATCGGTAGCCGAGTCGTTAGCCTGATCCAGAATCATTGTCTGATTCAGAGGTGGCGCACCTCCGCAACTCGATAGCGTGATCGAAGTAGTGCCTTGGGAATAGCCTCCACTCCACATACACTGGTTCGAGCCGCTCGGAGGCAGCACGGCAGGATTCCCGTTGTAGAGAGGGCTGCTGCTCACCATGCAGATTCCGCCCTGGCCGCATGGTGCCTGCCCGAGAATGTAAAGATACGTTGCACTTCCTCCCGTTCCGGCTCCAGCCCCCCGCAGCACTTGATGGCCCTGAGTACCGTAGGTGATGCTGTTCACGTAATAGGTTCCAGAAGGCAGGTTGACCACGTTGTGTGTGGAATCACAAGACGCGAGGGCATTGTTGATCGCGATGGTATTGGCGGCGGCGCTCGAGCTGCCGGTCTGAAGCGTGGGCTGAGTTGCGCAAGGCGTCGTGTAACTCGGAATCGTGAATCCCGGCGACCAGCTGATCGCCCGACTAGAATCAAGGAAGTTGCTCCAGGCTTGGCCGTGCAAACTTACGGGAAGGAACAGTGACACGGTAAGTATCAGAGCCAGCAGATTAAACCCGCGAGCGGTTGCGCTCCAATACCAGCCGAGGTGTCTCATGGGATCGCCTCTCTTGCTCCGTGCTCATGCACGGGCGAGAAATTCTTGAAACAGTCGCACCCGAATCCTGAGCGCAAAAGCTCTGCGGCCACTGTTTCAGGTGCAGCTTTCTCATTTTGTCGTACCGATCGGGATTCCAACAGGTCACGGAAGTACACGGAAGCACTGACCGCCTGGGCCTATTTTGGCAGGAAAATGGAAGCCGTTCTTGCTTACCGCAGCCAGGCGATCGATATTGGTTTGATCCATCGGCACGAGATTAAAACTAACACCTTCTTCTCCATCGGGCGTCCAGGAGCTAAGACTCAGCCTTGCGTTCCCTCAACCAAGCCAACAGTCGGCTGCCAGCCGAGGAGGTTTCGGGCTTTTATAATCAGCTAGCCTGGTTGTACAACACCTTGGGCGGCGGGAAATCTGGTTTCGGACCCCGCCGCACTGCCCAATTCAAAACTTGGGTCGTACACTGCGCCTTCGCATCCCACGTCAGGCGTTCCCGTGCGTAGGATATGCCTTGCTGTCGTAATCGATTAAGAAGCTCCCGATCGTGCGCGAGGTCGGTCAGAATCTTTTCCATCCGAGCCACGATCTCGCTCTCACTGGTGAGAGGCACCTTGTACCCCACCTCTGGACAAACGATATCTCCTGGCCCGCCGAAGTCCGCCACCAACGGCACGGCGCCGCTCGCCAGAGCCTCAAACACCACCCCTCCGCCGAAGTCGCGAACCGATGGAAACACCATCACATCTGCGGATCGCAAGCGTGCGATTACTTGCGGGTGGCCGAGCCCCCCGCAGAAGGAAACAGCCTTCTCGATTCTAAGAGATTTCACGAGCTGCTCAAGACGGTTTCGCTCCGGTCCATCTCCCACCACTGTGAAGCGGGCCAGATCGCTTCGCAAGAGCGGAGCCGCCGCACGTAGGGCAAGATCGCAAGCCTTGCGCGGAACCAACCCGCCGACGAAAATCAGCTCAAGCTTGTCGTTGTGCTCCGAGCTGGGTGCGGCGCGGCAGCACAAGAGGCGACTAACACCGTTTTCCGGGACAAAGAAAAGCTTGTCGCGGTACGTACTAAACTCGGCATACGTTTGGGACGAAGCGACTATGATCGCCGTCGCGCGGCGATAGGTAGACCGAGCAAACGGCAGAAACCGATACAGCTTCCTTAACCCGGAGATCCATTCCTTCTGCCTTTCGAGCTGGCTGAAACCGGGTGGCCACGGCAAGCCACCATTGATCGGTCCGATCACGAACGGTACAGGTCCCCTCCGCAGGAAGAAAGCGAATGGGCTTGGCAGCACTGCTGTGATCGGTGCGATACGCAGAACGACATCGAATTCACCCCCATAAATGCGGCGCCGAAACTGTCGCCATGCATACCATTCGAAGGCAAGAGCAAAGGGGTAGCCGAAAGCGGTCAACACCTGAGTGTCATAGTTATACTTGAAGATCCTGCGCAAAGCCCATTCATGAACCCGCTCGAGCAACGGCATCCTGACCACCTCGATAGTGCGAAACGGCCCCTTTGCGCTGCGGACAGCATCCTCAGTCGGTGACCCGATAACCAGGGTTACGTCATGGATTTGGGCGAGCGCTGCAGCATGATAGTAGTTGACTAGGGGCATGCTGACCTGGTCCGGACTGCAGCCCGGCCCCAACACCAGAATACGCAATCGACTCATGATTTCCCCTTGTAAAAAAACTCCCTTTCCGCTCTACGTTTGAAGGCGGCCGAATCTTTTAAGTAATCTCCCTAGGGAGTGATTTTCGCCCGACGCTCTGTGCATTGCTGGCCTGTACGTCGAATGTCTTTTCGGCGGGTTCCTCGCAGACGTTCCGGCACCCTCTCCCCTACCTCGGCAGTGATGCGACGGGAGACAACGATCACCAGCAGGAGGAAAATCCACATCGGCAACAGCATCCTGAATCCCGCCTCCGTGATGCTGTACACGGCCGCCGTGGCGACATAAGCCAGCATCAGGCCGCCGATCTGGGGATCGCGGCGGAACGCAGCTGTGGACGCCCGGTATCCGCTGATGAGTATGAGCGCGATCATGCTTACGCCCACCCAGCCGAGCTCCAGGTAAACCTCGAGATAGCCGCAGTGAGCCTCATTCAGCTTTCCAGGATCCCACCAGCCGAATGCCACGAGTTTCTGCACGAACTTCGCCAGGTAGCTCGGCGTGATCCAGAAGCTCTCAAATCCGGCGCCCAACAAAGGGTTTGTTCCCGCCCCAAGCACGGCTGCCCAGATGTCCGTGCGGCCGCTGAGATTGTCCTTTCTGCCCAACGCTTGGACCACCTCGGACTGACCGCCCAGCAAGAACGTAACCGCTCCCGCCAGAATAATCGCCAAAACGAGCGCATGCACCGCGCCGGGTCTCCGTCTGATTGCCGGCGTGCGGGTAGCAAGCATCAATGCGGCGCCGAAGGCAACGCAGGCAATCGATGTGGCCGACTGAGCCATCACCAAGACCCAGACAGCTATCGCAAGTAGAGTCAACTGTGCCCACAGATGGCGGCCGCGAGCAGGATGTTCCTTATTTTCCAAGAGGGATAGCACGCGCCACACTGCGCCCAACGTCAGCACGAACGTGATGACCCCCAGTTCGTTCTTAGTGGTTGAGACGCCGGTGTTCATAGGCACGCCATCAGGGGTGTAGGCGCGGCCCAGGTCACCAAAGTAATGGATCAGAAGAATAGAAGCCGGGAGTAGGACGAAACCGAGGCGAGAAAGAAGGTGCTTAAGCGCCGCGACTGGCTCCGCGTCCGTTGCCACCACGAGAACCATCACCAGGTCGCCGATGGCCTTAGTCCAGCGCTTGAGAGATACATCCGGGAATTCCGACCAGAAGACGCTTAAAAGGCAGTAGCTAAAGTACAGGATGAGCGGCCAGTTCGCCTTCAAGAGGTCGCCGGCCCGGCTGGACCTACGAACTAGGACGATAATTCCGGCAACCAGCAGAACTTGGAAGAAAAGCCTATCAACTGGGCTCCCTTCCATCTGTACGTTGACGCCTTCCGGAGGTGCGATGCCGAACCAAACCGAGACGGCCCTCGATCCGGCAATGGCCAGCCACAGAACCGGTATCCAAAGAGCTCTGGAAGGGCGGGCGGATGCATCACGATCGAGATAGAAGAGACCGGCAATCCCTACAACGCAGATAAAAAGAGCGACATGTGGATTCATGGCGTGGCAACGTTTAACACATCAAACGGGAATCCAAGAAAAGGCGCTGGATGGTTCGAGAGTCAATAGCCTGGCCACTGGTAACGGTACCCACCGTATTGACCCGGGGGTGCTAGAGACGGTTTCGTTTCACATCTTCTCCGCCGACCAGTCCATCCCTTGGCGGAAAATTCGCGACCGCTTGGCTATTTCTTAAACGAAGTGTTTCCAAAGCTTGAAAAACCGGCAAGATCCGTGCGCCCGAACTCAAGGCAGATTGCACAACTTCCTCAAAGTAATCGGGTGTACACCCGTATGGAGTGGGGGTGTTACTGATATCGTGAGTCGCAAAAACTAGCCATCCTCGTGCCCGTCGATTCAGATCAATTAACTTCATTACTGCCTCAGGGTTGTCCCTGCTTTGTTCCAAAAAAAATGCGCGAAGGCAATTAAGGTCCGTCGTTCCGGCGTTGATCGTCTGACCACCGCCACGGCCACATGCGAAATGCCGCGCCACTTTGTGTTTGTTCCGCGGTCGGGGCTCGCTTATCGGATAGGAGAATGTTCTGAAAAACGCCCCCGGAAGCTGTTCGCAGAGTGCCCGGCGGTTATCGACGATCGAGGCCTCGAAAGCCCCTGCCGTTGTTTCCCATGAATGACAGTGACCGAACGTATGGCATCCGAGTTCATGGCCTTGTTCTAATAGCATGTTCAGGTCTTCGGGCAGAAAGATCGGACCGGTTGGTGCTTGCTGACCCATAAGGCCAAAACAAGCGTAATACGTTCCTACAGCTCCGAACCGTTTAAGAATAGCCCCACCGGTAAACAAAGCAGACCGCGGAAAGTCATCAAAGGTGAATGAAATAAAAGGAACGTCGCCCTCGACGACAAACGGCTGTCTGAAGAAGAACCGATGGATATTCCTTCGATAGCGGCCGCGCCACTTTGCCCATAGCTTCGCATAACCCATTGTCGGTAATCCCCTCACGCAGTCACTTTAATGATCTGGTCGTCGGGAACGGGCTGGCCGTGTCGGAACACAAAGGACGACAGACCCTCCTTCTCTCCAAGATACTGGAATCCCACTTCCTCAAAGACTTTCCCGGCTGCGGAGTTCTTGGAAGTCTTGCGATAATCTGCGTAGAAGTCACGTTTCTTAGTGTTCACAAACCTTTCTAGCAGAAATGACAACACCGCATGCTCGACACGTTTCCCTTGGATCCGGCAGCTAAACATCAGATCGAGAAGGCGCGGCACCCTAGAGTCAACGACCGCAAAGCCTACAATACCGTAACTGCCAAACCGGTCGCTGCAGTCGATCACGTAAGTTTCGAAAAAGTCGGACTTCATAATGTCACGAAGCTGACCCTCGGGATATCGGTTACCTGAGAAGTTCAATTGATTCGTGCGCTGCGCCAATTCGTACACCCTCCTAAGATTTGCATCGCCCAAAGGCCCTATGCTAACTTCCATACAACAATCCTTCAGGAATTGGATATAATCGCCTCCGTAGGACTCGAGGACCCTTTCACGCTGCGCCTGCTCGCGATACATTGACCGCCGCGCCTTGCTCTCCGCGGTGACTGGCACGCAGCATTCAGGTCGGTCTGGGATTGTCACGTAGTCCGCTGCGTCGATGACGGTCACTTGGAGGAGGGCTGCCTTGACCTCTTCCCGCTCGAATGCTTGATCGTCAACAAAGGCTACGGTGTCAGTGTCAATGTTGAGCAGTTTGGCAATCTGGGCGACGGACTGGCTTTTGGGATGCCAGTTTATCTGAGGGTAGAGGAAGTAATCATCCACACCGCAAGAGCGCAGCACCTCCATGGCCTCATCGTGGTTATTCTTGCTGGCGATTGAATGAAGGATACCTCTATGGTCTAGCTCCCTTATTACATCTAGCACATCCTGCCGGACGGAAACTCTCTCTGGGCCCTCCTCAACCAGGACGCCATCCCAAAGCGTATTATCAAGGTCCCACACGATGCATTTAAATTTCGCTTCACGAGGCTTGGCGCTTGTAACAGGTTTTGACTGCCGTTCCTTCACAAAGTCCATCAGCCCGAAATACAGAACCGTATTAGCACAGTCATTCGGAACAATCTCAACTTCGAACGGCTGGCCCATGTCGACTGAATGCGAGATCTGAGAGAAGGGCACACTGCCCCGAACGTAGCCGGGAGGTACGCTAATCATTGTTTGAAATGGCCTCCTCCCATTCCGCGGTCTAGGCCTCACGGTGAAAGTCAGACTGATCTTGCGTGTATTTGGATTGAAGCACTCAAGCAGAAAGTAATCCGGAAGCTCAGCGGTCGCCCTATGTCCCTCAGCAGACTTCTTTCGCAGATAATTGATTTTGCCCAAAACGCGCTGTTTGATCGACCCGGGCAATGGGATGCTTTTGCCGACTGCTCCAGCCACTATGTTGAACCACTCTGCTCTCGCCGCCCTCGACAATGGTTGCAGATGCAGATTCCCCACAGTCCAGAGTTTTGCCCATTGTTTAAAACGAATCTTCTGCAGGTATGGGCTCAACCCATGGTCATGATCGATACGTACGATGCCGTCTATGAACTGGCGGCAGGCCCCGTCTTTTCTGGGTGAATATAGTTCGCATGTCGTGTAGCAGGATGGCCAAACGCACTCCGTGCAGTGCTCACCCCACGGAAGTGTCGTCCGTGCGACGATTCGATCACGAAGTTCAGCAAAACGCTCCCTTATGTCCTCCGACAGAGCTTCGATTGACTCGACTGAATTGTTTACTTCTGTCTCGTACATACGCCGTCCGACTCCCGATATGTGATTGGCGGAACTGTTGCGCTTTAAAGGCGTGGTCCGGCGTCCCACAGAGCACTTTCGCGTCTGCCTGCTCTTCGGGCGTCAGTTGTCACTCTTCACCGCCCTTCGAGAAAAAGACGGTGTACCAACTCCAACGTCAGCACCTTATGGATAGCCGTGGTGAAGTTGTAGTCACCCCTGAGGTGGGCCTGCACCATGGCTTCGAGCCTCCTCCGTTCGAGGTAAGGCCGAGAAAGGGACCGCGGATCCAGCAGCATTTCCCGAACATACTCGGCGAGTGCGTCCCTGTACCAGACCCGGAAATGGCAAAACTTATGCCTGCCCAGGAAGAGGCGTTCGAGATGGAACGGAGAGAAGACATGATCGATGCGCGCCAGCCATTGCGGCATCCCATAGTCATACGCGTATTCCGCCCGAAACGTGAACTCAAGCAGGCTGCGGACGACCCGTGTTGACCACTTTCCTCCTGGTCCGCCCAGGCCCCTGTCGGTTCGAATCTCCCGTAGGGTCTTGTTTCCATCAGCGATCAAACGAGAGCATTCGTCATTATTCTCGAAGAGATCGCTCTTCACAATTGCGGAATCCGGGGCACGGAAGGCCGTGCGCACAAGGTCGTTATCCAAATAAGGGGACCGTATCGTAAGCTGCGTCTGCTCCAACCCGAGAAGGCCGTATTGATGCCAGGGAGCCTGCCGGAAGGCGGTGAACGTAACGGCGTGCCCTGAAAGCAGGCTGGTATACGTCCCCGTGGCTGCTTCGATATGCTCAAGAAACTCCCGGTTGAAGAGCCCTGCCGTTGGCCGCTCCGGCTTGAACATCCGCAGCCGGCGCAGGATCTCGCTGCCATAGTTTCCCGTCATTCGGACTGGCGCTATGCTTGCGGCAATCTCATTCGCGTAAAGATCGACCGCACGGTTCACCGCCGCGCAGCCGTCTGAGAGGTACACCGTACGCTCTGCATAGCTCGCAAAGCGTGATAAAAACTCGTCTCCAACTGGGATTACTTGGTAAGGCTGATGGCAAATCTGGGCGACCCGCCGGGCGATCACTACGTCCTGGCAGTCGCGGTAGGGGCCGCCAAACGTGTAGCACGGTAAGGAATTCGATGCACCCTTCCACCATGCCATGATCATCCGCGTGTCCAAGCCGCCCGTCAGGGAGATCGCCACACGCTCCCGGCCATTAAAGTAGCGGGGTAGATTCACTGTGAACACTTCACGGAGCTGCCGATAATAGGCTTCCGGTTGTAAGGGACCTTGGCTCTCCCATTCAGACGGATTGAAGTACCTGCCTTTCTGCGCGAGTGCCCCGTTCATGAATACCCATAGTGAAGCCGGCGGCAACACCTGAATAGCGTGGAAGATCGTGCGATTTTCTAACACACACCCGCAGGCGACGAACTCTCCTAAGCCTCGAGGGTCGAGCTCCCGGAGTTCTGTCCTGACGGCGAGAATTGCTTTTGCTTCCGCGGCGAAATAGAAAGCCTCCTTCGCCTCGTGGTAGTAGATCCGTTGCATCCCGTACCGGTCGTTGAACAGGGTCGTGGTCCCCCGGCTCCGGTCGGTCAAAAGCCCGTGGAATCTCCCGTTCAGCCCTGCCGGGAAGTTGGGATCTTCCTCGTAGAAGTGGACGAGGTACTCACGCCCTTCCGGCTCGACGGAGTGGCCGTGCTCCTTTAGGCGACGAGGCATCTCCGGTTCGGGGAACTCCTCCCCGGAGAAAAGGAGAGTGACATCACCTCGCTCGTTGCGGAGCGGCATGCCATCTGCGAAGGAATTCTTTCGTGCGACCCAGCCGACGTAGACCCCGGATGGCTCGTCAATCCATGTACCGCTTTCATAGAAGGACTCGTGACGCAACGACTGAACCATGGACAACAGCCGGTTCTCCGCCCAGGGGCGCGGCGCTTTCGTAATCAGGCCAACGATTCCTGGCATCTGCCTTACGAGGCCTCGGTGAGTGTTTGGAACTGCCGATTCCGCCAGTTGTTACGTATCTTACGGAGTCTGGCCGCCAAGGGTTCTGGAAAATAATCGACCAGCCGATGGTGGAGTCCAAGACTAAGACCGACCTTTCCCAAAGGTGTTAAAGGAACGTAATAGCGAGGCACGTCGATGCGTTGGAAAGCATTACGCTCCTTAAAGTCGCTGAGGCTGTCCCGTTGCTTCTTGCCGTATGCGAAATTGGAGTACACGAGGTAGGAAATGCCTCGGTTGGCACAATACCGGACCGACTCCGCTACCAAAGCGTTTGTTGGAGCTTTGTCTCGGTGCTGAATCATCGAGACAATGTTCATCAAGCCGGCTTGAGTACCGGTTTCGTCGGCCACAAGTTTGACGAAGCCGATTAGCTTATCCTCATAGAAGGCTCCCAGGAACTGTGCAGTGTCGAGATACGTAGCTTCATCCCGACGCACCGTTTCCAAATCCTTGCCGTAGTGAGGGAATAACCTCCCCTGGCGAACCGGACACTCATTATAAATCTCCCAGATGCCGCGCACTAAGGCATCACCGAACGAAACTTCTCGGATTTTCACGCCTTTTTTTTCCGCTTGCTTGGCTTTGTTTCGGGCCTTAAAGCCGATTTGTTTATTCCACCAATTGTCGAACGTGGAAATCGGCACGGCGGCAAAATTATCCCACTCCATCGGATAGGGGTATTTTCGCAAAGTGTTGGGCAATCTCTGAATGAAGGTAAACAGGTCGATGCGCATTCCACAGTTTCGCAGGCCTTCGATCATGGTCTCAGGATCCTGGATAAAGCGGTATTTGTCAGCATCCAGGCGAGCGATACGCATGAAACGCCCGTCAATCCTGATTTTTTTACCTTGCACTCTCATAGGCATCGAACTTCCCAGCGCCAGGCGGTGCTCAAGTGGTTGGAACCTGTTCCGCGCATTGTTTTCGGAGTAAGAGGCAAACTACGTCTCTAAGCGGCTTGGGAAATTGGCGGAGAGGGAAGGGATTTGAACCCCCGGATGGTGTGACCCACCGCGGCCGCTAAGCTGGCCGCTGCCTTAACCAACGGCGACCTCTCCGTAATCTTTGCGGAAGCATTGCAGCCGCGTCACTTTCGCTTGTGAAAAAAGAAGAAGGAGATTTCTCGCCTAGCAGCGAAGCAGCTAGGCCTACTCGCTCACGTACTGCTCTGATACAGGATTGATCCCCACCAGAGCAAGCAGCTTGCCCAAATGATCGAACATGCTCACCAGCAGAGTCATGAAGTGGTGGTGTCCCGCGAGCAATGCAAACGGAAGAGCCAATGCATAAAGGGGAACCGCCAAAAGGGATTTGGCAATGCTGGCGGCACCGCAGCTCGGTTGCAGCCAGGCACACGCACCGCGCAGCAGAGCTTTTCTTAGCATGTACCGTCTCTTCCATCGCGCGGGAGGAACCGTTTCATAGACCACGGCGTCCGCGGACCAGATGAAAGTGTGGCCTTGCCCGATCTTTCGCCGGAAAAAATCTTTGTCTTCTCCGGCACGGAATTGCGGACGGAACGGTGATTCGGCGCCGGCCAAGACTTCCCTTCGAACCAGCACATTGCCCGTGCGCGCTTCACGCCAATTTACGATGGTTCCGGTGGGATTAATCCGGCGATCATAGAAATGACTCTTCATGAGCCATTTGGGCGGCGGTTCATCGAAATGTCGTTTTACCGGTCCGAGAACGCCATCCACCCCGCAACTCTCACATGTCGAGAGTAACACCAATAACCAATCCTTCTCCGGAAACTCATCGTCGTCGATGAAGGCCACAAAGTCCCCGCTGGCATTTTCGACGGCCCTATTGCGCGTCAAGGCGATATTCTGTTGTGGCTCCACGCAGTACTTGATCGGAATCGTTGAGGTCTTCGCGAAGTCCGAAACCACCCCCTTGGCGGATTCCAAACGGTCGTTGTCTGCAACTACGATCGAATATGTAAACAATCCTGCCGTATCCTGATCGCTGAGTTCCGCCAACGAGCGCTTGAGAAGCTCTGGCCTCTTGTAGGTGCAAATGCATACGCTAATATGGGCTTGGTGGGTAATCAGTGAGATCGGTGCCATATGAGAAATAATGACTGCCTTTGTTGGCACACCCAAATCAACGGTCCGTGCTTCCACATGACCTTAACATGAAAAGGACGCGGTCCTTACGCGGGCTTCCGGCCGAAAGACGAATACCGTTTACTCCCGTCCGTTATGTTGGTGTTCGGCCTTCTCCAGCTTTTCAAATTCAGTTCCGACGACGGTTATCACATTTATCCAAGGCAGGAACGGTGAACCATTTCCCCCTTAATCGCGACTTCGATGTTCTTTTGTGTTGGTTCCATCTTTTCGCTCGTTGCTGTTTTTCATATCCAACCAGCCGCGCCTTATCACCTCAGGCCAACGCCGCCCGCAATCGCTCACGCAGGACTTCGACTCCCCTCTTGAGGACACTCTGACGCAAGGCCAGCACGTCTTTTCCGAGGATCTGAACCGATGAAATCTGAGCAACATCCGCCAGTTCACGCAAAGAGGTCTGGTATTTCTCGGCCAGCGCGGGTGTGGACAAGTAGAGTTTGGCCGTGATGGCGAAGGGTACGAGCTTGTCGGTATGGCGAAGAAATTCACCGGTGGCAATGCTGACATCCGCCCAGAGTGGATTGAAAAAATCATCGACCGCCATGATTCCATCCGGAGTCAACGTCTGCTCCGCCAAGCGCAGATCATTTTCGACCTCCTTGTAGAGGTGGCCGCCATCCACGCTGAAAAACCTCACGGCACCGGTGGTCCGCTTGAGAATGTCAGCGGCTTTGATGTCCAGGGATGACGTCTTAAAAATCTCCTGGTCCGACAGGCTGATTTGCAGCCGGTGTGCATTCACGAACAGGGCTCGATCACGGCCGGCATGTTCAGTGCCGGAGTTCATAGCATCGTCTTCGAATAGATCGATAGCTAGCGACCTCTCGCCAGGACGGCGCGCCAACGCTAGCATTAGAAACAAGCGACCGTGGTGAACACCGATTTCGCACAAATGGCCAGTAATGCTGGTTTTGTCCTGATATTTTAGGAGAGCCGCGATGACCAGAGCGTCTAGGGAAGACATATATCCGCGCACGGTCTGTATCGAATGTGTAGCATATCGATCGATTGCGATTGAATCAATGTCCATAACTACTCCAGAATTCAAGATTAACCTATTTGAATCGCAATATGCTCTTGGGCCACCGACTCGCAAAGCAATTGGAACAAGTTGGCAGAGTGAAGAGTTCGAAACCCCGGGGTGGTTCTACCGACATCAGCCAGTACGCTGAGCGCCGTCCTAGCCAACCGCAACCTCTCCGAGCACCTCTGTTCTTTCGACGGTTTGCCGTGGACGGCATACCACAACGTTTACACCAGTTTTCTCGTTGTCGTACTTCTCAACAACCTCGAAAGCGGCCTCAATGGTTTGAATCATCTTCGTGGGACGATATTTGAGCTTCCCATTCTCTCTGGTGGCCAGCCGGACGATGACAACCCCTTGTCTTTTCAGACACGCTGAATACTTCTGAAGCATGGGCCTGATTTTAGAGAGCGGAACGTGGTACATGGATTCACGGAACAGAACTACGTCGTACTCTCTAGTAGGCACGTAGCTGAAGAAATCAGAACACTCAAATCGAGTTTTGTGCTGGCGGCCATTCTCTCGCGAACGCTGCGCGGCCTTGGCTAACGCTGCCTCAGAGATATCCACTCCCACGTAGCTCTGATACGCCTCGTTTTTCAGTTCGTTGGCAGTATTGCCGGAGCCGCAGCCGATGTCCAAAATACTTCCTCCGGCAGCGTACTTTTCGAGGTAGGGATAAACGGGGTCTCCCACCGTGTTATAGGCAAACGCCCATTTCTCGTCCGAATATTCTTTGTCCCATAGCGCCCTCTTAAAGCTGGTGGGGCCGAAGCTCAGCAGGAATCCTCGCACGAATCTGACCGTTCGATCCACAATGTACATGCGTTAGTCTTTCGTTAGTGATTATCTGTTCGAAGCCGGTAGTCTGTTAAGCAGAGTGACTGGCAGGACTCCGTTGCGGACCAGCGCCTGCGTTCGCAATTGGTTTCGAGTGAGATCTTCTGAAGAACCTTTTCAACCGAAGCATTTGCTCATGCCGGGTGAAGGCAACCAGGTCGGGGGACACAGATACTTTCCTACGCCGGGCCATCGACCAGAAATAGCCTGCGCCCAAGGCTAGGCCTCCGACTGCAAAAGGCGGATTTGCCATCTGATAAAGTACCCGGACAAACTGCCAAAGGGGATGGTTGCCGAACGAATAGTCTTTGATTCCCAATTTAAATTTCGCTTTCAGTGCACCTTGCCCCGCGGTATTCATTGGGCGATGGTGGTCGCATATACTTTCGGTAAACGTCCGAGTTTTCCAACCTTTCATTCTTGCGGAAACCACCGCGATATGGTCGATGCCGCCGGTTTTGACCGGTACGTATCCGCCAATTGCTTCGAAACACTCCCTGCGAAATAGCTGACAGCCGCCCCAGACGTTTTCAATGTTAGAAAAGCGGAAATCATACTGCCTCGATCCCTCCCGGAAGGGGGCGCCAACCACACCTAGCTCCGGGTTCTCTGCGAATTTTCCTACCAGAAATTCGAAGTGCCCCGGGGCAAAGGATGTGTCTCCATCAAGATTACCCACGACTTGCGGGTTTAACTCCTTGGCCTTGGAATAACCAGCGTTAAAGGCGTGCACTTTGCCGGCGAAGTGTCGCTCCGCACGCTCCGGCATCCGCAGCAATTCGATCCAGGAGTTGTCTGCCGCATACTTACGCACGATTTCGTCGGTGTCATCGGTCGAACCGTCGCTCACGATCACCCACTTGAGCGGCCGGTAAGTCTGACTCACCATCGATTGGAGCGTTAGTTCGATGAATTCGGCTTCGTTGCGAGCCGGAGTAATAAGGACGTATGTAGGGAGCGTTGTCATGCTAAACAGCCAAGGCCTTTTTGGACCGACCTCGATAGAACCGCCACGCTAGGAAGCGATCAGGGCTTGGGCGACGACCGGGGCCGCCGAGACTGCACCGATTCCGATGTACTGAAACCCATTGGATGCGACATCTTGACGAGACAGAGTATTCCGCCCATCGATGATGAGCGGTCTCTCGACCAAGGTGGCAAGCCGGCTCCAATCCACGTTCCGAAATTCTTCCCACTCGGTCAGAAGCAACACCGCATCGGTCCCTTTGGCTGCCTCATAGAGGTTGTCGCAATACGTCAGGTCGGGAAGTTCTGTCTTCGCTTTTTCCATGGCCTGTGGATCGTAGGCCTGGACTTGCACGCCCTCCGCTTGTAGCCGGCGAATAATCGAAAGCGCGGGCGCGAAGCGAATGTCGTCGGTGTTGGGCTTGAATGCCAAACCCCACACCGCGATCTTCTTCCCACTCAGAACCCACAGTTCCTCTCGCACCTTCTCGACAAAATGTTCGACGCGTTCCTGGTTGATTCTCTCCACCTCTTTGAGCAGAGAAAAATCACACCCAGATTTCTCGGCGATGCGAATGAATGCTTGTACATCCTTTGGGAAACAGAATCCGCCAAACCCGATCCCCGGATTAAGGAATGTCGGACCAATTCGAGGATCCAGCCCCATTCCTTGCGCAACCTTGGTCACATCCGCGCCGACGACCTCACACAGGTTCGCCACCATATTGATGTAGGAAATCTTCATCGCGAGGAATGAATTGGAGGCATGCTTAATCAGCTCAGCGGAATTGATATCGGTCACAAGGAAAACGGGGGTCTTCGCTCTCGCGCAATCTGAATGGACCGGACAAGTGAAACTTTGCTTGACGATCGGTTCGTAGATTTCACGCAAAAGGCTTTCGGCACGTGGCGAGTCGACTCCAACGACGATGCGGTCAGGGTGCAGAAAATCCTCGACCGAGGTTCCTTCTCTTAGGAACTCTGGATTGGACGCCACGTCATACTTCAATCCGTTTGTGCTATGAACGGACAGGTGCTTTTGCAGCTGTGCTCCAGTCTGAACCGGCACTGTGCTCTTTTCGACAATGAGCCTGTAACCTGACGCCCGCTTCGAGATGGTGCGAGCAACTCCGTCGATGGCGGACAGATCCGCATCCCCATTCGGCAATGGCGGCGTTCCCACACAGATAAAGATCGTCTGCCCGTGCTCAATCGCCTCCATGGTCGACCCAAACCTGAGTTTTCCTGACACCATTGTGAGCCGAACAACTTGTTCCAGATGGGGCTCAAAAATCGGCAGGACACCATTCTTCAACTTCGTCAATTTGTCAAGGTCGCTTTCACTGCAGACGACATCGTGGCCGATCTGGGCCAAGCAAGCCGCCGTTGTGAGTCCTACATGACCAGCACCAATGATTGATATCTTCATATTTGCCTTAGTTTTTTCGGACAAGATAACGGAGAACTGCCGTCATCCAGGCGCTTCGCACAGCGTGTTGACTTGATGCCAATTCGGCTACTCCCACCGCGGGTTGTGTTGAGTCAGATGGACGACGGGAACAAAATACTTGCATTCCGAAGCAGCCTACGCGTTGTTTATCATTTGCTTTCGCCTCGCGAAAATTGGTTCTAGGTTTTGCCGAGTCGTGTTTGCCGCTGAATCAGATACTTAAGAAATCCTCGAATGTACGACCTTCGATTTGGAACAGAGCCTTGTCCAAGCGTCGTATCAGTGACCACTTGATCCGCGGCAAAACAACCTGAGCTTGCTTCGCTTGTTGTCGTCCAAGAAGCGCGGCGATCCACCGATACTTCCAAGAAAGTGGAGGAACCTGCAGCTTCCCTCCCAAGCTCGCAGCCATTTCCTCGGCTTGCTTAACGAGGTCTGGCCGAATGGGATAAAAAAGAAATAGCCAGTTTTGAAGATATGTCACACAGGCATCTCGCACTCTTGGACTGTCTTCGAGCGACCGAATATAACGGATGTGTAGCTCCATCGAGCGCCACTGTGCGTCCATCTTTCGATCGGAAAAGCCTATGTAGCTCAAACTCTTGTCGCCCGATCTGCGATAATAGACCTTTGCTTCCGGAACAAATCGTACGCCCTCGCTTGCAAGCAGAACGCGACAGAAATACTCGTTATCGTCATCCCCCAGTAACCTCGTATCCCAAGGACCTGCAGCCTCTGCTAGTTCGCGACTGACAAGCCACGAGGCCGTCTGCATATAAAGGTTGGATTGCATCTTGCGTATCAACCATTCGACGGGAGACAGATCGCGCCACAACGCACTGGGTATGAATTTCGTCCGATAATAGCGGTACATGAATTTCCCCCAGCTGCCGGAGAGGAGCGTCCATTTGTTTGGAGATGAACCCAATGCCTCCATCTGCTTGGCAATCTTGTCCGGATGCATGAGATCGTCCGCGTCCAGAAACTGGATGTAGTCCCCCCGGCACAACGAGTAGGCCTTGTTTCGAGTTGCAGCTGCACCTTGATTCTTGTGAGTTATGGCGCGGAGTTGATCCGATTCAAATTGCCGTGCAATCCCCAGGGTTCCATCAGTCGAACCGTCATCAACCACGATGATTTCCTTTGGCTCCCACGTTTGCGCGATCGCGGAACGAAGAGCGTCGGATATCCATTCCTCTGCGTTGTACGCAGGAATGAGGATTGATACCAAAAGTTTCATGCTAATTACGCTACTTCCGCCACGGATTCTGTTGAGTCAGATGACAGCTGGACAAATGCTCGGATCTCTCCCACTATCCGTTCCAACTGCACTTGTGTCAGTTGCGGGAACATCGGCAACGACATGATTTCCGCGGCAATTCTCTCTGCTATCGGAAAATCTCCCGGACCGTAGCTTAATGAGGCGTATGCTTTCTGCAGATGAAGCGGAATCGGATAGTGGATACCGGTTCCGATACCGGTCTTCTTCAGGTGGTCCATCATTCCTTCACGGTCCTCGGTGCGCACCACATAGAGGTGATACACCGCTTTCGACCAGGATGGCTCGTATGGCGGGTTGATGCCGCAGTCGGCTGCGGTGAGCAGACGACGGTATTCCGCAGCGCGCTCACGCCGCTCGGCATTCCACTGCGCCAGGTGCGCCAGCTTGACGTGCAACAAACCGGCCTGAATCGAATCGAGCCGACCGTTGTACCCTTCGATGTCGTGATAGTACTTCTTGGTCTGGCCATGGTCGCGGAGCATCTTGACCTTATTGGCGATGGTTGCGTCATCGGTCGTGACTGCGCCGGCTTCGCCGCAAGCCCCGAGATTTTTGCCGGGATAGAAGCTGAAGGCCGCCGCTTTGCCCATCGAGCCTGCCTTCATCCAGCGATTGTGTTTTCGTGAAAAGTACTCGGCACCGTGTGCCTGGCACGCATCCTCGATGACCATGACCTGGTTTTTTTGCGCGAGATCCAGAATCGCGTCCATGTCGGCGCACTGTCCGTACAGGTGCACCGGGATGATCGCCGTGACCGGCCGTCCGCTTCTCCGGCTGATCGGGCGGCCCAGCGCATCCGCCACGCATTGATGTTCAAAGTATTGCTGCAGCTTAGCCGGATCCATGTTGTAGGTGCGCTCGTCGATGTCGACGAACTCCGGCAGAGCCCCGGCCTGGGAAATCGCTTCGGTCGTAGCGATGAACGTGTGGGGCACCGTGACGACAACGTCACCAGGCTTGACACCACAGGCCATCAAGGCAAAGCGCAAGGCATCGGTACCGCTGCTGATCGCCGCGGCATATTTGGCATCGCAAAATTCGGCAAAGGCCTTCTCAAAGTCCTCCACCATGGGCCCGCCGATGAAGCCGGCAGTCCGCAACGCTTTGTGAAATATCTCGGTTAACTCTTTCTCCAATTCGACATGCGGGGTGACAAGATCAAGAAACGGAATATTAGGATGAATACTCACTTTGTGACCTCCAAGGTCTGGTCGATATAACGCAAAACTCTTGCCGGGTTTCCGGCGACAATACTGTTTGGGGGAACGTCTTTGGTGACCACACTGCCCGCCCCGACGATGGCGTTCTCACCTACAGTCGTGTTCGAAAGGATGGTCGCCCCCGATCCGATTGAGGCGCCTTTCTTGATGAGTGTCCGCTCGACCTTCCAGTCAGCCTCGGTTTGCAGGCTGCCATCGCCACTCGTAGCGCGCGGATAGCTGTCGTTGATGAAGGTGACGCCGTGGCCGATGAAAACGTTGTCCTCGATGACCACGCCTTCGCAGATAAAGGTGTGGCTTGAGATCTTGCAGCGCCGGCCCACCTTGGCGTTTTTCTGGATCTCGACGAAGGCGCCGATCTTGGATTCGTCGCCCACCTCGCATCCGTAGAGATTGATGTACTTGGAGAGCTTCACATCTCGCCCAAGCTTCACATCCGGGGCGATACATACGTAGGAATTCATAGTAGGGTCTATTTCTCGTTCAGTCTGCTTGAGCCATGGAGATGGCTGAATCCAACTGGAAACCCGTGGGGCGCTTTGCAGAATTGTCGACGGCGGCCGCTTGCAGGTTGAGCGTGTCCAGCTGAAATTCGCGGTGGGCCGTTGCGACAGTCGCTCTCAGGTTTTTCTTCTCAACCACGAACGAGATTTTGTGCCTTGCAGCCCCCTGTGCGATGGCGATCACGTTGATATTTTCGCGGCTTAATGCCGCGAACAATCGCCCGAACGTTCCCGGCAACCGACCGATATTCTGCCCAACCGCCGTAACAATCGACACATGAGGATCGAGGTTTATGTGATCGGTCTTTTGGTGGGCCAGTTCCTGTGCAAACTCATGATGTAAGGCTTCTACTGTGCGCTTGGCTTGCGAGGCTGAAACAACCAGGCAGACTTCGTTTTGTGCCGATGACTGAGAAACCAGGAGAACGTCGGCACGCACCGCTGCCGTGGCATTAAGTGTTCTTACCAAAACTTCCGGCGCTTCTGCGAGGCAAGGACCGGCAAGCGTGATCAGCGCCGCGTCGGCAATTGCGGCCAGCCCACGAGTTCCGGCGCCGTCCGAAGGCCCAATCTGCGTGATCTTTGTGCCGGGCCGTTCCGGGGTGAAGCTGTTTCGGATCCAAACCGGGATGCCACATTCCATCAGCGCACGCAACGTTTTTGGATGGAGCACCTTCGCTCCAAAATATGCGAGTTCTGCGGCCTCACGGTAGGAAACCTCAGGGATGGTGGGTGCGCCCGGCACAATACGCGGATCGGCAGTCTGCAACCCGTCGACGTCTGTCCAAATAACAACGTCTTCTGCATCCAGCACAGCCCCAAGGATGGTTGCTGAGTAATCGGAGCCCCCACGCCCTAGCGTTGTCAGCGTACCTTCCTCGGTGGCTCCGATGAATCCGGTTACAACCGGAACGATCCCCTTCTTGAACAGCGGTCGTAACCGAGCTTCGCAACGCTCGGAGGTCGGGTCCATTCGCGGATCAGCGGCGCCGTGGTAAGAATCGGTCACGATGAGTTCGGTGGCTTCAATCGCTTCGCATGCGATCCCTCGCGCCGCAAGACACGCAGCGATCAGGGGGGCAGACAGTCGCTCGCCCAGACTCGAAACGCCATCCCGGACACGTGCTGTCAATTCTCCTAGAAGCATCGTTCCCTGGCAGAGGCGGATGCCCTCCTGAAAAAGTTCTTGTATTTTTCTACGAAGTCGGTAGCGTTCTTCGACCGAGTTGATCAACGAGTCAAGCGCTGTTTCGTGCTGATGCTGTAACTTCTCCAAGGTTTTTTCGGTCGCGTCCCATTCTCCCCTCTCGGAAAGAGTCGCAGCATGGATGAGTTCGTTGGTTACTCCGGCCATGGCGGACACAACAACGACAAGGCTGCCTTCTTGCGAGGCAGCCACAATGATCTCGACGACATTCTTGATACAAGACGCGTCCGCTAAAGAGGTCCCGCCAAACTTCATAATTCGCAGTGGAGTTTTCTCGTTCAACATTTTGGCCTACTCCATCTCGTAATCGAAACTCGGGGGAGCGTACGGCTGGGGGATAATACCGGACGGAACGGGCAGCCAGTCCTTAGAGCGTGCGACATCTTGCTTCCGACCTTTGCGGAGGCAATCCCCCACCAAAGCCGGCTCTTCCCAAGGCACATCGTGATACGCCGACTTTAGAAACCTACTACCGGGATCCCTCAGCCATTCCTGTGGGAATAGTGCAATGGTGTCATTTTCGGTAACTTTCGGAGTCACGCGACGCGCTTCTCCGGACAACAACGCAGATAAGGCCGCCGGGAGGTCACGTCCTCGTCCTAAGCTGAGGTGGCCCACCTGAGTCGCTCGAGGGTTCATCTCGATGAGGAAGGCATCTCCAGTATCAGATTCGATCATAAAGTCGAAGCCATGAAGACCCGACAGGCTCAAACGCCGCACAATTTTTTCAACCGCCGTGGACATCTCCGCGTTCTTGATCACCCGCACGACGGTCGCGTGGCCGCGGGCATGAACTTTTTTGACCACCTCGAAATGAAGGCTGGCCAAAACACTCCCGTCGCGGCAAACCACAGTACTTGTGGCCTCGCGCCCGGTCACGAAAACCTGTGCATTTACGGTATGCCGGTGCCGCATTACCGAGGGCCAGACCAAGGTAAAGTCCCGATCGATCAGAGCCCGTTTCGCTGCACGAGCAAGGAGCGGAGGTGCTTGCAACCTCCGAAAAGCATTCTCGGCCTCGCACCACGTACGCACGATCCGGACCCCATCACCACCAGATGATCCGTTCGTCTTCAAAACTGTCGGAAGGCCCGCGCGCTCTATCCAACGCTTGAGACCAACAACGTTCTGAACGATCTCAGTATCCGGAACCCGGATTCCGATTTGACCGGCCAGTTTTATGAACTCGGTCCTTGCATAAACCACAGGAAAGCCAACCGAAGCTCCCAAAGAGCGCTCGATGAGGTCGCAAACCGAATCTGCCGCATTCCGCTGACGCAACTCACTGTGTAACTGGTGCAAGTGGTCAGTTGCGAGATCGTCTCCGGGAACGATGAAATTTGGTTGCGTGGCTTCAATTGCAGCCTGGAACGACTTCAAAGGCCTGAGGCCGCTGTAGGTGTGCATCTGCTGCAGAGCGCCGGTCGTGCTGAGCGGGTGGCCGGAAGGGCAGACGCTGTGAACGACGCACCCCGCATTCGCCAGAGCCATGCCCAACCGGGCAGTGGGATACCAGCGCCTAGTCGTAGCGATTAGAACGGTTGGGTTCATAGGTATATGAGTGCTCCCCGTTTGCGAAGTGATTCGGATGCAGCCGCCAGCATCTTCACGATGCGAAGGCCGGCTACGCCGTCATTGATCGGAGTTTCATTCTTGAGAATGCACTCGACGAAGTAGGCAAGCTCACGGTGTAGCGCTTCGCCTTGCTCAATCTGGGGCGCGAACATGTCGCCCAACCGATAGTTCACGAGCAAGTTATAAAGTCCCTCTTGGCTGCTAACGCTGATCCCCTTGTCATAGACCTTGATCTTTTCATCGGCTTCGAGATCGTTCCACACCAGCATCTTCTTCTCACCGCCGATCAGGGTGGTTCTGACTTTCACCGGCGAAAGCCAGTTGACGTTGAGGTGCGCAATAATGCTGTCGGCGAAATAGAGCGTGATAAATGCGATGTCTTCGAGTCCGTTCAAGTGGGTTTGACCAGTAGCGACGATTGCCTCCGGGCTTTCCTGAATGAGGTGATCCATGATCGACAGGTCGTGCGGTGCAAGGTCCCAGATGACATTCACATCGTGTTGAAAGAGCCCGAGGTTTACTCGGGTGGAGTCGTAGTAATAGAGCTTGCCGAGCGCCTGCTCATCCAGAAGTTGTCTGATCTTTCTGACCGCGCCGGTGAACAGAAACGTATGGTCCACCATGATCTTCAAATTCTTTCTGCCAGCCAGCTCGATCAACTCTTCTGCCTGCGCCGCGTTGCTGGTAAAAGGCTTTTCGACGAAGACATGTTTCCCGTTCTCTAGAGCCGCTTTGGCCAACTCATAATGCGTCCAGACCGGCGTCACTAGGGCTAGGGCATCAATTTCCG
>Ga0187782_10000355_pt1 | contig 30286 bp, 30 predicted proteins | sample 0715_SJ02_MP15_2_FD_132454 | JGI IMG/M metagenome (GOLD analysis project Ga0187782, IMG submission 132454) | Tropical peat soil microbial communities from peatlands in Department of Meta, Colombia - 0715_SJ02_MP15_20_MG | ecosystem: Environmental > Terrestrial > Soil > Wetlands > Peat | place... | reverse complement strand
TGGCGGAGTCCGCCGCGCACGCGCGCACCCTGCTCGAGGCGCGCATCGCGTCCGGGGACGCGATGCGCCGGCTCGCCGACATGGTGGCGGCCCAGGGCGGCGATCCCGCCGCGGTGGAGGATCCGGGGCGGCTTCCCCGATCCCCGATTACGGGGACGGTGGCCTCACCGGATGACGGCGTGGTAGAGGGCGTGGACGCCGAGGTGCTCGGCAACGCCGCGATCGTGCTCGGCGCCGGGCGAACCCGGGCAAGGGACCGGATCGACCCCGGCGCCGGGCTCGTACTGGAACGAACGGTGGGCAACCCGGTGGGCCGCGGCGAGCCTCTGGCGAGGCTGTACACTTCGGATCGGGAACGGTTGGACCGTGCCGCGCAGATGGTCACGAGCGCCTACCGGGTCGGGGTCGGGACGCTCGCGCCCGGGCCGGTGGTGTTGGAGACGATCGGGTAAGGAGGGGCGGGTATGCCGTTTCGCAGCGTGGGTGTGGTCGGATGCGGGTTGATGGGTTCGGGTATCGCGGAGGTCGCATCCCGGGCCGGGTTTCCCGTCGTCGTGCGCGAGGTGTCCGACACGGTGCTCGCGGCGGGGTTCGAGCGGATCGACCGCTCCATGGGGCGGGCCGTGGAGCGCGGGAAGTTGAGCGCGGCCGACCGCGACACCGCTCGCGCCCGCATCCATGGAACGACCAAGCTCTCGGACCTCGCTGGGTGCGACATCGTGTGCGAGGCGATCGTGGAGAATATGGAGACGAAGAAGGCGCTGTACCGTGAGCTGGACGGCATCTGCCCTTCCGGTGTCGTGTTCGCCAGCAACACCAGCTCCCTCAGCATCACCGAGATGGCGTCGGTCACGCGCCGGCCGGACCGTTTCCTGGGACTGCACTTCTTCAATCCGGTACCGGTGATGGCGCCCGTCGAGATGGTGCGGGGACTCCAAACGTCGGAGGAAACGCTGGGGGCGGCCCGCGCGTTCGCGGAGCGGCTCGGCAAGACCGTCGTGGCGTGCAAAGACTATCCCGGTTTCGTCGTCAACCTCCTGCTCGTGCCGTACCTGCTCGATGCGATCCGCGCGCTCGAACTTGGAGTGGCGACCAGGGACGACATTGATACCGCGGTGACGCTCGGCCTGAACCATCCGATGGGTCCGCTCACGCTGCTGGACTTCGTCGGAATCGATACGACTTACTACATCGCCGAAGCGATGTTCGCGGAAACGAAGGACGCCCGGTACGCTGCGCCGCCGCTCATGCGCAAGATGGTGCTCGCCGGATTGCACGGGCGGAAGACGGGGCGGGGCTTCTACGAGTACACGAGCAAGGCGGGCGGGACGGCGGGGCGTTGAGCCGGCCCCGACACCGGCGCGTGACGATCCCCGATCTCGACCTTCTCGACTGGAAGCGGCGCACCTCCGAGTTGTACCGCGAGGTCCGCGCGGCGGGCGGGAGCCTGGCAGCGTGGCGGCGGTGGCGCGAGGTGCGCGACCGCTTGTTCGCCGCGCACCCGCAATCGCCGATCCCGCCGCGGGCCCGGCTGAGTTTCGGCGGCCTGCCGTACTTCCCGTACGATCCGGCGGCGCGTGTGCTCGCCGTGGTACGCCGGCGCACCCCGAGACGCGTCGATCTCTCCGACGCGGACGGCCGCGCCATTGCCACCACCTGCTTTGCGACCGCGTCGTTCACGCTGCACGGGCGGTCGCTCACGCTCGCCCTGTACTGGGTGAGCGGATACGGTGGGGGCCTGCTGGTGCCGTTTCGAGACGCCACGAGCGGCCGGGAGAGCTACGGCGCGGGGCGCTACGTGCTGGATACGGTGAAAGGCGCGGACCTCGGAGTCCACCGCGGCCGCCTCGTTCTGGATTTCAACTTCGCGTACAACCCCTCGTGCGCGTACGATGCGCGCTGGAGTTGCCCGCTCCCGCCGCCGGCCAACTGGCTCGCCGTGCCGGTGCGCGCAGGCGAGTGCGCGCCGAGGGCCGCGACGCCCGTGGACTCCCACGCGCGGCGCGCCCGCAGGACCGCTCCTGCCCGCGGACGAATACCCGGCTGAGGTGATGACGTGGAATTCGACCTCGGCGACGAGCACCGTCTCGTCCAATCTACGGTTCGAGAATGGGCGTCGTCGCGGCTGCTGCCGCTGGCGGCGGAGCTCGATCGCACGGGGCGATATCCCCCTGAACTGATCCGGGAATTGGGCGACCTCGCGCTGACCGGCGTGTTCGTCCCGGAGGCGTATAGCGGCGGCGGGATGGACACGATCTCGTACGTCATCGCGGTCGAAGAGGTCGCCCGCGCCGAAGCCGCGCTTGCCGCGGTGCTGTCGGTGCAAAACTCCCTTGTCTGCTACCCGATCCTCGCGTTCGGCACCGAGGAGCAGAAGCAGCGGTACCTGCCCGATCTCGCCCGCGGCCGCCGGCTGGGCTGCTACTGCCTGACCGAACCGACGGCCGGATCCGATGCCGGCGCGCTTCGGACGACGGCCCGCGACGACGGGGACAGCTGGATCCTCAACGGCACCAAGATCTTCGTCACAAACGGCGTTGAGGCGGACGTGCTGCTCGTTTACGCCCGGACCGGTGAGGCGAGCCGCGGCCACGGGATCAGCGCATTCATTGCGGAGAAGGGCGATTACGGGCTGGCGGTCGGCAAGGTCGAGCACAAGCTCGGGATACGGGCCAGCAGCACCTGCGAGATCGTGCTTCAAGACTGCCGGCTGCCGAAAGACCGGATTGTCGGCGAGCGCGACCGAGGCTTCCGCGTGGCGATGGCCACCCTCGACGGCGGTCGGATCGGCATCGCGGCCCAGGCTCTCGGGATCGCGCGCGCGGCGCTCGAGGACGCGACGGCGTACGCGAAGGAACGCCGGCAATTCGACCGGCCGATCGCCGAGTTCCAGGCGACGCAGTGGAAGCTCGCCGACATGGCGACCCGTATTCACGCCGGCCGTCTGTTGACACACCGGGCGGCGTGGATTCGTGACCAGGGGCGCCGGCACACCCGCGAGGCATCGGAGGCAAAACTATTCGCGTCCGAGACGGCGATGTGGGCGGCGACGCAGGCCTTACAGATCTACGGCGGGTATGGGTACATCCAGGACTATCCCGTGGAACGGCATCTAAGGGACGCAAAGATCACCGAGATTTACGAGGGCACGTCGGAGATCCAGCGCCTGGTGATCGCACGGCACCTGCTGCGGAATCAGTGACCCTCCCCCACGGGCGGGTGCGCTCGCGCGGGGCGGAGGAGGTATCGTGAGCCGATGCATGTCGTTGTGTGCGTGAAGCACGTTCCCGACACCGAGGCTCAGGTCCGTATCCGCGGCGACGGCCGCGGCATCGAAGAGTCCGGCCTGAACTTCGTCATGAACTACTACGACGAGCACGCCGTCGAGGAGGCGCTCCGCATCAAGGAGCGGACCGCGGGAACGGTGACCGTGATCACCGCCGGCCCGGCGCGCGCGGTCGAGGCGCTGCGCGCCGCGCTCGCCATGGGGGCCGATCAGGCGATCCACATCCAGGACGCTGCCCTGGAGACGCTCGATGATCTCGGCGTGGCCCGTGTATTGGCCGCGGCCATCGCGCCGCTGCCGCACGACCTCGTGCTGTGCGGCAAGCTGGCCACCGACTACAACGCCTCGATCGTGGGCCCCGCGCTCGCCGAGTATCTCGGCCTTCCGCAGGCAACCGCGGTCAGCCGGCTCGAGCTCCGTGAGGGGAGCGCCACGGCCCACCGCGAGATCGAGGGAGCGGTCGAGGTGCTGGAGATCGCTCTCCCCGCCGTCGTGACCGTGGAGCGCAGCATCAACGAGCCGCGGTACCCGTCGCTCCCCGGCATCATGAAGGCGAAGCGCACGCCGATCACGGTCAGGACGCTCGCGGACCTCGGCCTCGCGCCGGGCACGGCGGGCGTGGACCGCCGCGTCGAGCCCCTTGGACTGACGCCGCCGCCCAAGCGGCAGGCCGGACGCATCATCGAAGGCGAGCCGGATGTGGCAGTCCGGGAGCTCGTGCGGTTGCTGCGCCAGGAGGCGAAACTGCTGTGAGCACGGGTGCGGAAGACCGCGACGTTTGGGTGCTGGCCGAGTACGGCGGGGGACCGTCTTCGGGCGGCGGGGCGTCGCTCCGCAAGATCACGTACGAGCTCCTGGGAAAGGCCAGGCATCTCGCCGGCGCGACGGGGGGCCGGGTGGTCGCCGTGGCACTCGGGACGGGCCTTAGCGGCCTCGCGGCCGATCTTGGGGCCCACGGCGCGGACCGTGTAGTGTTGGCGGAGAGTCAGGTGCTCGATCGCTACACGGCCGACGCGTACGTCGCGGTGCTCGCGCCGCTGCTCGCCGAGGCGCGTCCGTGCCTCCTTCTGGTCGGCAGCAGCGCGCTGGGGCGCGATCTCGCGCCGCGGCTTGCCGCCCGCACGGGCGCCGGCATCGTGACCGACTGTACAGACGTGGCTCTCGAGGACGGGCGGGTTGTCGCGACGCGCCCGGTCATGACGCGGAAGGCGATCGCACGTGTGGCGTTCAGCAACGAGGGCCCGCGCATCGCGGTGGTGCTGCCGAACGTCGTTCCGCCCGCGTCTGCCGATCCCGCGAGGACAGCCGAGGTCGTCTCCGTCCCTGTCTCCGTCGATCCCGCGGCGATCCGGACGCGAGTCGTGGAGGTCCTGGCGCTGAAGCGCGAGACCGTGCCGCTCACCGAAGCGGACGTCATCGTGGCCGGAGGACGCGGCCTCAAGGCGGCGGAGCACTTCGCGCTGCTCGACGCCCTGGCAGCCGAGCTCGGCGGCGCCGTGGGCGCGAGCCGCCCGCCCGTGGACTCGGGGTGGGTGCCGCACGACTATGAGATCGGCCAGACCGGCAAGACCGTCAACCCGCAGCTCTACGTTGCCTGCGGCATTTCCGGCGCGCCCCAGCACCAGGCGGGCATGTCGGGGTCGCGATGCATCGTCGCGATCAACCAGGATCCCCAAGCGCCGATCTTCCAAGTGGCATCGTACGGGCTCGTCGGGGATCTGTTCCGGATCGTGCCGCTGCTGACCGAGGAGATCCGACGGCTCAAGACCGCCCCCGGCGGTTAGGTCGCCGACGGCGCCTGTGATGGTACGCGTGTCTCGGGCGGTCGCGCGCGAGGCCGTACTCATAGGAGCAGGTTAGGAACGGGATCGGGAAGGGCCCTGGACGTCGGGGGAGGGCACGATGGATCCTTCCGAACTCGCACGAAGCCGGGCCGCGCGGGAGGCGTGGGAACAGGGAGTGTTACGCGACACCCTGGCGCGTCAGCCCGAACGGGCCGCCCGGTTCAGTACGGTGTCCGATCTCGAGATCAAGCGCCTGTACGGGCCGGAGGACCTCGCGGCCAACGTCCCCGCGCGGGACATCGGTCTCCCCGGCGAGTACCCGTTCACGCGCGGCATCCACCCCGCAATGTATCGCGCCCGCCTGTGGACGATGCGGATGTTCGCGGGGTACGGCACCGCCGAGGACACCAACGCGCGCTTCCACTACCTGCTCGCGCAGGGCCAGACCGGGCTCTCGGTCGCGTTCGACATGCCGACCCTCATGGGCTACGACTCGGATCATCCGAGGGCGCTCGGAGAAGTTGGCCGCGAGGGCGTCGCGGTGGACACGGTCGACGACATGGACGCGCTCCTGCACGGTCTGCCGCTCGACCGGATCTCCACCTCCATGACGATCAGCGCGCCCGCGAACGTGTTGCTGGCGATGTACGTGGCCGTGGCCACGTCCCGCGGCATTCCGCTGGATAGGATCTCCGGCACGACCCAGGCGGACATGCTCAAGGAATTCATCGCCCAGAAGGAGTGGATCGTTCCGCCGCGGCCGAGCATGAAGCTGATCCAGGACATCCTGGTCTACTGCTCCCGCGAGGTCCCGCGCTGGAACACCATCAGCGTCAGCGGCTACCACATTCGCGAGGCGGGCGCGACCGCGGTGCAGGAACTCGCGTTCACGCTCGCCGACGGGATCGCATACGTCGAGGCCGGCATCGCGGCAGGTCTCGACGTCGATGTGTTCGCGCCTCGGCTGTCGTTCTTCTTCGACGTGCACAACGACTTCTTCGAGGAGATCGCCAAGTTCCGGGCGGCCCGGCGGATGTGGGCGCGGATCATGCGCGAACGTTTCCGGGCGCGCAATCCGCGCGCATGGCTGCTCCGCACCCACGCCCAGACCGCCGGAGTCAGCCTGACCGCCCAGCAGCCGATGAACAACGTCGTGCGGACGGCCTTGCAGGCTCTCGCGGCCGTGCTCGGCGGATGCCAGTCGCTCCACACCAACTCGATGGACGAAACGTACGCCCTGCCGACCGAGGAAGCGGTCACGGTCGCACTGCGGACACAGCAGATCATCGCGCACGAGAGTGAAGTCACCCACACGGCGGACCCGCTCGGCGGCGCCTACGTCGTCGAGGCGCTGACCGACCGGATCGAGGCCGAGGCGGACGCGTACATCCGAAAGATCGACGAGATGGGTGGCATGCTCGCCGCGATCGAGCGCGGGTACCCGATGCGGGAGATCGCCGAGGCGAGTTATCGGCACCAGCTGCAGGTCGAACGCGGCGAGAAGATCGTGGTTGGGGTCAACGCGTTCGTGCAGGACGAGCCGTCACCGATTCCGCTCCACACGGTGGATCCCGAGGTCGAGCGCCGTCAGGTCGAGCGGCTGCGGCGCTCGCGCGCCGCCCGCGACGGTGCGGAGGTTCGGCGCGCGCTCGACGCCCTGCGGCGGACCACCGAGTCGAACGGCAACACCATGCCGGCGATCGTGGACGCGGTGCGCGCCGGCGCGACGCTCGGGGAAATCTGCGACGTATTCCGGCAGGTGCACGGAGAGCACCGGGAGCAGGCGGTTCTCTGAGCGCGACATCGGGTCCGGCGTCGGCACAGGCCCAGAGGCGGCCGTCACAGACTCGGGACGTGCGCTCCGCTTGTTCGCGCTGCAGACCGTGTGGGATAATATCCGCATGGGTGAACCCAAGGTCAGGATTCTCGTGGCGAAACCCGGGCTCGACGGGCACGATCGCGGCGTGAAGGTCGTGGCGCGGGCGCTGCGGGACGCGGGGTACGAGGTTATCTATACGGGGCTTCACCAGACTCCCGAGATGATCGTGTCGGCCGCGATCCAGGAGGATGTGGACGCCATCGGGCTGAGCATCCTCTCCGGTGCCCACAACGTGCTTCTGCCCAGAATCACCGAGCTGCTTCGGGCGCGGGGATCCGCCGACATGAAGGTATTCTGCGGTGGGATCATCCCCGATGCCGACATTCCCGGGCTGCGTGACGCGGGCATCGCGGCCGTCTTCACCCCGGGGACGCCGCTCGCGGAAATCGTCACGTGGGTGCGCGACAACGTCAAGCCGAGGGGCGTGACCGCGTGAAAGTCGTGATCCGACATCAACGGCGCGAGGTCGAGGTCAGCGGGCGCCGCCGGGTGCGTGACGTGCTCGTCGAGCTCGGCGTCAACCCCGAGTCGGTGCTGGTCATTCGCGGCTCGCAACTCCTGACCCACGACGTGCACGTCGCCGACGACGACACGATCGAGATCCGGCCGGTCGTGTCCGGAGGGACCCCCTGATGCGCTGCCAGCGGTGTCGCGGCGATGCGTCGGTGGAGGTTCGGCGGCACCATGCCGCGTTCTGCGACGCGCACTTCATCGAGTTCTTCGACCGCCAGGTGGAGCGGGCGATCGAGGACGAGCGGATGTTCACGCGCGACGATCGGGTGCTGGTGGCGGTATCCGGCGGGAAGGACAGTCTGGCGTTGTGGGACGTGCTCCGCCGATTGGGGTACGCCGCGACGGGGCTGTACATCAACCTCGGCATCGGCGAGTACTCCGCCGAATCCTACCGCAAGACCGCCGCGTACGCCGGCGCCCACGGTGTGGAGCTCTTGGTGGCCGATATCCCGCACGACTATGGGATGAATGTCGAGGAGTTTGCGCGCGCCACCAGGCGGGTCAGCTGCTCGGCGTGCGGGCTGAGTAAGCGGTACCTCTTCAACCGCGTGGCGGTGGACCATGGGTTCACCGTGGTCGCCACCGGTCACAACCTTGACGATGAGGCGGCCGTGCTCTTCGGCAACCTGTTGCACTGGCAGACCGAGTACATGGCGCGCCAGGCGCCGGTGCTCCCGAGCACGCATCCGAAGCTCGTCCGCAAGGTGAAGCCGCTGTACCGGATCGCCGAGCGGGAAGCCGCGGCGTACGCGATCATCCGGGGGATCGACTACATCGTCGACGAGTGTCCGAACAGCGTTGGGGCGAAGAGCCTCTTGTACAAGGAGGCGCTCAATCTGGTCGAGAAGGCCGCGCCCGGCACCAAGCAGAGCCTGTATTGGGGGTTCCTGGAACGCGGCCGGCCCCTGGTCACCGGTCAGGACACGGCGACGCTGCGAGACTGCGCACACTGCGGCCAGCCCACCACGACCGAGGTGTGCGCGTTCTGCCGCATGACCGAGCGGGCGGCGCAGCAAATGCGGGTGCGCCGAGAGGCGGGCCACGCCGCTCCCGACCAACGGGGCGGGGCGGCAGGAGAGGCCATAGCGACGCGGTGACGACTTCCTTCGGCTGCACGCCCTGGATCCCTGGGGCACCCTGGTTCGCTCCGGGGCCGCCCGAGTTAGAATAGCGGTCCACCCATCATGCCGTCCGGCCTGCTGCACGACGGGGAGCCAGTTCTCTTGATCGACCGCCGCGGGCGGCGGTACATGATCACGCTCAAGACCGGGTCGGAGAGCGATCTGCGAGGCGGCAAGATCGCGCATGACGAGCTGTTGGGCACAGACGAGGGAGGGACAGTCAAGTCGACCCGCGGCGAGCGGTTCCTTGTCGTCCGGCCGACGCTCGGCGAGTTCGTGCTTGAGATGCCCCGCGGGGCGCAGGTAATCTACCCGAAAGACCTGGGTGCGATTCTCATGCTCGGGGACATCTTCCCGGGCGCGCGAGTGCTCGAGGTGGGAACCGGTTCGGGAGCGCTGACCATGGCGCTCCTGCGCGCGGTTGGGCCGGAGGGGCGGGTCGTATCGTACGAGGTCCGCGACGACTTTGCCCGTGTGGCGGAGCGCAATATCCAGCGATATCTGGGTGTGGCCGGCGCGCTCGTCATGCGCCGTCAAGACGTCTACGACGGGATCCTGCCGGAGGATCAGCCGCTCGACCGGATCGTGCTCGATGTTCCGGAGCCGTGGCGGGTCGTGCCATCGGCCGCACGGGCGCTTGTTTCGGGCGGGCTCCTCGTCGCGTACGTGCCCACGATCCTTCAGGGCGTGCAGACCGTCGAGGCCCTGCGAAACTCGGGCGCGTTCGCACTGATTGAGACGGTGGAAGTGCTGCTCCGTCCGTGGAACATCGAGGGCCGAAGCGTGCGTCCGGCCCACCGCATGGTCGCGCACACGGCGTTCCTCACGGTCGCGCGACGAGTGCGACCGGCAGCCGCAACCGGCGTCTTCGACACAGTGCCCGAAGCAGCGCTCGACGAGGCGGCCGGGACCGAGCCGGCCGGCGCGCCCGATGACGGGCCGCTGGGCCGGGCCGGCCCGTAGCCCGTTTCGGCGTCCTCTTGTTCCACTGAGTGCCCCGCGGCGACGACAGTCGGTCGCGCCGGTCCCCCGGCGTCGGCGTTCAACGGCGTCTGTGACGCTGGTTCTACGACTTCGGCAGATCCGGCGGAGGGGTCAGATCCGCTCCACTGCGAGACCGACGGCCTCGCCGCCTCCGAGACACACTGCCGCCACCCCGCGCCTCGCATCGCGCTCCTGCATCGCGTACAGGAGGGTGGTCAGGATGCGCGCACCACTGGCCCCGATGGGGTGGCCGAGCGCGACGGCGCCGCCGTGGACGTTGACACGTTCCAGGTCGAGTCCAACCTTGCCCGCGACCGCGAGGACGACCGCGGCGTACGCCTCGTTGATCTCGTACAGGTCCACGTCGTCCTTGGACCAGCCGATCTTTGCGAGGAGTTTCTCGATCGCTCCGGCGGGGGCGATGGTAAACCACTCCGGTGCCGTGGCCGAGACGGCCTGCCCGACGATCCGCGCAACCGGGGGTGTCCCAAGGCGCCGGGCCGCGTCCGCCGACGCAACGACGACCGCAGCGGCGCCGTCGCTGATCGAGGAGGCGTTCGCGACGGTCACCGTACCCCCGTCCTCGAACGCGGGCCGAAGCGTTCGCATCTTGTCCGGGGCGAACCGGCGTGGCTCCTCGTCTTCGACGACCCGCTGCACCTGAGCCCGCCCGCCCCCGACCTCGACCGGGACGATCTCGCGTGCGAAGTGGCCAGAGTCCATTGCGGCGATGGCGCGCGTGTACGAGCGTTCCGCGAACGCGTCCTGGTCGGCGCGGGAGATACGGTATTCGCGAGCGAGCAGTTCGGCGCAGTTCCCCATGTGCTGGTCCGTGTACGCGTCCCAGAGACCGTCCCGAATCATCGAGTCGACGACTGTCCCGTGTCCCAGCCGGTACCCGGTCCGGGCTCGCTCCAGCAGATAGGGGGACGCGCTCATGTTCTCCATACCGCCGGCGACGACGACCTCGGCGTCGCCCGCCCGGATCGCTTGTGCGCCAAGCATGACCGCCTTGAGGCCGGAGCCGCACATCTTGTTCACGGTGGTCGCCGGGACCGTGTTGGGAAGGCCCGCGTAGATCACCGCCTGCCGGGCCGGAGCCTGCCCGAGCCCCGCGGTGAGAATGATGCCCATGTAGACTTCATCCACTTGGCCGGCGGGCACCCCCGCCCGCCGCAACGCCTCCCCGATGGCGACGCTCCCCAGCCGCGGGGCGGGAACGGCGGACAGTCCGCCCTGGAACCGCCCAATCGGCGTTCGTGCCGCGCTCAGGATGACAGGCTCGCCCATGATGATCGCCCCCCTGCGCCGTACGTTGGACGAGACGGGAGCTATTTCCTTGCCACCGCGGCGTCTCTAACGGCGTGCAGTTGCGCGGGGGTTCCCGCCATGCTATCGTGGCACTGCCGGCCGGGCGATCCCCGGCCGGCGACTGGTATCGCAAGGGAGGATCGCATGGCCGACACGAGGCAGGCGGTGGATGAGCGGCAGGAGGTGCTCCTGGGTGAAGTGCACGGGGGCACGCTCGTTATTGGCGGCGTTCCTGCCCCCCGACTCGCCGCCGAGTTCGGGACACCCTTGTACGTCATGGACGAAGACCGGATTCGCCAGCGATGCCGCGACTACGTCGGTGCCGTCCGCGAGCACTACCCGAACTCGCAGGTCGTTTACGCGAGCAAGGCGTTCTGCTGCATGGCGATGTGCCGGCTGGCCCACGAAGAAGGGCTCTACCTCGACGTCGTGTCGCCCGGTGAGTTGGTCACCGCGCTCCGCGCCGGTGTTCCCGCGGCCCGCCTGCTGGTGCACGGGAACAACAAGACCCCGCAGGAGCTGCAAGAGGCACTCGAGGCAGGAGTCGGTCGGATCGTGCTGGACAACTTCTACGATGTGGAGCTCCTCGACGTCCTGACGCGTGAGACCGGCCGGACCGCCGACGTGCTCCTGCGGTTGACCCCAGGAATCGAACCGCACACGCATCGGGCCATACGGACCGGGGGCGTCGACAGCAAGTTCGGGTTCGGCATCCTCGGAGGGACCGCGCGCGATGCAGTGGCGAGGACCCTTGCCGTCCCGGGCCTTCGCCTGCGCGGCATCCACTGCCACATCGGGTCGCAGATTCTCGACCTCGAGCCGTTCGTGCAGTCGACCGAAGCGATGGTGGAATTTGCGGCCTGGATGGCGCAGGACCACAAGGTCGCGATCGAGGATCTCGACCTCGGCGGCGGCCCCGGCGTGCGGTACCTGCCTCATGAGCAGCCGCTCGAGATCGACGAGTTCGTCGCGGCGGTGACGCAGGTCGTGCGGAGGCGCGCGGAAGCGCACAACCTGCCGCTCCCCCGCTTGCTCATCGAGCCCGGGCGTTCGATCGTCGCCGACGCGGGCATCACCCTCTATACGGTCGGCGCAACCAAGTTCATCCCCGGCGTGCGCACGTACGTCTCGGTGGACGGCGGCATGTACGAGAATCCACGCCCCGCGTTGTATCAAGCGTCTTATCACAGCGTGCTCGCGGAGCGATTCGACGAACCTCCCACTGCGACCGTCACGGTCGCGGGCCGATGCTGCGAGTCCGGGGACGTGTTGATCTGGGACGCCCGGTTGCCAGAGCCTCGGGCGGGCGACCTGCTCGCCGTGTTCAGCACGGGAGCGTACAATTACTCGATGGCCGGGAATTACAACCGGTACCCGAGGCCCGCGGTCGTGTTCGTCCGGGACGGGCGTGCGCGGGTGGCGGTGGCGCGCGAAACGATCGACGACGTGCTCGCACGCGACGTGCTCCCCGCCTAGCGGGACCGGCCCGCGCCTTGCCAGGCATCCCATCCCATGCTCACCGGACTCGCCACCCAGCCGCTCACGCTCGTGCTGATGCTCGGCGCGGTCGTCGTGGCCGCCACGTGTCACGAGTTTGCCCACGCATACGTCGCGGACCGACTGGGCGATCCGACGGCCCGCCTGCTCGGGCGGCTGAGCCTCAATCCGTTGAAGCACCTCGATCTGCTGGGGACCCTGTTCTTCGTGTTGTTCGGGTTCGGGTGGGCCAAGCCCGTCCCGGTCAACCCCGCGAACTTCCAGAACCCGAGGCAGGGGATGCTCCAGGTGGCGATCGCGGGACCGCTCGCCAACGTGACCGTGGCGTTTCTCCTCGGGGTCCTCGGCCGGATGGTCGTGCCCGCCGGGTCGTCGCTGCTCCTCGAAACGCTGGCGCTCGTGGCCTGGATCAACGTCATCTTGGCGGTCTTCAATCTCATCCCCATTCCGCCTCTGGACGGGTCACGGATTCTGGAAGCGGTGCTTCCATCGCAGCACGCCTACGCGTATGCGCGATTTCAGCCGTACGGCGTCGCCGTCCTCCTGCTCCTGCTGTACACAGGAGTGGTGGGCAGGGTGATGCTCCCGGCCGCCCGGTGGCTGTACGCGGTCAGCACGGGCGGCCTGACCGGGCCGTAGACGCGCCTGCGCCCGAGCAGGAACCCGGCCGGACGTGGAGAATACCCGGCAAGCACCGTGAGAGGCCGTAGACGCAGCACAACTGTCGCATCCTAGTCGCAGCAACGATCGGGGGATTATCGTGGTCTATCAGGTGCAATGCCCCGTGTTTGAAGGCCCTTTGGATCTTCTCGTCAGCCTGGCATACCGCGGCCAAGTGGATTTGCAGCGAGTTCCGTTGCGGGAGATCGCGGAGGAGTTCCTGGGACGCGTCCGGGCGAACCACCACCTAGACGAGGCCTCCGAGACGCTCGTCCAGCTTGCCGTCTTGGCGGACCTGAAAGCACGTACGCTGGTTCCTAAGGCGCCTCCCGCCGAGACTCCCCCGCCGCCCGAGGACAATGGGGCGTCCGATCTCGGGGAACGGCTCAACGTGCAGATGGCGGAGTACCGCCAGTTTCGCGAGGCAGCCCAGGCTTTGCGGGTGCTGGAGGACCTCCAGAGTCGGGTCTTCGCCCGGCCGCCGGACAGTCGGCCACCCGATGGGGACGTCCTGCTCGAAGGTGTCACCCTCCGGGACCTCTTTACCGCGTTCGCCGAGGTCCTGGAACGCGCCACCAACGCTCCCGGCGAAATCCCCGGCGAGCGGTTCACGGTCGGCGAGAAGATGGAGGTCGTCGTGGCCGTGCTTCGCACGGCCGGCGGCAGGCTCGGGTTCGTACGGTTGTTCCGCGACGGTGCCAGCCGGCTTGAGATCATCGTGACGTTTCTGGCGTTGCTGGAGCTGATCAAGCAGTCCCGGATTCGCGCGCGTCAGCCGCGGGCGTTTGCCGAAATCGAAGTGATGCTGGTGGAGGAGCCATGAGCGACGGGGATGCGTGGGACAGGGGTGTCGCCGCACTCCGCGGGGTCGCGGAGCGCGCTGCGGCGGACGTGGCGGATTGGGACGCGCCCGATGGGACGCACGACGGGGGCCGGGAGGGGAACACGGAGGTCCGGAACGCGATCGAGTGTCTGCTCCTCGCAAAGGGCGGCCCTGTGACGGTCGGGGAACTGCGCAAGGTCCTGGAGATCAGCGAAGACGAGATTCGGGCGACCCTGGCGGCGCTCCAGGTCGAGTACGGCGGGCGGGGAGTGCAGATTCAGGAAGTCGCGGGTGGATACCAGTTTTGCACCAGACCCGAATACGGCATCTACGTGCAGCGACTGCTGCGTGTCGGGGAGTCGGAACCGTTGACCCGCGCGACGCTCGAGGTGCTCGCGATCGTGGCCTACCGGCAGCCGATCACGCGTGCAGAGATCGACGCCGTGCGTGGCGTCCACTCGGCGCACCATCTGGCCAAGCTGCAGGACCGCCGGTTGATCCGCGACGTGGGGCGCCGTCCGGGCCCGGGCCGGCCCATCCTGCACGGCACGACCGAGGGATTTCTGCGGTACTTCGGCCTCAAGAGTCTCGACGCGCTCCCGCCGCTCGGTAACCACAACGGCGCCCCATCGCTCCCGGAGCCCTCGCGCGAAGGACCTGTCCGTGAAGCTCGCGGTTAGCGGGCGCGGGGTCTTTGGAGGAGCGCATCGGCGATGAAATCTCCGATGTGGGCGAGGGGCCTGTCGGGGCTGCTGGCCCTCTCGCTGGTGATGGGTGGCACCGCGCGCGCGGTTGCCGGCGGCGCGGTGCGGCCGGCACCCCAGCCGTGGTTGCTTGCGCAGTACCGGCGGGCGGTGCCGGTGACCGCGCCCGTCCGGGTGACCTCGACTGCTGCGCTGCTCATGGATGCCCGCACGGGCGAGGTCCTGTACAGCCGAAACCCCCATCTGATCTGGCCTCCGGCGAGCACGACGAAGGTGCTCACGGCGCTCGTCGCCCTGCAAAGCGCGCCGCTGGGGGCGACCTTTACGATCAGCCCGGAGGTGGCCCAGTTCCGCGTCGGCTCGGTGGTGGGCCTGCCCGCCGGTGCCAGGATTTCGCTGCACGACCTCTTGTACGCGTTGATGCTTCAGTCCGGAAACGACGTGGCGCTGGCCATCGCGGAGGGGGTCGCTGGCTCCGTGCCGGCGTTTGTCGCCCGAATGAACGAAGAGGCGCAGCGCCTGGGGGCGCGCCAGAGCCACTTCACGTCGCCGCACGGGCTGTACGATCCGAATCATTACACGACCGCGTACGACTTGGCGTTGATCACACGCGTGGCGATGCAAAACCCCGCATTTGAGGAGATCGTGCGGACGCGCACGTGGATGTTCCGGCCGCCGATCGGCGCGGCACGGGTCTTGTGGAACCACAACCGGCTGCTCTCGCAGTATCCGGGAGCCGACGGGGTGAAGACGGGCTACGTCGATATGTCCGGGGAGACGTTGGTAGCGTCCGCGAGCCGGAATGGGTGGCGGCTCATCGTCGTGCTCCTTCACAGCGGAGACATCTGGGGAGACGCCGAGCGGCTGCTGTCCTACGGCTTTGGTCACTATCGCTCCGTCGTGCTCGCGAAACCTGGCGAGGAGATGGCCGCGATCCAGTTACCGCGGGGCGACGGTCTTGTGCTGGGTGTCGTAAAGGCGCCGGTGTACGGCGTCGTGAGCACGGGCGCGGGAGCACCGACTCGCCGGGTGGTCGTCAACAGGCACCTCACGCTCCCGATCCGGCGCGGAGCGCGGGTAGGCGAGGTAGACTTTTACGAGCATGGCCGGCTGCTGCAATCGGCGCCGCTCATCGCCGCTCGGAGCCTGTCGGCGCAGACAGATCTCGAGCGCGTGGTGGACTGGGTGGGTCGCGTATTTCGGCAGGTCGTGGGTGCGGCGGTGCTGTAGTCCACGCGCCGGGCTTCGCGGGGCCGCCGCGTGACGGCCCTGTGGCTCGGTCGCGGTGCCGTGCGGGAGCGCGTGCCTCCCTAACGCCACAGGCTCAGGCGCGGTCACGTCGCTCCCGGGAGGTCCTCCGGCGGGGACGGTGGACGGGTGGGGCGAAAGCTGTACCGATCGCGCGAGGACTACTGGATCGCCGGAGTATGCGGTGGGCTGGGGCGATACTTTGGGGTCGACAGCAACCCGATCCGGCTGGCGTTCGTCCTCCTCGCGGCCTGGAACGGTCTTGGCGTATTGCTGTATCTCGTGACCGTGCTGATCGTCCCTGAAGGACCGCACCCCGCGGACGCCCCGGGCGGATCACAGGTACCGGGTGCCCAGGGGGACGATCGGCGGCTTCGCATGCTTGGGTGGCTGCTCGTACTTGGCGGTGTGTACCTGCTGCTTCGCAACCTGCGTCTGTTCATTCCCATCGTGCAGGATCAAGTATTCCCGATCGTCCTGATCCTCGGCGGATTAGTGCTCCTGTTGTTGCGCTCGGGCCCGAGGCACAGTTGACCAGCCGGCTGGCGCGCCGGGGTCTCGCGTGGGGCGCGGAATCCCCGGATGTGGGACGCCCCCGGGAGGTGAACCCTACCGGGCACTCGCCGGAAGCAGCGGGAGCGGGTGTCCCAAGAAGTCGCGGCACCAGATCAGCTTGAAAGTGCGCACGACCTTCCCGCGGCGGACGACCGGGATCACGGGCCCGGGCTCGAGGGACCCGCACCCGGCCCCGAGATCGACCTGGATGGGGTACCGCCCGTCGCTGATGAATAGCCCGTCCCATCCGCGGAGCGCGCGCCACGATGCCCACACGCCGTACTGATCCAAGCCGGTGATCGTCGTCGTTGGATACCTGCCGTTCGTGTAGACGTCGAACTGCGCCATCACCTGGTACCGATCGGTGGTGATGAAGTAGGGACCGCGCGCGCCGGCGCGGGCGGTTTCGGTGATCTTGCCCACGGCATCGCGCCACCCCATGTAGTCGACGGTCGGGTCGAGGCGCGGCGGGAGAAGGGCCGGGCCGATCACCGGGACCGCGTAGATCAGTGCGGTGAGGAGGAGCGTCGTTGCCAACACCGCGATCGCAGCCCGCCGCCATGCAAGGCGGCGCGCCAGCCAGGGTTGTTCTGTCGCAAGGCCGGCGAGTGCGATCGTGGCGGTGACGTATCCGGGAGCCGCCCAGTGGCCTTTGACCTCGCCAAAGAGGCTCACGCCGAACATCGCGGCGATCACGGGCACGCCAGAAGCGGACAGGAACAGCCATGCCTCGTCTGCTGACAGGCCGCGCCACGTCGCGACCGCAAGCGCCCACACGAGCGCTGGAAGCATCAGCGGCCCGAAATACACGAGTTCCAGCCCAACGAGCGTTGGAAAGTTGCCGCGGCCCGACCAACCGGGCCGGCCGACGTCAATCGCAAACGAGATCCAATGGTGAGCGACATTCCACCACACGACCGGGGCGAAGACCGCGAGGGCAAGCGCGAGCGCGCCATACGGCTCCCACCGGCGCCACCAGCGGCGTTGAGACGGGGCGAGGGCGAGCCATGCGCTGGCCGAGACCGGGAGGAAGGCCCCTGTGTACTTGCTCTGGAGGGCAAGCCCGGTCCAGAGACCGGCCGCCGCCCACGCGGAACTCGTACCCCTGTGCGCGGCACGCCACGTCCACAACAGGGCCAACACCCAGCACAGCCCCAGCGGCGCATCGGGCGCGGCGAGGACCCCGGCGCCGGCGAACACCGGCACGATGTTGAACAGGACGACCGACCACGTGGCCGCGTCGGGTCGCCCCAGCACCTCGCGGGCGAGCACGTACAGAGCCAGGGATGTGACAAACGACAGCACCGCTGCAACGCCGTGGACCGCGAGTCCGGGGTTGGCAACAAGACGCGTCGCGGCCCAGATCAGCACGGCGATCGCGGGAGGGTGATCGACGTAGCCGGCCGCGAGATGTCGCGACCAGTCCCAGTAGTACGCTTCGTCATCGCCGAGCGGGAGAGCGGCGGCGATCACCAGGCGAAGCGCGAGCAGCGCTAGAAGGCCCGCGAGCATGAGGCGGGAAGGGCGGAGCACTGCTCGATGGTACCCAAACACGCGAGCCGCCGTCAACGTGCGGCCTGTAGGAGCCCTCTGCGCCAATCCCGAATTCGACAGTTCGTGGCGACGAGCTCCACGATCGCAATTGCGATCGACGGCCCCATGGGATCCGGCAAGAGCACAGTGGCGCGCGAGGTGGCGAGGCGCCTCGGCTTTCGTTACGTGGACACGGGTGCGATGTATCGGGCGGTGGCGGTGGTGGCGCTTCGCCGCGGCATCCCGGCCGATGATCCGGAAGCGATCGCCGGCGTGGCGCGCGCGATCCGGCTTGGCGTCCAAACGGGACCGGACGGTGGCACCCGCGTAACCGTGGACGGGGACGACGTGACCAGCGAGCTTAGGACCGTATCCGTGAACCGGTTCGTCGGAAAAGTGGCGAGCGTTCCCGGGGTCCGCGCCGTACTGGCGGCGCTGCAACGAGAGTTGGGGGCCGCCGGCGGGGCGGTCATGGACGGACGCGACATCGGGTCGGTGATCCTGCCGGAGGCGCGCGTCAAGGTTTTTCTCACCGCCTCCCCCGAGGTGCGGGCGCGCCGCAGGCAGACGGAGCTCGCGGCAGCCGGAGAGACGGTTTCTCTCGAGGAGGTGCGGCGGATCGAGGACGAGGACGATCGCGCAGCGGCCACGCGTGAGGTAGGACCGCTCCGGGTGGCGCCGGACGCTGTCGTGATCGACAGCAGCGATCTGGACGTCGGGCAGGTCGTAGATCAGATCCTCGCACTCGTGGAGCAGGCGCGTGGTCTATAGGGTGTCCAAGGTCATTCTGGTGGCCGTGCTGCGGCGGTGGTTCGGGTTCCAGGTGGAGGGGCGGGACCACGAGCCCGCGGACGGGCCCGTGGTCGTGGTGTGCAACCACCGAAGCGACCTGGATCCGCTGGTCGTCGGCGCGGCGTTGCGCCGGCGCGTGACCTTCATGGCGAAGCAGGAGCTGTTCCGGGTGCCGGGGGTGCGATGGTGGATCAGCGCCTGCGGCGCCTTTCCCGTACGGCGTGGTGAAGCCGACCGGCAGGCGCTTCGCACGGCCCTCCGCATCCTCACGGCCGGAGGTGTGCTGGTCATGTTCCCGGAGGGAACCAGGGGGGTGGGTCCTGAGCTGCGTCCCCCCGAGCCCGGCGCCGCGTTGCTGGCGCTTCGCACCGGCGCAGCCGTGTTGCCGGTGGCCATCACCGGAACGAACGAGGTCATGCCCCGCGGCTCGCACTGGCCCAGGCGCAGCACGATCCGGATCAGAATCGGGGAGCCGGTACAGGTTCCGGCGCCGCAAGCTGGCGACAACCGCGCCAGGCCGCGGCGGGAGGAGATCGACACACTCGGCCGGCACTACATGGGGCAGATCGAGCACTTGCTGACCACGCGCCCGTGAGCTCTCGCCTCGGGATGACTTCCCGAGATCTGAGACCGGCACAGTAGCCGCACGCAGTGTAAGGGCGCCACAGGACCGTGCGTTCCGCGGCCTCGACAATAGGCGGGTTGCCGCCTATCATGGGAGGGAATTGGAAGACCGCGGCCGCGAGACGACCGGAAGTGAGGGCTTGAGACGATGAAGATGGTGGTGGCCAAGCACATGGGATTCTGCGGGGGAGTGCGCCGTGCCGTGGACATGGCGCAGCAGACCGCAGAGGCGGGCGGCCCCGTGAACACGCTCGGGCCGCTGATCCACAACCCGCAGGTCGTCCAGCGGCTCCAGAGCGCCGGCGTCACGGTGGCGAACCAGACCGACGGTCTCACGGGCGGCACGTTCGTGGTCTCTGCGTACGGGGTCGAGCACGCCGCGCTGGACGAGGCCCGGGCGCGCGGGATGAAGATCGTGGACGCGACCTGCCCGGTCGTCCTCCGGGCGCACGCGGTGGCCGAGAAGCTTGCCGGCGAAGGCTACCAGATCATCTGCATCGGCGACCACGGCCACCCCGAGATGGTGACGCTCAAGGAGATGCTGGGCGACCGGGTCACGATCGTCCACACGCGGGAGGAAGCCGCTCAGGTTAAGGTCACTCAGAAAGTCGGCGTGGTCACGCAGACGACACAGTCGATGGAGAACTTGCGCCTGATCGTGGGCGACCTTGTGCTCCGCGTAAAGGAGCTCAAGGTGCTCAACACGCTGTGTCCGGCGATCACGGTGCGGCAGGACGAGACGAACGCAATGGTCGGCCACGTCGATGCGCTGCTCGTGGTCGGGGGTCTGGGCAGCTCGAACACGACCCGGCTGGCGGAAATCGGTCGCGCCAGAGGCCTGCCGACGTACCACGTCGAGACCGCGGGCGAGATCGCGCCCGAATGGTTCGACGGCATCGAGACGCTGGGAGTGGTGTCGGGCGCCAGCACGCCGGACTGGATCATCCAGGACGTGATGCGCCGGCTGGCCTCCGCGGGAGGCGCAGGATCCTCGGACGAGCGTTGACCTCAGGGGCACGCGGTAGGACGCCGCCACTCGGGTTCCGGTGATGGCCGCCGCAGTTCCCATCGTGGCGATCGTGGGCCGTCCCAACGCCGGCAAGTCCGCACTGTTCAATCGATTGCTCGTGCGGCGTGTGGCGATCGTGGAAGCCACGCCCGGGGTGACCCGCGACCGCGTGGCCGCGCCCTGCGAATGGACGGGCCATGCGTTTACGCTGGTGGACACAGGGGGCCTCGTGTCCAGTCCTGCGGAGCCACTCGCGGCGGAGGTGCGCCGGCAGACCGGACGCGCCATTACCGAGGCCGACCTCGTACTGTTTCTTGTGGACGCCTCCGCGGGTTTGACGCCCGAGGATGAACTCATTGCCCAGTCGCTGCGCGAGAGCGGCCGCCCGGTCCTCGTCGTGGCCAACAAGGTCGACCTTCCTTCCGCCAATCTCGGGGCGTACGAGTTCCACGCGCTCGGGTTCGGCGATCCCATGCCGGTCTCGGCCACACACGGGCTCGGCATCGGGGACCTGCTGGACGCGGTCGTCGCTCGTCTGCCGGCGCTGTCCGGCACCGGTCACTCTCCGGGAGGGCCGGCCGAGGAGGCTCCTCCCGAGACGGCCGCTCCCGTGCGCGTCGCGGTCCTCGGTCGTCCGAACGTCGGGAAGTCGTCTCTCGTCAACGCCCTGCTCGGCGAGGAGCGCGTGATCGTCACGGCCGAACCGGGGACGACTCGGGATGCGATCGACACCGCACTGATCTACGATGGGCGTCCCGTCATCTTGATCGACACCGCGGGGCTGCGCCGCCGCAGCCGCGTGACCCAACCCGTCGAGTACTACAGCACGCGCCGCTCCTACGACGCTCTCGCGCGGGCGGACGTCGCCGTCCTCGTCGTGGATGCCACTGCCGGGATCACGGACCAGGACCAGCGAATCGCGCGGACGGCGTACGAGGCGGGGCGAGCGGTCGTGGTCGCGGTCAACAAGTGGGATCGTCTCACAGGATACACGCGCACGGACGTGGAGCGGGTCGCGCAGCAGCGATTGCAATTTCTAGGGGGCGTGACCGTGTGTCCGACGGTCGCCACACGCGGCGAGGGCATCGCAGGGCTGATGCGCGCGGTCTTCGATGCCGAGTCGGCCCGCCGGATCCGGATCGCGACCGGACCACTCAACAAGCTGATCGGGCAGGCTGTCGCGGCTGCGCCGCCGGCCGCCGATAGGGCGGGGCGGCGGCTTCACATCTACTATGCAACGCAGCCCGACACGCATCCGCCTCACGTGGTGCTGTTCGTCAACGATCCGAGCTTGTGGAGCGAGGAATACCGGCGGTACCTGGAACGGCGACTCCGGGAGGCGTTTGGCCTGCGCGGCACGCCCGTCAGGTGGTCGATCAGGAGCAGGAGAGGGGCCGCGGCCGCGCGAAGCGTCGAGCCACAGGAATGAACGGTCTGGTACCCGGCGCCCTTGCAGCCAGCTATTTGATCGGGTCGGTGCCGACCGGCCTAGTGTTGGTGCGTCTGCTCAAGGGTGAGGATATCCGGCAGCACGGCAGCGGCAACATCGGCACCGTGAACGTGTTTCGAATTGCCGGAACGCCCATTGCCGCGGTCGTGCTCGCGGTGGACATCGTCAAAGGGCTCGTGCCCGTCTTGCTGGCCGCCCGCCTGGGTACCGGGCCGTGGGTCACGATGCTGTGTGGCCTCGCCGCGATCGTCGGCCACAATTGGTCCGTATTTCTCGGATTTCGCGGGGGCAAGGGCATCGCTACGTCCTTCGGCGTTCTCGTCGGTCTTTCCCCAGCTGCCGCGCTCGCCGGCGCCGCGGTGTGGATCCTCGTGGTGGCGGTCACGCGGTACTCCTCGCTTGGGTCGCTGCTCGCCGTGCTGGCGGTCCCGATCGTTCTGTGGCTCCTCGGCCAGCCGCAAGCCTATGTCGTCTTCGGCGTGGTCGCCGCGGTGTTCGCGTTCTACCGTCACTGGGGCAACATTCGTCGACTGGTCGCCGGTACCGAACTACGGATCACCGACCACGAACCTCCGAAGTCATAAGGTCCGGGCGCGCACGTCTTCGACCATTCCAGCCGCCTATCTGGCCCGGCTAGTGGCTCCTCCAGACGAGCGAACCGGCGCAATCGCTTACTACGACCCGTCGATCACGGAGCCAAAGTCAAGACGGTTGCCGCTGGGATCCGCGATGCCGAAGTCTCGCATCCCATATGACCGATTCTCCAGCGTCTCTGTGACAGCCGCGCCGGCTTTGGTGAGGCGTTCGTAATACACATCGACGCCCGACGTTTGGAAATAGACGTGGGATACGCCTCGGGGTCCCGCTTTCCCGCGTTGCCCCAGCATCAGTTCCACTCCGTCGCGGCATACGCTCGCGATGTAGGGCGGATCTCCCCAAGTCCAACCAAGCTGGAAACCCAGGACGTCCCGATAGTATTCGACGGCACGGGTGAGGTCGTCCACTGACAGAACCGGAATCACCGCCTTGAAAGACTCCATCTGTACTCCTCCGCCGATCTTGTTGGCTACGCCAGGGGCGGTTTCTTCTTAGTTATACCGTGCTACGGGTCGCGAGTACAAATGTGCTGAGCCTGTGGGAGTGAGCGCTGTGATTTCGCGCGTGGAGACAGGCAGAGACGTGAACGGACGCGAACAGTGGAAGCATGCACGTGCTCTGCTACGGTGCGGGCGCAGTCGGCTCGCTGATCGGCGGCCACCTGTCGCGCAGCGGCGACGCGCAGGTGACACTCCTCGGCCGGCGGGCCCACGTAGCCGCGGTGAGAACATGGGGGCTTCACCTCGAAACGCCCGAGGGCGTCGTGCGGTGCAAGCGCCTGGATTCGATCACGACGCTCGATGACATGCGGGAACAACCCGATGTCGTCGTCCTCACGGTCAAGGCGTATCAAACCGCGGATGCGGTCACGCAGCTCGCGTCGCTGCTGCAGCGGGGCGTGCAAATCGTGACCCTCCAGAATGGCGTCGGGAATGAGGAGCTGATCGCGGGCAACGCCAGGCCGGATCGAGTGACGGCGGGGGCGGTAACACTCAGCGTCAGCCTGTTACGGCCGGGCGTGGTGCGGCAACACACCGCGGACGGCGGCGTGGCCCTGGCGCCGGTCGGCGGCGCGACTCCGATGCCGGAGTTCGCCGAGGTCTTGCGTCACGCCGGGTTCCGCGTCGAGACATTCCCGGACTACCGCGCGATGAAGTGGAGCAAGCTCCTGCTCAACATGCTCGGGAACGCGACGTCGGCGATCCTCGACCTCGCGCCCCCGGAGATCGCGCGCCATGCGCGGCTATTCGGCGTCGAGCGCGACGCATTTCGGGAAGCGGTCCGTGTCATGCACGCACTGCGCCTGGAGCCGGTCGCGCTACCCGGGTACCCGGTACCCGCCCTCGTCAGGGTCATGCGAGGGCCCGCGTGGGTGGCCCGCCGGGTCGTCGGGCCGAAGCTCGGCGGTGGCCGCGGCGGAAAGATGCCGTCGCTCTGGGAAGACCTGGAGCGCGGGCGTGATCGTAGCGAAGTCGAGGTGCTGAACGGCGCCGTCGTGCGCGAGGGCGCCGCGCTCAGGGTCCCAACGCCGGTCAACGCCCTCCTGACCCAGGTGCTCGTCGGGCTCGCCGCCGGGCGGCGGGACCGCGAGGAGTTCCGGCGAAAACCCGACGCGCTCCTCAGACTGCGCCGGACAGGCGCGACATAGGGGCCCACGGGACGTGTCGACCACGGGTTCGCAGGATCTGGTCCATGGCGGTTGGTCCACGGCGTACGCCAGCACTGGCCTACACGCGTACTGGCTCAGGCCGTCGGCTCAGGCACCAATACTCCCTGGCCGCCTCTTTACCCAGCAACCTCGAACGCGATTCTATGGCGTTGCACGCGTGCTACGGGCCGCCTGGGGGCAGGAGCGTACCCAGGCTTCCGAGACCAGAAGCATCGGGGACGCTTGCCCCGCCGACGTCGCGAGGCGCGGGATAGCGTGCCCTCACTTCGTGGCGTAGACTATTCGTGTGCCGACCGGGCCCGAGGGGCGCGGCCGCCCTATACGTTCAGGTGGACGGCCGTCCGGGTCCGCGACGACGAGAGGAGGCATCGAATGAGCGGGAACGGCAAGGGCACCCTCGAGGGCGAGATTGCGATGGTGACGGGCGGAAGCGGGGCCATCGGGGAGGCGATCGCGCGCCGGCTCGCCGCCGACGGTGCCGCGGTGGCGATCCTGAGCCGCCACGCCGAGACCCGCGAACGTGCGGCCGCGGCGCTGACCGGCGCCGGCCACCGGGCGCTGTCGGTCGAGTGCGACGTGCGGTACCGACCGCAGGTCCGGGCCGCGGTGGAGCGCGTCATCGCGGAGTGGGGCAGGATCACTATCCTCGTCAACACCGCCGGGATCGCCGTGCACGAACCGTTTCTGGACCTCGCCGACGAGACCTGGGAGAACGTCCTCGCGGTGAACCTGACCGGGATGTTCATTACCTCCCAAGAGGTAGCCCGCCGGATGGTGCGGTCCGGCGGCGGTACCATCATCAATATGGGCTCCATCGCCGCGCACATCGCGCACAGCGCCCAGACCGTGTACGCGACCAGCAAGGCCGGGATCGAGGCGCTCACCCGCGCCATGGCGTTTGAGCTCGCACCGGTCGGCATCCGGGTGAACGGGATCGCGCCTGGGACGATCGACACGCGCTTTCTGGTCGGCATCTTGAGCGAGGACGCACGCGCCGCACGCGTTCAGCGGATCCCCATGGGGAGGCTCGGAACGCCGGAGGACGTCGCGGGGGTCGTGGCTTTCCTCGCCTCGCGCGACGCACAGTATATGGCCGGGTGCATAGTGCGGATCGATGGCGGTCTGCTCCTCGCGGGGTTTCGCACCTGAGGGCCGCGGTCGCGCCCGACGCATGGGCGTCGGGCGCCTACCTCGCGGTGATGGTGTCCATCGCGGCATACGTGACCTGGTACTGGGCGCTCGCCGCCGGCGGCATCGCACGCGTGGGCCTGGCGCAGTTCGCGCAGCCGATCGTCACGCTTGGGCTGGCGGTGATCATGCTGCGGGAGGCGATGACCCTGCCGCTCGCTGCCGCCTGCATTCTCGCCGGCATCTCGCTCGCCCGCGAGTAGCGGCGCCCGCGGCTATCCTGGACTAGCGTTCCGGGTCTGATCGTTGCTCGTTCGACCCAGGCGTGCCGACGGGATTGTTTCGATCGGCGTCCCTAGCGTTCGGTGAAGACGACATCGAGGTGGAGTCCCTCGTAGACGTTTATCAGGAACTCCTCACCTCGCTCTAGTCGACGGATCACGTTCTGCCTCCCGCGCAACCCGATGGCTTCGCTTTGGGGGAGCGCAGCGACGCGGACGGAAGCGGACTTGCTTGTCGTCGTCGTACACGATCCCCTTCAAAGCGTCGAGGACGGGCTTGGCGACGTTGTCGACATTCGCGCGCACGTTCCTAACCGTGGCGGCGAACCGCGCGGCTCGCACAGTACACCAGCAGCACCTACGAAGTGAAACACACCATCGGGATTGATACGAGCGATCTTTACATTGCTCGAACTGGCGTCCGGGGCGCTAATGACCTTGTGTGGGCTGGACGCAGCGCCAACTATGCTGCAAAGCTCTCTGCGCTCTGCGGATCATATTCGACGTATATCACAGCCGAAGTATACAACAACATGAACGACCAGGTGAAGTTCTCAGAGAATGGCAAAGGAACGAATATGTGGACCGCGCTAAAGTGGAACACGTTTGACAACCGTACGATCTACGGATCCACGGGCAGTGGAGCATTCCTTGATTAAGTGTTTGTTCGTGCGTGTCCCCTTGAGTCATGCCGCTTGCGTCGGTTTCTGAACAAGCAGGAATGAGTCGCCATTTCTTCGATCCCATCTTCCAACCGTCCAGATGAGGGACTTGCTGCCTACATTGGACGCACGCGCCCCGCAAAAAGTGTTTCGACAGGGAGGTGACGCGGTGATATACTCAGGTAGGCACTCCTCGCAAGACCGTGTGAATCGGGCCGTAGCGCAGCTTGGTAGCGCACCTGAATGGGGTTCAGGTGGTCGCCGGTTCAAATCCGGCCGGCCCGACCAAGCAGGACAAGGCGTTTCGCACGATCGCCGTTCTCCCGCAACCCCGGACCACAGCCTAACCACAGCCTATCCCGGCCCGTCGGCCGCGGAGGCATCGTAGGGGATGCGCGCCTTCGCGGTGACGGCCGCCCGTCCAGAGATGGTCTCGATGACGCTCGCCGGCCGATGCGGATCGTGGAGACCGCTGCGGCATCTGGCCCGCGATATTGCCGCCCATACGTCCGCTGGAGCAGATGGTGGAGGCGCGCACGAAGGAAACGGCGACGGCCCTGCGCGCGAGGGCGCTTGCCGCGCAGCAGCGCTTCAGCGAAGTGAAGCGCGCGGAGCCGTCTGTGGCAAGAGCTGGCGACGGTGCTGCTGCGGACGCCGATCCGGCGCTTTCGCACGGTGAAGCGCCCGCGGAGGGCGATGCTACGCGGCCCAGCGGGGCACAGCGTGCGGTGGCGGCGAGGCTGGAGGCCGCCGACGGCCTGCTTGCCAAGGTCGAAGCCACCGTGGACCGGCTCGAGCAGGCATTGCAGGATGCTGGCGCAGCGAAGGACATCGCTTCCCTGGCGCGTGAGCACATGGCGGCCGTACGGCTGCTGCTCGAGGTCGAAGGGCGGTTGCGACCAGCGCCGGCCGTTCTAGACGCCGCCGTAGATGAACCCGTGACAACCGCGTGGTGAACGCGCTTTGACAAAGGGGAGTGAAAACGGCGCTGCTGGACGCCTTGTCCTGCAAGGGGTTCGTGGCGCGGTGCGCGGAGGGGTGTTCCCAAGGAGCTCCTTTTGACCAGGGGAGGGGCAGACGTGAGAGCAGGGCGACGGCGAGCGTATTCTATCGGACGTTGAGTGTACGCCGTCACCCACCGCTTGCCTTGTCTCCGCGGCGCGATGCGTCTCGGCGACGGCGTCCTTACCCCTTGAACCGACGACGGATGGCACCGACGACGAAAGGCAGCGCCTGTCCGAGCAGCGCGAGCGACGACGGCTCAGGCTTTGGGTTTGGGTGAGCCTCACTCCCGAACGCCCGCACACCGCCGTCCTTCCTCGCCCTGGTCCGTCTGGCCTGCATCGTCGGGCCAGCGACGCGATGGAACCCGAGTATCGCCCTCGGGCGACTCGCGGCCAGCCCGCCTACCGACCGCCCGCGGTGCTGCCGACCCCAGCCTCCCAAACTCGGAGGCCGGCCCACGAATGCCTACTGACCCATCACCGCCCGGAACACTCGGAGAAAGTTCCCGCCCAACACTTTTACGATGTCGTCGTCGGAGTAGCCTCGTTTGACAAGCGCAGCAGTGATGTTGGGAAGTTTGCTCGGGCTATCCAGCCCCTGAGGATGAATCAAATGAACATCGAGCGCTCGGCTCACGATCGGGATTTCGGGATACTTTACGTGAGACCCGGCCATGCGCTCTTTTGAGTATCCCCGTTCGTCGCCGACGTCTGTGCCGATTCCCACGTGATCAATACCAACAAGGCGTCGGACGTACTCGATGTGGTCCACGTAATCCTCGATCGTTGTCCCCGTGTTCTCGCCGCCCTTGCGCAGGAATCCGGATTTCGCGGCGATTCCGATTACTCCACCCTTGCTGGCCAGGGCTTTGATCTCCTCGTCGGTTTTCCCCCGAATCGTGTCGCACAGGGCGCGCGCAGTGCAGTGCGTAACGGTCACGGGGTGGTCCGAAACCTCGATCGCGTCCAATGTCGTACGGATGCCCACGTGAGACAGGTCGATAATGATGCCGAGATCGTTCATGCGCTTCACGACATCCACGCCGAACCTGCTGAGGCCGCAATTCGTCTTCTCGCCGCAGCCATCCCCGACGAAATTCCGTCGCTGATACGTCAGCTGCATGATGCGTACGCCGAGCTCGCGAAACACGTCCAGCAGAAAGACTCTCCCCTCCAGGGGGCTAGTATCTTGGCACCCCATGAAGATCGCCACCTTGCCGGCGGCCTTGGCCTTCGCGATGTCGGCGGTGCCCTTTGCGATCAACACGTCATCGGGGAAACGCCGGTAGACCTCCCACCAGCCCTGAAGGGATTGGAGCGTTTCAATAAGGCGCTCGTCGACGGCCACACTGTGGTGGCTGACGGTCACGCCTGACTGCCGGAGCTTGGCGATGTATTCGGCATCGCCGTGTCGTAGCATGGTCGAATCGAGGGCGTTGATGACGACGCTCTCACGGTGAAGCCGCTCCGCCCGTGCGCGTTGCTCCGGAGTCAGGCTGTCCGTTTGTGCTGCCGTTTCCATGTCCGCACCTCCTTCAGCTCGTACCGATCGATGTGTTGGGGCCGCCCAGCTTCGTGGCAGCGGAGACTGGCGCTCGCTCTATATGCGATCGGGCTGTTGCACAAACCGTCCGGGCAGGCCCGCCCGGTAGTCTGGACGTCCGTAGAACATGCCGAGATACCAGGGGAAGTAATGATAGGCCCATGCGCAGAGCCGGTTGGCATACAGCAGGAAGGCGGTGAGCAGCTCTCGCACCTCGTCGCGCGACGCCACGCTTTGGACGGCGGCTCGCAATTCCGACGAGAACCGGTCGAGCGTCGTGAACCCGCAATAGCCGAGAAACCCAGAGTATCCGGCAGAGAGGCTGTTGAGCACAACGGTCAGTGCGCCTGCGTCCAGGGTGTCCACGAGCTGGAGTAGTGGATACAGCGTGTACATGACGTAGTCTCTCAACATGCCGTCGGCGTGCACCCATGGGCCGAAGTACTGGCCGAACGATCCCGCTGATCCCACCTTTCCCTGCCGCAGTCGCTCGAGGTCCTCCGGCTCGACCGTGGTGATCCTGGAGGCTTCGTGCGCAAAGGCCTTCGCGACGGGGTGGGTCGGTTCGGCCTGGGCCCGGTGCGTATCGGGTGCCCCGTGGGGGCAAACCGTCACCCAGATGAGGTCCTTTGTCCAGCAGGTGCTTTCCCAAATCGCTTTCCCTACGAGCGGTAGAACATCGACCGATGCGGGCACGACGCGACCGAGAACCGGCGCCGAAAGGCTCTCCAGTCCCTTGCCGTATTGAATCGAGAACTTGTTCCCGGTACCTTGCGAGAACCGTATCCGTCCGATTGGCGCCTGATCGATGCGCTCCCGATGGCGAACACGTGCCGTGCTGACCAACGGTGCCCACGCGAAAATCGTCTCTCCCGAGACGATCGGGTGGTCCTGCAATACGGTAAAGGGCAGGCTGGCCCAAAAATCATCGCAGAGCTCTGGGTTGAGATCGTCCGCGAGTTCCGCGACCACATTGATGTTAAGCGTCGGCCAGGTAATATCAACGAGCCTTCCCATCTTCGCCTCCCCGCGTCGCACGTACGGTGCTGCAGCACCCCCGCCGCTTCCGACTCCGCGCACAAACGCAAAGCCACCGCGTCGCGCGGTGGCTCCCTCTCTCCTCTCGCCTCTGAGCCGCCCAGCATTCGTACGGTACCTTGGTTCGGTGGTCGGAAACGCCTCTCCTTCCGTACTCGCCGCCGAAATTGGGGACCGCTCGAGAGGGAGCGCCGCCGCGCCGGACAGACGCTTCCGGCGTCAGCAAGCTGGCGGCCTAGAGATCCGAGAAACACTCGGGGTGCCGCGAGAGGAGTTTCGAGGCACGCGTCGTAGGAAAAGGGCGACGGCGAAGTTTGTGGAGACCGCCGGCAACGGGCTCACAGGTGAGCGTGGGAGTAGATGTTAGGGAGCCGCGTCGCTTTGACGTGGCTGTTTTTGTTTGTGAGGTGGACGCAGGCGCGTCTCCTGTGGCGTTGGACGCGCGGCGATCGGCATCGCGAGAGCAGACGTGAAGGGAGGCGGCAAGCCATGACACGGAAGCGCGGGCACGGGGGACACCCTGCCTTCGGTATGACCGTTAGTCGTCTCGTGAACCTTGCGGGGGTGATTTGCCTGATCCTCGCCGCCGCG
>Ga0187782_10000354_pt1 | contig 30334 bp, 23 predicted proteins | sample 0715_SJ02_MP15_2_FD_132454 | JGI IMG/M metagenome (GOLD analysis project Ga0187782, IMG submission 132454) | Tropical peat soil microbial communities from peatlands in Department of Meta, Colombia - 0715_SJ02_MP15_20_MG | ecosystem: Environmental > Terrestrial > Soil > Wetlands > Peat | place... | reverse complement strand
TTCGAGTCGATCCACACGCGAACCGTATCTTCGTCGTCCTTGATGCTTACCAACTCCGTGTCTCCGCTTGAGGAGAGCGCGCGCAGCGCGGCAAGTACATCGAGTTCATCCTCCCCGGCGGAAAACAGCGCGTCCACCACCTTCATGGGAATCTTGACTTCGACTTTCGATTCCTTTGCAGTTGCGTTCTTGGCCGAGACCTCTTTACCTTCTGTTTGTTTCGCCGTCTTGTCGCACACCTTCTTTTCCGTGACATGGATATATAGGTAGCCGGCACTCTTCGCCACGCGCACGTTGTCCCCGTTGCCCTGGACTGTCACATACTCACCATCTTTGGAGGACCGCACCGCCTCCAGCAGCGTACGAAGATCGACGTCGTCCAGGTGGGCATTGTGGATGTGTACCTTGCCTCCCCGAAGATTCTCATGATGGATGGCGGGCAGGACCTTTTCCGCCATTTCCACGGGCACGTTCACTCTCACTGTCTCGCCGCTATTGTCCTTGCTCTCCACCCGCACATGAATCCATTGGTCGGGCTTGGGGGAGGTTTGCGCCGCCCCTCGGCTGGGTAGGAAGGCACATGCGCCAACGACCAGGCAGCCGGCTAAGCCGAGGAAACCCCTTGAAATATGGTTCATGGAAAAGCTCCTTTGGTCATAGGTACGGAGAGGGGGTAGGAAAAGTTCCAGCCCCGGGTAGGAAACCCCTAACCGTTTCTGAGGTGGGTTCAGGCTTTAGCGGTTCAAGGGTGGCTCCTGCAGCGGCGATTTTGCCCGGTTGCGAAAAGGTGTTTGGCACACGGGGTCGGAGCCTCAGTTCTTCAAACCTGAGGAATTCGTTCCAGGGCTGGCCACTGCGCCAGCCCTGCGACTGGCTACCGGCCCAGCGGCACTTCGCCGAAATCCAATTGAGGGAAAAGGCTTTGCGGCGAGGCAGGAAAGAGGGGCAACCCATCGTCACTATTATCGGACGAGCCATCATGACGATGCCGCAGGGAATGAATTCCCATCCGAGATAGGTCAAAAGCACTGTACAGGATATTGCCGCGCACGACGTCGCTCTTATACAGCAGCACCTCATTCCGAAAATAGCGGACAATGCGCGACCTGGGTCGTATGGGGATCAAAGGGTTCAAGCGGGTGTATTCAATCGACGGCCTGGGGCAATCCTTCAACTGCACGATCGTCAGCATCCCGTCCGTGCGCATCTCGTCGCCGCTCGAATTGACCATCAATGGACGCACATCCGGCCTCGGCAAAAGGTAGACAGAATCGACGCATCCTGAAAGCGTGAGATCCCGCACAAGCATGTTTACTCCGTCATCCAGATTTCGATCGATGTGATGAATGAACTTGTGGTAGCGAAGCGACAGCACGGCGCTGGTCTCCCGCGTATACGCGGCTAACCATGCCTCCTGGTTCATCACCGGCTGAGGCTGGCCCCAAAGGCGCACGTGCTCGCGTTTCCCGTAGCTATCAAAGCTCTTTTGCCAAGTGAAATCCTGTGGCTTCCCGCTCAGCAGTTGGTGGGAGACCGGCATTGTCGGATAGTTGGTAAACGTCAGGAAGGCCTCAAACTGCTTGATAAAGGCCCGCGTCGAGTTGGGGTCGCCCGGTAGCCATCCCGCCGCGCTAAAAGCGTCCTGCATCTGCTGGCGCGAGCCCAGAAAAAGAATATTGACGAGGTCCGCCTCTTTTCCGTAGGTCGTTGTTGTTCGCTCCGGAACTCCTTGAAGCACTTGTTCGATATCCCAGCGCTCAAACTCGTCCAGTTGAAAAGAAACGGGGGGAAGCTCAGGCTGATCCGCCACGTAAAGGGGAACCTCGAGCTGCAGGCGAAGGTCGGTTCCCGGCGGAAGATAGATCTCCGGCTCGGGCAGGACGCTCACCGAACGATAAACGATCAGGGTCAAATCCCCGTACGGATTGTACGTCGGCAAATGAATCAGGCCACTCGTAATCCTGCCCTGCGGCGTATTCGTCGACCGGATGCCGTGGATGACCCCTTTCTTGGCGATCTCCCGGGCATCATCAATCTCTACCACCTGGGCGGCAACTGGCAGTATCTCCCCCGTGGCGGTCACCAGCCGGTTGAATTGAATCTCCAACGAAGCCGTATCACGCCGGAAACCCAAGCCCACCTTGTGGACCGACACCACCTCCCCATCCACTTCGAGCCCCGCCGGAAACACCGGCGTAGAACCGCATTCGGGTGATTGGATGAGTACCGCTCTTACCGAGGTTCCTGGTTTGGAACTGTACGATGCTACGGGATCAAGTAGCCGAATCCAGAAGGACTTGCCCGCCGGCACATACTCGCAATTGGCCGAGACACGGCCGGCGAACGGGAGGAGCAGAAATGCAAGCAGAAAGGATGCGTTCGGACGGAATCGCAAGGAGCTCATCCGGCTGCTCCGGGCTTGGCATGCCGGGGCCTGTGGGACAGATCGGTCACGCATCAACACTTATACCTCTAGCTCCAAGTCATTCCTGACCAGTGTGCACGAACTGGCTCCCTTGAGCTGCTTATATCTCCCCGGCGATTGCGAAAAACGCAACTGGCATCGCTTATCGCAACTGGCATCGCTTATAGGAGTTCAACCCTCTTATGCGTTATGCGCGGGCGGGACCGCTGACTATGGGATGGGAGATGTCCTCCCAGCCTGAACCACCCCTATATAGTACTCCTAGGATACCCCAAACCCCACGGAGACACGTCGGGAAGTTGCAAGCAGCCAGCTACTTTACTTCACTTCGCGAACGGTTCCGATCTTGACCGTGCTGCTGTACCGCTTGTAATTCGAATAGCGGATTGTCATTCGGATGTGTACGTCCCCAGTGCTGAAGTGCAAATAATCGTCGGCCCGCGTAAACACAGGAAACCAGTAGCCCTTTTCAATGTTCTGCCGGTAGGTGCGGAACCGTGGGAACACGTTCTCGTTCCCTTTCTTGATGATGTCCGGGACCGCCTTGCCGTCGGTCATCACGATTTGTAGGTCTTTGTCGTCCACCCACACGCGACCTTGAAAATAGCGCTGATTCTTCTCGATGACCTTTGGCCCCACGTCGAAAACGTAGGTGGCAAGCTCGTCCACCTGCTGTCGGCCCACGTAATTGATGTTGTACTTAGGCAACTCCGCCGTCGTGAGCACGAAGGGCTGAACGTTGCGCACGTCGTCCAGGTCCTGCTGGGTCAGCAATATTCGTTGCAGTGTGTCCTGGGGCGCGTAGGTGACTTTTTCGAAGCGCTTTCCGTCAGGCGTAAAAATGATGTCGCTGGTTTCCGAGTGTTCCCCATCGGGACGCCCGTCCTCGTCCAGAGTCTGGATGGAGAATGTCTGCGTGTACGTGTAGTTGTCGCGCTCCACCTTGAATTCGGCCTCGCGTTCCGCAAATCGCTTGATGATCTCGTCCACGGGGATTGAAGGCGGCTCTTTGGTGATGGGATTGTCGCCTGGCGAACGAATCCCCATGGGTTGGGGCGAGGTGTGATAGGTCTGATTCTGCGGTTGTTGCTGTTGCTGCTGTTGAGGCGCCTGCCGCGGGGTCTGAGTGTGAGAAGCGGGGGCCGTCGGCAGCGGTCCAGGGTCCTGAGCACAGCAAACGGAGACGAGAAATCCCGCAACCAGCAACGCAATTCCAGTTTGAATCGACGGAACAGCAATCTTTTTTGGTGAAGGCACAGGTCTACTCCTCCACGAAGAGTCGTGAGGCTCCCTAACATATAGAGTCTAACGCAAAGCCCCTGGTTGCTCGCAACCCGCCAGATTTCTTACCGATAACATGGGCCAGCCTGTGCCGTCTTGGGTTTTTCGCGTTCCTGTCGCACAGGTTTTCACTTGTCCCGCCAAGGGTGCCAGCCGGTTTTCTTCTGCAGTGGCGGGTTTTTCAGCTTGATCAACTGAACTGAGAACTCTCTACGCCGCCTTCCATTTCAGGAAAACCGCCCCTAGCGGTGGCAACGTCAACGACAGGGAATAGCTTCGTCCCATCCACGCGTGATCACTCGTATTCATCCCGCCGAGATTCCCCACGTTCGACCCGCCATAGATCAGCGCATCCGTATTCAACACCTCGTCAAAATGTCCCGCGCGCGGCACGCCGATGCGGTATCCATACCGAACCACGGGCGTGGCGTTGAGCACAATGAGCAGCATGTCGTCCGGATTCATTCCCCGCCTCATAAAGGAAAAAACGCTGTTGTCCGAATCATTCGCATCCAGCCATTCGAATCCCTGCCAATCGAAATCCACTTGATGCAAAGCCGGCTCCGATGACAGGAGTCTGTTCAGATCCCGAACCAGACACTGCACCCCGCGGTGAGACCCATATTCGAGGAGATGCCAATCAAGGCTCTGCGCTTCGCTCCACTCCCTCCGCTGTGCGAACTCCTGCCCCATGAACGCGAGCTTCTTCCCGGGGTGTGCAAATTGGTAGGCAAACAGCAGCCGCAGATTCGCGAATTGCTGCCACATGTCTCCCGGCATTTTGTGCAGCAGCGAGTTCTTGCCGTGGACAACCTCGTCGTGCGAGAACGGCAAAACAAAATTCTCGCTGAACGCGTAGAGAAAGGAAAAGGTCAGCCGGTTGTGCTCGTAGCGCCGGTAAACCGGGTCCTTCGAAAAATAATGGAGCGTATCGTTCATCCATCCCATGTTCCACTTCAGGCTGAATCCAAGCCCGCCAAGATAGGTCGGGCGAGACACGCTCGGCCAGGCAGTGGACTCTTCCGCAATGGTCAGAATCCCCGGGAATCGCAGGTGCGCCACCTCATTCAGCCTCTTCAGAAAGTCGATGGCGTCCAGATTCTCGCGTCCTCCATATTTGTTTGGAACCCACTGGCCTGACTTGCGCGAATAGTCGAGGTACAACATGGAAGCAACGGCGTCCACGCGCAGCCCGTCGATGTGGTACTTGTCCAGCCAGAAAAGGGCGTTCGAAATCAGGTAGTTCTGAACCTCATTCCTTCCGTAGTTGTATACCAGCGTTCCCCAGTCCGGATGCGAGCCCTGCCGTGGATCTTCATGTTCGTAAAGGTGGGACCCATCGAAATACGCCAACCCATGCGCATCACGCGGAAAATGCGCCGGAGTCCAATCGAGCAACACGCCGATCCCGGCCTGATGACAACGGTCCACAAACTCCATGAAATCGGTAGGCGTGCCGAAGCGGCTTGTCGCCGCAAAATACCCAAGCGTTTGATAACCCCACGAACCGTCGTAAGGATGTTCCATCACCGGCAGCAACTCGATATGCGTGTAGCCCAGGTCCTTCACGTACGGAATCAGCTGGTCTCCAAGCTCGTGGTAGCTCAGCCACCGGTTGCGTTCTTCGGGAATCCTCCGCCAAGAGCCCAGATGCACCTCGTAAATACTGATCGGCGACTGTAGCCAGTTCCTCTGTGCGCGCCCTTCCATCCATGCCGAGTCGCTCCAGGAATGTCTGTCGATTCGCGCCACAACCGATCCGTTATGCGGCCGGAGTTCGGACGCGAATGCATAGGGGTCCGCCTTGAGAGGAAGGACTGCATCATTGCGTCCCACAATCTCATATTTGTAAATTGCGCCTTCCCCCAGCTCTGGAAGGAAGAGCTCCCAGATTCCGGAAGACCCGCGGAACCGCATGGGATTGACGCGTCCGTCCCAGCGGTTGAAATCCCCTACCACACTCACTCGCCGCGCATTCGGTGCCCACACCGCGAAATGAACTCCCGGCACGCCGTCGATCGTTTTCAGGTGCGCCCCGAGTTTTTCGTACGCGTCGTAATGCCGCCCCTCACCCATCAGGTACAGGTCGAATTCCGTAAGGAGAAAGGGAAAAGCGTACGGATCGTAGGACTCGACAGTCTCGCCGTATTCTGTCCTGAAGCGAATGCGATAGCTCGAAGGGGCCGGTGCGAGTTCGCTGACTCCCGGTAATATGGCTTCAAAGAATCCTTCGTGGCGCAACTTGCGCATCGGCACGGGTTCGGAAGCCGGCTCCGGCACCGAGGAGCCCTCTGCCCGCCGCAATAAAGAAATCTGTGCTTCCGCTGCCCGCGGCTGGAAAAAACGCACCGCCCAGCGACGCCCCTCCGGCGACGCAAGCGGATGCGGGCCCAGTATGCCGAACGGATCGGAATTACGCGCAACGAGTAATGACTCCAATCGCGCTCGCAACAGATCTATTGCTGGGTTCTTGGCTGGCGTGGGTTTTTGGTCGGGCACGGCAGCATTCTATCGAAAGTTACAGGACAGAACCAACTCCCCTTTGTAAGACCTACTATCGCGTCACGTTTTCCGCAAACCGTTGACTTGCGAACCTTTTTGCCCCGCGATAAAGTGCGAACTCTCTCCGCATGCGCGACACGAGAAAAAGCTTCCAGTCTTCCGAAGGGGGATCGCCCGGTGGGACCATTCAGTCGTACGAGAAGTACGGCACTTTTTTTCACAGTCATGTTATTAGGAGCGCGCATGGCAGACGCCCAAGACCGTTCCCAGATGCGATCCATGGTGATCTCGCAAAACGGCATCGTCGCTGCCGAATCGCCGCTTGCCGCGCAAGCCGGGGTTCGCATCCTCGAGTCCGGCGGGAACGCCGTCGACGCGGCGATCGCCACGAACGCGATGATGGGCGTTGTTTCCCCCATGATGAACGGTATCGGCGGCGATCTCTTCGCGATTATTTACGACGCAAAAGCAAACAGGCTCTACGGTCTGAACGCCAGTGGCTGGGCGCCCAAAGCGCTGACCATCGACTTGCTTCACAAACAGGGCCTTCGAGAAATGCCGCAATCTGGCGTCAATACGATCACCGTCCCCGGCACCGTGGAGGGCTGGCAACAGCTGGCGGACAGGTTTGGCCGCAGGAAGCTCTCGGACGATCTCGCACCCGCCGTCCAAACCGCAAGAAATGGCTTTCCTGTAACCGAATGGGTCGCGATGTACTGGGCCTCTTCCGTCGACTATCTCCGCGGCGACGATGAGGCCGCCAAGCTGTACCTGCCCGGCGATCACCCGCCCAAGGTTGGAGAGATCTTCCATAACCCGGATCTAGCATGGTCGCTCGAGCAAATTGCCGATCATGGGCGAGACGCCTACTACAAAGGAGAAATCTCCGAGCGCATTCTTGAAACCATCAAGCGTCACGGTGGCGTCATGACCGCTCAAGATCTTTCTGAATTTTCCGCCGAATGGGTGGAACCGATCTCCACCACCTATCGCGATTGGACGGTCTATGAATTGCCTCCCAATGGCCAGGGACTTGCCGCTCTGCTCATGCTCAACATGATGGAGACCTTCCCCCTCGGCCAAAAGGACTACGGATTCGGCTCAACCAATACGCTGCAGGCCATGATCGAGGCGAAGAAGCTTGCCTACGCCGACCTCGTGAAATACATTGGTGATCCTCGCGGCCAGACGCTCCCTGTGAAGACCCTCCTGTCGAAGGACCGCGCTGCTGACCGCGCCAAACTCATCGATCCCGACCATGCCAACTGTGAAGTGGCCACAGGTACCCTCCCCGGAGCCGGCGATACAACCTATCTCACCGTAGTGGACCGCGATGGCAACATGGTTTCCCTGATCCAAAGCAACTACGCTGAGTTTGGCTCCGGCATCGTCGCCTCCGGCACGGGATTTGCTCTTCACAATCGCGGTGGCCTCTTCAATCTCGATCCCTCGTCTCCGAACGCCCTCGCTGGCCGAAAGCGTCCCTTGCACACCATCATTCCGGGTTTTGCCCAGAGAGGAGACACTCGGGTCGCTTTCGGCATCATGGGCGGGTGGAATCAGTCCCAGGCCCACGCCCAGTTCATCGCCAATCTGGTCGATTACAAAATGAATATCCAGGCCGCCCTGGAGGCACCGCGGTTCACAAAAAGGACCTTTGAAGGCTGCGACGTGCAGATGGAAAATCGTTTTTCCGGCAAGGTGCGGGATGAACTCACCGCGAAAGGCCACAAGATTCAAGTGATGGGGACGTTCTCCTCCGCTATGGGGGGTGGTCAGGTCGTTCTCCGGGACTTTGCAGCAGGTGTGAATTATGGCGCTTCCGATCCCCGCAAGGATGGCGCGGCCGTCGCCGAAGTACCTGTTACCGGCAATATAAAATAGCCATGTGGACAATAGTACCTCTTTTCGTGGTACCTCCTGGCGGGTACGCAAAACCTTTCCATCCTGTTGACGGCTGGAGAAAGCATTGTTCCCATTTCGACAGATTTCCAGGCAGCCCCCCGCGCTAACACATTTATTCCCAATCGCTTGCTTGTCCTTCTTGCTGGCAGGTCAGTTGCTCCTACTTGGGCGTTCAGGAACTCGCTCACAGCTCGCATATATCCGAGCCAGGGGCCAGGAGGTTACCTTGCAGCGCTCCACCAATCTGGGAATGGCGGCTCGCCTAATGGTAGCTGGACTGTTCCTCATTCTTTGGGCGAGTAGAGCCCCGGCGCAGACCACGGAAGTCGCAGGGGAGTATGTCTGCGCCGAGGCTCATGTTGCGGGCAAGGTCGTCCCCTGCAAATCCGCTCCCCTTAGCCTGACGAGCGATGGAAAATTCGAGTTGCAGGGTCGTGAAGGTGAATACCTTGTGAGCGGCAACTGGGTGGAGCTGAGCGGTTCGGTTCGAAAGTCTCGTGCCAAGATCGAAGCTGGTCACAAAATCGTCTTTCGTTTCTACAACAGGCACGGCCTGTGCGAGATGATCTATGAACGCCGCGTGGCGGACCTCGGCAAGACCAGCCTGAGCTGAACCGGCCCTAATCCGGAGGGGCTCTTCTACTGCGATCACCCCCCACATTCATCCGCGCTTCAGCCCCGGGCCAGCCAAATTAGGCTTGCTAGTACCAATCTTTTTCCTACCTCAACCGCTCTTTTTGCGTCAGAATAGCTGTCTCCCGCCCCAGCCCGGCCACGTACTCAGTTACTTTGGGAACTCGATTTCGAGGACCATAGAAGGAGTGTCTCCATGAAGCTCCAACCGATCACCAAAGGGCGAACGTGTCCAGTGTGCAACGGATCAGAAGCCTACCGAATCAGACGCATGGGAATCTCAGTCAAGGTAATGTGCCGGCTCTTCAATTTGCGTCCGCACTACTGCCCGGAGTGCGACACCTTTTTCCTCGGGCCCCGTCACTCCCAAGGATTACGTGCCGATCAACACTTCAGTTCTTCCGCTGAACCACGCCGTAGTGGTCAGCCCCAACCGAGCGCGGTACCGCATTGAAAGCGAACGAGTGAGCGCGTTTACCCCACACGCCAATTCCTAGTGGCTTGCCGCACCCGCCTGCAAATCTTCAAATGGCACGTTAAGGATGGGGTAGCTCCTCCAATCTTTGTAGTCGTAGTGCCACCACTCGTTCTCGTCTACCGTGAAGCCTTCCGATTCCATCGCCCGTCGAAGCAGGTCGCGATGCCACCGCTGCAGGGAAGTGCCTCCAGGAAAATTTGGGAACGATCGCTCGGACATTTCGTCATAGAGGCCGGGCATTTCGATCGGCTTGCCCGTTGCAAGGTCATAAAGCGTCAGGTCCACGGCGCAACCGCGATTGTGCCGCGAGCCTTTCTGCGGATCGGCCACGAACATTCTTTTGTCTGGCGGCGTGGCTTCCCAGAAGATCTCGGTGACATACCACGGGCGATAGGCGTCATGAATCAGCAGACCGTATCCGAGAGGCTGCAGCTTCTTCAGGGCGCGAAGCAGTGCTTCCGCCGCAGGCCGCTGCAGAAAAGCTCTCGCCTGCGCATAGAGGGGTGTCGAAAGAAAATTGTTGGACTGCGCGTAGCGAATGTCCAGTTGAATCGCCGGATCAAGCGGAGCCAGTTCCACAAGATCAGCCTTGCGAAACGGCCCTGCTTCTGCGGGCGGCTTCGCCTGCAGTGCGGCGGTCCGCAGCGCGGCAACCGGCTTCGAAGGGGTGATATGGTAGGAGTCCGCGGGAGCCGCCCCCGCATCGATCCGAACGAACGATTCCATCAGGTAAACGAAAAAGGGCGCGCCTGTGGACTCCTGCACTCTTTCGTAACACCGGCCACCTTTCACCGGGTCGGGAGTACACATGGATTCTGAGTCGAAATAGATTTCCTCGTCCGGTCCCGAAGAGCTGTGCATATACGGCCGCTGATGGCGTTCGAGGATAACTACGGTGTGTTCAAACCTTCCATTGTTGCTGTACTTGTAGACACCGACGAAAGGTTTCCATTCGGCGGGTGCGTCCGGGGGCTTCGGTCCAGGCAGCAGTGACTGTTCTGTGGCCGCACCCTCTTGCGCTTGAGCAAATGCGCTCGGAACAGTAAGACCAAGCGCAACAAAACCAATAAGTGTACAAAATACGCGTCTGTTCACGGGTTCCATGATACGAGTGTTCGCCCAAGTCAAACCAACCTCGTCATCCTCGTCCGGACTGCTGCCTTACGGCTTGCAATTTCTCTTCTCTAATCCCCCGCCGTGTACCATCTCGACCCCTTCCGCTGCTCTTCGTCGAGTTCACGCACGATCTCCATCGTCCGGGGACGCCGGAACTCTCCGATTGCCGTGAGCATAGCGTTCAGCAAGGCAATCGGCGCGGTGTACGAGGCGCCGAAGGAGACCGAGTCAATCGACGCAAGAAAAACCTCCTGGCACGTACGCGCAAGCGGAGACAGATACGTGTCCGCGATTCCCACGCAGAAGGCTCCGTTCTTGCGCGCCTGTTCGGCCGCTTCCACCGTTGGGCGCAGGCCGCGCCGAAAGGTGATCGCAAACACCAGGTCCCTTTCCGTCAGACTGCGGGAACTATGCGTCATGCTCCCCGCGGAAGTAGCGACAAACACGGGCAGCCCCAGGACGTTCAGATGGTGCCCGAGGTACTCCGCCAGGACCGCCGCAAGATCGCCGCCGAGAATCACGACTCGACGTGCGCCATAGACGCGTTTTGCGAGCGGAGCAAATCGGGCCGTGTCCACGGAATTCTTGAGTGCCTGAAGATTCTTCAAGTCCCGGAACACCGAATCGCGTGCCGGGTAGCCATCGGTCGCCGATGCGGCGCTTTGTTGCATGGTGTCCAACGAAGTGGCAAAGGCCAGCGATAAGTCGTGCAGGTGGTGCTGGAAATGCCTGTAAGTCGTGAACCCCAGTCCGTGGACGATGCGCACAATCGTCGCAGGATCCGTATGCAGCCGTTTCGCAAGCGCGCGCACGCTCAACAATACGTAATCCCGAGGGTGCTCAAGGATCGGTCGAATGATCTCTTGCCGCTTCGTGCTGAGCTGCTCGATGCGCTCAGCGAGGGGGGTTATCTTCGATTTAGATGCCCGGGACTTTGGCATAAGCCGATAATTTACCTGAGGAAATAGAAATTAGACACAAAAGACCATTTTGCAAAGAGACGCGCCGACATCCCTGCGACCCTTTTGGACAAGGCTTCAGTCAGTGCCGCCGATTTACTTCTTGCCGGACGCGGCGGTTTCCGCCAGTCCTGGCGCGACGATGGGATTGAGGAACGGCATCATGGCCCGGAGTTTTGGTCCCAGTTGCTCGATAGAGTGTTGCTGCTCGGCCTTGCGCTTGGCCAGGAAGCTCGGGCAGCCTTTCTCGTTTTCCTCGATCCAGGCTTTCGCAAAGCTGCCATCTTTGATTTCTGCAAGCAGCCTTTTCATGGCCTCGCGTGTTTGCGCGGTAACAATCCGCGGTCCCGCATGATAATCTCCGTGTTCCGCCGTGTCGCTGACCGAATACCTCATATAGCTCAAGCCGCCGCGATAAATCAGATCGACGATCAGCTTCAGCTCGTGCAGGCACTCGAAATACGCCACCTCTGGCTGATACCCTGCGTTCACCAGCGTCTCGAACCCGGCTTTGATGAGCTCGCTCACGCCGCCGCATAGCACCGCCTGCTCGCCGAACAGGTCTGTCTCGGTCTCTTCGGTGAATGTCGTTTCGAGCACGCCGGCCCGCGTCGTCCCGAGTCCTTTCGCATAGGAAAGCGCAAACGCCTTGGCTTTGCCGGATGCATCTTGGTGCACGGCCAGCAGCGCAGGTGTTCCTCCTCCTTCGGTGAACACTTCGCGCACGCGATGCCCCGGAGCCTTCGGCGCGATCATGCTGACGTCAACACTCTGCGGCGGCTGAATGGTCCCAAAGCGAATGTTGAATCCGTGCGCGAACATGAGTGTCTTCCCGGGCGTAAGGTGCGGCTCGATCGCTTCCTTGTACAGCTTCGGCTGGCGCGTATCCGGCGCTAGGATCATGATCACGTCTGCCCACGCGGCGGCTTCTGCCGGTGTCTTGACCGTGAGTCCGTCCTTTTCCGCTTTCGCGCGCGACGCGCTTCCCTCCGGGAGTCCGACCACCACGGAAACACCCGAATCGCGTAGATTCAGCGCGTGCGCATGGCCCTGCGATCCGTAGCCAATGATGGCTACCTTCTTCGCCTGCACCAGGGCGAGGTCCGCATCTTTGTCGTAATAGAGATTTGCCATTCTATCCTGACTTCCTTTCGTTGGCCGCTAAGGCCGAAACCTGGCACTCTGCCTTAGCTTGACGCTGGCGCCGAGTCCTTATCCTTTGAATCCGTCGCTGCGGGAGGGCGCAGAAGATCGTTCCCCCGAGTCATCGCGATCCGTCCCGTCCGCGCCATTTCCAGAACGCCGAACGGTCGAAGCACCTCCAGCAATCCGTCAATCTTGTCCACCGTCCCGGAAACCTCAACAATCAGCGACTCCGGCGCAACATCCACCACGCGTCCGCGAAAGACCTTGATCAGCTCCATCAAGTGCGGCCGGTTCTGCTGGTCCGCCGCAACTTTGATCAAAGCAAGGTCGCGCTCGAGCATGGATCGGTCGGAAATATTTTCAGCCACCAGCACGTCGACGAGCTTCTCCAGGCTGGCTTCTAACCGCCGCGCGCCGTTTTCGTCCGTGTGCGCGCAGATGGTCATGCGCGCCACCTCTTCATTCTCCGTCGGACCAACGGTGAGGGAATCGATGTTGATGGCCAGTCGCCGCGTGAGCGAGGCCACCCGGTTCAGGACGCCCGGTTTGTTTTCCACATACGCCACGATCGTTTGCATACGTTCCTCAATTCCTGCCAACCCTCGAAAATCCCCGGTGACTCTTGGCCGAAACCACAAACTGACAACTGAAAACGAAGTCCCACCATGCAAAACGAAAACCAAAAACGACCAACTCAAAACCTAAAACCCGAGACCTGGAACTGATAACCTAAAACTTTCCTATTATGGCTCGGAAGCGGTTTCCACCAAAGGGTTGTTCGGCCGCCGCATCATCTCATGCAGCCCCGCACCTGCCGGCACCATCGGGTAAACGGAGTCTTCCTGTTCGACGCGGAAGTCGATCAGTACCGCCTGATCGGTGCCCCGCGCCGATTCGATCGTCGGCACCACTTCCTTTCGCGTGGTCACTCGCTCGCCGCGAATCCCAAAGGCGTTGGCAAGCGCAGCGAAATCCGGCGCGACAAGCGGCGTAGCCACATAGCGCTTGTCGTAGAAGAACTCCTGCCACTGCCGTACCATTCCGAGATATCCATTATTAATGATCGCGATGTTGATTTTGATCTTTTCCTGAACGATGGTGGCGAGTTCGCACATCGTCATCTGGAATCCGCCATCCCCCACGACCACCCACACTTCGGAATCGGGCCGCGCGAACTTCGCGCCAATCGCTGCGGGCAGGGCAAAGCCCATGGTGCCCAAGCCACCGGAGGTAATCAGCGTGCGAGGTTCGTTGTGGTGGTAATACTGCGCCTCCCACATCTGGTGCTGCCCCACGTCGGTGACAACAATAGCCCCACCTTTGGTCACCTTCCAGAGATCGTTGATCACGTGCGCGGCATAAAGATGTCCGCTGTCCGGCAAGGACTGGATGTCCCGCACCGCCGAATCACCCTTCAGATCCTTGATATGAGCCAGCCAGGCACTGTGGTCTCGTTCTTCGATGTGCGGTAGCAAATTGGCGAGCATTTCGCCCGCGTCTCCGACGATCGCCGCGTCCACCTTCACGTTCTTGTTGATTTCCGCCCGATCCACCTCGATATGGATCTTCCGTGCACTCTTCGCGTAGGTCCGCAGGTCACCCGTAACGCGATCGTCAAATCGCATCCCGACAGCGATCAGCAGGTCAGCCTCCTGGATTGCCGTATTGACCCACGCCTCCCCGTGCATGCCCATCATCCCGAGGTTCATGGGATCGGTAGCAGGGAAGCAGCCGATGCCGAGCAACGTCATCGCCACCGGAATGTTGCTCGTGCGCACAAACTGTTCAAACGTGCGCATCGCCCCGGAAAGTATAATTCCGCGCCCCGCCAGGATAACCGGCCTCTTCGCCGAATTGAGCAACTCCACGGCCCGGTCGAAATCTTCCTGGTCGTGATGGTTCCGGATCTTTTTCGGAGGAAGCTTTGGTGCGGCCTCGTCCCAATTAAATTCCGTGGTGGCCTGCTGTGCATCCTTGGTGATGTCCACCAGCACCGGCCCTGGCCGTCCGGATTTCGCCACAATGAAGGCCTCGCGAACGGTACGGGCGATATCCTCCGCCTTGGAAACGACCACGTTGTGCTTCGTGATCGGCATGGTCACGCCGGTAATGTCCACTTCCTGAAACGCATCGGAGCCGAGAAGCTTGCTGCTTACCTGCCCCGTGATGCAGACCACCGGCGACGAATCGAGCATCGCCGTGGCAATCCCGGTCACCATGTTCGTTGCGCCTGGACCGGATGTCGCCATCGCCACACCTACGCCTCCGCTGGCCCGTGCATACCCATCGGCCATGTGTGTTGCGCCTTGCTCGTGACGCACGAGGATGTGGTGCAGCTTCGACTTTCCAATCGCGTCATAGACCGGGAGAATCGCTCCGCCCGGATAGCCGAAAATGTCGCGCACACCCAGGCGCTCCAGCGTTTCGCACAAGATCTGCGCGCCCGTCAGCTTCATAGCGTTCTCCCCGTCGAAACCGGCGCTGTCCCGGCAGAAAAACTGGTGGGCACGGAGGTAATCGCGCCAAGCGAAGAAGAGGACACCAGCAGCGCGTACTTGGCCATGACACCGTGCGTGTAATGCGGCTTAGGTGCTTTCCAAGCAGCGAGTCTCTTCTGTAGCTCGGCGTCCGTGACTTCCACACTCAATGTCCGCTTTGGCAAATCGAACACAATCGTGTCGCCATCGCGAATCGCAGCAATCGGTCCGCCCACTGCCGCTTCGGGCGCCACGTGCCCGGCCATCAATCCATGCGTAGCTCCGGAGAATCGTCCATCGGTCAGCAGTGCCACAGAATCGCCGAGTCCTGCTCCTACGAGCGCCGCCGTTACCTGGAGCATTTCCCGCATGCCGGGTCCGCCGCGCGGCCCTTCGTAGCGGACAACCACCACCTCGCCCGCCTTGATCTGGTTGTTTTCAATAGCGGCAAAGGCGGCTTCCTCGCCGTCAAAGACGCGCGCGGGCCCGCGGAAATTTAATACATTGTGCCCGGCAACCTTGATCACGCATCCCTCGGGAGCAAGATTGCCCTTCAGGATAACAAGACCGCCGGTCGGCTTGAGCGGGTTGCTCCTGCCGCGGATTACTTCCTGGCCCGCGGATTCTTTGGCCGCGGCTGCTTCTTCCGCGAGGGTGCGGCCTGTGACGGTGATGCAGTCGCCACGGAGAAGGCCGGCTTCAAGCATGCGCTTTGCGAGGAGCGAAGTACCGCCTGCTGCATATAGGTCGGTTGCGACAAAGCGTCCTCCTGGTTTGAGATCCGCCAAAATCGGTGTTGCCGAACTGATGCGATCAAAATCGTCGATCGAAAGCGGTACGCCCGCCTCGCGGGCAATCGCCAGCAGGTGCAGCACGGCGTTTGTCGAACCGCCTGAGGCGGCCACACCGGCTATGGCATTTTCGATCGCTGACCGTGTGATGACCTTGGACGGAGTCAAGTTTCGTTTTAGTAGTTCGAGTGTGAGCTTTCCGGCAACCTCTCCCGCCTTAGCCTTGCCCTCGTTTGTCGCCGGAATGCTCGAGAGTCCCATCGGCGCAATGCCCAGGAATTCGCAGACCATCGCCATGGTGTTCGCGGTGTATTGACCTCCGCACGCTCCAACTCCCGGGCAAGCAGAACATTCCAGTTCCTTGAGTTGCGCATCGGTGATCTTCCCGCGCGCGTGCGCGCCGATTGCTTCGTACACGTCTTGAATCGTCACTGCGTGGCCTTCAAAGTGGCCGGGCGCGATCGATCCGCCGTAGAGAACCAGCCCGGGAATGTTCAAACGGGCGAGGGCCATCACACCGCCCGGAATGGTCTTGTCGCAGCCCACAAGAACGATCAACCCATCCAGGAGATTCCCGCGAGCCACAAGCTCAATCGAATCGGTGATCACTTCGCGACTGATGAGCGACGCGCGCATTCCTTCCGTCCCCATCGTGATTCCGTCCGAAATGGAAACCGTGTTGAACTCCAGCGAAGTCCCGCCCGCGGCTCGGATGCCGTCGCGAACGTGCTCTGCAAGTTCGCGCAGATGGTAATTGCAAGGTCCAATCTCGATCCAGGTATTGGCGATGCCGATCAAAGGCTTGCGAAAATCGTCGTCTTTCAATCCGACGGCGCGAAGCATGGCTCGGGCACCGGCGCGGTGTGGTCCGTCGGTTAGGGCAGAACTGCGGGGTTTCAAGGAACTGTCAGTCACGGAGAGATTCCTCCCGGAACTCATCGTACTGCGGATACAGAAAGGGGGCCATCACCCCTTCAAGATGCTGGCCCCTCAAAATACACATCCTGTCAAATCGCCAAACTTCAAGAAAAAGTGCCAATCGAACGGAGCCTCACCCGCAGTTCACGTGTGGAGTTGAAAACACTATACCCCACCCAAGCCACTAGCATGAAGCAATCCCCAGAATCAGTCAAATTAATAGAAGTACAGTAGATAATAAGACGTAGTTATGAGGGTGCAGCGGTCCCTGTTTGGCGGCTCTCCTGGGCGTCACTCCCTCGGGTTTGGGAATCGGTCCTTGGTTCTCTGAAACCGTGAACGGTAGACGGTCAGCTAGCCCCGGGCCAGCGAATCTGTGAGATGTGTCCCTGGCTTTCCAATAATTTGTAATGCTTTTGTCAGAAGAGCATCCAGCCCAGGACGCCATGCATCCATTGACCAGTATGGCGACAACCAGTGCAATACCTGTTCGACAGGCCGCAGCCAGTCGACCTCACCGAGAATACACCGACGTATTTGTGATTGGCGGAGGGCCGGCCGGCCTGGCCGCTGCCATTGCCGCCTGCCAGAAAGGCTTTTCGGTTATGGTCGCGGACGGCTCTGAGCCTCCAATCGACAAAGCCTGTGGCGAAGGAATGATGCCCCCCACGCGTGCGGCTCTCGAATCGCTGGGTGTGGTGCTGAAGCCGGAGCACGGTTATCGATTTCCCGGAGCCTCTTTTCTGAACGGTGAATCGCAAGTCTCCGCCGACTTTCCCGAAGGGCAGGGAGTTGGCATTCGGCGCACCCTTCTCCATGGATTATTGATCCGCAGGGCGGAAAAATGCGCCGTCAAGCTGCTTTGGAAAACTCCTGTTTCGGAAATAGACGCCAACACTGTTCGGCTGAACGCCGGCGCAGTTCGCGCGCGCTGGATCATCGGAGCCGATGGCAGCCGCTCTCAGGTGCGGCGCTGGGCCGACTTGAACTTCCCGGTGGTCAGTGGCCGTCGACTAGCCTGCCGCCGGCATTATCGCGTTCGTCCCTGGTCGGATCTCATGGAGATTTACTGGGGGCCGCGGGTCCAGGCGTATGTCACGCCCATTTCCTCCGAAGAGGTCTGCGCTGTGACCATGGGCGAAACAGCCGAGGATGCGGACTTTGATCGAGCCCTGAGTGTCCTCCCAACACTCAGCGAGCATCTTGCCGGTGCGGAACTCGCCAGCCGCGAGCGTGGTGCCGTTTCCACCACGCAATCCCTGGCTCGCGTATGGCGTGATAACGTCGCCCTTGTCGGTGACGCCTCTGGCGGTGTGGACGCCATTACCGGAGAAGGTCTGCGGCTCGCGTTCGAGCAGGCACATGCGTTGGCCAAAGCCATGCAAGTGGGCGATTTAGGCGAGTATGGTCAAGCGCATCGACAACTGGCCCGCCGCCCACTGCAGATGGGCAGGCTGCTGCTGCAATTGGGCAAGTTCGACACCATTCGAGCGCGAACCCTGCGGTTGCTGCAGAATAGTCCGGAGCTGTTTGCGCGTGTTCTTGCTGTCCATGTCGGCAAAGCCACGCCGGGAAGCGCGATTGCCGCAGGTGCTCAGTTGGGCTGGCAATTCCTTGCCGGGTGAGGACAGGGAAACGGAAATGCGAATATCGGGCGGGAAATCCGTAGCCATGGCAGCGTCCGGGATTTTGGGCGTCGCGCTGCTTTTGTCGGCGACCGCAGCGCCCCCAAAGCTCCAATCCACTGCGCCTGCGCTTCAGGAAGTCACACTCAAGCTCGACACTTCGCAGAGCAAGGTTCACTACACGGTAGACAGCACTCTGCATACCGTGCATGGAACCTTCAATCTGAAAAAAGGCTCGGTGATGCACTTCGACCCCGTGAGCGGCAAGGCTGGGGGAGAAATCTCTGTCCTTGCCACCAGCGGCGAATCGGGAAACAGTGCCCGCGACGAACGCATGCACAAGGAAATTCTGGAGACCCAGAAGTACCCTGATGCGATTTTCCGCCCAAGCCAAGTCGAAGGGCAGGTCGCGTTAGCTGGCTCATCCGATGTGAAGTTGCATGGTGTCATGCTGCTCCACGGCAGCGAACATCAGATGGTCGCCTTGGTGCACGCGGAAATCGCTGGCGGCCAATGGAAGGGAACCGCCAAGTTCGACGTCCCCTATATTCAGTGGGGGATCAAAGACCCGAGTAACTGGCTGCTGAAAGTAAAGCCCGTCGTGAGCATTCAACTCGATATGTCCGGCTCTGCCACCGGGGCAAACGCGAAATAAGGCCATAATGGAGCGCCACTCTCGCTCGGTAGATCGTTTTCGTTTGCATATCCTCAGTTCTTCCCCCAAAATCAGTAGTTTGGGATACAGTATCCGCAGTCAGCTGCTGTGCCCTGTGCAGATCTACCAATCGAAAACTGAGGAACTTCATGGAAAAGCCAAACAGTATTGCTCCGCCAAGAGGAAAACTCGGGGTGCTGTTGCCGGGCATGGGAGCCGTGGCGACCACGTTCATGGCCGGAGTGGAGCTTGTTCGTCAGAAGAAAGCCATGCCTGTGGGATCGCTCACGCAGATGGGCACCATCCGCCTTGGAAAGCGAACCGACGCCCGTTCCCCGAAAATTAAGGATTTTGTGAAACTCGCGAAGCTGGAGGATCTGGTCTTCGGTGGTTGGGACATTTTTCCGGAAAGCTCGTACGACGCAGCCGCAAAGGCCGGCGTGCTCGATCCGCACCATTTGGCGGCCGTCAAGCCGTTCCTGTCCAGGATCAAACCAATGACCGCGGCGTTTGATCACGAATACGTCAAGATGCTCGACGGAAAGAACGTAAAGAAGGGCAAGAATAAGTATGACATCGCCCTTCAGCTCAAGGATGACATCGAAAAATTCAAGAAAAAGCACCAGTGTTCTCGGCTAGTGATGCTGTGGTGCGGGTCGACCGAAGTGTTCATGAAGCCTCATGAAGTTCACGAGACGCCCGAGTCCTTCGAAAAGGCCATGAAAGAGAACCACCCGGCCATTGCCCCTTCCATGCTTTACGCCTGGGCGGCGATTACGAGCGGCATCCCGTACGGAAATGGTGCGCCGAACCTGACGGTCGATATTCCGGCAATGCAGGAACTCGCGCACGGACACAACGTGGCGATCGGTGGCAAGGACTTCAAGACCGGCCAGACCTTGATCAAGACCGTTCTCGCGCCCGCATTCAAGGCGCGCATGTTGGGGCTGAATGGCTGGTTCTCCACCAACATCCTGGGGAACCGCGACGGAGAAGTCCTGGAAGATCCCGGCTCCTTCAAGACCAAGGAAGAATCGAAATTGGGGGCGCTGGAGTTCATCCTGCAGCCGCACCTCTACCCTGATCTGTACAAGAAAATTCATCACAAGGTTCGCATCAACTACTATCCGCCGCGCGGCGACAACAAAGAAGGCTGGGACAATATCGACATCTTCGGCTGGCTCGGCTACCCCATGCAGATTAAGGTCGACTTCCTTTGCCGCGATTCCATTCTTGCCGCCCCCATCGTGCTGGACCTCGTCCTGTTCCTCGATCTGGCGCAGCGCGCAGGAATGCGTGGCATTCAGGAATGGCTGAGCTTCTACTTCAAGTCACCCATGACCGCTCCCCAGCTCTATCCCGAACACGATCTCTTCATTCAGCTGATGAAACTGAAAAACACCCTGCGCTGGATGCAAGGGGAAGATCTGATTACGCACCTCGGCCAGGAATACTACGACTAGTCCCGTTATGGAGCGCGGCGGCATCACGAAGTTGCTTCCGACTTAAGACCAAAAACTACAGCCTCTCGGGCGTCTCCCACCGTCCCGAATGCGCCGAGCGAAACAGCGCCTCGATCACCGCCATATTGCAAATCGAATCCTCGAGAGGGTTGGGTACGTCTGTATTCTCCTGGATCGCTGCCGAGAAAAGATCAGCCTGAAGGGTGAACTGGTTGCAAATGGGCAGAGAGTCCACGATGGCGCTGGCTCCTCCGTACAAATCCCTTCCATCGTCGATGAAAAGACGTGTCGGCTTGTCCGTCGGAGCATTGAAGGGAATCTCCACATCGATGCGCCCCGTGGTGCCGAAGAATTGCATTTTCTGGTAGTACACCATCTGCGTCGAAACCGTGAAAACAGACTGGCCCATAGGAAACTCCAGGATCGCTGAGGTCAACCGGTCGGTCTTGAAGCTCGGATCGCGCTCAATACAACCGAATACGCGAAGGGGCTCCTCGCCAAACACAAACCGTGACGTTTTGATGGGATAGCACCCGATATCCATCAGTGCGCCGCCGGCAGCGTGCAAAATGTTTCGGGGATCGGCCGGGTCGTCGTTGTAATAGCTGAAATACCCGAGAACGGACCGCAGCTTTCCGATCCTTCCGCTCTCCACCAGCTCCACCACTCGGAGCCATTGTGGATGCGTCCGGACCATGAACGCTTCTCCGATTTTGACGTGGTAATTATCCCGCGCCTGCAGCAATCGCCGGGCTTCCAGGACATTACTGCTCAGCGGCTTTTCGCACAGCACATGCTTGCCCCGGCTCGCCGCCCGTATCGACCACTCCACATGCAAATGGTTCGGCAGTGGATTGTAGATCGCTTCCACCTCGGGATCGTCAAACAGCTCCTCGTACGAGCCGTGAACCCTGGGGATGGAAAATTTCGCGGCCACAGCTTTCGCTTTTTCTAGAGACCGCGAGCCGATCGCCACGACCTCCGCGCGTTCACAGTTGATCATGGCAGGCAGCACGCGGCGCTGCGCGATCGACGCCGTACTCAGAATGCCCCACTTCACCTTTTTGGTCATAGTCGCACCCGCCAAAGTATTGCAGAAACACTCCGGTAAACCCAGTGGTGGCCGTCACGCCAGAGTGTGTGATTCGCTCGGCTCAATCGCAGATAAACAACTGAGTCACAGTAGCCGGAGGGACAAAATTGACAAATCTTGGCAATCTCCTCAAGATAAATAAATTCCCACAGAGAGTCACAGCGTCCAGCCGATGTTGAGTTTGGGGAACTAAAGCCACGCCTCTTGGGAAGTAGTTGTGGATTCATTCCGCCCAAGCCTGCAAAATAGATAGGAGTGCATTTGAGGGGAAGACATGAAAATTGCCGTTCTTGGTGGTGACGGGTACTGCGGTTGGGCCACAGCTCTTTATCTGTCGGCGAAAGGGCACAATGTCGCGATTGTCGACAACTTCATCCGCCGGCAGTGGGACCACGAACTCAGCGCCCAGACGCTGACGCCGATTCAGCCTCTCAGCGAGCGGCTGCGGACCTGGGCTCGCCTGACGGGAAAAACGATCGACCTCTTCATCGGCGATGTGGCCGATTATGATTTCCTCTTCAATACTCTGAAGAGCTTTGAACCGGAAGCGATTGTTCACTTCGCCGAGCAGCGCTCCGCCCCCTATTCCATGATCGACCGCAAGCATGCGGTCTTCACCCAGGTGAATAACGTGGTCGGAACGCTCAACGTTCTTTTCGCCATGCGCGAGCTCCTTCCGGACTGCCATCTCGTCAAGCTCGGCACCATGGGCGAGTACGGCACTCCAAACATCGACATCGAGGAAGGCTACATCACCATCGAGCACAACGGCCGGAAAGATGTGCTCCCATTCCCGAAGCAGCCCGGCTCCTTCTACCACCTCTCCAAGGTTCACGACAGCCACAACATGATGTTCACCTGCAGAATCTGGGGACTGCGCGCCACCGATCTCAACCAGGGTGTCGTGTACGGCACGATGACGGACGAAGTGGCCCTCGATGAAGCGCTCATCAATCGTTTCGATTACGACGATGTGTTTGGGACTGTACTGAACCGCTTCTGCGTTCAGGCAGCCATCGGCCAGCCGCTCACCGTTTATGGCAAGGGAGGCCAGACACGCGGCTTCCTCGACATTCGTGACACAGTCCGCTGCATTGAGTTGGCGTGCGCGAATCCGGCCGGTCGCGGAGAATGCCGCGTCTACAATCAGTTCACGGAACAGTTCTCCGTTCTGGACTTGGCCCATAAGGTGAAGCATGCCGGCAAGGAATTGGGCCTGCACGTCGAGATCGACCACATCCCGGATCCTCGCGTCGAGGCCGAGCAGCACTACTACAACGCCAAGCATTCCAAGCTCGTTGACCTGGGCTTGCAACCTCACAATCTCTCGGATTCCTTGGTGGATTCCTTGGTGAATATCGCCGTGAGATACCGCGACCGCGTCGACCCCGCCCTGATGCTTCCTCAGGTGAATTGGCGCGAGCCGCGGAACGATCGGCGGATTCAGGTCGGAATGGCCGCAAAATCCGCCCTGGCCGGAGCCTCCGTCGAGGAAGCCTCCGTCCCCGTCAACAAAGGCCGCAAGCGCTAACCTTCTCTTTCCAGGGCCCGCCTTTCCGCGGGCCGCTCCTCCCATCCTCACTCTTCCACTTCTTTGCCTCTTTCGCCCTCACTTCTTCATCCTCTGTTGACTCCCTTTCTCCTCGCATCCTAAGATGGCGACTCGGCTCCATAATCTAGCTTCTTGCGCCCGGTGCGGAAGATGGACACTTCACATCCCGACATTGGCACGGCTTCCATGACCATGAGTCTGGGCGCCAGGCCGAAGCTCTTGCCCTTATATCAGTTCTTCGCCGTCGTCCTGGGACTGGCGAGCAGTGTCGCCGCCTTGCCTGTCGCCGTCCTCTCCTTTGGCACCTACGGCGTATCCTTATGGCTAGGCAAAATTCCTGCCATACGCACTTCCTACGAATTCTTCTCCCGCGCCTACGACCGCCTCATCGTCCGCCTCGGCCAAGAAGTTCTTCGCGACCCACGAGACGCGCCCGCACTGCGCCTGATGGTCTCTCTCACCGTCACCGTCGTTCCCATCTTGGTCATCCAACTCGTCCTCGGCAAACCTCGCCTGTTCCTTGTCGTTGCTTTCTACCTCTCCCTCTATGGCCCAAAGTTCCAGCGCTTCATCCGCATGTTCAGCGCCAGCCACCTGGAAGCGCACCGCCGACACGGCTTCTTTTCGGAGAAATACGATAAATTCTTTGGCCGCTATCTCGAATTTTTCCTCGGCTATTTCTATGGCAACATTCCCGAACTCGGTCGCACCGCCCACGTCTGTCTTCACCACCGCGAAAACGCTGGCTTCGACGATACCCGCAACACGATGGCCTACGACCGCACCAGCCGTCTCGATTTCTTCTGGTATCTCTCGGACAACATGTGGACCGTTCTCGGCCTCGCGCCCTACTTCTACTTCCGTGCCCACCTCGACGAGAAGAATCGCAAGCGCATGTTGTGGGGAATGCTGAGCTACTACGCCTATTTCGCCGCTGTTTTCGCGTACAGCTGGAGAATCGGCATCTTCTTTGTTCTGGTCCCGATCCTCTGCATGAATTTCATCAATGCCATCACCGCCTGGGTCCAGCACGCTTTCGGCGATCCCGAACGTCCCGACGACTACTTTTCAAACACTGTCACCGTTATGGACGAGGTCAATTTCCTCAACGAAGGCTACCATCTCTGCCATCACCACCGTTCCAGCCTTCACTGGACCGAAATGCCCGACCACTTCGAGTGCCTTCGCGACAGAATGAAAGAATCCGGCTCGCTTGTCTTCCGCGATCTCGACTTTTTCGGCCTCTTCCTCGAACTCACCGTCCTCCGCCGCCTGGACGTTCTCGCCGAGAAACTCGTCCCCTGGGAGCCTCTCACTCACGACGAGCGACTCGCCCTTCTTACCAAACGCACCACCTGCTCCATCTCCGCCCTCCGCCTCTCATTATAATTTGACGGACAGCTCTCCCGGAGAGGTGACAACCATGCCGCAGATTCAACCCTGCCTCGCGCTCGGCGTCTTCCTATCCACCGCGGCAACCGACGCCGTCTACGTACCCTGGGTCGGTGCCTAACATTTCGATGACCCTCCTTCTCCGCCCAACCGCAGCCACCGCGGAGGGGCCCGGCCTTGTCCGCTGAGCCGTGGCCCTAAACCCTAGCGAGGATCGTAGTCTTTTTTCGTACGGTGGCGACTGACGCCCGCGCCCCACAGGCCAAGGAGGCCAAGGTTGCCTTCTTGCCAGTTGACGCCTTCAGGAGTAGTCTCTCGGAATCGTTGTCCCTCGAGCTCTCGGCGAGACCCATCCAGGTGGACACCGGCACAGGCCGTTTGCAGGAGGTCTTCCATGTCCGTTTCCCCCAGAGAAGTCATCCGACGTCTCTATGCGGAATTCTGGAACGAACGAAAGGGCGAAGTTGCCGACGAGCTCGTCTCACAAAGCCACGGACTAACCAGTCCGCACATCACCGGGTCAACCGTGGGGCCGGCGGCGTACAAAAAGCAGTTGGCTGCGTTCGTTAAGGGCTTCCCGGACTTGCGGTTCAATATCGAAGACACCATCTGCGAAAATGACAAGATCGCAGTGTTCTGGACTCTCGACGGCACGCACAAGGGTGAGTTTCTCGGCGTCGCGCCAACGAACAAGAAGGTCTCGATATCCGGAATTACAACGCATCAAATTACGGACGGGAAGATTCTCGAATCCCAGGCCCTCTGGGACGCGATTAGCCTCTTTTACCAACTGGGCGTCGGACTGCCGATTAAGCCGGGAAAACCCGGCGCGGGTACTGTCGGATCCTGACCTGACTACACGGTTACGTTCTCGACCGGGTTTGCTGACCGAGGCCGATCTTGCTACACCTCATTTGCTGCCCGTTCGAAACAGCAAAACGCCGATAAGGATGAGAAGCGCAATAGCCAGGAGGGAGATCCAAACCAGAGGAGAGAGGAAGCGGTGCCCGCAATAGGCGCAGACACGTGCGTTCAGACCCATGGGTTGTTGACAGACAGGGCAGGTCTTCATTGCCGCAAATGTATTCCCCGCGATTCCTAGTAGTCAACAGCGCCGCAACGGACTCTCCGCCCAAAGTTCTTCGTTGTTTCGCTCTTGGCTTGATGTACAATGCGCCCCACGCTGTTTCCCGTTCAGATTGCGACCAAACTCCGAGTCTGCCCGAGGGAAGCACGCGCTCCATACTCTGTCGCCGCCCCCAGAGATTCTCAAGGAGGTGGTCGATATGTGCCCATTTCAATGGTCTAGGCGCGTTTTCCCTCGATTGCTCGTCATTGCTTTCCTCCTGTGCGTGGGTTCGTCCGAAGCTCAGACGAAGAAGCCGAACATTGTCTTTATCATGGGTGATGACGTCGGCTGGTCCAACATTGGCGTCTATAACCAAGGCATTATGTCCGGCCGGACTCCCAATCTGGACAGATTGGCCTCGGAAGGAATGCGCTTCACCGATTACTATGCCGAGGCGAGTTGCACTGCTGGGCGGGCCAACTTCATCACGGGCGAACTTCCTATCCGAACCGGACTGACTACAGTAGGTCAAGCCGGTTCCCCGCTCGGGATGCCGGACGAAGCCCCCACGATCGCCACCGCGCTACGCTCCATGGGCTACGCCACCGGCCAGTTCGGCAAGAATCACTTGGGAGACCTGAACAGGTTCCTTCCAACCCTTCATGGCTTTGATGAGTTCTTCGGCTATCTCTATCACCTTGACGCTATGGAAGACCCTTGTCACCCAAACTATCCGTCCGCGCTGAAAGAAACGGTTGGGCCTCGCAACATGGTCCACAGCTGGGCAACAAGTGTGGACGATCCGACGGAGCAGCCGCGTTGGGGAAAAATCGGTAAACAGAAAATTGAAGATGCAGGTCCGCTTTGCCCGGAGCGCATGAAGACAGTGGATGACGAAATCCTCGCGAGTGCGCTTGCGTTCGTCGACAAGGCCAGAAAGGACAACAAACCTTTCTTCCTCTGGCTCAACCCTACGCGCATGCATGTCGTCACCCACCTCTCGGATAAGTACGAGAAGATGCGCACCCCGGACAACGGGTGGTCCGTGGAAGAAGCCGGAATGGCACAACTGGACGACATCGTCGGCTCCGTCATGCAATACCTGAAAGACAATGGTCTGGAAAACGACACCATAATTGCCTTCAGCACCGACAACGGCGCCGAGAATTTCACGTGGCCCGATGGAGGACAAACTCCATTTGCGGGAGGCAAGGGGACTGCACTCGAAGGCGGGTTCCGTGTGCCCATGATCATCCGCTGGCCGGGAAAGGTGCCTGCCGGAAGAGTGGAGAACGGCATCGTCTCCGGACTGGACTGGTTCCCGACATTCGTGGCCGCTGCAGGTGACCCAAACATAGTCGAAGAACTTAAGGCTGGCAAAACGATGGGCGACCGCACTTACAAGGTTCACCTGGATGGCTATGATCAGACCGACCTGATCACGGGCAAGGGACCTTCAAAGCGCCATGAAATCTACTACCTGACGGAGGGCACTGTCTCGGCAGTCCGTATTGACGATTACAAGTACCGCTTCACGGATCAGCCGAACGGCTGGCTCGGTGCGACAGTCAAGCTCGATTGGCCCATTCTGACCAACCTTCGCCTCGATCCCTACGAACGCACGGGCATTAACGGTTCCCTCGCCTATTACACTTGGTTCGCCTACGAATTCTGGCGCTTCGTGTTCGTCCAGAAGGAAGTGGCCAGGGCCGCGCAGACCTTCATCGAGTTTCCCCCGATGCAGAAGGGTGCCAGCTTCAACTTGGAACAACTCAAGGAAGAGTTGGCGAAAAAAGTTGCCGCCCATGCAAGTCAGTAGGTCCTTTCTGAAGGTTCTCTTGGACCTTCACCTTCAGAATCGATTGGGATCCGGACCCGAAGAATAATTAGGAGGAGTTATGAAAAAGTGGATGGGCTTCGTATTATTGGCAGCCCTTGCGCTGCCTCTCTGTGCTCAGGAAAAAGAGGAAGATCGCGTTCAAAATGCCGGAAAGGTAATGCAGGAGATTCTGAACGCGCCGGACAGCATTCCCCAGAGCGTATTGGACAAAGCAGATTGCGTAGTCGTGCTCCCCTCTGTGCTCAAAGCCGCATTTGTATTTGGCGGAAGCTATGGCCGCGGTGTCATGACCTGCCGTGGCGGCAAGGACTTCCAGGGCAAGTGGGGCGCCCCGACGATGATGGCTCTCGAAGGTGGCAGTGCCGGCTTGCAGATAGGAGGGGAAGCGACCGACTTCGTTCTACTTCTCATGAACTCCCGCTCCGCTGCGGGAATTCTCTCGAGCAAGGTCAAGCTCGGTGGCGACGCCTCCGCGGCTGCGGGTCCCGTCGGCCGCACCGCCTCTGCCGAAACCGATGCGACCATGCGCGCCGATATCTTGTCGTACTCGCGGGCGCGTGGTGCCTTCGCTGGCGTCTCTCTGGAGGGATCCACCCTGCGGCCGGACAATGACGCAAACAAGAAACTGTACGGCAAGAAAGTAGAAGCGAAGGAAATCGTCTTGGACGCCGCGGTGCCACCGCCGCCAAGCGCGTCCACGCTCCTTTCCACTCTGGACAAGGCGTCTCCCGTCAACAAATCAAAACCCTAGTCCCGGTCCCAGCGCCGCATTCACCGGTCACGGGGATCAGCATTCGTACCGGAGGAACGAACCTCCATCAACCCAGACGAAACAGCCATTGTGCCCCTCTCTTCCCAAGGCGTAGTATCCTGCTTGTGAGTAGGAGGGTCGCATGGAGCTTCTCACCCCACCCTCGGTTGTCGCCCAAGGGCATGGTCCCACGCCGGCATGGGCATTGGTCTTGGCCATCCCTGTTCTAGCGGTTCTGTCTACAGCCCCGGTATTCTGTCAGGCGCCTCCAGCTCCATCGATCGCGGACGCTGCACGCGTCGCTCGCGAGCAGCAATCGAACTCCGCGGCCCATCCGAAAGTCTTCACCAACGACGATCTCGCCCCGCAACCTCCCATGCCGCCCGCGGAACCGTCCGCGGCCTCGACTCCTGCGCCAGCGGGCGCCCCGATAGGCCCGCAACCGCCCTCGCCTCCAAACGCACCCGAGACGGCCACACCCGAAAAAACTGGATGCGATAATCCCAATGCTGAGGCAATCCAGCGGGAGCTTCAAGCCGCCGAGGAGGAACGGGATCAGCTTCGCAATGAACTTTCCCCTCAGACTCAGGTCATAACCGGCAACAACGTCGACATGACGAACTTCAAGCCCGGAACCTCAGGTGTTGACTTGGGCTCTCCTGCTTTATTGCAGTCGCAGCCGCAGGCGCCTGGGCGCGTGGACGATGCCATTCTCAGTCAGAAGATTGCGTCGTTGAAAGAGGCTTTGCACATTGCGTGCGGCTCGGAGGAAGACGCCCAGGCTCAGCGCGATCTCTATTCCGCTCAGCAAAGGATGAATTGGTTGCAGCAGGAATTCTCCCTAGATCGGGCCGCTTACTACGCCAAACCCGACTACTCCGGTGATACCGAGGGCAAAGCCAAACTCGATGCCAAACAGCAGGAGATCGACTCCCTGCAGTCAGAAATAGAGCGCTTGAAGAGCGAGCTCAATGCCCTGAAAACAAGTCAATCTTCTCAATGAAAGTCTCGCCGGCTCTTGCACAGCGCGGTCTTTCCCGCAAGGTTTGCAAAGCTGTCGACGATGCGGGCCTCGGCTGGACAAGTCGGGCAAGCACGACGGCCACAGGGGCCGAGGACACTCGATTCATGTGGAAGATCAAGAGATTGGTGGACGGACAATTCGTCGTGCTGGTTCTCAGCGGTTGAATTCAAGGAGAAGAACTGGCAGAGCTGCAAAAGGCCCTTGGCCCGGAGCACGCAGGGCATCTTGTAACTTTGGACTTGGAGGCGGTACGGCTTGTAGATCAGGCCACCGTCGCCTTTTCGGCGTTTCGCGAGGAGTGTGGCACGCGCCTGTTAAATTGTCCCGCCTACATCCGTGAGTGGATTTCAAGAATAAGCTCCGCACCCGAGTGTGCCTGGGAGATTTCGACTCCCCACAGGCTTCGTGAACCGCTATCCTTATGTCACGTTCCGCGGCTTGGACTCTGCCTTCCTTGGCTCTAGCCAAGTCACTCGCATCGCTGTTAGGATTTTCCATCGCTCCCAAGCGAGCGTGCCTACGCGATGCCTCGTTCCTTGAACCAGCACCGGCAGGACAGTTCGCCCAAACACCCTCGCGCCTGGCCGGATCTCCCCTCCAGACACGTTGTTCTGATCTGCCTTTGCTTTTTCCTCTGTGGATGTCATACGAGCAGAGCCACGAACGAACCCTCCATCGAAGTCGGCAAGATCCCCCCTGCAGCCGAGGGCGGCCGGGAGCGTGTCGATAGCATCGCCGGACGTGTCATCGGTGCTCGCCCGGGGCAACGGGTTGTCGTCTACGCAAAAAGCGGGCCCTGGTGGGTACAGCCGTGGCCGGATCAAGCGTTTATCGAGATCAATAGCGGGGGTGAATGGAGCACCCCAACCCACCTCGGCTATGAGTACGCAGCACTTCTGGTAGAGCCAGCCTACCACCCACCGCCCACCATGGATGTTGCCCCCACCAAGGGTGGTTCTGTGGTTGCTGTAGCCATTGTGAAAGGTGTGGGATCCCTGCCGCCCATCCCCACCAGGTCGATCCGCTTCAGTGGGTATGACTGGAAGGTTCGCACGATTTCCAGCGATCGGGGAGGGTTGAACAATCTCTTCGATAGCGACAACGCCTGGACGGACCCGGGCGGAGCCCTCCACCTTCGGATAACCAAGAAGGCGGGCAGGTGGATGTGTTCAGAAGTCGATCTCACCCGCAGCTTGGGCTACGGATCGTACATCACTGTGGTACGGGACACTTCCCATC
>Ga0187782_10000353_pt1 | contig 30352 bp, 33 predicted proteins | sample 0715_SJ02_MP15_2_FD_132454 | JGI IMG/M metagenome (GOLD analysis project Ga0187782, IMG submission 132454) | Tropical peat soil microbial communities from peatlands in Department of Meta, Colombia - 0715_SJ02_MP15_20_MG | ecosystem: Environmental > Terrestrial > Soil > Wetlands > Peat | place... | reverse complement strand
GGCAACGAGATAACCCCCGTATTCTTCGTCGCTGAACTTCAAGACTTCGAGCCTGCTGGCCTCGGCTGCCATCCTGTAGCTCAGGAGATGATAGCAGGTCTCTTCCCTCCCTCCGAGGACCCGGAAAAAGAAGTTACTGCAGGAGCAGTACGGCTTGTCTGGATCGATGAACTCATCCCCGAGCCTCCCAACGACTGTGATCACCTTTCTCCCGCTGGGGAGGAACACACTTTCCTTGACCCCGCCCGCTAGGACAGTGTCAATCGCCCTGTCGAACTTTGATCCGTGCTTCGCGTACCCCGGAAACTTGGCGCGGAGCGTGTCGGCCTCTTCGCTCGTCTTCTCACCTTGCCGGACGGAGGAACTCGGAGAGCGAGGTCTGGTCTTCGACGTCCTCCAGGCCTGAGACCCGAACGCCGGCCCTTCTGAATTCCTTTCCGGCGGTTCTGCTCAAATCGCCAAAGAGTACAGACACGTTCTCCCTGATTAGGGTCAGGTCACTGACAGCGGTTTCAAAGGTCCTGCTCTTGGTCTTCGTAGACAAGTCGGTGAGAATGCCGATGGCGGTGACCGTCTTGAATGATTTGCTTGAAGACGACAGTTTGCCCTGGATGTACTGTATCCCCTCCGAAACCTGCTCGGTCACCTCCTTCGGGTCCCTCGTGTCCCGCCTGAGGGTCACGATGCGGCTGAACTGGGTCGGCTCGAGGCCTGCCACGACTGGGTCCGGGTCAGTTCCCGTTGCTGCCGCCAGCAAGTATCCCCCGAACTTCCTCCCGAACTGTCTTTCGAGTTCTGGAAATCCGGTCTTCGCCAGCTCCCCAACGGTTCTGATGCCCACATCTTCGAGGGCTGATGCGGTTTTGGGTCCGACCCCATAGAGCTTCGACGCGTCCAGAGGCGCCAAGAAGGACTCAGTGGTTTCGGGAGAAATGATGATGAGCCCCGCGGGCTTGGCCATGTCAGAACCAAGCTTCGCGACGACCTTACTGCGCCCTATGCCTACGGAACAGGTAAGATTTTCACCCTTCATGATAGCACCTTTAATTGATTCGGCTGAGTTGCGGGCCCGGCTGTAGTCTCCCCCGGTCGAGTCTGTGATGTCGAAGAACGCCTCGTCGATGCCGGTCGGCTCGAGCACGTCGACTATCTGTCCAAGTTCTTCCATTATCCTATTCGAAATGACCTCGTATTTCTCGTGGTCCATCCTCACCACTTCTGGGTCGTGCCCCTCCAGCCTCCTCTTTGCTTGGACGATGGGCATCCCAGAGTGAACCCCGAACTCTCTTGCCTTGTAGTTAGCGGTGCTGACGACGCCACTGTCTTCTGTCCTTCCGGAGAAGACGCAGACGATGACGGGTCTTCCCTTCAGGGACGGGTTCTCCACCTCCTCGACCTGTGCATAGAAGTAGTCGAGGTCGATGTGACCGATGACTCTGGGCAAGAACGAGGTTCCTCGGGGTTCGCGGTTTAAGGGGTTTTGGAGGCGACGAGTATTATCCTAGATTTTGTCCATCCCTTCACGGTTCCCTTCTCAAGCCTTGCCGTCAGTAGCCGCTTCACGTTAGCAGGGGCTGAACTCCAGGCCCTGCGTATTGCCTTTTCTTCCCTCCCGCCGGCTTCCACTGGATAGAGCCACCTCTCGAAGGTGACGCATTCCCCTAGGACTTCTGAAGACCGGATGCGCAAGCCCGCCTTCGAGACCATCGACTTCCAGGCAGTCTGAGTGAAGGCTTTGACGTGACTTCTGTCACGTAACCTTTCGATCCTGTTGGAGAAAGCCTCGGTCCCTTCTATAGGTGACATGTCAACGATACCCAGCCTCCCCCCAGACTTGAGGACACGTCTGGCCTCTCGGAGGAACTTCGGTACGTCCTCAAAGTGGTGGGTTGCCCTTCTGGAGGTGACTATGTCAAACGACGAATTGGGATACCCTATCTCTAGGGCGTCGCCCAACTCAAACCGGGCGTTCGTACACCCCTGCTCCCTCGCCAGCATGACAGCCTGAGCGAGCATTTCGTCAGTCAAATCTATGCCCGTCACGTGACCCACTGCCCCTGCGAGCGCTAAAGCCGTGAACCCGGTTCCTGTGGCAACGTCGAGGGCGACTTCGAATTTCTTGGGTTTCAGAGCTCTGATCAGGGCGTCGAGGTCGGCTCCTTGGGCGTGGCTCTGGCTCCTGGAATAGTCCTGCGCGTGCTCGGCGAAAAAACGCTTGACGGAGCCCTGGCTCAAATCTAGACTTCGCGACCGAGATGTCGTATTATTCGTTTAGGCCTGCCCAACGACTCTCCGCCACCATCTCCCTTTCAAATGAGTTAATTCTATCAGCAGGTGCCCTGACGCTAAGACCAGTCTAAGGTAGATGGGGTCGGCCGGATTTGAACCAGCGATCTCAAGCGTTCCCGAGACAGATTTTGCACAACCTGTCCCTTCCCGAGGCATCTCCCGATTCTGTTTGAAGCCTAGACCAGACTAGCCTTATTGGATGGGCTGTTACCCAATTCAACAATCTAGCCGACGACCCCTAGGTTGCGGCCCGCTCCTCCTCCGGTTTATATCCTATCAGAGGACTCATGCCGGTCAATAAATAGTGGGATGGCCGCGCTATTGAAGTCGTGTCTGCATCCTGCTGTCAGGTTATGATGTGCGACAGCTCCGGCTGTCTGCAGCTGACTGAAAGGGAAACCCAGGTATGCATGGCGATTTGCTCTAGCGCTGAACCACTGGCCTTCTCCACTGTGAAGAACAGACTTGGATACCACCAGGAGGTGGTCTCGCGAATCTTGAAACGCCTCGTGAACTACGGGGCGGTGGAGAAGTTTAGAGGGAAGTACAGGCGGGTCAGTCAATAACTACCCGGCTTCGGTTACCGTGCCAGGGGTGAGGTGCTTGGAGTGTTGTTGCTGTTGCCCATGTTGCTGCCGTGATGAGACGGGCGAGTTCAAAAACGAGGATTTATAGGCTGAATGCTGGGGCTGACGTCTCATGTCAGAAGAGAGAAGAACTGTCATCGTCGGCCAGAGCAAGCCTCTGCTGAACTACGTGACCGCGTGCATCACTATGTTCAACGGGGGCGCGAAACAGGTGGTCCTCCGTGCAAGAGGGGAGGCAATCAACATGTCAGTGGAAGTGGCTCAGGTGCTGAAGAAGCGCTTCATGAGCAACGTCCAAATCTCTAACATCACCATCGACGGTGAAAACGTCCTTTCAAGAGATGGGAGGCAGCTCAACCTACCCGTGCTCGAGATAGAGCTCTCTGTCCCACCTGTGTAGGTCAGTTTCGGCCGGTGGACTCACTGACGTTCTCGATTCGGGTAAAGGATTTTAGCCCCACGGCCGGGCCGACGCTCGGTTCTCATGAAAGCTCGTAAGTTCGCCAAGGTCGAGGGGAAGCTACCAGGTTCGAAGGGCGCAGCCGTCGTAAAACGGACGGCCAAGTACATCTCCCCTTCGTTCGCGCGTTTCTACCCCCTCGTTGTAGACTCTGCGCATGGATGCATTGTAAAGGACGTGGACGGCAACCAGTTCGTCGACTTCGCGTCAGGGATAGCGGTTCTGAGTACCGGGTCGACCCATCCGAAGGTGGTCCAGGCAATAAAGAGCCAAGCTGAGAAGTTCATTCATTTCTCATACACCGATTTCTACTACGACAACCTGGTCGAGCTTTCAGACAAGCTCCTCAAGCTGATCCCGGGAGACTTCCAGAAGATGGTTTACTACGGCAACAGCGGAGCCGAAGCCATCGAGGCCGCCATGAAGCTCACCCGGAACTACACCAAGCGCCCCATCTGGCTGGCCCACTCTGGAGCGTTCCATGGACGGACCATGGGAGCCCTGAGCCTGACGGCTAGCAAGCCTATGCAAAGGAAGGACGCATTTCCACTGGTCCCGGACGTGGTCCATTTCCCGTTCCCCTACTGTTACAGGTGCCCCTGGAAGCAGACCTTCCCGGAATGTGACTACTACTGTGTTGACTACTTCAAGGAACAGTACCTGGAGAAGTTCGTCCCAGTGGACGACGTGGCGGCATATTTCTTTGAGCCTATCCAGGGAGAAGGAGGCTATGTGCCCGCCCCTCCTGACTACTTCAAGAAGATGGAGTTTCTGAGGAAGTCAGGCGTTCTCTTCGTCTCCGACGAGATACAGACCGGAGTGGGAAGGACGGGGAAGTTTCTAGGGATTGAGCATTACGGAATCGTGCCTGACGTTGTGACTCTCGCGAAGGGCATCGCCTCTGGGCTCCCGCTAAGCGCCACCATCGCCAAGGCGGAGGTCATGGAGAGCTGGAAGCCAGGCCAGCACGCTTCCACCTTTGGAGCAAACCCCGTGGCCGTTGAAGCCAGCCTAGCCACACTCGATGTCCTGAAGTCGGAGCACATCCTTCAGAATGTGAGGCGCGTCGGCGAAATGGCGAAGAAGAGACTGCTTGAGATGAAAGAGAAGTATGAAATCGTCGGCGACGTCAGGGGGATGGGCCTCTTCATAGGCCTAGAAATCGTCAAGAACAAGCGGAGCAAAGTCAGGGGAGAAGATCAAGCAAAGCAGATCATGGACTATTGCTTCCACCATGGGTTATTGGTAATCGTCGCGGGAAGGAACACCATCCGTGTGATACCCCCACTCGTAGTCACAGAGGAAGAGATGAACGAAGGTCTGGATATACTTGAGGATGGTATCGCCGCCGTGAACTCGGCGTTAGCCGTGCCCTAGCCCATGTACGACTTCGACATCCTCATCGGGGAACTGCTCCAGCAGAAGCCAGAGCTCAGCCGGAGCGAGGTACTGCGCCGTATTGAAGACAAGAAGCGAACGGTGGGCGCAGGATACCTAACTGACCAGGGGGCCCTCTTCCTGGTGGCAGGGGAGCTCGGCGTCTCGTTGCGCAAGGATAATGCGTCCTCAGACCTGTCAATCAAGGATCTGTACATCGGTGCTAACGACGTCACCGTCGTGGCGAGGGTGCTGGCGGTGTACCCGGCTGCTACCTATAACAGGAAGGACGGTGGGACAGGCAGGTACCAGAGGCTAGCCCTCTTCGACGGCAATAACTCGGTAAGGCTGACAGTCTGGGAGGAGGGCTTGGACCAGCTTGTGAGGCTCGGTCTGGAGGCCGATACTCCCGTGAGAGTGGCGAACGCCTACGTGAAGCAAGGACTAGACGGGAGAGCGACACTCAACCTCGGAAAAAAGGGGAAGATCCAAGTGCTGGTGGATGAAAAGCTCGTAGCCAAACTTCCGCCAATCTCCACAATTACCCAGAAGCTCCCCATACTAGCGAAGGAGGAGCAGTTCATCGCCTTGGATTGCGTGGTGAGCTCCGAACCTCGCTTCAGCGAGTTCGTCAGGTCAGATGGGTCAGAGGGCTCTCTCTTCCAGTTCGGCGTGACACAGGGCGGAGGAAAGGAGACCCGCGTCGTCATTTGGAGCCCGTCCGCCCAGCCTGAGCTCAAACGAGGGCAAAAGGTGCGAATAACCAATGTGAGAGCAAGGCGATCAAACAGCGGCGAGTTCGAGGTTCATGGAGATGCGGGGAGCACGATTACTCTGGGACCGACTCCAGAGAAGTCCATCTTCCGCGTGGCCGCGACGAGCTCGAGCCAGTCAGCGAAAGTCGTCCTTGGAGTGGGAAAAGACAGAAAGGTGAAGTTCATCGAACTGGGGAAGGGGGTCAAGGAGCCGTCCCAGGACGACGTTATTGGCATTGTTCCCGACGAGACCATGGGAGGGAGGGTCTACTGCAGGCAGCCGGATTCGGTGCAGATGGTTGCGTATGATTCAATTCCTGGCCTTGATGCACTTACCACGAAGTTGAACGAGGTCAAAGAGGATGACGCTCAGATCATGGCCGAAGTCATAGCGCTTTCACACGGGAGTGTCGACGATGTCCAATTGAGGGATGGGACGACCGTGAAGAAGGGAGAACTCGTAGTGGGGGACGACACAGGGGAGATGAAACTCGTCGCCTGGAGGGACCTGTCGGGGAGAGTGTCGGGTATCCAACCCGGCGAGCGGCTAAGGCTGACAGGCGTGGCGTGCAAATCCACCAGGATGGGGAGTTGGCTCTTACAACTTTCGAACTTCAGTGTAATCGAAAGGCTCAGGGGCCGCGGCTAGGCCTCGACCTTCGAAGCGCCTCGTATTCGTACACGAAAATTATGACGAGCCCTATGATAAAAAGCGCAATCATCGCGGTACTGATGAAGTTGTAATAACCATTGATGTCGAGTAGAGGGAAGTGCAATTCGGGGCCGCGACGCTAGCGTCGAATAATAAGCGTTGCTAGAGCCGCGTCTAGTGTATGAAAACTCTGACCGCTCTCTGATGAGCCTTTTAATCCCAACTCACGACGGCGGCCGGAGTGCCGAGGTGGCCTAGCCTAGTCATGGCACCAGGCTACACCCTGTTGGGTGAAACTCATAATCCTGGGCTAGGAGAAGAGATCTGGGGGTCGGGGGCGCGAATCCCCCCCTCGGCACCACATCACCCTCATGACGATTCTAAAACCGATATCAACGAGAGCCACGGGTGGGATTCGGACCCACGACATCCACCTCTTTGGGCGTCGCTTACCAAGGTGGCGCTCTAGCCACTGAGCCACCGTGGCACTCGGGGCCGCCCCGCCCGAACTTGATTTTTAATTGTTCGTGACTCCAGAACGCCCGTTCTGTGCTCTAGGCTAAACTCAGTACCATTTCCTAGGGGTGGACCGTGCGAGTCGCTGACCCATGGCCGGCATTGGAGGGTGGAGCGGCAGTGTTCGTCGTTGCAATTATCGGGGTCGCTGCCCTGGTCGCCGCGTTCGCTCTCCTTCCACCGGAGGCGACACCAACCGTTTCAACTGGAGGCTCGGCATCAGGGACCACCCATCAGGGCCTAAGCTCGTTCCAGAGCTACACTCAGCTTCAGGAGTACATGTCGGCTAACGCCAAGAGCGCCCAGCAGTACAATCAGTGGGGGGTCGATTTCGGTGGCTGGGGTTCGATAGCGTTCCCCGGCGGGGTGGGGACTGTGACCTTTACCACGTCGGCCGTTACCGAATTATCTACAACTGACGGGTCAATCAGTAACGCGCCTTCCTACACCGGCACCAACGTCCAAGTCCAGGGCGTCGATGAACCCGACAGAGTGAAGACAGATGGCACTCACCTGTTCGTGTCTACCCAAGACTCGGTCGCGTTGATGAACGCCTATCCCCCCAACTCGACGGCCATACTTTCGACCCTTTCCTTCCCAGACTGCGTTGTGTTGGGACTCGAGGCGGCGACCAGCCGTTTGATGGTCATCGTCCAGACAAGCTCGGGCACGGGGGCCGTCGAGCTGCTCCTGTACGACACGACGACTCTTACCTCACCGGTGCTGATGCAGAATGTCACCATCGCGGGCAACTACGTGGCTGCCCGGATGGCTGAGGGCTACGTGTATGCGGTCATCCAGCAACCATCGTACGCCTTCAGCGACCAGGGAAACGCGAGCGCGGTGATGCCGACAATCTCGCAGGCTGGAATCCAGACGGAACTGTCCCCGACGTCAATATTCTACACCAACAACACGGCCCAGATCAACTTCTACACGATGATTCCAAGCATAAGCATGTCCACGGGAAAGGAGAGCGTCATCTCCGTCCTAACGGGACCTTCAGCCACGGTCTATGTCTCGACCTCGAACATCTATGTGGCCTACACGAACTATCTTGACCTCTACGATGTTGACGGGGTTCCGGGGAATGCTTTCAGTGGCGGCGTGATAACCCCTCAGCAGGTGGCGCAGTCGCAGAACAGTACCGTCCTTCGCGCTTCGTACGCCAATGGGACGGTGACGGCTGCCGAAGCTGGAGTGGTCCCCGGGACGTTACTGAACCAGTTCTCTATGGACGAGTATGACGGATACTTCAGGATAGCAACCAGTCGCTTTGCCACGATCAACGGCGTAGCCACCACCAGCGACGATGTCTACGTGCTCGACCAGAACATGACTTTGGTCTCGTCTCTGCAGAACATCGCCCCCGGAGAGAACATCTATGCAGTCCGCTTTGATGGGGACGTCGGCTATGTGGTCACGTACCAGCAAATCGACCCCCTGTTCGTCATTTCGTTCAAGAACATCACCGAGCCGGTGATACTGAGCGCGTTGAAGGTCACGGGCTATTCTGACTATCTGTACCCCCTTGCAAACGGGTACCTGATCGGCGTAGGCAAGGAGTCTGTGCAGGCTTCGTCGGGCAACTTCAGCTACTACCTTGGACTGAAGATTTCTCTCTTCAAAGTGTACGCCAACGGGACCTCAGTCCAAGTGGCGAAGCTCGACATCGGAGACAGGGGGACTGATTCCCCAGTCCTCAGCGACCATCTGGCCTTCACCTACGACCCGACCAGAAATATCACAGTTATCCCCCTGACTCTGTACCAGGTGAGTGGGAACACGACCTATGAGGGAGGCTTGCCGGCCGACGGCAATCCGGTATGGCAAGGAGTGTATGTCATCAAGTGGAGCCCGACCGGATTGACGGTCCTCGGCGGAGTGTCGCAATACCCCGCGGGGCAGAATTTCGGAGATTACCCGAACGACAGCCTCTCCATCGACAGGAGCGTAATAATCGGTGACTACCTCTACACCATCTCTCAGGGCGAGGTGATGGTGAGTAGCATCGGCGGTTCGTTCCCTACCGTGGCGACCGTGGACCTCCCTACGTGATTTCACTCGTGGCCTAGGACCGGGTGGGGCCTGTAGGGCTCCTCGAGACGCCTCACGTCGTTCGATTTCAGGCGCACGTCGGCGCCTTCCGCCAACTCCACGAGCTGCTCGACCTTGGTGGGCCCGATGATGGGGGATGCGACCCCCTTCTTGTGGAGTAACCACGCGAGAGCCAGCTGCGCCGGGGTCAAGCCCTTCTCCTTCGCCACTTCTTCGAGGCGCTCAACGACATCGAAGTCCTCGGGCTTGAAGTATCTCCCACTGAGGTACACGTCGATCTTGTACCTTGAGCTTGAGGGCTTCACGGCCCGTTTGTACTTCCCGGTCAGGAAGCCCCTCCCGAGGGGGCTCCAGGGGATTAGGGGAATCCCTTCGGAAACGCAGAATGGTATCATCTCGCGCTCTTCTTCCCGATAATCGAGGTTGTAGTGGTTCTGCATTGTTTTGAATCGCTCGAGGCCTAGCCTGTCGCTCGTGTAGAGGGCCTTCTCGAACTGCCAGGTCCACATGCTCGAGGCACCGATGTGGTCGACGACCTTGTCTTTTCTTACAGCCTCGGTGAGGGTCTTCAGGACCTGCTCGACGGTGGTCTCGTAGTCCCAGCGGTGGATCTGATAGAGGTCCACCCTGTCCGTCTGCAGGTTGGCTAGAGAGCGCTTCAGGTTCCTTCTGACATGCTTTCTTCCAAGGCCGCGGTCGTCCGGACCTTTGCCAGTCGGGAGGCCGACCTTGGTGGCTAATACAACCTGGTTTCTCCTCCCCTTCAGCGCCTTGCCCACGATCTGTTCTGACTTCCCATTCGAATAGATGTCGGCCGTATCGAAGAAGTTAATCCCAAGGTCGATGGCCCTGTCTATGATCTTCTTCGAGTCCTCGTAGCCCACAGTCCACCCGAAGCCTTTGGCGTCGGGCCCCCCGAAGCTCATGCAGCCTATGCAGAGCCTCGATACCTTCAGTCCTGTGCTCCCGAGGATTGTGTATCTCATCGGTGCCAACTGTCATCGTGCCTGCGTTAAAGGATTAGCCGACAGTCTTATTCCGAACCGTGGAGGGTCGTTCCGGCATGGGAGTCCTGTCGCCCAGGTCCCTGAGCTTCCTGAAACGTCATGAACTGTGCAGGCTTGCCACCGCATCGAAGGATGCGAAGCCGCATGTCGTGCCTGTTATCTACGCTCTAGATGGTGAGGATATCGTTATCGCAGTTGATTACGGCACAAAGAAGCTGGAGAACCTGAGGCAGAACAACAGGGTGGCCCTCGTCGTGGACGACTACCGCCCCAATCATGCAGTTATGGTGGAAGGGGAATGTGAGATCCTTGAAAGGGGGAAGGAGTACCTCAGGCTGCTCCAGATTCTGTTTGAGAAATTCGAGATTTACAGGAGACGCCCTTGGGGCGAAGGAGAGTCGCCGATACTGAAAATCAAACCTACGAAGGCTGTTGTGTGGTAGAACCTGCGCTGTCGAGGGGCGCGTTTCTGCGAGCTTCGTATGACGACAGGAGCCCTGTAGCAGTGCATCCTTTGTCGAATGGTTCGAGAACAGAGGAACAGGTCTCAGCCAGCAGCACGATGTAGCGCTCCGAGTCGTACTTCGTCTGATCCTTAATCATGTCAATGGGCATTGCCCTCTTCGAGTCTTTCCCTTTGTAGTCCGCGATGACATACCGTATCCCCTCACCAGCGTGGAGGGTCGCCCCTTCCCCCACAAGCTGTTTGATGGCAGCATGCTGCACAGTCATGGCGGTGTATTCCTCTGGGGTTTTCGAGAGGTTGGTGGAGAAGGCGAGCTCCGAGGCTGGGACCTCACGATCTGCCAATGTTTCGGCGTGTCTGAGGAAGATTTCAATGCACTCGGGGACCTTCTTCTTTGCATCCGCAGTCGTGTCTGCTTCCGCCAGGACCTTCAGGATTTCCATCTGGCACATGGCGAACGCCAAAGGCGTATCATGGCGCCGCGCCTCTATTCCTCTGATCTTCAGGTCTCCACCCTGGTAGACCCCGAAGTACCTGTTGAGCACCGGTACGTTTGGTTCGACCTTTGAGGGAAGGAAGGCCACCCATTTGTAGATACCTTCAAATGAAATAGCAAATCCGGTCTCCGCTTCTATTTCGGCTTTCAGCTCGAGATAGTCGTCCCTGTCTGCCCCTTCCTTCTGGATCCAGAGGGAGTCGACTATGCCGTGCATCACCTCGAAGCCCCTCCGTTCAGCGATCCTGGCCGTGTCGAGCAGTATCTTTCTGTCCCAGGCGCACACGGCGATGTGGGCGTCGATACGGCCGAACTTCGCGTTGTTGAAACCCAGATACCCAAAGGTTGTGACACCCAGCCACTTCAGAGCCGCCTGTCTGGCGTTGTACCTGTCATAATCGGCTCCCTTAGCGGTCCGCTTGAGCTCCTTGTAGTGGAGCCTCTTCTCCACTATGATCTTGATGGCCAGGGGGACAATCCCATCCCGCTTCTTGCACACGTTCCAGTCGAGCTCAGGCACCCTGTTGTTCGAGTCTGGGCAGCAGGCGCACCTGACTGTCTCGGCTGAGATGTTCTTCCTGTACATTATGTTAGGGTATAACGCGCTGAAATCCAGCTCGCCGACATTCTCGTGGACTCCTATCTTCGGTTCGAAGACGAAGCCGCCCCTGTCCGCCATGAGCAGTTCGTTCCTGTCCTTGAAGTGCTCCACCAGGGTCGGCTTCCAAGGGACGAGCAGGTCAATTTTCGACGCGTGATAGAACTGGAGACTGGAGAGCACCTTCCCTATGCTCGCCCTGCTCGAGGTATGGAGGGGCATGCGGCATATCCTGCTCAGCTCGAAGAGACCGTCGAATCCGGCCTCGGAGTAGGCGAAGGATGTGTTGACATCGATGTGCACTCTGCCGCAGAGCTTAATCGCCGAAGGTTTGTAGTGAATTCTCCCATAGCTGAAGTAGGATGTGCCCCCCTTCAGGGGGAGCTTCATGGGAACGCCGTCCCTGTCGAGGACCAGCTTGACGCCGATTCCGTTCGCTTCGGCGCGCTTGATCAAGTAGGGGAAGAGGAACGTGTCGCCGTCGTTGGTGAGGACGAAATCGGGGTCTGCTTCTCGCACTGCCTCCACCATCCCCAGAAGCTTGTCGGCTTCGCTGCGGTCGCCTATCTCGATTTTCCCGCGGTCGCTTTCTAGTGAAATCCCCTCGATTTTGTCTGTGAAGCGCGGCAGTTTTCCCTGCTTCGCGATGTCGACTTCGAGCTTCACCTTCCTCAGGACCGGCAGGGCGTAGTCGTAGGCCCAGACGTCGTCCTTGAGTTCCCACCTGAGCGCGTCTCCTTTCTGTTCTACTTCGCAGTAGGCGAGGGGGAAGAGGTCCCGCTCGTAGAGATAGCTCTGGCCGGGAGGAACGTCTACGTTGTAAAGCCGAAAGGTGCCGAAGGGGCCGAGGCGTTCTATCCTCCCTGCCACCTGCTGGGCCTTCCTCGCGTCCTTCAGTCTCGCTTCGACGACGCAGGACGTGCCTGCGTCGGTCACCCTTTCGCGCTTCTGGACGGTCCTGGTCCAGACGAAGTCGTTACGTAGGGTCTGGAACGGGACGTCGAAGTCTGATTTGTTATCTGCCCCTATGAATATCGACGGAGACCATCGATCGACCAGGCGGACGGCCTCGCCGTCTTCACGCTTGACCCAGACGACCATTTCCCCCGGGTTCCCAGGATAAAGATCTAGAATCCAGCCTTTCATTGCTAATCACGAAGTCAGAGCCGCGGCTGGATAGAGGTCAAGTTAGAGTGCCGAGCAACTCTGCTTGCGGCGTGGTTTTGCAGTGGAATTTCACAGCCTTGACGGCTTTGGGGATTCCCATAGCTGATGTCATTCACTGGTCGGCCTCTCGCTGTCGGCCTTCAGCCTCTTAATCTCAGAAGCCAGCCAGACTATCGTCTTGTGCTGCGCCAGCAGGAGGCTCATGAACAGAGCCTCGGTTGGGAACGGAGAGTCTCTCGCTTGAATTGCTGGGAAGTATTCGTAACAGAGCCTCAGCATCTCCTTGAAGAGCGCCCTGTCTTCCGCCCGTAGGGCGTCGGCGAAGCGCTGCCAGCTGTCGAACTCCTCTATGATTTCGCCGTCAGAGAGAGTCATCTTCCCCCACCTTCGGCTCCATTCCTGATGTCGCGCCTACCGCCCGCATGAGTAGTTTGTAATGGTGGAAGATCGCTGCCATGGCCATCCCTTCGAACTTCGACGCCCTGACCGCGGCCGAAGACGCTGAGGTGTAGAGCCTGGCGGAGCTGAGTATTTCGTCGAATGCAGCCCTGTCCCGAGGGCGGAGCGCCTTCCTGAACGATTTCCACTCGGCGGCCTCCTGGGCTTCGGCTATCCTGAACGAAGGTATGGTCCTACCCATCAGCGGGCCCCTCCCGTCCTTGTGGCCCTGAGGAGCTGGCCAAGCTTGAACGTGATCTCTCCCGGCAGCCTGTTTCTGTGCTTGACGAGCTCCGCCCTGATTCTTTCTCTTTCGGACGACAGGCGAACTTGGACGTCGGCCCAGGAAGCGACCATGCCGTCGTACTTGTTGGGCGAAGCCTGAGTCGCAATCACTAGGGCCTGCCTCTTCACCTTCTCGATGCCCTCCTCGACGGCGCTCAGCACGCGCCTTGCCTCCCTTTCTTCCAGCTCAGGTTCGTTGAAGGTGCCGAGAATGTCGCAAATCACCACCAGCCTGGTCCCATAATCCTCGACTGCCCGCACGAGGTGCTCCGAGACTAAGGCGGCTAGCTGATAGAATGTGAAGACGCGACAGGAAGCCACCCGCCTCATGGCCACCGCTGGCTTGAGGCCCCTCTGCTTGGCGAATGAGGAGAAAAGGTAAGGGTCAGAGCGGTTACCCCCGTCGATGAAAAGGGACGCCGAGTCGAGGCCCCCTGACTCAATCGGGAGCTGGGCCCTGAACGAGGCTAGCTCGGCTACGATGGATGACGTCTCCCCGCTGAGCAGGATCATGCGCCCTTCTCCGAAGGGTCGTAGGAGCGAGTCTAGGCGCGGGAAGCCCAGAGAGAAGTGTGGTATGGACGAGGCCTTCTGAAAAAGCACCTCCATTTTCTGCGCCGGTGAGGTGGCACTCGGGAAGACGTCAGACCAGTCATCAGGTACGGGGGCGAGCCTGCACTCGACGTTCCCTTCGAGAAGACCACCACACCCCATGCAGCGTCCGTTCAGGGAACCGACCGTCTCGCCAGCGAGCCCCAAATCGCGCCTGACGTGGAGAACGCAGCGGCAACTTGAGCAATAATAGACGAAGCGCTCTCTGCCGCTTGCCGCCTGCTCGTAGAGATAGTGCAATCTAGACATTATGCGGACGTGGAACTTCGTGGGGATTTAACACGGCTGCGCGGGGGACCTCGTTGGACAAGAGGGAGGCGAGCGAAAGTGTTGAACGTTCATAAAGAGAAGCCTGGGCTCGCCGAGACGACGCGGGGGTCGCCCAGCCTGGTCAACGGCGTGAGGCTCAGGACCTCATCCCTTAGGGGTTCGAGGGTTCGAATCCCTCCCCCCGCACCAGTATAGACCACCTGTGGCTAGTAGTCGCAACACAGCACTTAGAAGATGCGAATCCCTTCTCGATGGGAACAGGAGCCTCTCCGTCGTCGTCCTCGAACTCGAATGCCAAACTCGGGTCCAGACCCATCTCTGCGAGTTCCCTTCTGGCTTCACCCAACGATACGTCCTTTGAACAGGTCGACATCGTACAACGTCCCCGTTCCATCCCATCCCTTCTTCATCATCCTTGTCAGGGTAGTAGCGACCTCGTCAAGGCTCTGACTAAGTTCCTTTCCCTTCTTCCTTATTTTCTCGATTAGAGCTTCGTCCAGCCCTCCTCCCTCTAAACCTTCGATTTCCCACGCCGGTTTGCCGAACAGGTAGATGCTTACTTCGACTGTCACGCATATTCAAACGACCAGGACTACTTAACGCCCGATGAGGTGCCGATGTAGAAGTACCGAGGTTGGTTCTCTGGTGTGGTCAGGCAGCCTTCTGGGTCGCAGGCGGAGGCGAAGGTGGCGCCGGTCGGGCTGGCTGAGGTGGAGCAACCGTTGGAGGTCTTGATGAAGGAGGTTGACCTGTGATCGCCGCAAGGGCGCTCCTTCCTGCATCGGTGAGCTGGTACCTGGCAGGGTTTCCGAAGAGATCTACCTTGAACTCGATGAACCCAAGAGCAGTGAGCTGCCTGATTACCCAGAGGGTGGTCCATTCTGAGTTGTCATTGATAATGTCGTCGAGCTCGGCGTCGCTCATACCCTCCCTGCTCTTTCCAAGGGCTGTCAGGGCTGCCATAAGATGCGGAGACGCGGCCACTTTCTTCAGGACAACTCCCTGTGCCTTGGGATCCGAAGGCCAAATCCATAGCCCTTTGGGCATGGGTGAAGCCGACCGGAGTCGATTCATAAATCCTGCGTGTTGACATTTTCAGTTTCAGCGTACTCCCCAATATCCTGCCAAATCAGTCGTGGGTTTTGGAGGGAAGTAATTGTCCTCGGCAGGCCTGGCGGAAGAAGGAGGATACGGCCTCTGGCGATGGAGGCCAGGCGGCTCAAGTCGGTGGTAGTTCACGATGTTGTCAGTTGTTTTTAGTTATGTCAGAGAAGTAAACCCTCCGAGTGTGTGACATCGGCAACCATGGAAGTGGTAACCGAATACGCTGACCAGAGGACAGAGCTCGAGGAGAAGATAAGGTCACTCGAGGCCGAGAAGGCCTCGCTCCTTGCCGACATCGCCTCCCTGAAGGAGAAGATAGCCACCTTCGAGCTGGAGAAGTCTGCTAACGCATTGGAGAGCGAAGTGCAGGCGCTCCGGACGGAGAAGGCTGTGCTGGAAGAGAAGGCCGCGTCATACGAAGCTGAAGCGGGGTATACTCTTCCGCCTGTCGTGACTGAGGGGGTCTAGGTTCTACCGGAGCCTAGAAGCCTTCTGCTCGAGTTCGCCCTTTTCTTTTCTGAGGTAGCCGACGAATTCCTCAATATCGACCAGCTTGGCCTGGAGACGTTTCAACTCGTTCTCCTTGGCCGTCCTGTCCATTGAATCTTCGATCTCTTTCTGCTGCTGGGCCATCTCTTGGATCTTGGCGCCCAGCTCCTCGTTCCCCTTCTTCACTGATGCGAGCTCGTCCTGAATCGACTTCAGTTGCTCTTCTGCGACAATGAGGTATCTTTGTCTGCTGATGACGGTCGGGAACTTTGTTCCGCACTTCTCACATGTATACATGCCGACCCGCCGTTCGGTCATACCTCTTTCTCCCTTAGCAGGCTCGACAATCACGTTGAAAGTCCGTGTCGGCATTGATTCCTTATTCCCGCATTTCGGGCAGTTTGGCAATCGCCGTTGCGGCATGCGAGAACGTGTTAAAGCTTTGCCCGAGCCAACCCTGAAACTTCGTCCGAGATGCTATTGTTCTCTGATGGATTCCAGCTCGGACACGGCAGACCAGAGGGTCACCCTGGCAAACGATGGCATGTTCGGGTCCTGCGCAACCTCGTCCAAGAGACTGATGGCGTTAGCCGCCCTCACCGCTACGCTCTGCTTCGTGTCCTGAAGCATGAGGACAGAGTCCTTGACGATTTTCCTGATGTTCCTGGGTGTGATGTTGGAATCTGAAATCTGCTGAAGGCTCACGACAGCCTTCGCCAGCTTTGCGTCGTTTTCCTGTTGCTTTTTCAGCTTGGCACTCGTGGAAGGGACCCCGGGTTTCGAGACTCGATTCGAAGGGATTAAGTGCTTTTCGTAGCGAGCCGAGTTTAATACGAGCAGGGAAACGGGCGGTGTAATGAGTGGCTCCTCCAAGGACAGAATGAGGCTGGCTGCCGAGCTGGTTAGCAAGGGAGCGACGATGCTTGCAGAACCATGCCCTAAAGACGGGGGGATCCAAGTAAGGTACCGAGGAAAGGTCTACTGCACCAGCCATGACGACCTGTCGTCGATTACCGAGGGTTCCGCCGTGTCATACGACACAGTTGTCGCCCAGATGCGCGAGGTGATTCTGGCGAGGTTGAACGAAACTACAGCCGCCCTAGGAACCGAGACGGACCCTGCAAAGCAGGACCAGCTAGTCTCGCTGGCCTCCAAGTACTTCGAGCTTCTGCAGAGGCTGCCTCAGAAGTAGCGCTTAAATCAGAACCGAGCGTTTCCCCGTTCGTGGTACTCAGGCTGGGCCAGAAGGTTCCGGAGTTTGTACTTCCGGACGCCGATCAGAAGACGCGGACGCTGGCCGAACTTGTGAAACAGGGACCGGTGGTTCTTGCGTTCTTTCCGTTCGCTTTCTCAGGTGTGTGCGACAAGGAGATGTGCACCTTCCGGGACGGGTTCAGCTCCCTCCAGGGATCGGGAGCCCAGCTCGTCGGCATCAGCGTAGACAGTTCCTTCTCGCTGAAGGCGTTTGCTCAGACCTACAACCTTCCGTTCCCACTCTTGAGTGATTTCAACAAGAAGATCGCCAAGCTGTACGGTGTCCTTCAGGACCCCTGGGTGGGGCTTGGATACAAAGGAGTGGCCAAGAGAGCGGTCATGGTCGTGGACCAGCAGAAGAAGCTCAGATACAGGTGGGTCACGGATGACCCCTCAGAGGAACCACCATATGCCGAGGCCGTGAGAGCCGCTCAGAAGCTCACATCCTAAGCCGTTAGTTTTTATACGGGGCAAGGCCCTATTTCTTGTATTGAGTCAGGGCACAGAAATCAAGCCCATCGTCCAGCTTACCGAGAAGGCTTCTGATGAGCTGAAGCTCTACCTTCAGAGGCAGGGGAAGCCGGGAGCTGCGCTGCGGATCTTCGTGACGGCGGGCGGATGTTCGGGGCTGTCCTACGGGATGGTCGTTGACGAGAAACTCTCGGATGACGATTATGTAATCGATGTCGGTGGTGCACGAGTCGTTGTGGACAGGTCTAGCGCGCCGTTCATCGCGGGATCCACTGTTGACTACAGGTCGGAGAAGCTGATGGGAGGGGGGTTCGTGGTTAACAACCCCAACGCAGTCTCGACCTGTGGCTGTGGCGAGTCTTTCAAGACAGCCTGAGCTCTACTATCTGTACTCTGAATGTGAGCAAATATGCGCCGGGGGTAGGATTCGAACCCACGCGACCCGAAGGTCACGGGCTGACTGGTCTTTGATCTCGAGTTGCGGACCCGCTTGGCGCCCTGGCGGGTTGCCCGCGCATTAACCACTCTGCCACCCCGGCCCTGCGTGTGCCCAACCCCAACTGGATTTATCCCTTTGAGGGACTCCGCTTCTTGGAGCGCTCTACTATGTAGCTCCACGTGACGAAACAGTCAATCAGCTCAGTGTCTTCCGAGTGTTCTTTCAAGGAACCACTTCGTGATGTCCCAGGCCTCGTGGGCTGCGTCTCTGTCGTACACCTCCTTCCTTGTGTCGTTGAAGAAGCCGTGCCTTGTCCGTGGGTACGTCTTCAGGGTCAGGTCCTTTCCTCCCTCAAGCATCGCACCCACCCATGTGGGGACGGCTTTGTTGATGATCTCGTCCTGGTTGGCGTGGATGTCCAGAATCGGTATAGAAATCCTAGGAACATCCTCGCTGGCGGGCGGCTGGCCGTAGAAGCTGATTGCCGATTTCATGCTCTGGCTCCTAGTCGCGCACTTCAGGGAGAAGCCACCACCTAGGCAGAATCCAAGAGTTGATACGCTGCCGAACTTGGAGCGGGCCCGTTCGACCGCGGCCACGGCGTCTTCTAGCATCCTGTCTCTGAAAGCGGGTTCGTAGATTACGGCTGCTACTTCCCTCGCTTCCCCTGCGACCCCTTTATTGTCGAAGGCCCTGGCTACTTTCTCCTTGTCCCTCCTTTCTTCCAGAGAGAGTTCCCAGAGGACTTCCATGGCCTTCTGGATGTTGGCGGGTGTCAGAAGATCGCCATGCCGTTTGTACAGATTTGGTGCCGTCGCTGCAAATCCAAGTTTGCCAACCCGTTTGCAGACATCCTCGGTGTGCTCGACAAGGCCCCATACTTCGTGAAACACAACCACGCAGGCGATAGCGCCCTTCGGCTCCACCGAGAATTCTGTTTTGAGTTGGGGCGAGGCACTCACCAAACCCTCACTTCCGCGAGCCCACGTTTAAATCAAATGTGTGGCCAGGACCTCAAGTTGGCATGAAGGTTTCGCTGACGTGGTCGACTCCCCATCCCGAGAGGACCATCGCCGTGGCGATGAGGAGATGCTACAGCACCAAGCCCATTGAGGACATTGAAAACGAGCTTGAGCAGAAGGGCCCCGAGTACTGGAAGTATCTCCTTGGCAAGGCTCTCCAGGACAAGTCCCTCGATGTTCTCGAGCACTTTGTGATGACCCTGGTAGTTGAGGAGGAGGACCAAACTGAAATGGGACTTCTAACCCAGACTTTCCCCTACCTGCGGGTGACTCATCTCAGATCAAGTGACTGGCTGCTGACTTTGAACGCGAGGACCCTAGTGGAACTCTGGAAGGATCCACGGGGTAAATCTCTCGCCGAGATGATTGTGTTGGAGCTTTCCCAGGGAGGCATCTGTCCCATTTTCAGCGAGCTAGCCTTTGGGGTGAAAGTAAATGCGAGTTAAGCTCCTTTACCACACCGATCTAGATGCGATAAAGCGCGTCTTGGCCCTGAAGGGGGTCCCGTTCGACCCCGAGGTTGTGATGGACCACATCGTCTACATGTTCGAGATAGAGGATTGCAGCAGGGTAACGACCCATCAGCTTGTCCGCCACAGAGCCGTGTCGTATGATCAGGAGTCTCAACGGTTCTCGGCGGCGACCAAAGAGGGGGTTGTAATACCTCCGAGCATTCAATCTAATGACGCTGGGTACAAAGTCTATGATGAAGGTCTGAAGGCGGTGTATTCGGCGTACGACAAGATGGTAGCAGCCGGTATCCCCAAGGAGGATGCCCGGTACATACTTCCAAGCGCCATCAAGACCAAGCTTGTCATGACGTTGAGTGCGAGAAGTCTCATGCACATGGTGTGGCAGAGGACGGCCCTGCAGGCCCAGTGGGAAATAAGAGAGCTCGCGACGACGCTTCACATGCTGGCCCAAGAAGCCACCCCAGAAATCTGGGGCAAGATCATAGAGAGGTAGCGCTTGGTCAAAGCCTTCGGCACGGCTGGCGTCAGAGGGGTTTTCAACAGGACCCAGACTCCCGAGCAAGTCTACAGACTGGTCGAGACCATCGCCTTCGCCTTGGGAAAGGGGCGCTATGGAGTTGGATGGGACGGGAGAAAGGCGTCTGCCCTCCTGGCGAGGACCGTCTTCTCGGCAATCAATGCTGTCGGCAGCGACACCTATGCGTTCGGCTTGGTCCCGACCCCGGTGCTGGCGTTTGGAACTAGGTCTAGATCCTGCATCGCCGGCTTCTCGGTGACAGCTTCCCATAACCCGCCGGAGTTCTCTGGCGTTAAAGTGTTCAACCGCAACGGAATGGAGCTTCCGAAGAGCGATGAAGAGCGAATAGAGCGAGCTATGGCGGTGGACGTCATGAAGCCCTCCGGGAAGTTCGGCCAAATCATTCCCGACGAGGAAGTCGTTGACGAATATATGCAGTCTATATTGTCGCGCCATCAGCGCGCCTCACAGCCCCTGCGCATAGCGGTGGACTGCGCAAGCGGACCGGGGGGTATGGTGACCCCAGAGATCCTGAAGCGACTGGGACACCACGTTGTCGCTGTAAACGCCCAGGTGTCTTGGCGCTTTCCGGCGAGGCTTCCGGAACCGACCGCGACAAATCTCTCCGACTTCGCAAGGATGGTCCCCGCTCTAGGAGTGGACTTCGCCTTCGCCCACGATGGGGATGCGGACAGGCTGGTGATGGTCGACTCAAAGGGGAACGTCGTCCCCGACTCGATTCTTACCATTTTAGCACTTAGGGGCTTGGGGTTGAGCAAAGGCTCTGCCGTCATTTCCGAGAACTCTTCGAGCGCTGTGGCGGAGGAAGCCGAGAAGCTTGGCCTGAGCGTCAAGAGGAGCCGTGTCGGGAAGACGTTCGCGGTCTTAGAGGCCGAAGGGGGGGTCTTCGCGGCGGAACCGAGCAAGGTTGTTGACCCAGAGTGGGGGCTCTGGGAAGATGGTATCAACGCCTCGGCCATTGTATCAACCCTGCTAGCGTCGGACCGGGGCCTGCTGGGGCGGACGATGCAAGAGATCCAGTGGCGGTATAGGCAGACAAACATCAAGTCGACGGTGAGGATGGACGTCCTCCGCATCAAGGTGAAGGAGTCGTTCAGAAAGCTCAGGATTGCAGAGGAGCGGGACCTGGACGGGCTGAAGCTGGTGTTGAGCGACGGGTCATGGGTGATGTTCAGGCCCTCGGGGACTGAGCCAGTAACGAGGATTTACTGCGAGTCGAAGGACTCCCAACAGCTCGATGTTTTGACGCAGTTAGGCATCCAGTGCGTCGAGGCTTCCAGCGATGTCCTCCGCTGAACAAGTCAGTAGCTTCTTGAAAGTCTGTTTGCCGGACTCAATATATACGTCGTAGGGTTCGGACGGCCGATGCAGGGGTCGAAGGCGGTCGCAAGAGTCCTGTCGTCCGGTTACATGCTGGACGCCAAGGCGTATGAGATGATTAGCAGGCTCCCGCTTGGGACCGACGTAGACGGTCTTGTGGAGAAGCTCCTCCTGATGAAGGCGGATTCCCCAGCGGAGGCCAAGGTCATTACAGAAAGAGATGTCGAAAGGCTGATTCCCCAAGAGGCGCCCCAGGAGCAAGAACGTGTGTCGGTCAGCGACGCCACGGAGCTCGAAGTCATTTCAGATCCCACCCAAGCCATCTCCCCGGCGGATGGGGCAGAGGGCTTCGGCAAGCTCTTCCGCGACAGATACCAGAGGCTGTTTTCAATAGTCAGGGAGAGGTTGGACACCAAGAGCAGTGCCACCGTCTCGACCACGAAGAGTCTGGCCCCTGGGAAGAAGGTAAAGGTCGCCGGCCTGCTGTCCGATCGTTCAAGCAAAAGGGGCGTTGTCGAGTTGAAGGTGGACGACCCGACGGGGACGCTCAAGGTCGTGTGCCAGGAGAGCCAAGCCGAGAAGGCGGCCCTGGAAGCACCCCTCGACAGCATGGTGGTCGTCGAGGTTTCGAAGGCGAAGTCGGGGCAGCTGTTCACTAATTCGGTGGTGCTCCCTGACGTTCCGGGAAGGAGGTTCGTTTCTTCTTCTCCTAGGGTTTACGCTGCCCTTCTTTCCGATGTCCATATTGGGAGCAGGATGTTTCTGGCCGACGACTTCGCCCGCTTCCTTCAGTGGCTCAATGGGAGCTACGGCGATAAAGACATCGTAAGCAGGATCAAGTACTTGGTGATAGCGGGAGACCTAGTGGACGGCGTGGGAATATACCCTGGCCAAGAGTTCCAACTGGCAGAAAGGGACCCGAAGAAGCAGTATGAACTGGCCGCCCAGCTTCTGAGGCAGGTCCCGGGACGTATTCAAATCGTCATATCCCCCGGAAATCATGACGCCGTCAGGCAGGCCCTCCCTCAGCCGGCCGTTGCGGTCGACATGGCCGAGTCCCTCTACGCGATGGATAACGTCCGTTGGGTCGGCGATCCCGCATACGTCAAGTTGCATGGCGTGACGTTCCTCATCTACCATGGTAAGAGCCTTGATGATGTGATAGCCACCACCCCCAATCTTGCCTATGACAGGCCAACTGATGCCATGAAGTTGCTCCTCAGAGCGAGGCACCTTGCGCCGACCTATGGGAAACGGACCGCCCTGTCACCCGAGCTCCGCGATTACATGGTCGTCGACCAGGTCCCAGACGTCTTCCATGTAGGTCACGTGCATACCTACGGAGAGCTCTCCTACAGGGGGACTCTGCTTGTCAACTCCGGGACGTGGCAAGCCCAGACACAGTTCCAGCTGAATATGGGGATGGAACCGACTCCTAGTATCGTGCCAGTGCTCGATCTTTCGACCCTCAAGGTAATCAGGCGTAACTTCGGCGCTGTGGGATTTCAGGCGGCCTAGACCGCGGCTCCGAAGGCGGGGTCCTCGGACAGGGTCTTTTCGAGAGTGTCCTTTCCGATCAGAAGTTGAATTTTTTTAGTTCGTCCGCGGCGTCCCTTGCTGACGACAGATGCCTCCACTAGTCCTAGAAGGTCTAGGTCTCCCAGGATCCCGCTCATCCTCCTCTGGGTGAGGGTCTCGATTCCCATTCTCTTGCAGAGATTGCTATAGGCCAGATAGAGCTCACCAGTGTTCGTGCCTCCGTCAAAGCGGGAGACCGCGGCAAGAATGGCCTTGTTCTGGACAGGCAGGGAGCGGATGGCCTCGTCCACCCTGTCGACCTCCATTTTAGCGGAGGCCGTCCTGATACACGAGTCGTCGATTTGTTTCAGTCCCTCGCGCTCTGCCACTTCCCCCGCTATGCGCAACAAATCGATGGCGCGTCTGGCATCGCCGTGTTCTGATCCCGCCATGGCTGCACACAGGTTGATAGCTGCAGGCGAAGCTACTGACGGCCTGAAGGCGATTCTCGCTCTTTCGGCGAGTATCTGTCTCAACTCGTCGACGGTGTAGGGTGGAAAGACGAGTTCCTCTTCGCTGAGGCTGCTGAGAACGCGGGGGTCCAAGCTCTCCTTGAACTTGAGGTCATTGGAGATGCCGACGAGGGCGAGGAATCCGGGCGTCAGCCTCTCCCCCGACCTTGTGAAGGCGTACAGGATGTCGTCCCCGAAGAGCTTCACCAGGTAGTCGATTTCATCAAGGACTAAGACCACTTTCTTCTTGTTCGACTTGATGTTTTCCGATATCCTGTCGATAACTTCGCCTATGGCCAGGCCGGTCAGCGGGATCTGTTTCTCCTTCTTCAGGTCGAGGAACTTGGCGAAATCGGCTAGGGTTCTGTACTCACCGTCGGCCAGCCGGGTGTTGACATAAGCTAGCACTAGGTTCGGATTGTTGGCTTCGACCTTGAGCTTCGAAAGGACGTAGTTCGTGACGGCTGTCTTGCCTGTGCCCGTCTTGCCGTAGAGGAGGAGGTTCGATGGTTTGGAGCCACGTAGGATTGGGGCCAGAATCTGGGCTACAGCCTTTGTCTGGGGGTCGCGGAACAGCAGGTGCCCCGGCACATAGTCGGGACCGAGAGCCTCCCGGCGCAAGAAAAGCGGCTTTCCCTCCTTCGCCCGGCGAAAGATTTCGTCTATTCCTTCTGACAAACGAGAACAGTGGAAACACTGGTCTAGATAGGTGTTTGGAAGGCCTTCGCCGCACACCCCTCGTTCTCGTCAGGAATTATGCTAGTTTAGCTAGGGAAATCCACGATGTCATCCTCAATCATTGATGCAAAGGTGGAATTACTCAGAGTGGCGTGCCGTATGTCCGAACATGACCATCGATGTCAAAATCAGAGTAGGGCTGTTTCTCGTCACGGTGGCCGTTTCTGCGATAGCCGCGTTGGCTGCGGCTCATGGCTTGGCCATCGGGTTCCTTGACGAGATTGGTGGAATGGGCCCGTAGACGCCGGCGGGCTTCCTCCTATTTTTTCACCGGGATTGCAGGCTCTTTCCTGAGTGCGTTCTCCATCTGATGGAGGTCGAACCTCCATCTGCCACCCTGATGCATGTTGTAGGGGATTGTGAACGAGGCCGCTTCGGAAGGCTTGACGAAGCCCACGTCAACCTTGGAAGACAGATTAGGAATAACTCCGTTGATGTAGCTCATGACGTTAGTCAGATCTGCAACTGGCGCGTAGAGATATGCGATGTATTCGCCTCCCTCGAGGAGGTCTTCGTTCCACAAGAATGGGATTTTACTCATTGCCGCTTGGACTTCGATGAACTCGAGTCTGCTGAGACCGTGAAAGGTCAGTATGGTGCCTGCCACAGAATGAACCAGTCTTTTCGTTGTGTCTTGGGTCCATCTGATTGAGTAAGAAGGGACGAGTTTCCACTTCTGGACGTGAGTGCGGTAATGGTATTCGAGTGTCTTCTGGTGGACCTTGAGCTTCGTCGCTATGCCAGTCAAGTGCTGCAGGGAATCCTTCTGAAGCTCCTTAATCACAAGCAGGTCGTAGTAGTCGAAGTCCTCGGCGTGGGGTTTGCTCCCCTGGGGCAACGGGATTGCTGCGTGCCCCGGAATCTTCTCCCACTCGATTTCCCACCTTCCTGACCTGAAGTTGAAGAAGCGCGGATCCATCACCTTATGCCTACCGACCAGAACCTCGTCCAAAGTGAAAGTGTTCAGAATCCCTTTTCGGGCGAGCCCCGCCAGGAACTCCTTGTACTGGTCGGCTGTGTTGTCCGGGAGAGCAAAAAGAGCAACGTAGTTGCCCTGGGGCACCATCTTAGCGAAATAGGTCAGATATCCCACTTGGTTCAGGGCCCGTAGTATCTGAGGGGCAATGGCATAGTATCCCTTGGAGAAATCCAGGGTAGCCCAATGGAGGCTTAATCCGATTTTATTGAAGTCGACTTCGGCGTGGAATCTGAATCCGAGACGACCGAACCGCCTCTTGATTTTGTACCTGATGGTCTCTTGGTGGGCGCCTGTCATACGAGAAATCTTAGCGACGTTCCTCGGCCCGGCGGTGCCAATTGCTTTGATAATGCGGCCTTCGAGATTAGGCGATTCGTCCCTTGCAGCTTCGATGGACTTTGTGTGAGACACATAAAACGTTCGCAGAATTGAGTAGTTAAGCGTGTCAGACTTGCGTTTCTGTCAAAGCTGGCGGAAGCCTAATCCTCTCCAAAACAGAGGCTGCCGCCTATCCCGTTGGGGAGGGCGGCCTATGCAAACGGTGCCGGGTTGCGAGGAGCACTGCGGTGAGGGCGGCTACAATGAATGCGACTGTGGCAATGGTTATGGTATCGATGCTGATGGCCGGTTGGGTCCCGACAGGCGATGCGATTGCCTGCTGCGCTGCGGGAATTTGCGATGGCAAGTAATACTGACTGGAGTCCTGGGCCGCGGAGTTAGTCGATGCCAGCGAGGGCACGCCGCTCGGCTGGCTCGCTACGGTGCCCAACGCCGCGCCACTAGAGAACGTACTACTGGAATCGACGTTTGCCGGCAGCAACCAGTAATCGGGTCGCTGATAGCGGAGAGTTATGTTGATGCTGTTCTGGGGCGGGAGCAGAAGCCCAGAACCTGAGAGTCCAATGTAGGTGGGCTGCCAATAGATGGTGACGTTTACCTCCTGACCCCCGACTGTTGTCTGGATGGTGCTACCATTGGAGCCCGTGGTTATGGGTATCCATTTCCAAGCTGTGATCACCGCAGGAGCAACCGGGAGGACGAGTTGGACAATGCCGCTGTTGTTGGTCTGGCCTCCCATGGTGACGGACGAGTTAGGTCCCCACCAGGAGTACCACTCGCCCACAATCGAGGTATAGACGGAGGCGTCCGCTGCGGCGGTGCCATTGATGTAGGAGACCTTTGCCGTGACTTGGGTGGTGGGGAACGTAGTGACGTTCTGTGTCTGTATGTTAATCATCTGTGGACCTGAGATGTTCGCGGTGGCGTAACCATATTCAGACGATGGCAGGTAACAGATTGGAAGAATAGGAGTGGAGATTGAGCCGTTCGCTCTAATCGGTGGCGATGAGGTGCCGGTGGTTCCCGAGCCTTGGGTGACTCCGCCCGTACCCAGTGGGCAGGCGTAGCCGACGTGGTTTAGGGACGAAGTTGCGCTCACGGTGAACAGGTACCCACCTGTAGGGATCTCGAAGGCCGCTGCCGGATAGGAGGTCTGCGTTGAAGCGATTAGGCTCCCCGTGAGATTGTAGGCTGCGAACTGGAAGTTGTATGTCTGGGTCGATGATGCTGTGGCAAAGATTTGGACGTCATCAAATGATCCTGCAGAAGCTGGATGTATCATGAAGGGGGTGACCGCGAGGAGGAGCGTCACCGAGAGAATAAGCGCCCTTGCCTTAGTCGTTGTTTCGGTTCTTGACAACTTTCTCGTCGGGGGGTAGGGGAGCGTGTTTGGATATTCCTAGTGCGAAGAACGGGGCGTTCCAAACACTAGAACAGTCCTTCGCGAGTCACCCGGTGGAAACCTGCTTTCCCGCAGGGTTCCCAACATAGCGTATCCGGATGTCGGCCTTTCAGGCCGGTCAAGCGTAAATATTCTGAGGCACCCATTCCCACACCGATGGTTTTGCCGGCGGAGACTCCTTGATGCCCGGCCGGGTGGCGGGAGTCATTTTCGACTGGGATGGTGTCCTGCTCGATTCGCTCGGTGCGGCCTTCAATGTCTACAACAAAATCTTCGCAAGGGTTGGGGCCAAGATGCTTACCAGAGACGAGTATCTCGAGTTACAGAGCCCCAACTGGTATGATTTCTACGTCAAAATCGGGCTACCAGCATCACTCTGGAAAGAGGTCGACCAGGAGTGGCTCCGATTATACGAAGAGGAATGGCCTGATCTCCACCCAGACGCACTGCGATGCTTGTCCCTCCTGAAAGAATCGGGGCTCAAGCTGGCGCTGGTATCGAATGGTTCTAGACTCCGCGTTGAGAAGGAGTTGGCGAGGTTTGGTCTTGGTCAGTCCTTCGAAACGGTTCTGTTTGGGGAGAAGAGGGAGGAGTTGAAGCCGTCTCCAGTAATGATTCAGAGGGCTCTCGGCGCCATGGGCGTGGAACCACGAGATGCTGTGTATGTTGGAGATTCGCCCGCCGATATCCAAGCAGCGAAAAATGCCAGGGTGCCCTCAGTCGCGATAGCGAGGGGGCCCATCCAGGCGGCGCGTCTCCGCGGGGAGAAGCCCGATCGGATGTTCGCGGATCTAGACGAAATGACGAGTTTCCTCCTAGGTCGTCTTTAGTCCTTCACGCCTGGAGATTCATCTCCCTACTTCTGATTCTTTGAGTGAGAACGTACCTTGACGTGTTGGCCAAGGGCGGACCAACTAAGTCATAACCAAGGACCAAAGATGTCTTGAGGGCGCATACTCTGATAAATTCCCTCTAGTCCGGAGGGTCTGGCTCAGTTTACCTTTCAGCGACTTGGGCTGGCTTTAGGTACACCCTGCGATAAACCCACGAGTTCCCGAACCTTTCTCGTTTAATGTATTGTCTGTCTGCGAGGCGCGCCAGGTAGGTCGAGATCGTACTCAGTTTGACGGGCTGGCCGTACTTGTCCTCGAACTCCCGGGCCACGTCGGACGATGAGAAATCTCCGGCCGCGAATGTCGTTTCCAAGAGCGTCTGTACCTTCCCGAAGAATGTTCCTTGGTCAGGTGATCTGAGTGAATGTTCCAAGGGTACGTCCATGACCTCGAGCATGTCCATGGCTTTCATTAGCTTGTCCCGAGAGACTGCGCCTTCCAGAGCAAGCGTATACTTGGTTCCTTCCCCGTCTTCCAGCTCGATCTTGATTCGCTTGCGCAAGTTACGGCCCCGCCGCTGACCTTGGCCCTGATAAAGCCGTGTCTGGTGTGAACTTGTGAACTAGAAGCTTAGATGGTTTGACTGCGAATTGATACGGCTAAGGCTGTTCACTAGCGTTCACTGAACAGTGATTGCGGAGAGGTCTGGACTGGCTCCAATGGAAACAAAGGGGTCGGATTCGGGCGTTTCACAGTTTTTGGGACTGGACGGATTCCAGTGGAAACATAGGGGTGTCGAGACGGCTCGGGCCTGCTGTGCCTTCACTCATCTTCACTTGGAACCCCCACCCCACCATTTCCAATGGAGTTCTTCGTCCCGATTAGTCGGCCACTTCGGGAGTTGAACTCTGACCATTTGCGACAGTGACTAGACCTCAAGGCATATCCATTCGAGCTTGGTAACCGAGAACGGGCTCCTTTACTTACGTGACACTACTCTATTCTGTAGGGCTCCTTTGGAGTGGAAAGACGGGAAAGGCGGGGGTGGGGGAGGTTGTCATGATCGAAGGACGGTTCTGGAAGATCCATTTTGCAAGACAAACCTGAGTTAATTGGACGGCTGGGTCCTTGTGTCCTCGAAGGCACTCTTGTACGCCTTGAACCTCTCCGCGAAGAACACGCAATTGCTCTGACGGCCGCCGCTCAGAAGCTAGACTGGGAATGGTTCTTGAACCCACTCCATACGAAAGCGGACGTTGACAAACGCATTGCGGAGGGCCTCGAGGCAGAAGGCGAAGACAGAGCCTACACGTTTGCCGTCATAGCGAAAAAAGAAGGCAGGGTCATAGGGAGCACGTCATATCTTCAGGTAACCGCCGAGCACAAGAGAGTGGAAATCGGTTCCACTTGGTATACCCAGGATATGCAGGGTACAAAAATTAACCCTGAATCCAAGTACCTTCTCCTAAGGCACGCCTTCGAGGACTGGGGGGCTGAAAGGGTCCAGTTCACTACCGATGCGTATAACCTCCGTTCCCAGCATGCAATACTCAAACTCGGGGCCAAATTCGAAGGAACACTGAGGAGCGACAAAAGGAGGTCGGACGGCTCGATGCGCGACTCGATGGTCTACTCCGTCATCACAAGGGAATGGCCATCCGTAAGAGACGGACTCCTGACCAGAATCAATAATCCCCCGTCCTGAGTCGTGTCGAGACTATGTGGGTTGCTTTGCGCCACAATTCGCGCAGAAGGCAGCCGAGGCGAGTAACTGGGTCCCGCAGTTAGGACAGAACTTCATGCCTGACTGGGGAGGTGGCCCATATCCAGTCGGCCCCTGCCCCGCCTGAGGAGGTGCTATTCTAGCCCGATTCGAGTAAAAGTAGACCGTCAGTGCGATCGGTATCAAGGGAGCTGCGAAGGCCCCAAGAGCACTGCTCACGACAACACTCGCACCGTCAAACGCCAAGCTGACAACGCTAACGACGACTTCAATCACAAAGACGATTAAGAAAAGAACTAGGAAAGTGGCGAAGGTCTTTAGCCATCTGTGACCGACTAGTTCACGGCTCCTTCCTAAACTTCCGACGATACCCGAGTTGTCGATTACAAGAGCTGGAACCGTGAGCGAGAACATTATCGCCAAGATGATTCCTGGAATAATCAGGATAGACCCTAGACCGACGACTATGCCTACGACTAAGATCAAAATGAAGACGAAAATCAATTTGGAGGCACCGAACTTCAGCGCCGAGCCTAAGCCAGCTTCGCGCCCCTCGATTACGTCGGAAGCCATCCTGATTGTCACGACGTCTACGAACGCAGCCAATACAAGAGCTAGGATTATGACCAGTGCAAAGTAGGCAAACCCACCCAACGCACTGGACCACCAGCTCGAAAACTGCCCGGCGGTTGGATGCGAAGGCAGGGCCGCGAGATCGACACCCCGCACAGCCAGTAAGAGCCCAACTCCAGTTATGGCATCTACCACTAGGAAGAGGAGAAAGTACTTCAGAAAGTCGCGTCGATAGAGATTGAAGGTCATCGAAATCACCTCGCCGAGGCTCAGCTCCCTTGTGATTCCCTGTTCAGAAGTCACGGCAACCAAAAAACGCCCCTTGGCCCGCGTTAGATATTCATTTGGCGAAAGCTGGCGCGCCAGTTCGGCAGGTAAGGGCTGACGCTATCGGAATCAGCCAGGATTTGGCAAGTAACGTCTGCCTTGATCGGTGAGCTGATAGACGAAAGGCTTTGTCGCGTCATTGCGGGTGACCACCCCAGTTTCGAAAAGCGCTTTCATTAACCGCGCGGTATGTTCACGAGACATCCCGGTAGCGTCTGTGAGTTGTCGTGTATTCTTCGGGCTCTCGGCGAGCAAACCGATAATC
>Ga0187782_10000352_pt1 | contig 30358 bp, 23 predicted proteins | sample 0715_SJ02_MP15_2_FD_132454 | JGI IMG/M metagenome (GOLD analysis project Ga0187782, IMG submission 132454) | Tropical peat soil microbial communities from peatlands in Department of Meta, Colombia - 0715_SJ02_MP15_20_MG | ecosystem: Environmental > Terrestrial > Soil > Wetlands > Peat | place... | reverse complement strand
GGCCAGTGACCGGGAAGCTAACGAAGGTTCTGTCGCGCAAACGCTCCAGTTCCTGGGGATGCCCAACCCAAATGTTTGCTTCCCGATCTTCGAAAAGAGCCGTGGCAGGCTTGGGGTTCCCGCCGTTGTTCTCAACAGACGTCGAGCCATCGGGATTCACTCGAACAAGTCCTTGAGCAGTGCCAACCCAAATATTGGAGTCGCGGTCGCGGAGCATGGCGAGAACGGGGATGCGGCGAAGCGGCAAAGGCACGTCGCTTTCGATAAGTTTCGTGCCGTCCCACGCCTGAATGCCATTTTCCGTCCCGACCCACATCCGTCCATGCTCCAAGGGAAGCAGACAGGTGATCTTTGACCGTGAAGATCCGTCCGCGCCAGAAACGCGCCCGCCGGCCAGATAGAACAGACCCTGATCGCGCGTACCCAGCCATAGTTTTCCGTCGGCGGACTCAGCCATGGAAGTGACCGCGGAATTGGGTTCGGCCAGGTGATGAGACGCGATGCTGGTGGCCCAACTGAGGTGGCTGGAAAGTTCATCGTTGCTCGGACTCTGCGCAGTTGCGGTGTTGACCGGCTGCCCGGCCGCTGGCGTTTCGAGAAGTTGGAAGGTTCCTGAGTCATAGGTGATCGCTCCGAAGGAAATTGACGAAAAAAGAACTCCGCCATTCCTGCGCTTGCATAGCGCGGTTACGCCATACTCGGTTTGTTCGCGTCCCGGCGCGAACTTTCCGTCGCGGTAGCGCAAAATCCGGGTGCTTTGCAATAGAATCCAAAGATTGCCTTGCGAGTCGGTCTGAAGGCCCTGAACCGGACCAATATCGGAAGCTCCGGGTCTGGCTTTCCGAAAACTGCGAAAGTTCAGCCCATCGAATCGGATCAAACCTTTCTCCGTGCCGATCCACAGGTAGCCATCGGGAGTCTGCGCGATGGCGGAGACGGAACCCGAGGGGAATCCGGTTTCGCTTCCCCAAGAGTCCCGCAAGTATTCAGTGATCAAGCGGTGCGGGTCGACCGCGTGTAGCTGTGCGGCAAAATAGGCCACCGCTGTTCCAGCCACGGCAATGCTCGCGAGGCAGCGTTTTCTGAAGCGCGTATCACGGAAGATATTCAAATTTCTCAATGACAACCTCGGCGTTTTTTTGCATCGGATGGGTGTCGCTGGGCACGATATAAAACATGAATTCCAGAAACTCCCGTCCGGGAGAGGGCACTCCCGATGTGAACGTGTGTTCGTACACCACCGGTTCTCCGTTGCGTGGCGAAGCACCGCGAACGGTCTGGAAGCTTGCTCGCCCGGATTCCCAAACGAGGGTGTGCGCAAGCGTGCCCGCGGGTTCGCGAAATTGCACCACGTTCCCGGGCACATAAAAAGGCTGAATGCCGTATTGTGCGTTGTTGTTGCTTGCTGCGTCGCCCCAGTGGCCGATCTCAATGTCCATCTCGCGGTAGTGCTGTTCCCCTCCCCACTGGTCGAAAGTATGCATGCTTAGAACGGCCGCCGGCTCCACATGCCCGGTATCGCGAACCACGAAGCGGTACGTGCCATAACCCAGACTGCGTGTCATGATCAGATGCGCACACGTCCAGCCCCGCGGTTTTTTGCTTATGCGCAGGTGCAGTGCTCCGCCGGGTTCCGTCCAAACATTGTCGGCGTCGTACAGGTTATTTACGCCGCCGCGAACAGCATCGTTGGTCTGAATGGCCCAGTCATACCCGCTGAACTGCAACGGCTGGGTGGGCAAAGGTGGCAGCGAGCCGACACCTTTGACGATATTGACGAGAACTACCGAGCCACCCTGCGCAGGGGGAGCGTCCATGGTAGGCGGAGGGTGGTATTCGCGGTCCACGAGAAGCACGGCATACTCGTAGCCCAGGTGCGTAGGGGCGCTCCAGGTGGAATCGGATTGAATGGGAATGAAAGGCTGGTCCGGCCAAGGCTGCACCCACCAAGGGCCGCTGCGCGCATACACGACAATTTGCTGGCCCGGAAGAGCGCCGTGCACTCTCCCTGCAATCGTATCGACCCTTTCGCGGCCGCCTTGCGCTGCGGGAGGAATCTTGCTGAGTTCGATGGAAGGCTGGTTTTTGCCGGGCTGGGAATGGCAGGCCGCTAAAAGGACAGGACAAAAAAGCAGGAAAATCTTGGACGCGAAAACACTGTCAGCCGCGTCGCTCTTTGGGCGGGAATACGGCGATAGGCATTTCGGCTTGCGGCAGAGAGGGGAGCGAACCATCTCTTTCCTTGCGGTGCGTACCTTCCGTCCACGAACAAAACCGCACCCCGGAATGTTCGGAAATTCCACCCATAGTACAGCCCAAATCGTCCTTTTGCCAGCTTGCATGCCGCCGAAGGACTTCGCGAACTCGGCTAAATGGATTTCATTTCTCAAACAAAATCTGCATCCTCACGATGGGGAGAGGACTCTAAGGTTGAAGCGTTCCTGCAGCTCGGTCACAAAGGAGAAACGAAATGACTCACCGAGGTATGCGGGCACCAGCACAGGAGTGGCATCATGCGTTCTGATATCGTGCCCGGAGGCGCCTTCCCCGACTACGAGTTGCCTGATCACACGGGCACACCGCGAAGGCTCAGCGAGCTGCAGGGCGATGACCCACTGATCCTCACGCTTGCGCGCGGACACTACTGCCCGAAGGAGCACCAGCAGCATTTGGAGCTGGCCGCGTTCTACCCGAAGATCGCCGTGGCCTACACCCAGATCGCCACGATCTCCACCGATGACCATCACACCCTTCAGGAATTTCGCGCGTCGGTCGGCGCCCAGTGGACCTTTCTCTCCGACCCCGACCCGAAAGGTTCAGAAGGACCTCAACATCCAGGAATACACCGACCCCGAGCACAATCCGATGATTCCGTACACGTTGGTGCTCAAGCTAGGCCTGGTAATCCACAGCATCTACAACGGCTACTGGTTCTGGGGCCGCCCGTCGGTCGTCGACCTCTGGCACGACCTGCGCGCAGTGACGCGGGAGATCCGTCCAGACTGGGACCTGAGCACACCGGGACTGCGCGAGGCCTGGAACGCGGGCGACCTCTCGCGCTTCCACGGGTGGAACCAGGGCGGTGCGAAAGCGACCGCGGTTGGGCGCAACGAGAAAGCGTGACGGACGCAACAAGGAGCGCGCCGGAGAAACCAGGAGAATGAGGTACATCGCGTCCAAGGGTGTCCCCAAAACTGAACATTCGAACACGAAATCTGGATGCGCATTCTTATCGCTGACGATGACCCGCGGCAAGAATGTGTTTCAGGGGAGATCCCGGGCGATGGCGACCAGGGGACTTAGTTACTTCTTCGATAGCGTCCTGATGTAGTTGACCAGATTCCATATTTGGGAGGAGTTCGTGCGGCCTTGTTCGCCGCTCATTTGTCCCTTGCCATTAGCGATGATGGTGAAGATTTCGCCGTCGGACATGGATTTCAACGAGCCGGGATCGCGGTAGTCGCGCAGCTGCAGCTTCATGTCGGCCGCCAAGTCGCCATCACCGGCGCCGGTTTTTCCATGGCACATGGCGCAGTCGAGGTTGTAAGACTTTTTGCCGAGGGCCAGCGAAGTGGGAGTGGGCTTGGTGGGATTGACGAGTTTAGCGGGGTCGACGGCTGGTTTCGTTTCAGGGGCGACCGGTTTTTCGGCGGCGGCCTGCGGCGATTGCTGGCAAACCCAGTGAGACAGGAGCAAAGAGACACACAAAAGCATCCACTTCATTTCCCACCCTCCCCCTTCGGCCGACAACCCATACAGGGACCGAAGTTTTGGGCAAGTATATGCCTTTGTGAGTGTGGTGAACGGTTTGTTTTGAGTGATTGCCATGGTGGGTTGCATAGCATGCAAGTAGGTGCGAGAAGGTGACTGATACGCGCTGGTTTCACCTAAGTTCCATTGACGCACGGCCATAGCGGTCGTTAACGTCGAGCTTTGCAATGACCACCTAAAGCCGGAGGGCGGCGGTTGTGACTGCTTCCAGTGAAACGAACTATGCGCTGAGAATGTTGGAGTACATGAGGGCCGGGGCGCGGGTGAACTCGCGCGTCAAGGTTACCGTCGAATGGAATGAGTGTGGCGCCGACCACAAAGCCGAGGGATTCACGGTGGACATCAGCCCCAAGGGCTGCCTGGCGATTGTGCCGCAGGGATTTGCGGTGGGCCAGAAATTGCGCCTGAAGAATGCCAGCAATGGGCATGTCTCTAAGGCGGTGCTGATCTGGCGTGGCCATGAGGGCCGTAGCGGGTGGGAATTGGGGCTGGAATTGGTGAATCCGCCGCACGACTTTTGGGGCGTCGAGTTTTAGTCCCGCCGGTCACACAGCTAAGCCATTACGCCACTTTGCAGGCTACAAAACACTGGACGTCCGCGTGTTGCGAGGGCTGCGATCCTTCCCCAACAGCCGGCACCCCGCCTTTCTGATTGAACAACTGATCTGCCATTCGTGAGCTGTGCCGCGTCATTTTCCCCATCCTTTTCTCTGTCATTTTCCCTGTGGCCTTCCCACATAAACCGTGGTAACCTCATGTGGTCATCACACAGGAGGTTCCATGTCTGACTCCAAACTCGATCTTCTGCAAGGCACCCTGGACATAATGGTCCTGCAAACCCTTTCCACCATGGGGCCGCTCCACGGCTACGGTATTGCCCGCCGCATCGAGCAGGTCAGCGGCAATGAAGTGCTTTTGAATCAGGGCACCATTTATGCCTCGCTGGTTCGCCTGCAGCAACGCGGCTGGATAGCGGCGGAATGGGGCACGTCCGACAACAATCGCAAAGCGAAGTTCTACTCGATCACCAAACGCGGCCGCAAACAACTCCACGAAGACGCGGCCCACTGGCAAAGATTGTCGACGGTGATGTCGCGGGTGCTGTCGATGACCGAATCCGAAGAAGTCTGACAGCCGTGAAGATTGCGGACCCATCTTGAAAGACCTGGAGGCTGGCTTATGAACGTGCATCCCTTCCGTCGCGTGCTGGCGTTGTTTCGCGGCAAGCAGCTCGATCACGAGCTGGACGAGGAAATCTCCACGCACCTAAGCCTAGCGATGGAGGAAAATCTGCGGCGCGGCATGTCTCCCGACGAAGCACGGCGCCAGGCGCTGGTTCAATTCGGTGGCCCACAACAGGCCAAAGAAAACCACCGCGAGGCCCGGAGCTTGCCGGTTCTCGACGGCGTACTCCGGGACCTTCGTTTTGCAGCGCGTGTGCTTCGCAAGTCTCCCGCCTTCAGCATAATCGCGGTGCTCACGCTGGCCCTCGGTATCGGGGCCAACTCAGCCATCTTCAGCGTGGTTCGTGGCGTTCTGTTTCGCCCCCTGGCTAATCAAGATGAAGACCGGCTGCTCTACCTCAGGCAAAGCGCTCCGGGAATCGGCGAAGACAATGTCACCTTTTCTGTGCCGGAAATTCAGGATCTGGGCGGCCACCTGAGATCCATCAAAGAACTGGGCACGCTCTCGTCCATAGATTTCACGCTGACCGGTCTCGGAGAGCCACGGGAAATTCGCGCCGGTGTCGTGGATGGGAACTATTTCCAGGTGATGGGCCTGCACCCGGTACTTGGGCGTCTGCTGAATCCCATTGATGACGGCCCAAACGCCGCTGGGGCCGCCGTGCTCACCTATCGCTTCTGGACCAACACGCTGCACTCGGATCGCAGTGTTCTTGGGAAAGTCATTCGCCTTGGCAGCCAGGATGGCACGCGCCCCGCCACCATCGTTGGCGTATTGCAGCCGGCGGTTCCGTATCCGGTGGAAACCCAGATTATTGCCAACATTGTTACCAGCCCGCACCATCTCTCCGCCACCATGGTGACTGGCCGCGAGCACCGCATGACCGAGGTTTTCGCGCGCATAGCGCCGGGTGCCACGCTGGAGGCGGCGCGCGCAGAACTCCACGCGACTTATGACGCGATGCTCTCCGCCCATCCGGACGTATACAAGCCGGCTGAACATTTCACCATCACCGTGAGCCGCATCCACGATCAAATCAATTCCAAGGCCAACGCGATTCTGTGGGTTCTTTTCGCCGCTTCGGCTCTGCTGTTCGTGATTGCTTGCTCGAACGTGGCTAATCTCATACTGGCGCGGACGGTTCGCCGCGAGCCGGAATTTGCGCTGCGCTCCGCGTTGGGGGCGAGCGCTTCGGTTCTGCGGCGGGCGCTGCTGGCGGAAAGTCTGTTGCTGTGCGCGGCTGGCACGCTGGCCGGCATAGTAATCGCTGCGCCGATGGTTTCGTTGCTGGCGCAATACGCTTCGCGTTTCTCCGCACGCGCCGTTGGGCTTACTCTCGATTCCAGCGTTCTGTGGACTGGCGTCGCGCTGGCCCTGGCCGCGTCGGTCTTCCTGGCATTCGTGCCGCACCTGCCTTCCAACGAGGCTTCTCGCGCCCTGGGTGTCTCCAGCGGGGGTTCTCGGGTCAGCGGCGGTAGCCATCGCCGGCTCCGTATTTTCGCCGTCACCCAAATTACCGCTTCGTTTTTGCTGCTCGCCGGCGCAGGGGCGCTCTTGCGGACGCTTCTTGCGCTGGAGAAAACACAACCGCCCTTCGAGACTGCGCGGGTCCTCGCCGTCAACTTGCCGGTGATGACCGACGGCCGCTCCGAGGAGCAGGTTCTCGATTTCTACCGCGACGTACAGGCCCGTATTAGCGGGCTGCCCGGTGTGGAACACGTTTCCACCGGCTTCACCGTTCCGTGGCGTGACAGTTTCGGCCTGGATATCGGTCTTACGTTTTCCGCCGACGGCGCCGCGCGTATCAATGGAGACGAAGATCCTCGCGCGCATTTCCGCTCGGTTTCTCCTGGTTTCTTTGCAACGCTGGGGATGCCCATCCTGGAGGGGCGCGACTTTAACGCCAACGATCGCGATGGCAACGAACGGGTTGTGATCATCAGCCAAACCCTGGCGAAGGAGCTGTTTCCCGGGCAGAACGCCGTAAACCGCGAGATGCGTTGGACCGATCCGGTCACTAAATTCATTGGTATCAGCAACGCGCCCCGGCGCATCATCGGGGTGGTTCCCGATCTGGATGACCAGAACATCATTCCCAGGCCGTTCCTAACGGTGTATCAACCAACCACGCAGGAAGGCTGGAATGGGCGTCTACTGGTTCGCGCAAAATCCGACCCGTACGCCTTGGTTCCTTCCATCGTTGGCACCATCCGTGAGATGGCCGCCGACCAGCCGGTGGAGCGTGCCAGCACACTCGAGGATGTGCGCGCCGAAATATTGACGCCCAACCGTCTGAACGCGGTGGTTTTTGGCGGGTTCGCTGGACTGGCTTTGCTTATTTCCGTCGTGGGCGTTGCCGGAGTCTTAGCGTTTTCGGTGAGCAGCCGTACCCGCGAGTTTGGTATTCGTATGGCTCTCGGTGCGCAACCCCACAACATTCTTACCAACGTTCTTCTCGAAGGCCTGGCCATCGCCGGCATTGGCGTACTCTCCGGCGTTTTCCTGGGCTTCGCTTCCGCGCGAGCCACCGGCAAGTACGTGGCGGATTTTCAACTTCCCGGTGTGCTTCCCCTGGTTCTGTCAGCCGCAGTGATTCTAGCAGCCGCGGTCATCGCTTCGGTGCTGCCGGCGATTCGCGCTGCCACCGTCGACGCCGTGGAAGCTCTTCGTTCGGAGTGAAACGCTAATGACCTTGGGTGACCATCGACTCGGCATAGTAGATGTTAGCGCGGAGGATGCTCCATGAACAGGTTCCGCCAACTCGTCCATCGCCTAATCGCGCTTTTCCGTCGCGAGAAGCTCGACAGCGAGCTGGACGAGGAAATCTCCAAGCACCTGAGTTTCGCAATCGACGAAAATCTCCGCAGCGGGATGTCCCCCGCCGAAGCGCGGCGCCAGGCGCTGATTGAATTCGGCGGCCCGCAGCAAGCCAAAGAGAACCATCGCGACGCCCGCGGCCTGCCCCTGGTCGAGACTCTGTTCCAGGATTTCTCCTTTGCGCTGCGTCTGCTGCGCAAATCGCCGGGTTTCACGACGATCGCTGTGCTCACGTTGGCCCTGGGTATCGGCACCAATACAACCGTGTTTAGTTGGATCCATTCGGTTTTGCTCGACCCTTTGCCCGGGGTCCCGGACTCTGAACACGTGGTGGCGCTGGAAACTTTGACCCCCGACGGTGACTGGGTGCCAACGTCCTACCTGGATTTTCGCGACTTGCGCGACCATTGCAAGTTGTCGCAGAGCATGTCTGTGGCTAAGCCCATGGATCTGGCTGTTGGCAATGACTCGCTGGAACGCGTTTGGGGCGAAGCGGTCTCCGGCAATTTTTTCGAACTGCTCCAGGTCCAGCCGGAGCTTGGCAGATTCTTTTCCACCCAGGAAGTGGACCACGAACAAAACGCACACCCGCTGGTGGTGATCAGCCACGATTACTGGACCAGCCATTTACGGTCCGACCCGGCAGTCTTAGGCACTACCGTACGCATCGGACGTTATCCCTACACCATCATTGGTGTGGCACCGCCGACGTTCCATGGATCGATGGGCGGGCTGACGTTCCAGATGTGGGTTCCGGCGACGATGTACGGTCAGTTGAGTTCCACGGGAACGCAGACGCTGCAGGATCGCAAATGGCGAACATTTCGTGTCCTGGTTCGTCTCGCTCGCGGCGCCAGCCTGGAGCAGGCCCGAGCCGAGGTGCAATCGATTGCCGCGGTCATGGCGCGCGCCGATGCCGACACCAATGAGGGCATGAGCGCAACGCTGCTGCCTTTATGGAAGGCTCATTACGGCATACAGGAATCCTTGCTGGGCCCGCTGAGCATCCTGATGGCCGCGGCTGGTCTTGTACTTCTGATCGTGTGCGCCAATGTCGCGAACCTGCTGCTGGCCCGGGCGACAACGCGCGAGAAGGAATTTAGTGTTCGTTTGGCCTTAGGAGCATCGCGCTCCCGCTTAGTACGCCAACTGCTCACCGAATCTCTGCTGATCGCCGCTTTCGGCGCGGCCGGAGGACTGTTTGTGGCCATTCCGCTGAGCGGCTCCCTGAGCTACTTGCTGCCGCAGATGGCAATTCCCTCGCTGCAAAGAGCGCCAATCGACGCGCGAGTGCTTGTGTTCACGATGGCGGTGGCAGTTGCCGCCGCGCTGCTGGCGGGCATTGCGCCGGCGACCCACGCATCGGTTGCCGGGGTCGATGAGGCGTTGCGGCAAAAAAGCACCGTGGGGGGTGGAGTTCGCTCCCGGCGCTGGTTAGGGTTTTTCGTAACAGCGGAGGTGGCGCTGGCCTTCCTGGCGCTGATTTCCGCGGGCCTCTTTCTCAGGAGCTTTCATCGAGCCAGTCAGGTTCGTACCGGATTCGACTCCCATGGCGTGGCGATTGCGCGATTGGATTTGTCCGCCGGCAGCTACAACGCTGACCAGGCTGACTCGTATTGTTTGCACCTGCGTCAGGAACTCGAACGACAGCCGGGAATGACCCGGGTAAGTTACGCGGACTACGTCCCGTTAAACATCTCCGGCGGCTCTTGGGAGGATTTGCAGGTGCAAGGGTACGCGCCCTCCCCTAACGAGAACATGAAGATTACGCGCTCGCTGATCGCGCCTGGTTATTTCGCACTGTTGAAAATCCCCGTTCTCGAGGGGCGGGAGTTCACGTTGCACGACGACGCCAGTGCTACGCCGGTGATGATTGTCAATCAGGAATTTGTCCGCCGATTCATGCCGAGCGGAACGGCGCTGGGACGGCAGGTGCAGGGCTGGGGACGGTGGTTCACCATTGTCGGCGTCGTGCAGGACACAAAAGTGTTTCGCCTGACGGAATCGCCCACGCCCTATTTCTATGTTCCTATTCGCCAAATCTACCGGCCGGAAATGGGGCTGGTCTTCTTTGTACGCAGCGCAGCTCCTGTAGATGCGGCCATAGCCTCCCTGCGACGCGCAGCCCAGGCGGTGGATCCGGCTGTTCCGGTGTTCGACGCAACTTCCCTGAACGAGAGCATTGCCGCGTCGCTGTTTGGGCAACGAATTTCCGCCGCGCTGCTGAGCATTTTGGGCGCCGTCGCGCTGGTTTTGGCTGCGGTGGGGCTCTATGGCGTGATCGCGTATTCGGTGGCCCAGCGCACCAACGAGATCGGGATTCGAATGGCTCTGGGCGCACGGCCCGCAAATGTGTTGTTGCTGGTGCTGGGCCAAGGCGCGGCCCTCGCGGGCATAGGCGTGGCCGTGGGGACGTTAGCCGCGCTGGCCTCTTCGCGATTGCTATCACACTTGTTATTCGGGGTTAGCGCCACGGATCCTCTGACATTCTTGGGCGGAGCCATTCTGCTGACGCTGGTCGCCATGACCGCCAGCTATTTTCCAGCCCGCCGGGCTGCCCGGCTGGATCCCATGATTGCGTTGAGGTACGAGTAAAAATGGCCACTTTCCGACAATCACTGTATCGCCTGATCGCGCTTTTCCGTAATGAGAAGCTCGACAGCGAGCTGGACGACGAAATGTCCGCGCACCTGAGTTTCGCGATCGACGAAAATCTCCGGAGCGGGATGTCCCCCGCTGAAGCGCGGCGCCAAGCCTTGAATCAATTCGGCGGCCCACAACAGGCCAAAGAGAACTATCGCGACGCGCGCGGTCTGCCTTTTCTCGACACCGTCCTGCAGGATTTCCGCTTTGCTGTGCGCCTGCTCAAGAAATCACCAGGCTTCACGTCCGTAGCGGTTCTGACTTTGGCTCTGGGAATTGGCGCCACCACGGCAATCTTCAGCGTGGTCTACGGGGTGCTGCTGCGGCCGCTCCCGTATCACAATCCTCAGCAAATCGTACGGCTTTGGGAGCAAAACGCGACCGGCGGGCGCATGAACTTTGCCGATCCCAATTTCGACGACCTGCGCGCCCAGAATCACTCGCTCGCTGCTTTGGCTTCCTTCGGTTACAACGACACCACGATTACTGGTCACGGCGATGCTGTGCGGACGCCCACGGCCTCGGTCTCGCGCGATTTCTTCCAGGTCATGGACGTTCAACCGATTTTCGGCCGCACCTTTGCTGCGGAGGAGCAGAAAGTCAATGCGCCAGCTGCTGCGCTGGTTAGCTATGCTTACTGGAAGCAGTCCTTGGGCGGCGCCCGCGACCTCTCCTCGGTACACCTCAAGATGGACAAGCAGCCGCTGTCGATCATTGGGGTCCTGCCGCCAGGTTTCCATTTTCCCGAGAACACCGAGATCTGGGTCCCTCGCGAGCTTAACCAAGAGATTCCCAGCCGCAGCGCACACAATTGGAATGCCCTCGGGCGGCTCCGGGAAAACGTCACCGTCGCTCAGGCCCGCGTCGAACTTTCTGCCCTCGCCGAGCGTATGAAACAACAGTATGGAGAAGACACCGCCATGGTCGCCGTGGCCATCGAGCCGCTTCACCGCGCCATGACCAGCGATATACGCCCCGCTCTTTTGCTGCTGCTGGGCGCTTCCGCGTTTCTCCTGCTGATCGCTTGCGCCAACGTTAGCAACCTGATGCTGGCGCAAGCCGCCGCGCGCGAGAGGGAGTTGGCCGTTCGGGCCGCGCTTGGGGCGCAACGCTCCCGGCTGATTCGGCAGTTTCTCACGGAAGCGCTGCTGCTCTCGTTGCTGGGCGGCATTTTCGGAGTGCTGCTGGCCTACTGGGGACTGAACGGCCTGCTGGCGCTGGCGCCCGCAAATCTGCCGCGGTTGGAAGATGTTTCCATCAACGTTCCGGTGCTGTTGTTCTCGCTACTGGCGGTCTTCCTGGTTTCCATCGTGCTCGCACTGTTCACCGCGCTGCGCGCGACCGCGCACGACTCTCGTGACGCCTTGAGTGAAGGCAGCCGCGGCGGTATCGGCACGCGCAACAAACAGCGTATGGGCCGCGTGCTAGCTGCCGCGCAATTGTCTGCCGCGCTCATCCTGCTAGTGGGCGCTACGCTCCTTGGCCGCAGCTTGCTGCGCGTGCTTTCCGTCAATTCCGGTTTCCGCATTGAAAACGTCGCCACCATGCAAATCGGCTTTCCGTTCGATTCTACAAAAGCGGAACGCATCGCCCTTCTGAACAACCTGATGGCTCGGCTCCGGCAGATTCCGGGCGTCGATGAAGTCGGCGGCACCACCAACCTGCCTCTGGCGCAGTCCAGCTTCTCCGACGGGTCCTTTGCTCTTATGAACGCTTCGCAAATTACTCCGCATGTACAGGATTTGATTCGGCGCTCCAATTCCGAAAACGAAGACTGGGCAAAAACGGATCCCGCGCTGCTTTCCGAACTGATCAAATTCTTCGAGAACTTGTTTCGAGATAAGTCGCATCAGGGCGAAGCCGACTTCGTGGTTGCCTCCGCCGGCTATTTCCGGGCTCTGAACATCCCGCTGGTGCGGGGCCGGCTGTTCGACGAGCGCGATGGCATCGATTCGCCGCACGTCGCGCTCATCGGTCAGTCTCTTGCACAACAGACTTGGCCCAATCAGGATCCAATCGGCCGCACCATTGAATTTGGAAATATGGACGGCGACCTTCGCCTGCTCACCATCGTTGGGGTGGTCGGCGACGTTCGCGATCACTCGCTGGAGTCGGCTCCGCCTGCCACAGTGTACGTGAATTATCAGCAGCGTCCCACGGCCGCCTGGAGATTCACCATCGTCATGCACACCAGTGGAAATCCCGAATCGGTGTTCGCTGGCGCGCGCAGTGTGCTTCGCGACCTCGATCCCAATATTCCGCCGACCTTCAGCACCCTGTCCCAGACCTACTCGCAATCTCTGGAAGTACGGCGCTTCAGTCTCACGCTGGTGGGCATTTTTTCCGCGGTGGCCTTCCTGCTGGCGCTGGCCGGGATCTACGGAGTCATCTCCTATTCCGTCGCGCAACGTACGCGGGAGTTTGGCGTCCGCATGGCCCTGGGCGCTTCGACTCCGGAAGTCCTTGCCATGGTTCTTAAACAAGGGGCGCTAACCGGAGCGATCGGCATATCCGTCGGGCTTTTCGGCTGCTTGGCGTTAACGCGACTGCTGCGCTCGCAACTTTTTGAGATCAGCGCATCAGACCCTGTGACGCTGTGCGGCGTCTCTCTAGTGTTGCTCATGGTTTCCCTGGCCGCATGCTGGATTCCCGGCCTCCGCGCGACCCGCATCGATCCGGTCAGCGCTCTGAGGTGCGAGTAAATGCCCCTTGTCCGCCAACTCGCGCAACGCGTCCTCGCGGTCTTTCGCCGCGGCGGCATTGATCGCGAACTGGACGCTGAAATCTCCTCGCACCTGGCTCTCGCCATCGACGAAAATCTGCGCCGCGGCATGTCCCCCGATGAAGCCCGGCGCCAGGCGCTGATCCAATTCGGCGGGGCACAGCAGGCTAAAGAAAATCATCGCGACGCTCGTACTGTTCCGTTGTTCGCCACCATTGTCCGCGACCTCCGCTTCGCCGTGCGGCTGCTCCGCAAATCCCCCGGGTTCACGCTGACGGTAATTCTGACGCTCGCGCTGGCGGTGGGCGCGAACACCGCCATCTTCTCGATCGTGAATGCACTGCTGCTGAAAAGCCTTCCTTACGCGCATCCTGAGCGCATCGGAACCGTTTATCAGCGCGTAACCGGATCGCAATCTTCGAATATGCGTAGAAATATCGACGGCGAGCAGTGGGATTTACTGCGCGACGATGTGCCGTTGCTCCTTTCGGCGGTTTCCTCGCTGCATACTACCGGCGTGAATCTGCAAGCCGGGTCCCACGTGCAATACCTTCAGGCTGGGCGAGTTTCGGCGCACTATTTCGCTGTTTTATCTCTGCAGCCCATTATTGGCCGGAATTTTTCGGTCGACGAGGACCGTCCCCATGGCCCCAAGGCCGCCATCCTCAGCTACCCGCTGTGGAAATCGGCGTTTGACGCAAATTCCCAGGTTGTAGGTCAGCCCATCCTGCTGAAGGGCGAGCCTTACACGGTGATCGGCGTACTGCCTCAGAACGCCACCACACCGCTGAACGCCGATCTATACACTCCGCTGCAACCCAGCCGCGAAGGCGAGGGACAGGCCACCAATTTTCACGCCATCATGCGTCTTCGTGACGGCGCCTCTTGGCAGCAGGCCGACGCCGAGATGAATCGCGCCCTGGCTCGCAGTGCTCGGGTCCAACAGTTAACCAGCAGCGGCGCACAAGTCAGCTATTATTCCGTGCAAGTGCAAAAGGCCCAAAACGCCAGCTTGCAGCCGCAAGTACTCGCACTGATGCTGGCTGCGTCTTTTATTCTGCTGATTGCTTGCGCCAATCTGGCCGGACTCACCCTGGTGCAGATGTTGCGGCGCACGCCGGAAATCGCCACTCGACAGGCGCTGGGCGCTTCGCGGTGGCAGATTCAACGGCAGCTTTGGACGGAAAACGCCTTGCTGGGGCTTTTGGGTGCGGCGGCGGGAATCGGCGTCGGATTCCTGGCGCTGCGCGGCCTGTTGCTCTTGCTGCCCGAACATTTTCTGCCGGTCGCCAGCGTTTCACTGGACAACCGTGTCCTGGGGTTCACGCTTATGGTGTCGTTGTCAGCCAGCGTGCTGTTTGGATTGCTTCCCGCTCTGACCACCAGGAAAACCGAGCTGCGCTCTTCCCTGGGTAGCCATTTCGCCACGGTCGCGCGCAGCGTGCGTCTTCGTCAAGCGCTGATTGCCGGGGAGGTAGCGCTGACTGCGGTTCTGCTTACCGCCGCCGGCCTGGTAATTCACACGCTCATCCATTTGGAGTCTCTGCCTCCGGGTTTTAATCCCAACGGAATCGTCAGCGCCAAGGCCTCGCTCGACGATGCGCGTTTTCACGATCCCGCCGCGTTTCGCAAGCTGCTCGACACAGGCCTGGCGGCCATGCGGCAGATTCCCGGCGTGCAGAACGCCGCGGTCGGACTAACCTTACCCTACGAACGCGCGGTGATCGATGCGGTTACCCTAACCAATTCCAAAGGCGCTCCCCAGCAGATTTCGACTGACGAGGTGTACGTCACCCCGGACTATTTCGGCACGTTGCAGATTCCGGTACTCGCCGGACGGGCATTCGCCGACTTCGACAATTCCACGACCCAACCGGTGGTCATCATCAATGACACTTTTGCGCGCAAATTCTTCTCCGGCACCGATGCGGTGGGCCGCTATCTCACCAAGAACAACAAAAATCTATTAATCGTCGGGGTGGTTGCCACCACCGTGGGTTCTTCCGCCGCCCAACTTACAGAAGGCATCGGCCCGTTGACCAAAGAGGAGACCATCTATGTCCCCGCGGCTCAGATTGATAACCCGCAAGAGCTGTCCATCATTCATACCTGGATTCAACCCAGCTGGATCGTGCGCACAGCAACTCCCATTGCCGGTTTGACCGGCCAGATGCAACAAGCCTTGGCCAGTGCCGACCCGAACCTGCCGTTTTCCGGCTTTTACGATATTCGCGACCTGATGGCCTCCACGCTCGCGATGCAACGAATCGAAGTTGCTCTGTTGGGTGCAATGGCATTCCTCGCCCTGTTGTTGAGTGCCGTTGGCCTATTCGCGCTGGTGGCCAACATGGTGGTGCAGAGGACCCGGGAGATCAGCATCCGCATTGCCCTCGGCTCGACTCTTCCCAAGTTGATGGTGCAGGTCGGCCGCTCGGCCGTAGCAGCCGCGGCGACCGGGCTGCTTGTTGGCCTGATCTTTAGCTTTGCGACACTGCGCGTGATGCGCAGCATTCTCTATGGCATCAGCGTTTACGATCCCCCGGCGATCTTGCTCACCATTGTGGTGCTCTGTGCGGTCGTTTTCCTGGCATCGCTGATTCCGGTGCTGCGCGTCGCGCGCATCGATCCCGCAGTCACATTGCGGGAAGAGTAGAGGCTAATCATGTCATCTGTCGAGTTCCCAAGCACGACCCAACAAGCTCCAGAATCGGCTCACCTGCAGCGCTCTCTCCCGTTCTTGGACACGCTGCTGCAGGACCTTACGTTCGCCATCCGCATGCTGCAGAAGTCGCCGGGATTCGCGGTGATTGCCGTGCTCACGCTGGCCCTCGGCATTGGTGCTAACAGCGCGCTGTTTTCTGTGGTCAATGGAGTGCTTTTGAATCCGCTGCCGTATCCGCAGCCGGATCGCCTGGTTGCGGTGTACGCCCGGACCAACGAATTTCAGCACTCGTCGATCGCGTACCCCAATTTCCTGGACTGGGCTCGGGACAATCACTCCTTTTCCGCTCTGGCGGCCTTTCGGAGCGACAGTTTCAACCTTACGGGCGTTGGTGAGGCCGAGCGCCTGTCCAGCGACATGGTTTCGGCCCCGTTTTTCCCGATCCTTGGTATTCATCCCGTTCTCGGCCGCACCTTCACGGAGCGGGAAGATGAACTCGGGGGCACGCCCGTCGCTGTTATTAGCGAGGGTTTGTGGAAGCGCAAATTTGGCTCCTCGCCGGCTGTCGTCGGCAAATCCATCACTCTGAATGACCACGTCTACAACGTCATCGGCGTGATTCCTTCGACCTTCCATTTCGAAAACAACAATTTCACCACCAATGCCGAACTCTATCTTCCTCTCGGTCAGTGGGACAACGTGCTGTTCCGGGATCGGCGCGCGGCCATGGGCTTGAACGGCGTTGGCCGCCTCAAGCCCGGTGTGACCCTCGCTCAGGCCGATGCGGATATGGCGGCGATCGCTGCCCACCTCGCCGAGACTTATCCCGAAAGCAATAAGGACTCCGGGGTCAGCCTGGTTCCCCTGAAGGAAAATCTAATCGGCGACATTCGGACCTCGCTGCTGGTCCTTTTTGCCGCTGTCGGCTTCGTCCTGCTAATTGCCTGCGTCAACGTGGCCAATCTGCTGCTTGCCCGCTCGACCGGCCGAACCAGGGAGTTCGCCATTCGCTCCGCTCTCGGCGCCAGTCGGGGCCGGGTCGTTCGTCAGCTTCTGACCGAATGTGTTTTGCTGGCGCTTGCGGGCGGCGCTCTCGGGTTGATGCTTGCGGCCTGGGGCACGCAAGCTGCCGTGAAGTTGCTCCCTGAAGCCCTGCCGCGCGCCAGCGAGATTCATGTCGACGCTCGCGTTCTCTTGTTTACGCTCGCTGCCTCGGTGTTTGCCGGAATTCTGTTCGGGTCGGTTCCGGCGTTCAAAAGCTCAGGGACGCAAATCCAGGAGACGCTGAACGAAAGTGGTCGTGGCGGCAGCGGCTCGCGTCATCGCGCGCAGACCATCTTCGTGGCAGTCGAAATGGCGGTTGCCGTGGTGTTGTTGGTTGGCGCCGGCTTAATGATCCGGAGTCTTTCGAATTTGTGGAGCGTAAATCCTGGTTTTGATCCCCACAATGTTGTTAACTTCAACATTGCTGCCGCTCAGCCATTCGGGAACTCTCCTGCTGCGATTCGCGCTACCATCCGTCACCTGCATGACAGCATCGCCGCCGTTCCCGGCGTCCAGGCCGTTTCTCTTTCCATGGGTGCGCAACCCTTGCAAGGTGATTCCGAGCTCCCCTTCTGGATGGCTGGTGAACCCAAGCCCGCCGCTCAGGCCGACATGAAGGTGACGCTCTTCTACATCACGGAGCCCGATTATCTGAAGGTCATGCATATCCCGCTCAAGCGTGGACGCTTCCTCCAGGAGTCCGACAACGAGACCGCTCCTATGGTCATCGTCATTGACGATCATTTCGCCAAGCAGTACTTCGGCGACAAGGACCCCATTGGTGCTCACATCACGATGGATATCGTTAACCAGACTGCGGAAATTGTGGGCATTGTCGGTCATGTCAATCAGTGGGGCCTGGATTCCGACTCTACACAAACGATCCAGACTCAATGTTATTTCCCAGTTACTCAGATTCCCGATGCGCTGCTGTCCCTGGTCTCACATGGGAGCCCGGTGGTGGTGCGCTCGAGCCAGCCCTCCGGTGTACCGATCAGTGCCCTGTCGCACGCGGTGCAATCGGTCAACAGCCAGATGGTCGTCTATGGCTCCGAACCTATGACCAACATCATTTCCGATTCTCTCGCCACCAAACGCTTCGCGATGATCCTCCTCGGGATGTTCGCCGGGCTGGCGGTGGTCCTCTCTTCGTTGGGAATCTACGGTGTCATTTCCTATATCGTTGGCCAACGCACTCACGAGATAGGCATTCGTATGGCGTTGGGCGCCGCGCGCGGCAACGTAGTGGCCATGGTGCTGAATCAGGCCGGCCGCATGGCGCTGTTGGGCGTGGTTGTCGGCTTGCTGCTGTCGCTGGCTTTAACCCGGCTGATGGCCAGCCTGCTCTTCGGCGTCAACGCGCATGACCCAATGACGTTTTTGAGCGTTGCCGCCCTTTTACTGGTTGTGGCGTTCGCCGCGTGCTGGTTTCCGGCGCGTCGCGCGGCGCATGTCGACCCGGTGGTTGCGCTGAGGTACGAGTGAGTGTGGACCCGATGATTGCGCTTAGGAGTGAATGAACGATGACCTTGCGCGAACTCTCGCAACGTCTGACTGGGCTGCTGGGTCGCCGGGGCGACGACGCCGAGTTGCGCGCTGAAATTTCCGCGCATATCGACTTGGCCATCGAAGAGAGTGTCCGCAAAGGCATGCCTCTGGAAGAAGCGCGGCGCCAGGCGCTGATCCAATTCGGAGGCACCGAGCAGTTCCGAGAGGCGGTCTACGAGCAACGCACGCTGCCCGTGTTGGAAACCTTTTTTCAAGACGTGCACTTCGGCGCGCGCATGCTGCGCAAGTATCCCGGTTTTACTCTGGTGGCAGTACTCACTCTGGCGCTGGGTATCGGCGCAAACACGGCTATCTTTAGTCTGGTCGACAGCATGCTTCTGCGCCCGCTGCCGTTTGCCGACCCGCACAAACTAGTCAGTCTGACCGGCACTTATCCCAAAGGGGCCTTTGTGGCGCTGCGCGATCAAGTGCGCTCGCTGGACGTAGCGGCGTATGCCGAAGGTCACGAGTTCAATCTAACTGGCCAGGGCGAACCGGTTCGTCTGACCGGCACGCTGGTCTCCGCGGAGTTCTTCATGGTTCTGAGCGCACGTCCGCAGATCGGCCGCCCGTTCACGCCCGGCGACGACCGATCCGGCCAGGATAACTACGTCATCCTGAGTCATGCGCTGTGGCAAGAGCGTTTCGCCAGCGATGCTTCGATCGTTGGCCGTAACATCGAACTGGAAGGTGTTAGTCGCCAGGTTCTGGGCGTGATGCCCGCCGATTTTCGTTTTCCCTCGGCCAAAACGCAGGTGTGGATTCCTCTGCACAACGATGCCAGCGATACGGTGGCTTACTGGGCCGGCGATTTTATGCCGATCCTGGGGCGACTGCGTCGCGACGCCACCATCCCACAAGCGCGCGCGGAGGTTCGCCTGTTCCAGTCGGGCGTGGGCAAGCTGTTCCCCTGGCCCATGCCGCGTTCCTGGAACGCCGACATTAGTGTGGTTGAACTGAAGGACGATATGGTTTCCGACGTTCGTTTGCGCCTGATTCTTCTTCTCGGAGCCGTGGGCTTGATCCTTCTGATCGCCTGCGTGAATGTGGCCAATCTGACGCTTTCGCGCGCCACCACTCGGGAAAAGGAGATGGCTGTCCGGCTGGTTATGGGCGCAGACCGCCGGCGGATCATTCGTCAATTGCTGACGGAAAGCGTTTTGCTGGCGCTCTGTGGCGGATTCCTGGGCCTACTGCTGGCAACCCAAGGCCTGCAGCTTTTGAAGTTCGCGTTGCCGCCGGATACCCCGCGCCTGGCCGACGCGCAGATTGACTGGCGGGTGCTGGTGTTCACCGGAGGACTGGCCATCCTTACCGGCCTGCTGTTTGGGCTCGCGCCGGCGTTGCAGTCGTCGCGCGCAACGATTGCCGGAACGCTCAACGCGGTTACTCGCGGCGCCGGCGCATCGATTTCGCACCGGCTACGGGGCGCGCTGGCGGTTGCGGAAATCGCGCTGGCAGTGCTTTTGATTGTGTCCGCCGGTTTGCTGATTCGCAGTTTTTGGGGCTTGTCGCACGTCAATCCCGGTTTTCAAGTCACTCGCGTGCTCTCCGCGCGGGTTACTCCCAACCAATCCTTCTGCAATGATCCGCGGCGCTGCGTCTCCTTCTACAATGAACTTGTCAATCGCATCGACGCGGTTCCAGGAGTCACGTCGTCCTCGCTGATCAACACCCTTCCGCTGGGCGGCCGTGTGGCCAAGCGAGCGTTAGATATCGAAAATCAAGTAACCGCGCCGGGAGACAATCCTCCGCTGTTCTGGATGGACGTGGTTGCTCGCGATTATTTCAACGTGATGAACATCTCGGTGGTAGCGGGCCGCTCGTTCTCGCCCGCGGACGACTCCGGGAATCCACCCGTGGTGATTCTCAGCGCAGCCACCGCGCGGCGTTTCTGGCCGGGCCAGAACGTCATTGGGACACACATCCGCTTAAGCAGTGAACAAGAATGGCGGGAGGTCATCGGGGTTGTAGCGGACGTGCGCGCTTATGACCTGCAGCACAGCGTTCCGGACTGGATTAACGGCACCATCTATCTCCCCTACAACGAAAAAGCCACGCTCGAAGGAGAACGGGTTCCTTCGGATATGACCGTGGTGGTGCAGACCAAGTTGGACGAGTCGCAAATGCAGGAGACGCTGCGCGGCGCCATCCTGGGTCTTGGAGCGGAAATTCCCGTCAGTGAAGTGAAACCCATGCACGTGGTGGTGTCGGAGTCAGTCTCCACGTCGGCTTCTACCACGGCTCTGTTTGTTGCGTTTGCCAGCCTGGCACTGATTCTCGGGGCCATCGGCATCTACGGCGTGCTTTCGTTTCTGGTGTCGACCAGGACCCGCGAAATTGGGGTCCGCCTGGCCCTGGGGGCTTCGCCCCGCGACGTTGTGTGGCTGGTGCTCAAGGAGGGAGCGCAATTCTGCGTGACTGGAGTGGTGTTGGGACTGGTTTGCGCCTTTGCGCTGACACGTTTGCTCTCCAGCCAACTTTACGGGGTTTCGCCTGCCGACCCGCTGACGTTTTTTGCGGCAGCGGTGTTGATGGTTTTGGTGACGCTGCTGGCCTGTTATGTTCCAACGCGCCGGGCCATGCGCGTCGATCCCATAGTGGCATTGCACTACGACTGACTATGAGCGCCTGGGCACATTTCGGACCATTGAAACGCCGGCCAGTCATTGCGGCGATGCTCTGGACGGAGCTGCGCGGCGGTACAATAGCGTTGGCAGGTCTGTTTTCGGCGTGGTTTATGGCGGAGCTTTTTCACCAGCTGCGGCCGACCGATTTGCTCATGCTCGTGTTTCCGTCCTTGGCCATTTTGGCCGCCGCATCCGTTGCATCGATGCGCGAAGTTCTCCGCGCCACGCGGATTGACTCGACCGTGGCATTACGTTTTGAGTGAGGCTCAAATATGGATATTCAACGCCCATCGAACGCACGCGCCAAAAAGATACGGCGCATTATTTATGCCACCGTGGCCGCCGTATTCCTGGCCGGCGTCACTTACGGGGTTTCACGTCTTCGCCCTGCGGCTCCTTCGGTCGACAAGGCCACCATCTGGACCGACGAAGTGAAGCGCGGCTCGATGGTTCGCGACGTGCGGGGCATCGGCACCCTGGTTCCTATAGACATTCGCTGGATTCCTGCGCTGACGGACTCGCGCGTGGATCGCAAGCTGCTTTATCCCGGCGCCATCGTGAAACCCGACAGCATCATCCTGGAACTCAGCGACCCGGTGTTGCAGCGCGAGGCCCTGGATGCTGAATATCAGCTAAAGGCCGCCGAAGCCGATCTCGAAAGCCTCAAGGTGCAGATCAACAGCGAACTGCTGAATCAGAGATCGGTCACCGCGAGCGTTCGCAGCGATTACGAGCAGGCCAAAATTCAGCATGAAGTGGACTCCAAGCTCTTCGCCGAGGGCCTCAGCCCGGAAGTCACTGAGGAGCTTTCCAAGGTGCGCGTGGAACAACTGGCCATTCGCTTGAAGCTGGAAGAAGATCGCACCAAAAACGCCGAAGACTCGGCCGGTGCCCGGCTGCAAGCGCAGCAATCCAAGGTGGATCAGCAGCGCGCCCTGTACGATTTGAAGAAAAGCGAAATGGAGGCGCTGCACGTTCGCGCCGGCATCAGTGGTGTTCTGCAACTCGTTCCCGTCGACGTGGGCCAGCACGTCACTCCCGGCACCAATCTGGCTCGAGTCGCGGACCCCACGCGCCTGAAGGCCGAAATCAAAATTCCCGAAACTCAGGCCAAGGATGTGGTGCCCGGCCAGTCTGCCGCCGTGGATACCCGCAACGGGATCGTAAAAGGGCTGGTCTCTCGCGTGGATCCCTCGGTGCAGAATGGTACCGTTACCGTGGACGTTCAATTCACCGAGACTCTGCCGCTGGGCGCCAGACCGGACCTGAGCGTCGACGGCACCATCGAGCTGGAGAACCTGAAGAACGTCCTGTACGTCGGCCGGCCGGTCCACGGCCAGTCCGATTCCACCATTGGGTTGTTTAAGCTGGTCGACGATGACTCGGAAGCCATTCGTGTCAACGTTAAGCTGGGCAAGAGTTCCGTTAACAATGTGGAAATTCTGGATGGCTTGAAAGTCGGCGATAAGGTGATACTCTCCGACATGTCTTCCATGGACGCCTTTGACCGCATCCGTCTGCGTTAGAGACCAAAATGAACTTCCGTTCGTCCAATCTCGTATCCTGTAGTGGCAAGGGGATACTCATGTCTAACGCACCCCTGTACGTGACTATGGGCTCCCGAGCGCATCGAGTACCGCTGACGGATGCACCCTGGTGTTTGCCGGTGCGGAACCAGATTCGCCACTATCAACCCGGGCTGGGGATTGCCGACTTCAGCTGTTCCTACGTTTTTCACGGGATTACAGGCTGCTCCAGCTTTTTATCTTGGAATTTCGATGTTCTGTCCCTGTCTCAGTCGGTGGTCAACCGTCAAACGTTCTCGGAGGCTAACTCATGTCTATGAATAACGACACGCTCATTAACCTCGAAGGTGTCAGCAAAATCTTCTTCACCGACGAGCTGGAAACCCATGCGTTGGAACGCATCGATCTGACCATCAAGAAAGGCGAATACCTAGCCATTGCCGGGCCCTCCGGCTGCGGCAAATCCACGCTGTTGGCCATTCTCGGCCTGCTGGATTCACCGACGGAAGGGTCGTACTCGCTAAACGGCCAAGCCGTCGCCAGCCTGAAGATGGGCGACCGCTCGCGCATCCGCAATCGCGAAATCGGTTTCATCTTCCAGGCCTTCAACCTTATCGGGGATTTGACGGTGTACGAGAACGTCGAACTGCCGCTGACCTATCGCGGTATGCCCTCTTCCGAGCGCAAGGAGAAGGTCCAGAACGCCCTGGAGCGCGTCCAGATGGCCCACCGCGCCAAACACTATCCCTCGCAGCTTTCCGGCGGTCAGCAGCAGCGCGTTGCCGTCGCACGGGCCTTGGTGGGTGATCCCATGATCCTGCTGGCCGACGAGCCCACCGGCAACCTGGACTCTAAGAATGGCGATTCCGTCATGGATCTTCTGCGCGACATTCACCAGAGTGGCGCGACCATCTGCATGGTCACCCACGACCCGCGCTACGCTAATCACGCGGAGCGCACGGTGCATCTTTTTGACGGCAAGATTGTCGACGAAACCCACTCGACCAGCCAAGTGCCGGCGTAGGTCCGCCTTAAAGCGCGTTCGCTGGGAAGCGCAGGTTTCGGCGACGCTGTTCGTGCAAGTGCAGCGGCTTGACTGCCTTAGGCACTCCGAGCCGAGGGAGGTTTTTTGACTTAGCCTTCGCCTTCCGGGCCCCGCTTTTCATTTTCGAATGTCCATTGTCTCGGCTCCGTTTCTCCTCCCCTCCCCTGGTTAGCGCACCCCGGATTCATTTGCTACTCTGTCAATTCTGCGTTTCCGGGTCGCTCGCACTCATGCACTGGTCTGACAAACGGATGGTTCGCCTCATTGGCCTGTTCAAGCTTTTTAAAGCTGCCCTTATGCTCGCCGTCGCCGTCGCGGCATTCCGGCTCATTCATGCCGATATTATCGGCTTGCTGGAACATTGGGTGCTCAGGGCCGGTCTGGACCCCGGCGGGCCGCGGGTAGGCCGGCTGCTGGTTACCGCCGCGTCGCTTACACCGACCAAAATAGCCGATGTGGGGGTGGGCAGCCTGATTTATGCGGCGCTCTTCTTAACGGAGGGTATTGGTCTGTGGTACCTGAAACGCTGGGCGGAATGGCTGACGGTGATTATCACCAGCTTGTTGATTCCTGTGGAGGTGTGGGAAATCTTCCGCCATCCCAACTTCGGAAAAATTTTGGTGCTGTCGATCAACGTGGCTTTGGTCATTTACCTGGTTCATGAGGTGAGGAAGTCTCCCGAGGAATCTCGAGTGCCACATTAATCACTCGCGCAAAGTGGTCGCCGTGCTACAAGTGTTGCTTGAAGAACTCCAAGGTCCGCTGGCGAGCCAGCGCCGCCGAGCGTGGCTCGTAGTCCGGGCGTTGATCGCAATTGAATCCGTGTCCCGCGTCGTACAAATATAACGGCAAGTCCGGATGGACGCGCCGAATGGCCTCAATCTCCTCCGGCGGAATGTGTTGGTCCTTGGACCCAAAATGCAGCAGCACGGGGCAGTGCGGGTTCTCGGCGGCAAACCCCGCGATCCGTCCGCCGTAGTAGCAGACCACCGCCGTGGGTTGCAGGCGCGTGGACGCCAGCCATGCCAGAGTGCCTCCGTAGCAATAGCCCACCACGCCCACCTTCTTCGACGGTACCGCATTGGCCGCGTATTCAATCGTCGCGGCGACGTCCTGCAGCGATTTCTCGAGTCCAATTTGCCTGGCGATTTGCATACCGCGAGAAGAATCGGCCGAATTGTAGTTCAGCTCCACTCCTCGTTGGGCGCGGTCGAAAATCGCAGGCGCCAGCGCCAAGTATCCTTGGTTCGCGAAATCTTCGGCAACCAAACGGATGTGCCGGTTCACTCCAAAGATTTCCTGGATCACCACGAGCGCTGCGGCGCAGGGGGCTTTCGGTTCCGAGCGGAACGCGTCAAAAGTATGCCCGTCGGATGCAGTCAGTTGGACGTGAAAACCCATGATTAAAGGAATGTACCTGAAACAAGTTCCCGCGGGGAAAGATCAAAAACTGTCGAGGAGTCTGCGTGGCGCCCAAAAAGTAACCGAGGACTAAGGGCACCCCCATCCGCCCAGAGAGAGCACCCCTAGTCCTCGAATTACGAGTATGCAGCTTATCGCTGACTTCGCAGAATGTCTATAAGGGATTCGCTGTAAATCAAGCCGCGACAATTATGTGCTTTTGGATGAATCCTTTGTTAACACCGTATGAGTCCGGGCATCCCAGCGAGTGGCAGACCGCCGGTTGGGGTGGAGCTTTCTGGTCACCTGACCAGTTTAAATTGATTGCTTTCCTGGGGCCGCAAGCCTAGCATGGCGCACACAATCAGGTGCCCGGAGGTGGTCTATGAAAGTGTCCGAACTCATCGGCTCCCGCAAAGAAGTGTTCTTCCTCTCACAAGATACCAGTGTGATGGACGCGGCCAAATACCTGCGCGAGAAACAAGTCCGCTCGGTCGGCATCCTAGACTCCGAGGGCCAACTGGCCGGGGTGGTGTCGCAAAGCGACATTTCCGACAAGGTTGCCGCCGAAAATAGATGTCCCGCCTGGATGAAAGTCTCGGAGATCATGACCCGCGAGCTGCTGACGGTCACTCCGGACATGAGTTTCGACGATTGCCTGTGGGCCATGGAGAAAAACGGCGTGTATCACCTGCTGATCCTGGACGCGCAAAACCAGTACCGCGGCATGCTGTCGGTCAGCGACCTGCTCAAAGTTCTAGCCGCCGACCACAAAGGCCGCGCCGACCTGCTGGAATCGTACATGTTCCCGCAACGTTAGCGAGTGGGCGTCCCGCGACGCAAGGATGTGGCTGCGAGCTCCTTATGGGTTTCCTGACGTGGCTGCTGCGCCCGTACCCATTTTCTGCTGCATTTGTTCGCGCAACTGTTTCGCGCGCACCCCCGCGGGGCTATCCGGATCGAGCGCTATGTATGCGTCCAGATCCGCCAGCAGCGCCGTGTAGTTCTTTTCGCGCAAGTGAATGTTGGAAAGCAACCGGTACACAATCGGCGCACCCGGCGCGAGTTGGCGGGCCTGTTCCGCGGCGCTCTGCGCGTCCGCCAAACGGTTCTGCTGGAGCAATTCCCGCCCCAGTTCGTAATGCCCCAGCCAAAGAGCGGGATTCAACTGCAGCCCGCGCCGTATGGCTTTGTCGGCCTCCGAGGGGTTGCCATCATCCAGCAGCACGGCCCCAAGCCCCACATCGGCTTCGGCGAACTTGTCGCCACTCAACTCCACAGCTTTACGAAATCCGTTTTCCGCCGCGGCGCGGTTCCCCAACGTCATCTCCGCCATCGCTAACTGATAATCGGCCTCGTAGTATGCGGGTGCCGTGGAGAGGGCCTGTTGGAAGTCCTCCACCGAGGCTTGCGCATCCTTGTCTTGATAGAGCTTCTTCTTCCCCGACTCCATGTAATCCCGCGCCTTGCCTGGCATGGACAACTCGTGAACAGACACGGTCTGCGAGGCCTTCCCCCGCTGCTTTCTCGCAAGCGGCTGCAGGTAGATGGCCATGACCTTGTCCGAGGTCATCGACACATCCACGTCCTGGCTGAAGGATTCGTAGCCGGCCACATCAACGGCAATGCTGTAGGTCGAGCGCTTCAGCCCCCCGAAGCGAAACTGGCCGTTGTCCAGAGTGTCGATCGTTTCCAGGGAAACGTGCTCGCTGTCGTACAGCGTCACTGCCACATGTTGCGCCGGATTGTAGTCGTTCCCGAAGTACACGTTGCCCGCGATGGTCGCGGACTTCTGGGCAAAAATTTGCAGTGGAACGAGCAGGCAAGCTGCCAAAAACGAAAAACGCAGAGAGGTCCCGAGCCAGATCATAGCGTCCTCGAACCCCGAATTGGCGCCAGTATACCACCGCGCGCCAACATGCAATAACCGCTTTTTCCTAACAGATACCTCCTGTTGAAATCTCCGCAAAATCAAAACAATGCTGGGAACTGCAATCGTTTCCGGGTAAGGTAAACGAAATGCAATCCGGCAAAAACTCGTGGAAGACCAGCGGAGCTTAGCTAGCCCACTGTCGCTCTAGCCTAGAAAGTGGCCTCCGCGAGCCAGGGGGATAGATGAAGATTCTTGTAGCTGTGGAAGGTACCAGCTCTTCCGAGGAGACTATTAAGCAGCTTACTCAGTATTTTCAACCGCCCGTTGGACAGTTCCGTCTTCTCCATGTCATCACGTCCATTGAGTTCGCCGCCAGCCCACGCGTCATTTCTTCCTATACCCGGGTCGCCCAGGAAGAGGAGAAGTCGGCCAAGGCGCTCCTCGATCCATACGTGGAAAGATTGCGCAAAGCCGGGTACACCGCTGAAGCTGAGGTGCAAAGCGGCGAACCCAGCGAAGCCATCCTGGCTGCGGCGGTCAATTGGCACGCCGACTTGATCGTTCTTGGCTCGCACACCTCGAGCAGCGTCAGCCGGCTGCTGCTCGGCAGCGTCGCATACGCCGTGGTTCGCCGGGCGGCCTGTTCCGTGATGGTGCTGCGTCTGGGCTCCCCGTCCTAATCCGGGCTTTCCCTTCTGCGAAAGTACGGCACAGGAAACGAGGGTTGTGTTGCGCAAACGGCCGCGGACACTCACTTTTCTCCGCGAAGCGTCGGTAATGGATTGACCTCCAAGGAATTACCAACATCACCTTAGCAACACTGTGCATTCAAACGGCATCTCTTGTACGAAAGCAGGCTCTGACCCGCCGCCTCGCCATGCGGTTCCCGCCCACTGCTTTCCGGGGTTCAAACTGTTTCGAGGGAGAAATGCTAATGAAGCGTTTTCTACTGCTGGCGGTGTGTTGCCTTCCCATTATCCCCTGTGCGATGGCGCAGGAGTTCAGCGCCGTGCAGGTGGGTGCCTTTGCCGATTATTTTCGTTCGAATGCTACCGGCACAAACATGTTTGGTGTTGGGGGAAGAGTGGGAGCCACCATTTTGCCTTATACCCGCCTTGAAGGCGAACTCTCCTACGATTTTGACCAGAGCTACTCGGAGGGCTTCACCAGCACAAGCAGTGGTGGCAGCGTCACTTTCCAGAACAACGGCGTGCGTGTGCTGCACGGCTTGTTTGGTCCTAAAGTCGACCTCGGCCACGGCCACTTCCATCCCTTCGTGGAACTGAAAGGCGGTTTCGTCAACTACATGTTCGACTCTGCCGCTCCCGGCTACTCTTCCTTTACCAGGCAGATCGCCAATCTTCGAGCGTCGAACCTCAATGCGGCGCTGATGCCGGGCGGCGGTCTGGAAGCGACCATTGGCCCTGTCGGTCTCCGTTTGGACGTAGGCGACGAAATGTTTTTCAATAACGGAACGCACCACAACCTGGCGGTGATGTTTGGTCCTTTTATCCGGTTCTGAGAACAACCGATGAACTGCGGCCTTCAGTCTCTGCGTTCGGCTCACCGTCTGCGGGCTGCAGCTCTTTCCTTTACTCCGGAGGTATAGTGCTGATTTTCTCCCTCACGACGGGGTGTGCCCTGCAGTTTCCGCTAACCGCGTGGCAACTTCTTCTGGCGGCATGCGCGTTGCTGGTTTGCGCTGCGTTGCTGCTGGCTGTTCATCATAGGATTCGCCGCGCGGCGCAACACGCTTTGCTCTTCGAAGAAATGCTCGCCTACCTGGCTCGCATCGCGATCGCGTTGGAACAGGCCAATGTGCCGACCAGCGATGAAATCGCCGCTCAGTTTCTCCGCGACCTAGCCGAAATCGAGCGGCACGATAGTCCTCCCCAGCCAGCCCTCAATCCAAAAGTCCGCCAAATGCCCTTCCGCCCGTAGCGCCCAAAAAAATTGTTTACCGAAATCTGCGGTCAGGGCAAGATTCAGGGGCCATTCTGGGGAGGCCACGGACATGCGATTGCGCATTGGCAAGCAGACTCCATTGCACTTCATAACGGTTTTGTTGCTGTTTTTTGTTTTCCTCACGCAGGTCGCTGCCGCTCAATCCGAAATGCCTCGTCCTGCGCTGGTGGTCTTGAGCAAAGACGCCAATCAGCTCGAGATCATCGATCCGGCTAGCTACAAGGTCGTCGGGAAGGTGCCCACTGGCGCAGTGCCTCACGAAGTGGCCGTCAGCACCGACGGCAACATTGCCGTGACCACTAATTACGGCGCCCATCAGAACGGCACCACCCTCACGGTGATCGATCTGAACTCTCAGAAACAGCTCCACACGGTTGAATTGACCAACGTCATCGGACCGCATGGCGAAAAGGTCGGAGACTTGACCGGACCGCATGGCGTGGAATTCTTTCAGGGTAAGTTCTATTTTACTGCCGAGGGGAACAAGAAGATCGCCCGCTATGATCCCGCCAAAAACCAAATTGATTGGACCTTCGAGATTGGCCAGAATCGCACACACATGCTGGTTATTTCCAAACGAACCCACACCATTTACACGTCCAATGTAAATTCCGACAGCGTGTCCGCGGTCCAGCCCAGCCCCGATGGCGGCCACTGGACCAGCACCGTGATTCCCGTTGGCAAGGGCCCAGAAGGAATCGATATTTCTCCCGACGACAAAGAAGTCTGGGCCGCCAATTCCGGCGATGGCAGTGTTTCCATCGTGGATACCAGCTCGAAGAAAGTAACAGAAACCATTTCCGTCGGCACCAAGCATTCCAATCGTTTGAAATTCACGCCCAACGGCAAACTCGTCTTGATCTCGGATTTGGGTTCGGGTGATTTGTTGGTTCTCGATGCATCCACCCGGAAGACGATCAAGCGACTCAAGCTGGGTACCAGCGCCGAGGGTATTTTGATCCAGCCCGACGGCTCCCGCGCTTTCGTTGCCGTCAGCGGGGACAACAAGGTCGACGTCTTCGATCTCAAGTCGCTTGACGTGGTTACATCCTTCGACGGTTTCCAAGACCCCGACGGCATGGCCTGGCGCCAGTAACCCCAGAAGGATCACAACCCTGTAGGCCCGCACCTTCGACAATGAATCCGCCGTTCCGACGGGAGCAGTCCCGTTGCGCCACGGACTCGGGCTTTTTCCCGGGGACCCACAGGCCCGTAGCCGTTCTCGATTCGAACGAATCTGTTATCGTTTCTGGTTCATGTCCTTTTCGTCCATTTTCCGGAGAGAGCTGCGACCCACCTTGCGCCTGGCTTTGCCGCTGATTCTGGCGGAGATCGGCTGGATGAGCATGGTCATCGTGGATACCATGATGGTCGGCCGACTGCCTTACAGCGCCGAAGCCATAGGTGCGGTGAGCATCGCGTCGAGCCTGTTTATTGTGTTCGCGTTTTTCGGCGAAGGACTGCTGATTGGGCTGGACACCCTGGTATCGCAGTCCTACGGGGCGGGACGGCGGGAGGACTGCCAT
>Ga0187782_10000350_pt1 | contig 30450 bp, 23 predicted proteins | sample 0715_SJ02_MP15_2_FD_132454 | JGI IMG/M metagenome (GOLD analysis project Ga0187782, IMG submission 132454) | Tropical peat soil microbial communities from peatlands in Department of Meta, Colombia - 0715_SJ02_MP15_20_MG | ecosystem: Environmental > Terrestrial > Soil > Wetlands > Peat | place... | reverse complement strand
TTGATTGATGCAATCACCGAGAATCGGCGCGCATAGTGCGGTGAAGGTCGCCTGCGTGCCTGCCGAATTGACTGAGATCGTGCCCTGCCACTGCAAGTTTCCACTGTCGGTCTGAACCACATAATTCGAGGCCAGCGAGCAGCCGGGATTGCTGTTTGTGTTCGAGTAAGAAAGATTGTTGTTGTAAGCCATGCGCCACTCGGCCATGGCCGCGCCATCCACCGAACCAGCGTAGCTTTCCGGCCCTGCAACCTCAAAGGACGTGCAACCCTGCCGTCCAATGTTGTTCTCGAAGGTCACATCGCTGATCTGCGCGTTATAGAAGCAAGTTGTGCTTGATGCGCCGCAGCCGTTGTTCCAGACATTGAAGTCGAAATTCACCCCTTGCTGGCCACCAGTGTCGTCGATGTTCTCGAAGATGTTGCCGACGATGACCTGCCGCTGCCCGGCTTTTGATTCATAAGCGTTCTTGCGGTAAAGACTGAACTGGCCAGTGTAGTAAGGATTCGTGCTCGCAGGCACCAGCAGGCCCAGCCAGGAATAGGGAAACGTGAAGCGGTTGTTCCGTACTTCCATGTCGTCGGAGACTGGCCAGTTTGCAATCTGCGGCCCGGCTGCGCCGTAGCCGCCGCTGAGGTGCCCGCTGGAGCACCCCTCCAGCCAGTTGTGGTAAATCTTGCCGGTCGTTCCCTGGTCGGTGATGGCGTGACATTCCGCTCCGGGACGAGTGATCTGGCTGGTCTGGGAATCCCCGATAGACCAATACTCGACGCCTCGCATGTCAAAGCCGTCGTCTACACTGTTCGCACCCACATAGGGGCTAGTCCAGTCGCCGTGCGCCCACACTTTGCGGAAGTGGATGTGCGAGGCCAGATTGCTACTCGTTCCTCCCTGCTGCGCCGCGATCTGAATGATGGAATTTTCGCCCGTATTGCCCGGAGGACGCGAAGCGGCCAAATCCTCGATGAGGATGTTTTGGGGTCCCTCTGAAACCGCACAGGCTGGAGCCGTACCGTCACCGTTGCAGAGCGTCAACACAGTTGCGTTCGTACCCGACGCCGATAACTGCCACATCGAACTCAGGTCGTTGTATTCAGCCGTGTTAATAACCTCACCGTTCGCCAGCGTATAGCTGCACCCTGAGGCACAAAAGGTAACCGGAACTCCAGAGGCGTGGTTCTTGGTGAACACGCCGCACATGCCGATTTGGTTCACGGCGCTAACCAGCGTGACGGTTTCTTGGTTGCTGCCGGTGTCCACGCTGACGGCGATACCTCCGTTCGGGCCAGTTGGCGAAATATATCCGTTCGCCGTGGCCACGCATTGCGAAGAACTGGAAGAACCGATTGCCGCCAGCGTGGTCGTGTTCACCGACAGTTGGTAAATGCCTGTGATCGTCCCGCCTCCACCAACGGTAAGCACATTAGTCGAATTCTGCGGGCCAAGAGCATACTGCATATTGCTGCCCGTGCAGTCCGGGTTGATCAGGCCGATGTCGTTCAATTCCAAGATGTTGTCCCCAGGGCCGTGGGAACATACCGTTGTTCCGTTCGGCAGGTCGGAAGTGGAGCGGTAGATGGTGAAGGCGGTGGAAACGTTACTGCTGGAGCGGTTGATGACGAGGCCAGTCGTATTCGTATAAGCGAATCCGCAGGTAGCCGCCACCGGGCACACCGTGCTGCCAACTATCGCCTGAAGTTGGGACCCGGTTGGAATATCGACGATGATGCTCTCGTTGTACTCGTATTTGCAGGTCTCCACGTCATTTGAGGCGTTCTGCAAACCGGTCGTCACCGCAGACATGGTCGGCGAAGAACCCCAATAGGGCAGATTGAAGGTGCAACTCGGAGGCGGCCCCTTGACCCATGACTGAGTCGCGAGACTCAACTCATATTGCGGAGTGGAGAGCAAGGCTTCGTTATTGTTGACCCAGACTTGCGGAAGGGCCGCAAGTACGGTCGGGGCAGGCGGAGCGCCAATCGCGAACTCATCCGGTCCCGTTCCTTCTCCGTAGGTGGCGTAGCCCTGGTAGACGTGAGCGCCGATTTCCCAGCCTGTGCCGTAGCTGTTCTGATTGACGCCGTTGATATCGAGCTCGTAGGCGGAACCGAGGTTTTCTCCGGCATCGACGATGGGAGAATTTTCAGTGGGCCGGAAATCGAGCGCCATGCTGGTGGCGGGAATCTTGTAGTAATAATTCCCGTCGGTGCCGGTTTCCTGAGTTCCGGTGAGCAGCCAGTTGACGAGGCTGGTGTTGGTGTCGACGGTTGCGCCGTCGTTCTTGAAATCGCTGATCAGGTTGGTGATTTCCGTGCCGCCGACGGGATCATCCTGCGTGAGCTCGTTCAGGTGCCAGAAGATGCCCCAGGGAACTCCCCAGACGGATTCTTTCCAGATCAGCGCCTGAATTTTCTGATTGAGCGAAGCGGGGGGAATGCCCATCCAGGAAGGATTGACGCCGAAGCTGGTGACATTCTGAGCGTTGAAGCCGTCCGAGTATGTATCTTTGACGCCGAGATCTTCTTTTAATGCGCCGCGCGCGCCGTAGTAGGGGACGCCGGCAGCGATGCCCTGCATGGTGGTGGTTTCGTATCCGCCGGGATAGATGTAGACGGGCGTGGAGGGAAGGCCGGTGAGGTTGGTGGTCATCCACTGGCGGGAGAGAGTGATTTCGTCGGTGGTGAGGCGGGTGACGTCGAGCTGCAGGTGGTAGACGGAAGTTTTGACGTCCTGCGCGGTGACGTTGGCGAGATCCTGCGATAAAAGAGCGGCCGCGGTGTAGGCGGAACATCCCGTCCCGTAGGGCCCCTGGCAAGGAGTTTCAAACGAGTAGGTGTATTTTCCGGTGGCGGCGAGGGCCTCGGCCAGCGTGAGCATAGTGCCTTGCGGCTGGCCCTGGGCGAGGTTGTAGCTGACGCTGTCGTTGGCTCCGGTGACGGTGATGGTGAGCGTGTTGTTGGCGATGTTGAGCGTGGCGGCGGAGCCGCTGCCGATGTACTGGATATCGACGGCGTCGGTGTTGGTGTAATAGGTGTGCGAGATGGAGTGGGAGGTGACGTCGCGGCCGGCGTTGATCCAGCTCTGAAATTCAGAGATGAGAGTTTGCGCGAGCGGATAGCCGACGGTGATGGCCGCGCCTACGGGTACACCGGCGGCATCGGCGACGGGAAGGACGGTATCGGCATAGTAGGTGTCGGCGCCCGGAGTCATGCCGGCATCGTCGACCGTGAGAGTGACGATGGCGGGATAACGCCGCCAGATTTCAACGGCGGGAGGAATATCGGCAGGGATGTTTCCGGCTCCGGCGGTAGGGCCGGAGCCGGAGGTCCATTCCACGTCGGTGGAGTCGGCGACGGCGAGGCTGGAGGCGTAGAAGTGGCAGTAGGAATAGGTGACGGCTCCGGTGTTGTCGACGAGCGCTCCGTCGCGGTTGGCATAGCCCTTGTCGTTCACCATGGTGATCGAAGTGGCCGATCCGTCAAAGCGGAAGCCGTCATAGTTCAGGTGAGCTTCGGCGTTGTAAATCTTAATGTCGCCGGGGCCCGGAGCGCTTTCGTCCACATAGAAGCCGAGAGGCTGCGTGCCCTGGGGGATCATGGCGTCGGCTTCCATGTTGGCGAAGACGAGATGATCGCTTGCGCCCTGCACGTAGACTCCATATTGATCGAACCAGTTGACGAGGAAATGCTGGAAGGTGAGCCACGACTGATTGTTGATGTTGAGGAGTGGCGTGTTGCTGAGCGCCATGGGAACGATCGGCTCGTTGTAGTAGAGCGAGGGATTACCGACGGAATAAACGTAGACGTCGCCGTTGGCGAAATAGAAATCCCATTGCGCGGTGAGGTTGGAAGAGGCGGCGGAAACTTTTTGTCCCCAGATGGAACCGAAAAGGCAGAAGTTGACGGTGGTGTATCCGGCGGGGAGCGGGGCTTTCCAGGCGTTGCCGGTGACAAGAATCCAGGAAGAACTGGGAACGACGTAGTAGCCGGTGAAGTTGGGAGCGGGACCTGCGCCGTAAGCGTCGAAAATGATGGGATTGCCGGATGTACCGGACGACGGAGGGATGAGGGATTCGTTCCAGACGTCGCCGCGGCGGAAAAGGATGGAGTCTCCGGGCTGGAAAGTCTGCGCGTTGACGTGGGCGAGCGTTTGCCAAGGACTGGTCGCCGAGGTTCCGTTGTTGGCGTCGTTACCGGTGCTGGAGCTCACGTAATAACTGGTAGCGGACGCGAGCGCTCGCAAGAGCGCAAGCAGAACGATGATGTAAGAAATGCGGCGCATGAGTGGCGTTCGTCGTCGGGAGTCGGGATTCGCGGACAGGAAGTCAAAAGCCCCACCCCTTCGGCGCCGCTTCGCTTTGCTCAGCGTTGCTCAGGGCAGGCTCTGTCCCGCAAAGTGCGCGGGACAACGGTGGGGCAACCTACTGACGATTTTGATCAGCCTTGGCGTTCGGCTTCGTCTTCAACGGTGTCGGCCGCGTCGGTGGCGTCGTAGTTGCGGAGGCCTGCGTTTGGAGACACGGCCGGGGCCGGCGGCGTGACGCGGCTGGCCGAGGAAGCGGGCGCTGGGATCAGGCCGCCTTCGGCATCGGCGCCTCCCCAGTTGGCGACGGCGGGATTGCGATTGCTTTGTTCGAAAGATTGCTGCGTGGTGGGCTGGGCGGCTTCGGGATCGATGGTCATCTGGTTGGTTCCTTCTGGTCGGATTTTGGAAAGAAAAGCAGGTTCCTCAACGGGCCTTCGGCCCAGTTCGGAATGACATCGTTAAGCTGATCGGGCTAGTTTTGCATCTGGTAGGTCACGGTGGCGACCATGCCGCCGGCGTTGGTGCCGCAGCCGGAGGCAGCCGTGGTGACTTTGACTCGCAGTAAATGTCCGGCGGCAACGTTGGTGCTGCCGGTGACCTGCGTGTAGAAATTTGTTCCGCTGCTGAGGGTGATGGAATAGCTGCCAACTTCGGCTGCGGCGGTGCCATCCCAGATTTGAAAGGTGGCATAGGTGCTGCAGCCGGAGGGCGCGGTGTTGGCGGCGAAGTCGAATCCGGTAATGGTGAGCGCGGCGGGAAGAGTCCAGTTGCAGTTTTGCGAGACGGAAGTCGATCCGGCGATGGGGCAGGTCCAGGCGAACTGGGCTTCGCTGCGCACGTAAGCTGTGGTGGCGAGCTTGGTGGAGTTGTCTCCGGCGCTCTGGGTGGTGGCGGTGGTTCCGTTGGGTAGCGCTGGAGTTCCGCTTAAGTTCGCAGCCGTGCCGGTGGTGTTGGCGGCGTTGTTGGGGATGTCGGCGGAAACCAGCGCGCGCGGAGCCATCATTCCGCTCGATCCGTTGGGCGAGGCCATGACGTAATTGGCGGGAATATAGCCCGCGGGAGAGACGATATCGGTGTGGTAGTTCGTGCCGTCAGAGAAGATACGGGTGACGGAATACGAAGGCATGGTCAGCGAGGATTGGCCGTCGATGGTTGTGCCGGAGGCGGGAGTCAGCGCGATAGTTCCTCCTCCGCTGCCGTTTTTGACGACGACATACCAGCCGTTGGCGAAGGTGGTGGAGGTGGGAGCGGGGAGGGTGTAGGTGTCGGCAGAGGAGTCGCCGGAGACGAAGACGTGGGCGTGATCGGTGTCGGCGAAAGTGTAGTTGCCGGATTTGCTCACGTAGAGATCGAAGCCGATGTTCTTGCCGTTGATGGTGAGGGTTCCGGTGAAAGCCGGGTTCGAGGTCGGCGCGATGGAGCTATCGACGTAGGCGGAGGTGATTGTCGAACAGGTGGGTGCTCCGGAGGTGAGGGCGGTGACGGCCTGGTTGGTGCAGCTGCCAATGCCTGCGCCGCTTCCGCTGACGCTCGAACCCGGCATGTCGAGAAAAACTTGTACGGTGGTGCTGCCAGCGCTGGCCTGCAAGACGCGGCCCAGAACCTGAGTTCCGGTGGTGGGCAGGGTCGATCCGGCGTCGTGGCAGAGGGGATAGAATCCGCTACTGGCGGTGGCGGAGGGGACGACATAATCGCCGATGACGGTGGCGGTTCCATCGAAACTGCAATAAGCCGAGCCGGCGCGGGCGAGGGTAGCGACGCCGGAGGTTCCGGCGCTGGCGATGACGACGCCGATTGCGCCGCTGGTGAGCGCGCTGGAAGGTTTGGCGGCGCATCCGGCGGCGGTGAGAACGGCGAGTCCGTTAATGATCGTGCCGCTCGTCGTGTCGTTGCAAATCTCGTAGCTCTCGTTAGCGAATTTGCCCAGCTCGAATCCGCTGCCGGAGGTGGAATTGCCGGCGACGTAGACGGTGCCGGGACGGAGACCGCTGCCGCTGCCAGAGCTGTTGAAAGTGCCAACGTTGTACGTCTGGTCCGTCCAGGGCTTGAAGTTGCCGTCGGCGTCGACGACCCACTTGAGGCCGTTGTTGATCCAGAAGCCCAGGCCGGGAGCGCCGCCGGCTGGGGAACTCTCGCTGCGGACGACGGCATAGTTATCGGTGGAGTCGTAGCCGACTGAAGTTCGCTGCCAGGTGGAGCTGTTGCTGTAGCTCGAGTAAACGTGAAGATTCTGCGCGGTGGTTCCGTTGTACTCACCGATGTCGTTCGCGTCTTCCTGAAAAAGATTGGAGAAGTAAGAACTGGTGGCGGTGGTGGCGATTTTCTGCGGCGTGCCGGAGTTGGCGGAGATGTAGAAGTTGCCGTCGCTGGAGATGCCGAGCGAGGAAAGGCCGGCGCCGGCGGGGCCCATGGCCGATCCGGGGACGGGGGAGCTGACCACCCAGGGTCCGGCGACCAGGAGCTGGCCGTTGACGGTGACGTTGCCGCTGAAGGTTCCGGCGGCGGCGGAGATGCCGTTGCTGCCGGAGTAGTTCAGGGTTGAGCCGTTGTCGGTGAGGGCACTGTCGCCGCTGACGGTGGTTCCGTTCGACGAGTACATGGCGAGCTGCGTGGCATCGCCGCTGGCGACGGTGCCGGAGCCACCGCCGCCGCATCCGGTGCAGGTTCCGGTGAGGGTGAGATTGCCGTTGATGGTGACGGGAACGTTGAAGGTCTTCGAACTGGCGGTGAGGCGTTCGAGGAAATTCGATCCGTTGGGAACGACACCGATGTAGGAGGAGATGGAGGTGGCGGCGCGCAACGACAACCCTCCGGACTGATCCACTCCCACGGCCATGTCGCCCGCATCATTCGCCGGACGTTCGCCGGCATTCGCCAGTGTCTTCGAAAAGTTCGAGTCTTGCAGGGTCAACAAATCGTTGGGCAGATTTCCAATCGGCTTGCCGAAGTTTAATCGTCCCTTGCTGTTCGCGGCGGGACCGTTGTTCGAGTCGTCCTGTTGCTGGAGAACGGTGGCCATGGAGCCGGAGCCGCTGTTGCTGTCGCTGGCGAGGCAGGTGATCCAGAGGGGAGTGCGCTGGCTGGCGACTCCGGCGGATTGGCACTGCCCGGCAACGATGGAAACGCCGAGCGTTCCCTGCGTGGCGACGGCGGAGATGGCGGAGCCGATTTCATCTGCGAAAACGGTGGTGTTGTTGATGGCCAGACTCACGGGCCAGAACCAGAGCATGGGAGTGAATTGCTGGCTGGCGACGGTGTAGGACGCGGGCGCGGCTTGCGTGTCGGTGAAGGAGCACATGCCGTTCGCGCCACAGGTCCCGGAAGCGTTGGTGGCGATGGCGAAGGTTCCGGTTCCGAAGGGAGGGACGGGGGAGGTTCCGGTGGTGACGAGAATGTCCCAGGTGAGTGTGCCGAGGCTTTGCGCAGCGGCGGTTTGCAGATCGACGGAGGGCCAGGCAAGTGGGATGCTGACCGTGCCGCTCGATGGCTCGGCCGACCCGATGAACAGAACAGGGCCGTAGCCGAGAGTCGAGCTGCGAGGGACAACGAAATAGTCACGCTGGGCGCTGGATGAGCCACCGGTGGCGAAGACGGGAGAGTATCCGCTGAGGGGGAATGTGCCGAGGATTTTTGTGCCGGCGCCCCCCTGGATTACGAGGCCGGCCTGCGCGCTGAGCGAACCATAAAGCGGATTGTCCGTCGCTCCGGTGGATTCCTGGTAAATGTTTTCGAATGTCGCCGGCTGAAGGCCGCCAAAATAGCGGACGCCGAAGGTCGGAAAGCCCTGGCATACGGAATCGGTGAAGACGAAGCCGTTGCCGCCGGCGGTGGCGCAGTTTACGTTGGTCAGTTCGCTATTGTGCAGATAAGTGATTCCGTTGTTGCCCTGATCGTTGCGCTCGTAAACAAATGCGCCGTTGGGGAAGTTGGCGGTCGAAAGGATGGTCTCGGTGGAGCGGTTGGAGGCGCGCTCGACGATGAATTGCTGATCGTTGTCGTTGACGATGGCGTAGGTGAATTTGCCTGTGGACCCGGCCACGTTGAAGTCCTGGAGGGCAACGTGGTCAGAGTTGTTTTCAATGCCTGCATTCAGCAGGGCGCAGAAGCCGAAGGTGGCAGCTCCGGCGGAAAAAGTGCTTGCGCCAAACTGGACAGTAAAGGTGGTTCCGTTGGGGACGCTTTGCACGACCGAAGCCCAGTGCTGGTCGGCGGTCTGCGAGTGATATTCGCAATCAACCGTGTCCCCAACCACAAAGGAGTGGTTGGTGGCGGTGGTCACGGTGTAGGTTCCGGAGCTGGCGCTCACACTCGCGACTTGAGCGCCATCCACGCTGAGTTGCGGGAGCAGCGTGAGATTGTAGATTTTGTGATGATTAACGTAAGGATTGCCTTCGGTGGTGCCGACGTAGATGCAACGGTCGCGGGTGAAGCAGTTCCAGAGAGAGCCGGCGCCGTCAAGGATGCCGCCGCGTCCGCGGAGATAGACGGAAGAATAAATGTTGTAAGTGGTATTCGAGGCGAGCTTGACGTAGGGAGAACTTTCGGTCTGCGTGTCGCTGACCCAGGCGTCGTTCCAGGCTTCCTGAATGCCGCCGCTGGCCGACCCTACGGTGTAGCCCGCTCCGTGCGCGTAACTGGTGGTGACGGTGATGGTGCCGCTGGCCGCACCGGGAGGACAGCTTCCGGAAGATCCGGTGACAGGGACGGCTTCGGAAACCCCGGTTCCGGAGATGTAGACCGAGTAGAGGTAGTAATTGCTGGAGGAAGAAGTGTCGAGGCCGAGCGGACAGGGACTGAGATGAATGGTGTGAGCGCCGGGAGTGGAAAGATTGTCGGAGGGCGACTGCGACCAGTTCCAGCTGGAAGTCACGTAACGGATGTTGGCGAGATTGTTGGTGGAGAATTGCGTGCCTTCGGGCTGGGCGATGTTCTGACTGGCTGAGGGACTGACGGAGACGCCACCGACGCCTCCGGGAAGAGTCGAAGGCAGGTATTGCCCGGCAGTTGCGGAGTAAGCCAGAACCTGCCCATTGCTGGGGGTGGTCGGTCCGACCGGAATACTTTGAATCTCTGTGGCATTCGCGCTCGAGCCACACGCCCCCCACGTGCCGTTCCCCAGCAGGCAGTTCAGAGCCGAAGGCGTGCCGCTGCCGAGTTCGGTGACGGGGACGAGTCCGTTGACGAGATCAGCTTTGGCCGCCGCAGAGACATCGACGTACTGTTTTGGCGCGGCCTGCAAAGGCGCAGTCGGATTACCGCTGAGAGTGATCGGGCCCGTCATGGTGCCGCCGGCCGTGGGGAGATAGTTGCCGGCTCCGACGGCGGCGACGGAATTGTCGACGTAAGACTTGTTGGCGACATCAGTGGTGTTGACCGGAGTGGGGACGTTCGGGGAAACAGTGAAACTCTTGACGCCAGTGATGGTTTCGGCGTTGGCGAGGTGCACGACGGCGTTGTCGTTGGCCTTGGTGGCGAGCGCGGTGTCGACGTACTGCATGGAAACGGGTTGGGCGGCAGTGCCTGAGCCGGGGGTGGTTCGCACTTGGGCGAGCGTGGCGGGAGAAGTAGTAGGGACCATCCAGTACTCGGTGCGGACTTCATCCGGTTGCAGTTGATAGACGACGGTGTAATACGTGTTCGCGGGATTTGCGCCGGCGTTGGGAGCCAGACTGACGTTCAGAGCGCCGTTGGTTCCGAGTGTGACTTGCAATTCGCCCGGGGCAACGGCGTTGCCGGCGGAGGTGACGAAGGCAGGCCAGGTAATCACGAGGATGCCCTGGGCAGGGCTGCCATCGGCCATGTAGACGGTGTCTATCACGCTGGTCAGCGTTGCGCCGCTTTGAGGAGACGGCGCGCGCGGCGATGGCTCCGCCGCTGGCGAACTTGCCGTTGGCGAACTCTCCTTTGTCCCCTTGCCGGGAGGGTCGCTCGCGCGCGCGGACGACAAGACGCTCAATGCCGTCATGACCACGGCCAGCAGGCAATAAAAAAGCCGCCCCGCCGGGCGGCATCCCTCGAACATACTTCCTCCTCAAAGTTGTACTAGCGGCACGCTCTGCGAATCATCTGCAAAACGGGATCACGCGAAATCGGCGCGCCCCCTGCGTCCCTTCAAAAAGCGCTCCACGCTGCGTACGTAAACCTCAGCGAAATCCGCTGCCGGCCGCCGGGTCTCGATCAAATCCATCGCATCGTCTACCGACCAGCCCATCACGCCCAACAGCGCAAGCGTCATCATCGGCGCGCGGTGAACTCCCGCCGCGCAGTGGACCAGCAGCTTGCTTTCGTCCTCTTCCAGCGCGGCCAGGCCAAACTCCACGCCGCGCTCAAAGACCTCCGGCGGTTTGGGCTCAAAATCATCATCTACAGGATTCCAGCAAACTTCGATCGCATGCGGCTCGGCCAGGGGCGTGTCGTCGAATTCGACCTGCATGTCGATGATGTGGGTGACGCCGGCGCGGGAGACGGCCATCATGTTATCCGCGTTCCAGATTCCGCCACCGACCGCGATGCGGTCAGTGACCCAAGTCATATCCATCCTTATCCTTGCCCTGCGTTCTGTCCTGCGGACCCTGCTTTGCGCCGGAGTGTTTCCGGGGATTTTTTCCCCGAGGATTTTTTCGAGCCGTTCGGCCAGCGTCGTTGCGCGCGATTCGATGCGCGGCGAAACCGACAGCGCCGATTCGACGGCCAAGTTCGTACTCCCGCGCTTCATTTTACGGTATCGGGAGCCGCGGCTACTTCGCGCAGGGCACCAGAAGTGTCCAGCTCTTCGTTTCTTTTCGGCTCGGAGGGTAGCTCAGCAGGCCATGCTGGGTCATAGCCGAACTCACCGCTCGCGGAAGCATGCACACTCATTGCGTCATCATCGGGCGGGGTTAACGGCAGCCCCAATCGCTTCAGCAGCGTCTCGGCCAGAAATTTCTCTTCGCCCTCGGAGCCGGTGTCCTCAGGGACGGGATAGACTCCCGCTATCTCGAACAGGTACTTGGCGGGCGCGGCCTGGCCTCTTACGGCGGCCTGAATGAGTCCCTGGACGATTTCCACGGATGCGCGGACCGCCATGCTGTGCACTCGCTCGCGCGCCTCTTCCAAATCCACCGGCTGCGGCAAATCTGCCTTGTACCACGGCTGGTTAGCGCCGGTCGGGCTTTGGTTGCTGTTCTGGTCGTTGCTGCGCATCCTGGTCATGCTCGACTCCGGAAGGGAGAAAAGAAAAAGCGCTCGCCAGGAGCGCTTCACTCACAAGACTATTGCTCATTTCTTATTCTTATAAATCCAGTATATCATGCGGCAAAGATAAATTGGGACAGCGAGCGCGAATTTTTTTGCGTCACATTTTCAACCATTTGCGCGGAAACTACACGCTTCCCCCTCTTGACATGCTTTTCTACGGCTTGCGCGTGTAAAGCTCGGGTTCGGGATGGCGGTCACTGTATCTCTGAATCCGTCCGCGGGAACGGGGTGAGCAACTCCGCTTTCAGAAAAGCATCGCTCAGATCATCGAGGATTTCCGGCAAGCGGCGCTCCACGGTTTTGCGAGTGCAGTGGAGAAGGCGGGCGGCGGCCTCATGGCTGTGCTCCTGCAAGATGGCGCGTGCGATGACCTGCCGGGCAAAGTCGTCAAGGCGCTCCAGGCAGCGTTCCACATCGTGCAGGAAGATCACGCGCGCTTCAAAGGTGGTGGCAGTGTAGGAAGTGATGCGAGCGCGGAACAACTCGCGCCCGAGCAAAGACGGCACCCGTCCGGCTTCCAGCGACCATCTCATGTAGCGCCGCAGTAAGGAGACGGTTTTGTTGCGGTAAAGCCAAATGTCTGGGTCGCGATCGGCAGCGTTGCCACGCGCGCTTGCCGTGCGAGACCGGCTGCCGGCCACGCCAGCCGGGAAGTTGTGAGCCGGCAGCCTTGTCCATTCATTTCTTGGGTGATTCGATTCCGTGCTGCGCTGGTTCGCGGGCGCCCGGTTCGGCGGCCGGTCTGGAGCCGGTGGTTTCGGTTGTGGAATCCAATCGCCGGCTTCGGCGTGAATCCATTCCACGAAGCTACTCATGCCAAGCCTCCTTCTGCGTCCAATCCGCCGCGCTCGGCATAGCCGTGGAGATCCTCGGCGCACCGCGGCCCTGCGGGCAGGACCGTCTTCGTCCGCTTGCGTATGCCCCGCGGCAGCTCGGCCATTTCGGGCTCGCAGTGCGCGCAGTAGACTTGTCCCCCGCCCGCCGGCCGCAGCCACAACCCGCCACAGCGTTCGCAATACTTCAGCTCGACATAAAACTCGTTCACCTCGGAATTCGCGTCGTCTGACTTTGACTGCATTGCTCCTCCTGAAATCGCACCTGGGTATTGAGGCCGAATGCTTTTCGATCGTGGAAATAAAAGCCCTGCGCCAGCCGTTGCCGATGCAGCGACTTAACGCAGGGCTCGTTTCTCTTACGATGACCTGCTCAGCTATTTACTTGCGATTCGAGGGTCTGTGCTTTTTTGCCGCAGACATCTTCGCGAGGGGGATGACGGTTTGCCCCAGAGCTCACGGTTCCGCGGTCAGGTCCCGGTCGAGCAGGGTCTCGCAATGCCGAAAGAATCCTTCTTCATATCCGGACTTCAAGACCCGGCCGTTCTGGACGACGACGCTGATGCGGCCGCTGAACCTGAGGGTCTTCAGCAGCCGCTCCATGGCCGCCGAAAGCACTTCCGCGCCCCGTACTTTGCGGCGGAATTCTATGAATTCCCTGGCGTTGTCGGAGTTATCTGGGCCATTGATGCCGGGTGAAACCTGCGAGCCAATTGAGTTATACATTGCTGCGATCGTATAGCTCCTAAATTTCAGGGTCAAGGACATGTTACCCAAGAGGCTGTGGAAAACTATATAGCGTTAGCCTGGTGCTATAGCCGCGTGCTATACTCCCAGCCATGAAATTCCGTGTTCTGCGGGACAACCTGCGCAATACTCTGTGGGAACGCATTGAAGAAGGCGGTCTCACCGGGCTCCGCCTGGCACAGCAGACGGGCTTCAAACAGGCCCACATATCCAATTTTCTGAATCGCAAGCGAGGATTGAGCCTGGAGGGCATGGACAAGGTGCTCACCGTGCAGCATCTTTCGGTGCTGGACCTCCTGGATCCGGCTGAGGTCAACAAACGGGCTACGATCCTGCCGCCGAGCGACGACGAGTTTCAAAACATTCTTCTGACCGACGGAACCATCGCCGCCACGCATCCCCTAATCACCAGCATGAATGTCAAAGAGATCGTGAAATTCAAGAAGAGTTTTCTGAAGAAATTGAAAACGGAAACCGAGGGTGATCGCGGACATTGGGAACGATTCGTGGTGATCAAAGTTGATGCACGGGAAGGCATGAGCATGTACCCCCGGCTGCTGCCCGGAGCCACGCTCCTCATCGACCGCCATTACAACTCGCTCAAGCCCTACCGCCGGGGCGAGCTGAATATGTACGCGGTGCTCAAGAACGAGAGTTGCACGGTGAAGTACGTCGAGACAGGCAGCAATCACCTGATCCTTCGTCCGCACAATCCGGCGTATCCGGTGGAAGTCATGGCGATGGAGGATGGCAAATCTCCCTCCGACTATCTCGTCGGGCGCGTCTGCCACATCGGCATTGAAACTTAGGGTTGGCGACGGCCACATCTTTCAACCACAGAGTACACGGGGATCACGGGGCAAACCTGTTGCGGATGCAACGACCGTGGTTTGGTGAAACTCTCAAACTGCGGACAGCTAGGTTCTACCCAGGCTATCGAAGAGCTTCCAGAGCTTGTCGGCGGTAGCGCGATAGATGACATATCCGCTGCCGGCGTCGGTGGTTTCACTGAACAGCAGCTCACCGCGTCCATCGCCGTCGGCGTCTACTGCGTCAATCAATTGCAGGCGGGGCGTCACGTCGAGATGAAACTTGTCGGTCACGCCTTTGTACAACGCGTGTAACTTGCCGTAGATGTCAGGGTTGGCGACGAGCGTAACGCTATAACTAACGGCCGGCGCGGTGCTCGCCGCCGGCGGGAAATGTGCTTCGGCGCTGAGAATCATCACTGGCTGATTGTTGCCCCAGATGTCGAAGCCGCGAAAGCTGACATTCTCGAATACGGGCTCGACCGGTTTGGCAGCGGATTTCTGTGCCGGCGTCTTCTTAGGCGTCGAACCTGCGCTGATCCGGTTCTTCGCCAATGCGCTGGCATAGGCGCGGATTTCGTCCCCTGCCAGCGCCAGCATCTGGGTGCGGAGGTCATCTTCTTCGCCGCTCTTCCAATAGAATTTGTAGGATCGCGGATTGGGCCCTCCCGCATCGGAAATGGCCGGCACCAGTTGCACTGACCCCTTCTGCTCTGCTCCGGCCTTCACCGCTTCGGCCTTCCCAGGATTAGCTTTTGCCGTGGGTTCGGATTCGTCGGATTGGGGCGCAGGCTCGGTCGGCTTGCCGCGCCGCAGGGTAGGGCGATAATAATTCCCGTCTCCTTGACCCTGATCCGTCGGATTGCCTTCAGTTGTCTGGCTTCCAGACGAGGCACCAGGTGGATTTGATTTTTCCGCAGACCCCTGCGCTGTGGTGGAATTCGGGGCGGCAGCCGGCTTGTCGGAAGATGCCGCAGGCTTGGCGTCGTGCTCATCGTGCTTGTCGGAGGCAGGAGTGGTGCCCTGGCCTGGCGCGGCACCGGCGGCGGGCTGAGCCGGGGTTGGTGGCGCGGCAGGCCGGGTCAGCCGCGGAGGTTCATCGCTGCCGGCGCTGTTGATTCCAACCGGCACGTCTTCCGCCTTGCGCGTGCTCTTCGGGACCTCGGTTCCGTTCAGCACGTAGGCGCCGGTGGCCGTCCAGGGATGGGCGCTTCCTGCGTTCCTGCTGTGCAGCGCCGCGTTCACTGTGAACAGTCCCTGCGAACTGCCTTCCTGCTCGACTTCGTAAACGGTGCCGGGTTCGAGAGCCATGGGCACGGGGTCCGCCTTATACGCGCTGGCGTCGTAGAACCTGCCGTCCACCAATATGGCAACCGGAATTAACGTGACCTTTTTGTCGCCTATTTGTAAAAGCCCGACGGCCCTCGGCCCTTTCACTTTGGGTGGCTTCTTCGGCTCGGGAGGCTTCTCTTCTGCTGTATTGTCTTCTGGACGTTTCAGCTGCGGCCTTTGCGCCATCAGTCCGATATCGGCCAGGAAAAAAAAGGCTAGAATGGCAAGGGCGGCGAACGCACACCCAGGGTGTGAGAATTTATTGTGAGCAACAGGGGGCAGCGGCGCGCGCTTGGACGCTGCCGGCGCCGTCTGCAACCCCGATTTAACTGAAAGCGAGGCCTTCATGGTCAATATTAATGATAAAGCTCCCGACTTCACTTTGCAGGACGAGAACGGAAACGAGATTTCGCTCAAAAGCCTGCGCGGAAAGCAGATCGTCCTCTATTTCTATCCCCGCGCGGATACTCCCGGCTGCACCATCGAGGCCTGTGAATTTCGCGACACATACAAACAGATGCAAAAAACCGGGGCGGTGTTACTCGGCATCTCTCCCGACACACCCAAGGCGCAGAAGAAGTTTCAGGACAAATTCAAGCTGCCGTTTACCCTGCTGGCCGATGCCGACAAGAAAGTTGCCGATGCCTTTGGAGTGCTTCAGGAAAAGAACATGTACGGGAGAAAAGTCATGGGCATCGTCCGCACGACCTTCATCATCGGGCCGGAGGGAAGAATTCAACACATTTTCCCCAAGGTAAAAGTAGAGGGCCACGCGCTGGAAGTGTTGGCGTATCTGAGGGAGTCGGCGAAGGGAGCGGCGTAAGAAGGCAGAAGTCAGAAGTTAGAATGCAGAAGTGAGAATGCAGAAGGCAGAAATGGGAGGCTGAGCATGACGAGGAAAAAACAGGTTCCTCGACTGTGCTTTCTGGCGCTGCTGCGCCGGAAATGCTCGCTCGGAATGATAGATGTTTGTGAGACCCCGCGCAAAGTAGGTCATTACTCACGCTTCTGTCTATTCACTTCTGCATTCTGAATTCCGCCTTCTGACTTGTTACTTGTGCCCTGGTCACCCGCTATTACGCCTCTTGACCGCGTTTTTTTTGTCCGGAGTCCAGGCCGCGTGGCGCGTGCACTTCTCGGCAAGGTGCTCATTCGCCAGACCGAGACGCAGTTTCTGGCAGGCCGCATCGTCGAAACCGAAGCTTACCTCGGCGAGAACGATCCTGCGGCCCATGCGGCTGCCGGCCATACCGCCCGTACCGCAGTGTTGTTTGGACCGCCCGGCCACGCCTATGTTTACTTCATTTACGGCAACCACTATTGCCTGAATGTGTCTTGTGAGCCGGAAGGCAAGGCGGGAAGCGTGCTGATCCGCGCGCTCGAACCCACGGTTGGCGTCGAGGAGATGGCCCGCGCCCGTGGCGTTCGAGTGGTCGATTCCCACGACCTGATTCGACTGACCAGCGGCCCCGGCCGCCTGGCGGAGGCCTTTGGCATCACGCGCGCGCGGGACAATGGCTGCGATCTTACGTCGTCAAGTTCCGGATTGTGGATCGGCAACGACGGGTTTCAACCACGGAAAATTCGAATCACACCCCGTATCGGAATCACAAAAGCGGCAAATCACCCCCTGCGTTACATCCTCGCGGAAAGTTCGTTTGTTTCCGGAAAAAGACTCGAGCATTGACTGCCGGCTCCGCATCGGCAGAATGACAATTTCAAACTAGCCACTACTGGGAAAGCCGTGCTTTCAGCATCTCCCGATATGGGGCTATCATCTCATTGAACAGGAGCCCCTTTGCGCAGTCTTCCATTTCGCGGTGCGATCTTCTCCTTCGTGATCCTGGCGATGGCTATGTCCGGGTTGGCAGTGGCGTCTGACGATACATCGCTCCATCACGAAAGCGCGGCCACGCCTTCCAGTATCGTGATCGGTTTTGTTGGCGGCTTCGTTGGCCACGACAATCCTTACCAGGGACCGGTTCAACTGGCGGAGCGAATCCGAACGGCGTTTCCCCAGGGCACATACGTGCAGGTTTTCGAAAACCGCCGCAGAAAACAAGCATACGAGACCATTGTGCATCTGCTCGATGCGAACCACGACGGCGTTCTATCTCCCAAAGAAAAGGCTCACGCCCGCATCATTATTTTTGGCCACAGCTGGGGGGCCGCGACTGTGGTGTTGCTGGCTCGCGATTTGCGGCGGGGAGGCATACCGGTCGCGCTGACCGTGCAGGTGGATAGCGTCGCCAAACTGTGGCAGAACGACTCGGTGATTCCCGATAATGTCGCCGAGGCGGTGAATTTCTACCAGCCGCACGGCTTTGTTCATGGCAGAAAGCGGATTACCGCCGCCGATCCGGCCAAAACCCAAATACTCGGAAACTACCTCCTGGATTACAAGAACAGCACGGTGGAGTGCCCGGGCACAAACTGGGCAGACCACTTCTTTACCCCCGGCCACACGCGCAGCCAGTGCGATCCCCAGCTGTGGGCACAGGTCGAGAGCATAGTGCGGCAACGGCTGTCGCCTGAAACTGCTTCCAGCACGCCTGGGATTCAGCCTTAATGGTGGGTGATATCGCGACGCGGAGCTTTTGACGCGAAAAGGTCGCCCGTTCGGTCGCTTTCGCTCTCTCAGGCTAGGCTCCGAACGGCCGCGAAGGACGCGAAGAAAAGCTGGAAGGCGTCCTCTTTCGTCAAGATTCAGGCAGCAGGAGATTGTCGATGAGGCGCGTTGGTCCCACGAAAGCGGCGACGGCGACCAGCGCGCTATCGGTAACGGTTTCCAGAGGATCGAGCCGGTCCGGATCCACAATTTCGAAGTAATCCAGGCGGATTGATTTTTCCTTCATCATTTCTTCTTTGCCGGCAGCCGCCAATTTCGCCGCATCCCTTTCGCCCGCATCCCAGCCTTTTTTCACCCGCAGAAGGGAACGCTGCAACACCAGCGCCTGTTTTCTTTGCTGGGGATCGAGATACACGTTGCGGGAGCTCATCGCCAGGCCGTCTGGTTCACGCACGATCGGGCAAGCGACGATCTCCACCGGAAGATTCAAATTGCGAACCATCTGCCGGATGACGGCAACCTGAGCGGCGTCTTTCTGCCCAAAAAACGCCGCATCCGGCTCGACGATGTGAAACAACTTCGACACCACGGTGGCCACGCCGCGAAAATGCCCCGGCCGCGAACGCCCGTCCAGTTTGTCGCTCAGGCCCTCGACCGTCACCCAGGTCCCGCCGCCAGGTGGATACATTTCTTCGACCGAAGGCGTAAAGAGCAAATCCGCATTTTCTTCTTGCAGCAAACCGCAGTCGCGGTCGAAGCTGCGTGGATACTTGGCGAGGTCCTCATTTGGCCCAAACTGCGTGGGATTCACGAAAATCGACACGGCTACAACATCACAAGAACCGCGCGCCGCCCGCACCAGCGACAAGTGCCCTTCATGCAGCGCGCCCATGGTCGGGACAAACCCCAGCCGTTTGTTCCCGTGCCGTGCCGTCCGGCACGCGGCACGCATCTCTGCGATGGTTTGACAGATTCTCATTGTGTGCGGAAAGTATTTCTCAGGATCCAGGCATCCACAAGATGGCCACGCCGGCCTCCTGCAACTCGCCGGCGACGATGCCCCGATTTCGCCGAACCGCTATTTTTTCCGGCTCGGAAGCTGACGTCTTCTCCTCAACCAGAATCGCCACCACCCGGCCATAGGGCCATGCCGATGCCGGCAATTGCGCCAGCGCATTCAAAACTTCGTCCGGCTTCAGAAGCTGCTCTTCATCCCCACTAACCGACGTCAGCAAAGCAACGGCCTGCGGGCGAATGACAAGATAAGGATTGCTCCAGTGCTTGCCCTCTTGCAGGTTTGGATATTTGGCAGGATCGGCGGCCGCGATCCTGCGAAGCTGAGCCGCCGCGTCGGGCGGCGACGGTGCTTTCTGCCCGGAACAGGCCACGAGCGGGATGCCGGCTGTCAAGGTAAGCACGCGGATGACAGAGGCGCAGTTTCGGCTTGTGCGATTGTGATTTGCGGGAGGTCCCTCGCTCCACTGGTGAAAACGTGGGGCTTCGGGATGACGTCGTAAAGGATGACGCCGCGTTGAAGTCAAATGCCCCATTAACACACGGATGTTTGCAGACAACTGCCGCACCGCGGACAATCTCACCGAACCACCACGACCGTATCCGTCTTCAGCGCCCAGACCAGCGCGACCACCCAACCGATCATTGTCCATCCCAGGAAGAAATTCAGCAGCACAATTCCGGCGATATCCCGCTTGCTGCGGACGATGGCGATAATGGACGGCAGAAAATACATCACGAAGCCAAAACCGAAGAAAGGAAAGAAAAAGGCAGGCAAGAGGCTCGTCATGGTTGTCTCCTCCTTATTACTAGCCTAGCACTGTTGCACCCCGGAGGGTTGGGCGCGAAACCACCATACCAATTCGCCCTTAGGCCGGAGGTGATTGAGATCCCTTCGCCCTGCGGCTCAGGGCAGGCTCTTCGCTCCGCCTGAAAAGCGGCTGCGCTCAGGATGACGCCATCGGAGGCTCTATCCCCGCATGGCGCGCTTGCGCACCAGCACGGTTTCAAGGCTGGCCCTGGTTTCCTTGGGGAGATGGTACGACTCCTCGTCCGAAGGATATTGCAGCGACTTCACATCGGCTCGGAACGCCTGAACAGCCTCGCGGATCAAGGCAGCCGCATCGCCATAGCGCCGCACAAACTTGGCCGGAGGCGCGAAGGTCAGGTTCAGGATGTCGTGGAATACGAGCACCTGGCCATCGCACTCCGGGCCGGCGCCAATGCCGATGGTTGGGGTTTCCACTTCGGCGGTAATGATGGCCGCTACTTCGCGCGGAATGCCTTCCAGTACGATGCAGCAAACGCCGGCGCGGTCGAGGGCCACCGCATCGCGCATGAGCTGTTCAATCCCGCCGAGACTTTTCCCCTGGACCTTGTAGCCGCCCATCATGTTGACCGACTGGGGCGTCAGTCCGATGTGGCCGCACACCGGGATTTCGGCGTCGATGATGCGGCGTATCAGGTCGGCGCGCTTTTCTCCTCCCTCGATCTTCACGACTTCCGCCCCGCCTTCTTTGACAAACCGGGTGGCGTTGGCGAGGGCGCTGCCGGAATCAAGATGATAAGAGCCGTAAGGCATATCGGCGAGCAGCAGCGCATGTTTCACTCCCCGCCGCACGGCTTTTACGTGGTGCAACATCTCGTCCATGGTGACCGAGAGCGTGTTTTCGTAGCCCAGCATTGCCTGAGCGAGAGAATCGCCCACCAGGATCATTTCTATGCCGGATTCGTCGACCAGACGAGCGGTGCCGTAGTCGTAAGCGGTGAGACAGGTGATGGGTTCGTGCCGGAGCTTGCGTTCCCGCAGGGAAGCAGTGGTGACCTTCGGGCGGAGATCGTCCTGCGGACGCCCGCCGAACGGGGTGAGACTCATGTTATCCTCCAGTGCCCCTCCGGCTCGGCCGGATAGAGCCTGTTAAGCATCCGGGTGGATGCTGGAAGTATTGTAAGGGTAAGGGCGGTTGAAGTCGATGGGTTTTTAAGGAGGCTTTTCTGACGGTTAGGGGAGGCTGCCATCGTTGTTGGTGGTCTGGCCGCGGTGACGCAGTTGCCTAGCGTCTCTCATTGCGACGGCAAGCAAAAGCTTTTAACCGCGGAGTCCGCGAAGAACTGCCGCGGAGAGCGCGAAGGCAGCCATTGCGCCGAAATTACACAGGCCAGGTACTCACTCGCTAAATCGGCGAATGGTGAGCTGTCCGCGCATGGTTCGTGGATTATGCTCCGACCGCTTCGGCGCCGCCCAGCGGCAGAAAATACTGCGTGCCTTTGATCGGTTCGGTGACTTTGCGCAGCAATTCCTGCAAGTCCTCGTTGCGTTCGACAAAGTCAATATCGGAGGTGTTGACGATCAATAAATCCGAAGAGGTGTAGTGAAAAAAGAAGTGTTCGTAGGCCTTGACTACTTCCTCGAGGTACTCGTCGCTCACCGCCCGCTCTCCCGGAGCGTTTTTCTTCCGGAGGCGTTTTTTCAGCACTTCAGGCGTGGCTTGGAGATAGATGACCAGATCGGGTGTGGGCAACTGCGCGCGAAAATGGTCATAATAGCGGTTGTAGGTGTCGAGTTCCTGATCGTTGAGATTGAGGCAGGCAAAGAGCTTGTCTTTTTCGACGATGTAGTCGGCAACGATTCGCTTCTGCGAACGCGGGCCCAGGTCGAGCGCCCGCAACTGTTCAAAGCGGTGAATGAGAAAGGTGAACTGCGCCTGAAACGCGGCTCCGCGCTCACCTTCGTAGAAGCCGGCAAGAAAAGGGTTCGACTCCGGCTCGATCACCCGCTGGGCATTCAGACGCTCCGCCAGAATGCGGGCCAGCGTGCTTTTTCCGACCCGGATGGGACCTTCCACTGCAATGTAACGGGGTAACTCAAAAAGATTGGCCATGGGGCTTGCAATGACTCGGAATTGGCAGCATAGCTCGGATGACGCCGACTGACAATTGAGGGAAGAGTTAACAGCAATCGGGCGATTCGAGCGATCGGGTGATGGAGCGATCGACCAAAGAAAGCGCCGGCGATGCGGGAAATCGGCGGCCGACAATTTACAATGCCGGCATGATGGGTTATGTCGTGAGCGGAGTCGCCGCCGCCGCAGTGGCGGCGGGTTATCAATCGATGGCGCCGACCGGCCAATGGTATGGGCGCACGTTCATCGGACTTCCGCGGCCTTCACGTCAGATCGCCATCACCTACGATGACGGGCCGAACGATGCCTACACCTTGCGGTTACTCGAGATTCTCGCGAAGCATGGCGTCCACGCGACTTTTTTCCTGATTGGGCGTTACGTGCAGCAGCGGCCGCAGATTGCCCGCGCCGTCGCCGATGCCGGCCATGTTATCGGCAACCACACCTTCACGCATCCCTTGCTGATATTCAAGAGCGAAGCGGAAATCCGGCGCCAACTCTCTGACTGTCAGGCTGCGCTGGAAGACGCGACCGGCCGGCATTCCAATCTATTCCGTCCTCCCTTCGGCGGACGGCGCCCGGCGGTTCTTCACATCGCCCGGGAACTCGGCTTCGAAGTGATTATGTGGAACATCACGGGCTACGACTGGAATGCCCCGCCCGCCGCTGTCATCGAGAAAAAAGTGGCGCGGCGGATGCGCGGCGGCGCCGTGATCCTGCTGCACGACGGCGGACACCGGCAGATGGGAGCCGACCGCGCACAAACTGTCATCGCCACCGACCACATGCTGACCCGCTATCGCGGCAAATATGAGTTTGTGACGATTCCGAAGATGATGGAAGCAGTGGCGCGCGGCCGGCCAGTAGCCGTTAGTCGCTAGTTGCATCGATGAGATATTGTTCCTAGCGCCGAGTTCAACGTGCCTGCCAATTTCCCCGCGCCGATTTTTGTTGCAGTCGAGAGTCCCACGCGGCTCGATCAGTTTCTTGCGGCTCAACTCCCCGGCATCAGCCGCTCGCGTGTACAGCAGTTGATCACGCAAGAAAAAGTTCTGGTGAACGGTAAGCCGGCGCGAGCATCGCTCAAGCTGCGCGGCGGCGAAAGAATCACGATCCTCGGCGAACCACAGCGGCCGCCACTCAAGGCCGTAGCTGAAGACATCCCCGTCGATGTTGTTTATGAGGACGATGATCTGGCGGTGATCAACAAGCCTGCCGGAATGATGGTTCATGCGGGCGCGGGCGCGACCGACGACGCGCGCAACCGCGGCACACTGGTGAACGCCCTGCTGCATCGCATGGCCAGCCTTTCCCAAGCCGGCGGAGAACTGCGCCCCGGTATTGTTCATCGCCTCGACAAAGAAACCAGCGGCCTGATCATCGTCGCGAAAAATGATGAGGCGCATCGCAAGCTAAGCGCGCAATTCGCTGCCCGGGAGGTTAAGAAAAAATATGTTGCGCTGGTCCACGGGTGGCTCAAGAAAGATTCCGGCACGGTCGACCAGAGCATCAGCCGCGACCGCGTGCGCCGGACGCGCATGACCACGCGCCTCAGAGGCGGACGTTCCGCGGTTACGCACTATCGCGTGGTGCGCCGCCTCGATACCAGGTTCGGGAGGTTCACCCTGCTTGACGTCGCCATCGACACGGGGCGCACGCACCAGATTCGCGTGCACATGGCGGCGATGGGACATCCGGTGGTGGGAGACACTGTCTACGGCGCTCCGCGGGAGATTCGGGGACACAATGCAGCCATCAAGTTGCGGCGAAATTTTTTGCATGCCGCTGAACTGGAATTCCGGCATCCGCGAAACGGAGAGAGCATCGCTCTCAAGAGCGATGTGCCGGAGGAGTTGCGGGAATTTCTAAGAAGCGTGGGGGCGGGATAGTAGTGGCGCCGGCGGCAGGAATGTCATCTCAGGACAAGCTGCTTAAATGGTTCTCCAATTTCATGGGTCCTTCATCGGGCAAAGAACGCCCTCCTCAGGATGATTTAATCCAAACCCGTTGAGCTTCGCTCGACCGGACAGACCCTTCGGCATTCGCCGAAGGCATGCGAGGGCGGTTGTGTCTACATGTCGTCTACCCGGAACCAGGGAATTCAAAGTTCCCACCCCTTCGGCGCGCTGCGCTTGCTCAGGGCAGGCTCTGTCGCAAAGGCGGCAACAAGGGTGGGGCAACCACATTTTCCGCATAGCGCTTGAAATCCAACCCCTGAGGCGAAAAGTGTGACGTGCGTCACGTGCCGCTGCGACTGATGTCACTGCCCAGCTAATCCATTACGAATGTAATGAATGCAGGCCACAGTTGGGGCTAGTCCGGCAATCAAGCGCAATTATCCAGGAGCACGGTGATGGTGAATGACGATTTAGTGAAATGTCCGCTGTGCGGTGGCTTTACGCACGTGGGGAAACCGGAACTTGTGTCGGCGTTGAACGATCCGAAAATCCGGCAGCAGATCGAGAATTACGTGGCGCAACTGTTGCGCTCGGGGCCGAACGAACTGGTGGCGGCGGGCGCAGGCCAGAGTCAGAGCGCCGACTTCAATAAAGACGTCCACAACTGGAACCCGAATGTGCCGGTGTGGCGGCGAAGCCCGAAGGAGTAAGGCGGCGAGTTAGACCGGACACGGCGCGGGGTCGCATTGTGGGTGTGCGGGTTGGGAGCAGCGCCGATGGGAGTCACCTCGGCGAGTGATAGTTATCACTGCCGCAGCGTCAGGGCGGGGATATACAAGGTAATGGGAGCTTTGCAAACAGCGTCTCCCAAAGTGGAGGCGAGGAGGTGTGCCATGCCCGCAGTTCTGCCCATCGCCAGAATCTCGCTGAAAAATATCCTGCTCACCACCGACTTTTCCGAGGCTTCCACGGCCGCGTTGCCGTTTGCGCTTGCCCTGGCACGGCAATATGAGGCCAAGCTGTTCGTGGTGCATGTGACGCCGGCCGAGCCGCACCTCATGGTGGTTACCGACCGGTTGCCCGCGCAGGACGATGAATACATCCGGCAGGCACGAATCAAGATCGATAAGTTTGTCCACCCCGAAAAACCAGACATCGAATGCAAGCAGCTTGTCGACCAGGGCGACCTGGCCACCGTGATTCCGGCGATCATTCGCGAGCATGACGTGGATCTGGTTGTTCTGGGCACGCGCGGCCGGCGAGGACTCAAGAAACTGGTCCTGGGCTCCCATGCCGAGAAAATCTATCGCCATGCCTCCTGTCCAGTCCTGACGGTAGGTCCGCGGGTTGAGGCAAAGCCGGACCAGCCCTGGAATATCAAGCACATTCTGTTTCCCGTCGATTTAGCCAGCGAGTCGACTTATGCGTTGCAATACGCGTTGTCGCTGGCGGAGGAAAACGAAGCGGAACTGGCGCTGCTACATGCGGCACCGCTGGTTCCATGGCAACATCGGGTTTCTACCGAAGAACGGTTGCGCGCCGAAATCCTGAGCCTGATTCCGCCGGAAGCCGAGAACTGGTTCCGGCCGGAGGTGGTCGTGCGCTGGGATTATCCGGGCGAGGCCATCATTCAAGTTGCCGAAGAAAGAAAACCCGATTTGATCGTTATGGGCGTAACGAAAGCCGGGAAGGCATCGTCTTCGCATCGGCCCTGGCCCATCGCTTCGGAGGTAGTGGGGCTGGCGCTGTGTCCGGTATTGACGGTGCGCGGTTGAGCCATGCCGCGGCCGAAAACGAGTTTAGGAGGAACTAATAATGATTATTACCAAGCAGCAAGCTTTGGATTACCACAGCAGTCCCAAGCCGGGGAAGATTGAGGTTACCCCCACCAAGCCGTGCCGCAGCCAGCGCGATCTGAGCATGGCTTACACCCCCGGCGTGGCTCAGCCGTGTCTGGCCATCGAGAAGAATGCGCACGACGCATTCACCTACACTGGACGCGGCAACCTGGTCGCGGTGGTTACCAATGGCACCGCGGTACTGGGCCTGGGCGACATCGGCGCGCTCGCCGGCAAGCCGGTGATGGAAGGCAAAGCGGTGCTGTTCAAACGCTTCGCCGACGTTAACGTGTTCGACATCGAGCTCAATACCAAAGATCCCGATGAAATCATCAAGGCCTGCCAGCTTCTCGAGCTGACTTTTGGCGGCATCAATCTGGAAGACATCAAAGCGCCGGATTGCTTCTATATCGAGGAAAAGCTGCGCAAGACGATGAAGATTCCCGTGTTTCACGATGATCAGCACGGCACAGCGATCATCACCGGGGCTGCGCTGCTGAATGCGCTGGAGCTAACCGGAAGAGATATCACCAAAATCAAGGTGGTGTTCAACGGCGCCGGCGCGGCCGGCATCGCGACCGCCGAGCATTATGAGCGCCTGGGCGTGAAGCACGAGAACATGATTTTCTGCGACACCAAGGGAGTGGTTTACAAGGGCCGCAAGGAAGGCATGAACCCGTACAAGGAGCGCTGGGCTCTGGATACGCCGCTGCGCACGCTGGAAGAGGCGATGAAGGGCGCGGACCTGTTCGTCGGCCTGTCCGTGAAGGGCGCGGTGACGCAAGACATGGTGCGCTCGATGGCTCCAAATCCCATCGTTTTTGCGATGGCGAATCCGGACCCCGAGATCACCTATGAAGACGCGAAAGCCTGCCGCGAAGACGTGATTATGGCGACGGGCCGCTCCGATTATCCCAATCAGATCAACAACGTGCTGGGCTTCCCCTTTATTTTCCGCGGGGCGCTCGACGTTCATGCCACCGCGATCAATGAAGAGATGAAGCTGGCGGCCACGCGGGCGCTGGCGGCACTGGCAAAAGAGAATGTTCCCGATTCAGTCTGCCGCGCCTACGGTGTGGAACGGCTGGTTTACGGCCGCGAATATCTCGTTCCGACGGTGTTCGATCCGCGGGTGTTGGTGTGGGAGGCTTCGGCCGTGGCCGAAGCCGCCATGCGCACGGGAGTGGCCCAGGAGCCGGTGGACGTTGTTGCCTACCGCGAGCAGTTGGAGCGTAGGCTGGGCAAGGCCCACGAGGTTTCGCGCACCATGATTCACAAGGCGCAAACCAATCCCAAACAGGTGGTGTTTCCGGAAGGCGAGAATGAGAAGATCATTCGCGCCTGCCACGTGCTGGTGGAAGAGAAGATCGCCAAACCGATTCTGCTGGGCAATCCGGTCGTGATCAAGACAACGGCAGAAGAATTTGGCGTGAGCCTCGCCGGCATGACGATCGTCGATCCGGCGGAGTCGAAACTGCGCGAGCCTTACATTCAGGAACTGTTCCGCCTGCGGCAGCGCCGCGGCGTAACCCTGAGCGAGGCGCGCACTCTCATCAACGATTTGAATGTGTTCGGCTCGATGATGGTTCACATGGGCAATGCCGACGCGCTGGTTTCCGGCGTGACGCAGCATTTCCCTGACACCATCCGGCCGGCGCTGCAAATCGTGCGGATGCGCGAAGGCCTGCACAAGGTCTCCGGCTGCTACGTGATGATCACCAGGAAAGGCGACGTCTACTTCCTCGCCGACACCAGTGTGAACATCGAACCGACAGCCGAGGATCTGGTGGAGATCGCGCTGTGCACGGCGCAGATGGCGCGGCGCTTCGATATCACGCCGCGGGTCGCCATGCTTTCGTTCTCCAGCTTCGGCGATGTAAATCATCCGATCTGCACCAAAGTGAGAAAGGCCGTGGAGTTGCTCCGCTACGCGGATCCGACTCTGGTCGTGGACGGAGAAATTACCGCTGACGACGCGGTGTCGCCGGAGGTGATCGAGCAGGCGTATCCGTTCAGCACCCTCAAGGGCGGGGCGAACGTCCTGATCTTCCCCGACCTGGCAGCGGCCAACACGGCTTACAAGCTGCTGGCGAAGATTGGAGGGGCGGAGACGATCGGGCCGATCCTGATGGGAATGAGCCGTCCGGTTCACGTGCTGCTGCGCAGCGCCCAGGTGGAAGACATCGTGGGCGTGGCCGCGATTGCGGTGGTCGACGCACAAGAGAACGAGTTTGCGCGGCCGCTGCAACCGGAAGCAGTGACGGTAGGCTGAAGCTGCGGGCAGTGGTGCAGTTTGAAGGGAAGCGAGCCCAATACGCTCCTCGGTCGCTTGCGCTCACTGAGCGCGGGCTGCGACAGGTGTGCGGCTCGCCCAGACTTCCCGCGTCGCCAAGAGTCCTCGGGCGGAAGGACAATTCAAACTGACTCATTCAAACTGCGCCACTGCCGCACATTCCAGAAAGGACGGCATCCATGTCAACCGTATGGAATTCGCGGTATGCCTTGCGCACCCTGCGGTGCAAAGGTTCCACCATCCGGGAGCTGTTGAAAATCACGCAGCGCCCGGAGGTGATTTCATTCGCGGGAGGCCTTCCCGCTCCGGACGTATTTCCCGTAAAGCGATTCGAAGAGAGCTGCCGAGCGGTTCTTGAACAGCACGGTGCGAAGGCGCTGCAATATGGCCCTACGGAGGGGTACGAGCCGCTGCGCGAGATGATCGCGCGCAACATGGCGCGGTACGGCATTCTGGCGCATCCGGAGAACGTGCTCATCACCACAGGCTCGCAGCAGGCGCTCGATCTGATTGGCAAACTGCTGATCAATTCCCGCGACCGCGTGCTGGTGGAGGCGCCTTCTTATCTCGGAGCGCTCCAGGCCTTCAATGTCTACGGCGCGCAGTTCCTTCCCGTGCTGCTCGACGACGATGGGCTGCGCACTGATCAACTGGAGAACGCGCTGCGCCAGAAACCGAAGTTCATGTACATTCTGCCGAACTTCCAGAACCCGGCCGGGGTCACGCTTTCGCAAGCCCGCCGCCATCAACTGATTTTCCTGGCTGACCGGTACGGCATTCCGATCGTGGAGGACGATCCTTACGGCCAGTTGCGCTATGAAGGCGAACACCTGACGCCGCTGGTCGTGCTCGATCACCGGAACCTGCGGAAAGACGACGGCTTTACGCTGGGCAATGTCATCTACCTGAGCACGTTCTCGAAAACGCTGGCGCCGGGAATACGGCTGGCGTGGATTGTCGCTCCCGTGGAAGTGATCGGCAAGCTGGTGCTGCTGAAGCAGGCGGCGGACCTGCACACGGCGACGTTCAACCAGATGGTGGCCTACGAGGTAGCGAAAGACGGATTTCTGGACCAGCATGTGAAGCTCATCCGGCAGGTGTACCGGGAGCGGCGCGACAGCATGTTGCAGGCGCTGGCGGAGTTCTTCCCGTCAGAGGTCACCTGGACTCGCCCGCAAGGCGGGTTGTTCCTCTGGGTAACTCTGCCCGAAGGCACAGATTGCCGGGCGCTGTTCCGCGCTGCCTTGGCGGAAAATGTGGCCTTCGTTCCGGGAGATTGCTTCTATGCCAACGGTAACGGGGAGGGCTGCCGACATATGCGATTGAACTTTTCTTATTCTGAGCCGGAGCTGATCCGCGAGGGCATTCGGCGGCTATCTCTGGCAGTCAAAATGCACGTGCGCACGGCCCACCCGGCCCTGGTGTGACGGCGGTCACAACCGGCTGTGCGCCGTGCCATAGCTGGAGCGCGCCCCGTGGCCGACAATTAATAGTTAAGAGAGGGGCGGCGATGACCCCAATCGATCACGGGAGCAGTCCGCTTACGGGTGGTCGTTGGGGCCGTGGAAGCTTGCCGGGGTGGGAAGGTCGAAAGCCGCTGCATGGGGGAAGTATGTCCTGGGAAGTCGATTACAAGAACAAGCTGCAAACTGCTGAGGAAGCGTTGCGATGCGTAGACTCCGGCATGCGGGTGTACATCCAGCCGGGCTGCGCCGAGCCGGGGGCGCTGTTGGAGGCGCTGATGTCACGCGCGCCTTTCGTGCATGACGTCGAGATCGTACACATGATGACCCTGGGGCCTGCGCCCTATGTGGCGCCAGAGATGGAAGGACATTTCCGGCATAACGCCATGTTCATTGGCCCCAACGTGCGCGAAGCCATCAACGACGGCCGCGCCGACTACACGCCCATCTACCTGAGCGAGATTGAGAACCTTTTCGAAAGCGGCGCCATGCCCATCGACGTGGCTCTGTTGCAGCTCTCGCCCCCCGACTCGCACGGCTTTTGCAGCCTTGGGGTGGGCGTGGATACGTCGCTCACGGCCGCTAAATGTGCCCGCCATGTGGTGGCGCAAATCAACGATCAGATGCCGCGGACTTACGGAGACAGCTTCCTCCACATCGGTGAGCTGGATGCGATTGTCGATTCCTCACGCCCGCTGTTTGTGATGAATCGCCCTGCCGTCACTGAGATGCAGACGGCTATCGCCCGCAACGTCGCCCGTCTCATTGGCGACGGCGCTGTCTTGCAGACCGGCATTGGCGGAATCCCGGAAGCTGTGTTGCCCTTTCTCATGGACCGCAAAGACCTGGCCGTGCACAGCGAACTGGTTTCCGACGCGGTGATTCCGCTGATTGAAGCGGGCGTGATTACCGGTGCGCGCAAGAACTTTAAGCCCCGCAAAATCATCCTGGGTTTTGCTCTGGGCACGAAACAGCTTTTCGATTTTGTGGATAACAACCCGATCTTCGAGTTCCATCCCACCGCTTACAGCAACGATCCCGCGCTGATTGCGCGCAACGACAACATGGTGGCGATCAATTCGGCCTTGCAGATCGATCTCACCGGCCAGGTTTGCTCTGATTCGATCGGGAACCAGTTCTATAGCGGCATCGGCGGCCAAGTGGACTTCCTGCGCGGAGCGTCACGCTCCAAAGGTGGCAAGCCGATCAT